>ENA-ORXM01002347-ORXM01002347.1-marine-metagenome-genome-assembly--contig:-NODE-2347-length-22446-cov-18.116411_pt1 | contig 22446 bp, 13 predicted proteins | sample MGYA00237867_ERZ511480 | MGnify/ENA primary metagenome ERZ511480 (study PRJEB26309, sample SAMN06266103) | marine metagenome | isolation source: Algal blade | place: United Kingdom:Sidmouth, United...
CCTGTTCTTTCTTTGACGACGGTTTCTAAATATTCTTTTAAAATGGCTTTGTCAGTACTTGGATCTTTGATGACTGCGCCAATTAAGCCGCCTGCAATATCGGAGGCTTTGAGTAGGCCGTCGCCGAAATGGGCAGAGAGGGAAAGTCCGTTGGTCATGACCGAAATCGCTTCTGCGCTGCTTAATGTGGCAGAGGGAGATTTGAGTTTTGTTTTTCCATCTTCCGTTTTTCCGCTTCGCAATTCTCTGAAAATTGTCACCAATCTTTTGATTTCTTCGATGGCTGGAGCTTCGGCAGGAATTTCTAAGGATTTGCCGATTTTGGCGACACGGGTTTGTACAATTCTTACTTCTTCTTCGATGGTTTTGGGTAAGGGTAAGACGACGGTATTGAAACGTCTTTTTAGGGCACTTGATAAATCATTTACACCTTTATCTCTATCATTGGCAGTGGCGATGATGTTGAAACCTTTGAGGGCTTGTGTCTCTTTGTCCAATTCTGGAATCGGCATGACTTTCTCTGATAAAAGCGTAAGTAACGTATCTTGGACATCGGCAGGAATACGGGTCAATTCTTCGATACGAGCGATTTTTCCAGATTTCATGGCGCGCATAATGGGGCTTGGAATTAAGGCGTCAAGGGATGGGCCTTCTGCCAATAGTTTTGCGTAATTCCAATTATATCGGAGGGCGTCTTCGCTGGAACCTGCCGTACCTTGTACCAACATCGTAGAGTCTCCTGAAATGGCTGCGGTGAGGTGTTCGGATACCCATGATTTTGCGGTGCCAGGAACGCCAATCAATAGTAAAGCTCGTTCGGTGGCTAAGGAAGCAATGGCGATTTCGATGACTCTGGAATTGCCGATATATTTGGGCGAAACTTCAAAGCCACTGTCTAATTTTCCGCCCATAAGGTAACGTAAAACTGCCCAGGGGGAAAGTATCCAATTGGGTGGTTTGGGGTATTTATCTTCTTTTAGAAGTGCTGCTAATTCTTCTGCAAATTCTTGTTCTGCGTGTTGGCGTATAAGGGAATTTTCTGGTGCTTTAGCTGCTTTTTTCTTTTTTGCCATGATGTTTATTATTGTGATTTTTTTTAGAGGGACGAAAGGGACGTTGATTTTTTTAGTCTCTTTGAATAACGGCAATCATCCGTTTTTTTGTTTCGATGCGTTCTAATAGTTCGTGAATATGATTTCGATAAATGACAGGACCATAATCTTCCTCTTTCCATTTGTCTGCAAAATAAGCTAAAATACTTACAGGAAAAATATGACTTTGAGCTTTGAGTGTATACAATATTCTGTCTAAACGATAATTTCTTTTTTGTTTTTTGATGGCTTTTTTTAGTTGGTCAAAAAATGCTGTAGCCACTGTGTCACTCAATGGTTTGTGAAAAGCCGATATAAGCAAATAAATAGGCATTTCTGCATTTAAATTATTGCTTGTTTTGGCTAAGGTATTTAATAAAATAGCTTCTAAATCCTTTTCTTCTATATTTTGAAGAAAGAAAGAAAGAAACTTTCCTTCATACCAATTAAAATAGTTGGCTTTGCCGATTATCTTTTCCAGTATAACGGAGAGCCAAGTTGAATTTTTGTGATTGTTGGCAGCATACGCCCAACCCACTAAAAGTGCATGGGTAAAAAGTGTTTTTTCGCTTAAATCTACGATTTTTTGTGGAGATAAATTGAACTTTTCTTCCCAATAGCTTGGTGGAATATAAGAGATGATTTCTGCCAAATATTTTGCTTTTTCACCAAGTCCTTTAGATTGTACTTTTCCTTTCAAAGTAGAAACCTTCTTGATTTCATCTAAGAAGTTTTTAGGAAGCGTTGCTTTGATTACCTTCTTTTCATAGGTTAAGACTAAATCTGCCAAGTCTTTCATGGTTTGTACCATCGCAGATTCAGGAATCATTCCCAACAAAATATGCGCTAATTGTTGGATGTCAATTCGTTTGTGTTTGAGGTATGGATTTAGGAATTCTTCGTCGTTTTGAGAAATATTGATATGCAGGACCTCTAATAATTTCTGTGTATGGGCAACAGATTCTGTTCTGATGGTTTCTTCTATCAATGTCCTTGCTTCATCGGGTTTGGTTTGACGCAATTTTTCAATGAATTTGAGCCTTTTTTCAAAATCTCCTGTTTCCCAATCTTCTGTTGTGGCTATCGTAAAATAATCGGCTTTTGGGTGAAATTGTAAGAACCATTCTCCCCGTTTGCCTGTAGCATTGAGTATTTTGTGGGGAGCGATTTTGTGTTTGATTCCTGATTCTAAAAGCTGTGGAATCAAATGCGGTTGTATGATGCGTTTTTGACTAATCAGCGTATCCAAAAACAATTCCAATAAAAAAGAATCATTGGGCTTAAAATAGTAATTGGCATCAGAGGAAACATAAGGTAATTCCTCATCAGGTGCAATATCCATCGCATCAACGTCGATTGTTTCGGGCTGATAGCCTGCTTTTCGAGCAACTGACATCATGCCTGCAATCTGTAAAATGGTATCCTCGTCATTTTCAGCATTAGCCAACAATTCTTTTTGCCATTCTTCGATATATTCGGCTTTAAAAGGGGAGCGATTTGTTCCCAAAGTTGCCGTTTTAACGATATTTTGCCAGTTGTTCATTTTTTTCTTTGGTGTATTTTTTTTGGTATATTGGTGTAATTGTATATTAGGAAACTGGTGTATTAGTGTAATTGTGTATTAGGAAATTGGTGTGATTTTTTGGTATATTAGTGTAATTCCCAATCGACTAATCTACTAATCCCCAATCGACTAATTCCCAATACACTAATCTACTAATTCCCAATCGACTAATCTACTAATCCCCAATCAACTAAATAATATTCCAACTCCCCTGATTACTCATACTTATGGGATACAGCGTATTATTTTCCCATCGTCCAAAAATCGTGATAGGATGTCCGCCACTAACAGCGAGCAGTTCCCAATCCTTTTGAAAATTCTTTTTGATATTAATTTGTTTATTTTCGCTATCGACCAATATAAGTTTCTTTTTGTGTAAAATGGCTCTTACATTATTTAATAGACATGGATAGCGAGTAATAAAGGGATTTTGTTTTAAAACTGTTGTATAGTGTTCAAGAAAAAGTTCTATTGTATCAAAACCTTTAATATTGCCAAATTTGCTAATTTCGGAGCGATAGCTTTTTAAGATAGCCCGAATCGGATAGCCTGGAAAAAAACACATATCTGCTTCAAAGCAAGTACCAGGTACAAAATTAGAAAGCTGTGTTCCTGCTGCTCGTTGGTGTTTAAATTCTAAAACAAGCGCAATTCGCTGACTTTTCTCGCCCAATAGCCAATTAGAATAAATAGAAATTTGAGCATCATATTTATCTATTTCGGACAATTTCCCTAAGACATGCCAAGTGTCTGTTACCGCTTCTTGTTCTAATACAGCTTCTTTTTTTGCATAAATTCCTATTCTGCTTTTTACATCTTCTCGTAAACTTAGATTTAGCGTTTTTACTTTTTTAAAAGCTTTAGAAAGAAGATACAAATAACCCATCTGTTCTAAGCTATTTTCCTCCCAATTTTTAGTTTGCATGATGTCAGATAAGTCCTTTACACTACTAACAATACCCCCTGCTTTTGCATTTGCCAATTTTTTGGCTTTATCATCAAAGTAGTAAAAATCTTGTTGAGTAAGTTCATTTGTTCCCAATCTAACAATATCTTGCAGCCACTTATCCAAATCTTCCAAACCATCTGTAATCGAACTTAACGTTTTTTCTTTTCGTTTGGCTTGAGCTTTTAATTGTTTTTCTGTTTTGGGTTTGTCTTCCTTTTCGGTTTTATCTGCTTTTTTTGCTTGCGTCGCTTGTCGTTTTTCCAGCCAATCCTTGACCCAATCAAGCGGTTCTTTTTCTTGGAACGAAGCCATATCTGTTGCATACAACATCATCAACCCCAAACTATGTTTACAAGGAAATTTACGACTTGGGCAGGAGCATTTAAAAGCGGGTTCCGTCAGGTCAATTTGCGTTTTATAAGGATTTTTTCCACTTCCTTTACACAATCCCCAAATAGCATTTTCTTTGATAGCCAACAATTCCCATTTTCGGGTAACGGCCAAACCCTTACCTCGTTTGAGACTGCCAGCATCTGGGGAAAGTGCTTCAACTTGTTCTATGGTCCAAGACATTTTTAGAGCATTTTTTAAATTAATAAGGAGCGAAAGGTTCGGAGCTTCGTCGTGATGGAAAGGCCTGCTATCCGTTAATGGATGGCATCTCTAAGATGCCTTTCATTTGTTCACGTATTGTACCGCATTGAAAGGAATTTCCAAAATGCCTTTCATTTCCACATATGAACCCAAAAAGGCAGCCAACACAATCATCCAACCACTGCTATCAGGGCTATTTTTGAAAGGATAGAACCGCTAAAAAATGGATGGCTTTTTCAGCCAATTTCAATGTAACAAACTTATTAAAAAATATGCAGATAGTTAGGTTTTTAGGCACATTTTTTTACATTAATTTACCCTTTCTTATTTAACGTTTTTTATAGCGACTCAATAGCTGATTTACTTGATTATTAGGGTAAATTTGTGTAACTTTCCGTTATATTTAAGGGGCTTTGTACAATTTTGCAAATGATTGATTAAGAGTTACTTATGAACATTTTTTTATCTCTTAGAATTGTTTTAAACAAACAAATTTAAACATTGATTCCATAAATAGGAATTTGGTCGTTATTGAGATTCCTTATCGTCCTTTTACTTCAAATTAAATTTATGCCTATAGATCCTGTAAGAATCTTTGTCACTGGCGGTACTTTTGATAAAGAATACAATATGATTACTGGTGAGTTGTATTTTAAAGATACACACTTGCGTGAAATGTTCCAAAGAGGGCGTTGTACCGTTGATGTTCGGGTGCAAACTCTTATGATGATTGATAGCCTCGAAATGAACGAAGATGACCGAAACCTCATTGCATGGAATTGCAAACGAACCAAAGAGGAAAACATCATTATCACGCATGGAACGGATACCATGACGATAACTTCACAGGTTTTGGCAGATGAAAAATTGGCAAAAACAATTGTCTTAACAGGTGCCATGATTCCCTACAAATTTGGAAATTCCAGCGATGGATTTTTCAACTTAGGCGCAGCCTTAGCTTTTGCCCAAGCATTGCCCCACGGCGTCTATGTCTCTATGAACGGACAGTACTTCAACCATGATAAAGTCAGAAAAAACAAACAAACTGGTTTCTTTGAGGAACTTATTTAGAGCTTATTGGGTTTTTATCTTTGTGTCTTAGAGAAAATGGCGTGGAGAAAAAATCTTTAACAAGCATAGAGACCATGAAAAATAGCCCTGATAGAAGTGGTATGGTGGCGGAACGGGTAGGGGCAGACCCATGTGTCTGCCTGAAGCGAAGGCAAGCCACCATAAGAACGGATAGCAGGACCAGACGCAACGACGGAGCAACAAACCTTGCGCTCCAAAAAAAGAAGGAAAATAAAAAGAAAAGAAAACGAGCAATAAGAAGCGATAGAAAGAATAATTTTAGTTCAACCCTTTAAAACAGTACATGAAAAATTCAACAAAGCAGCTTAAAGAACAGATTTTAAAGCGTAAAATTCGTTTGCAAGAAATTAAAGATGCCTTAAATGAAGATTTTGTCGGATTAGAAAAAATCGTTGATGAAATCATTGATTTATTGCACCCATGGTATGTATTTCCTGAATCACAACTTCGCCCAACAGTTATCAACTTATGGGGACTGACAGGAACAGGTAAAACGGCGCTTGTTTTGCGTTTAGTCGAATTGTTAGATTTTGACAACTCATTTGTACAAGTCGATGTCGGAGAATTTAACAGCGACAACACTGGTGGAGGCTTGAAATCCTTATTGTCAAGCGATTTGAACCACCACAACGGAAAAGAAGTCATCTTGTGTTTGGACGAATTCCAATTAGCTCGTACCTTAAATGAGGACGGAAACGAGTTGGGAAAAAATAGCCTTCGAGTTGTTTGGGATTTGATTGACTCAGGAAAGTTTTTCTACAATTCTCGCCCAAGTCAATATTACATTTCTCGTGGTTTCAAAGCATTGAAATTATTGAATCAATGTATGCAAAATGATGTGGAAATTGCCAATGGTAAAATCATCAAAAACTTAGAGTTTTTTCAAACGACTTTCAAAGGGTTTAGTTTCAATTACTACTCCCCTAAAAAGAAAGCCTTTAAAGCGAATTACTTTATTCAAGATGACTTTATCGGTGCCTTAAATTCGTTGATTGGCGACAAATACGTCTCTAAATACCAAATTATTGAGGATGTCAAAGCATTGCCCGATATGGAAGCCTTGTTGATGTTTTTAGCAGAAGCCATCAGCCAAGAAGGAGCTTTGAAAACAATGGATTTATCGAAGGCGTTGATTTTTATCATCGGTAATTTGGATGAGGCGTACTATATGAGCCACAACATCAATCCAGATATTAGCGCAGATGATTTCTATGATAGTACCATGAAAATCACGATTGCCAATATCAAAGCTGCTTTACAAAAACGTTTCCGTAATGAGCAAATCGCTCGTTTGGGCAACAACCATATTTTGTATCCTGCCTTTAATGAAGCCAACTATATCTTGTTTATCAAAAAACAATTGGGCATGATTCAAACCAATGTCAAAAAACAATTTGGTATTGACATTGAGTTTTCTGATTCCTTAGAAGATATTTTGTACAAAGAAGGCGTATTCCCAACGCAAGGCGCAAGACCTGTAATGACGACGGTGAAAAATTTGGTCGAGTCAAAAGTAAGTCAGGTGGTTTGTGATATTATTGAAAATGAGTGGAATGTCAAACGAATTCATTGGGCATACGAAGAGGAAGAATATCATGTAACTTTCTTCGGTACAAGAAAAAAAGCACTTGCTAAAAAAGCCTATCCTGTCAATTTAAAAGTCAATAGTTTGCGTAAATCTCGCAACAATGATTTACAGGCGTATGTGGCTGTACACGAAAGTGGACACGCTATTTTGGCAGCTTTGACGACTCGTATTTTACCTGATTTAGTCGTGACACAAACGGTGAGCAATGACGCTTCTGGTTTCACAAAAACCAATATGCCAGATGATTTAATGACTCGTGAGTTGATGGAAAAAGACATCACGGTTTGTTTGGGCGGCTATTTGGCAGAAAAAATGCTATTTGGCGCAGACAATACCTCTACGGGCGTTCGTCAAGATATTCACCGAGCAACAGTCAATGCCAATAAAATCGTTAAGCAATTTGCGATGGGCGAAGATCCTGTGAAAATTTCTGTCGAAGATTCTGAAAACAACTACGAGTTTTTTCACGAACAACGCCATGCAGACGAAGCAAGAAAAGTGATCAAAGCTTGTGAAGTTGTAGGACAGGAATTGTTGGAACGAAATAAATTCTTATTACTCAAAATGTCAGAGTATTTAACGATTCATTCTCGTATGGATAAGGCGAAAATCGAAGAGTACATCGTCGAATATAGCGTCGAACCCTGGGTCAAAGCGGAAGGATTTATCGAAGCTGAAAATTACTTTGATTTCAAAGCGATTATCCAAAAAGAGTTGAAGAAAATCGAGAGAGATACTTTGGTGTAGTGAAGTGATGAAGTTAAATAGAATGAAAAAATCCATCAAGTAATATTATTTGATGGATTTTTTATTTATGTTCTATTTTTTACCGTCAGAAACTTTTCCATTTATATCAATAATTTTCTTGAAAGGTTTTCTATTAGCTGCATAGATTATTTCAATATTACTGTTAGCATCATTAATTTTTATTATAGGTAGGATGGGGGTGTTTTGTTGATGATTTTCAGAGAAGCCAAAAGAGTTATCCCATGCTAAAGTTCCATCGTTATTGAAACAAATAACAAATATATTAATGTTTTTAATTGAAGTGCCAGGCATTGTACGGATAGCACCAGTAGGACCTACATATGTTCCATTATCTAACACTTCATATGTTTGACCTACTAAGAAATATTTATCATCTATGTTTAGTAAATCGTGAATATGTAGACCATTTCCATATTCTATCTTTGATACCTTTGAATTCTTTTCATTATTTATATTGCCTATTTGAGTTTTAAGTTTTTCTACTTTTTTTTGTTCTTTCTCTGCAAAATTAAAATTATCTAAATCAAAAAGTCTAATAAATTGAGATGGACCAATTTTCTCTTGTTTGACACTACAAGAGAAAAATCCTTTAGATAATATCTTTGAATTATAATAAGTTCCTGTGAAAAAAAGATTTTCTTCATTTACCTCTCTCATTATAATATTGTCTAAATTGACTCTCGGTTCTAAAGCAATTAACTCAAATGATTTTTGTAGTTCTAATTGAGGATTGAATTTAAATATATATATACCATCCCCTTTTTTCTTATCTACTTCTGTAATTAGATAGATTGCCTTAGAATCCTGTGAAATTTGACATGTTCTTAATAAAATTTCATCTGTAGGAAAGTCTACCTCAAGCTTTACTAACTTTTGTTCCCCCGTTTTACTATCAATAGATAGGAGGTGAGGTATTGTTTTAATGGTTGCTGGTATGATTACATTTTGTCCCAATCCATAAATTGCCATAGGTCTTACGCCCTCAGGAAATTCACCATCCACTTTTGTTAGTTCAAAATTTTCATTATCAAGGGTAACTAAGGTAAATTCATTAGTATTGCCACCCATTCCTTTCCTTACAGCAAGATCACGTTTTTGATACCAATGGAATGAATAGTAAGATTTATCATTTACGTCAGAAAGAGCCGATTGTTGGGTCGTAGGAATTTCTACTGTTTTAGTTTCTTCTAGTTCTGAATTGGCATCATACCATTGATAAGTCCACTTAAAGTTAGGAGCAATCTTTTTTTTAGTTTGGGTTAAAGTAATTTTGTCATTAGTATATATTCCATCTCTATGTTTTTGCATAGCTTTTAATCTTGTTTGAGTTAAGGGAATCTGTCCAAACAAAGAAATACTAAAACAACAAATCCAAGTCAATAAGAGAATTTTTTTCATGTTTATATATTTTGGGATCATAAAATAAACACAATATAACAAAATAAGCTATAAATGAAAAACCCCCACAAGCAAATTTTGCTTGTGGGGGTTTTATATATTTTCTAATAACAAATCACTCGCCACGAATCATACATCAAAATGAATCACTCGCCACCAGTCACTCGTCACTTAAAAACTAAAACAACTTCATATCATCCAAAGTCTTCATCACTTTTTTAACGTGATCCGAAGATTTGTGCAATGATTTCATTTCAGTTTTGTTTAATTTTACCTCGATGATTTCCTCAATTCCTTTCTTTCCCAATTTAACAGGAACGCCCAAGAATACATCATTTAAACCATACTCCCCTTCCAACCAAGTACAACAAGGGAAAATACGCTTTTCATCTTTAACGATAGCTTCCGCCATTTGAGCAGCAGCAGCACCTGGCGCATACCAAGCAGAAGTACCCATCAAATTAACGATTTCACCACCACCTTTTTTCGTTCTTTCAACGATTTCTTTCAAACGATCTTTCTCTACAAACTCCGTAATCGGAATTCCAGAAACAGTCGTATACCGTGGAAGTGGAACCATCGTATCACCGTGACCACCCATCAACAAAGCTTGAATGTCTTTAGGAGAAACCCCTAATTCCAAAGCCAAGAACGAACGGTAACGAGCCGTGTCCAAAACCCCAGCCATACCAAATACTTTGGTACGATCAAATTCCGAAGTCAAGTATGCACAATAAGTCATCACATCCAACGGATTTGCCACCACAATGATGATCGTTTTTGGAGAATATTTTTTGACTTGTTCTGTTACCGACTTAACGATTTTTGCATTGATACCGATAAGGTCATCACGACTCATTCCAGGTTTTCTTGGAACACCCGAAGTAATAATCGTCACAGCCGAACCTTTGGTTGCTTTATAATTATTGGTTACACCCGTGATCCGAGTATTATACATATTGATAGGAGCCGTCTCCCACATATCAAGCCCTTTACCTTCTGCCACACCTTCTTTGATGTCAAGTAAAACTACTTCTTTACAAAAGTCTTTTTGAGCGATTACATTTGCACAGGTTGCACCTACATTGCCTGCGCCAATTACAGATATTTTCATGAATTCAAATATTTTTGCCGCAAATGTAAAAATATTTAAGCAAACTACCTGATTTTTAGACGAATATTCGATTTTTTAAACTGTTTTTTTAGGAGAGAACGGTGGATTGCTTCGTCGCCACACATGGTCTCGCTATCCGTTACTATGGCTAAGGAATCAACTGCTTATCAAGGTAAAGCAACTACATAAACCACAAAAACCACTTAAACTACAAAAACCAAAAAAAGCCATAACACTACTATCGAGTCTATGTTACACAGACAGAACATAACAAAAAATAAACCTTAAAAATTTCGTAAAAAGGTAGATTGAAAGAAAATTACGAATGTCCCTTTCGCCCTTCGTCCCCCAATAATTACCCTATCACATATCTATTTCATCCGAATTGCTTTCAACATAAATAGGGCTTTCCACAAAATTAGGATAAGAAAGACTTGCAGGGTACTCAATACTTATTTCGTGTGGCAAAGGCGGCCAATAATGTTCTTCATCATTTTTAAAAGAGACGGACAATTCTATTGATTTGACTCGATCATATTCCACATTGAGCGTTAACCAATAATCATATTCCGTATAACAAGTAGACAAATTATAAGCCGAAACATCCCACTTTTTAACAAGTAATTTGAAGATTCCTTGAGTAACATCTGCTATTCGCCTATTCAATACTTTTAAGCCATTGTAAGTCAAAGCCTCATTAGAAGTATGTATGCTACTTAATTTTGTTCCTTCTTCCTTATCAAAAGTCAAATTAAGTTGAAGCGAATAATATTCTAAATGAATGTGATTATCGTCATAAAGATCTATATATTCTCTATCAGGTTTCCCCAATAGCATATAAACCTGTTCAGGAGACATCCCAAAGATCAGATCACCAATTCCAATTTTAGGTTTTAGTTTCATGATTAGTCAAAGCGAATCGTTCTTATGGAACAGTATTGGTTTAAATTAAGTAAAATCCTTGTGAACCTTGTGGCTAAGTAATGATTAAGAAATAAGTCCGCCATCTTTTGCAAAGAGATTTCATAAATATCAAAGCAAAATACTCGTCACCAGCCACTTGTCACCCATCACTAACAAATTAAGTCTTCTGCTTACGCTTCTTCGCCGCAGGAAACAAGACATTGTTCAAAATCAAACGATAGCCAGGAGAATTCGGATGAAGGTTCAAATCCGTCTCAGGTTCGCCCACATAATGACGATAATCCTCTGGATCGTGCCCACCATAAAAAGTAAAGAAGCCCATACCATGTTCACCATGAATATATTTAGCATCGCCCGTCGCCTTACTTTCCCCCATCACCAAGATATTCGACTTAATCAAACTCTTGTGATAAGAAGTCGTTTGTCCCATAAATCCTTTAATGATTTTTTTGTGAGATTGTGTCAGCATCGTCGGCACAGGGTCCCATTTTGCCGAAAATTCAAAGAGACTAAAAAAGTCGATATTTTCAGGAACTTTGCTTCGTACATCCGTCGCATCAATACTCGAAAACTCATACTCCATCGGATTCTTAACCAATTTGAAATTTTTAAATGCAAACGTTTTATTAAAATCCAAACGAGATTGAGCATCTGCGTCAGGGCCATCTCCATCAAACATACGATCACAAATATCCGTACCTTCTGCTGCCAATGCAATATCATAGGTATCCGTAGCCGAACACATCGCAAACATAAAGCCACCACCAATCACATAATCACGTATCTTATGAACGACAGTTAATTTCATTTGAGAAACCTTATCAAAGCCCAAACGCTTTGATTTCTCTTCTTCATATTTTACCTGTGATTGATACCACGGACGGCTTCGATAAGCCCGATAAAATTTACCATACTGTCCTGTAAAATCTTCATGATGCAAGTGTAACCAATCATACTCCGCCAATTTTTCGTCCAAAACCTCCTCATCATACAACTTATCAAAAGGGATTTCCGCATATTCTAACGCCAAAGTTACCGCATCATCCCAGGGAAGATCAGGATGTCGAGGCTTTTCGCTTGGCGTATAGACCGCAATTTTAGGGGATTTCTCCAACTTCACAATGTCCATATTTTTCTCAGGACTTGCAATATCCATAAGAACCACTGTATATTGTGCATCAGGAATAATGTCAAAACTCACCCCACGAATTTGGCACTCATCTGCAATAGCTTTGATATTTTTGAAAGCAAAACTTCCACCCTCATAATTGAGCAACCAATCCACCGTGCCACCATTTTCCAATACCCAAAAAGCAACGCCATAGGCTTTTAAGTGATTTTTTTGCTCCTCATTCATTTTTATCAAGATGTACGCTGCCTGAGCAAACTGACTTGTCATAAATAGGGCGCAAATCACAATAAATAATTTTTTCATCATACTTGTTTTAACTAATTATAGCAGTGTTTTGTTTCAAAAAAGGTATCAGGAATATCACAACTAAAAAGGAATGTTTATTTTCATCTCATTTCTCCTAATAAGACCACTTTTCGGCATCAAAGATACATCAAAAAAAGAATCTAATACTTTATCTACAAATTCTAAAGGTCTATGCCCTAATATATTGCCTACCAAATATTTAAAATAGTGTTAAAACCGAACCATATTAGTCATTTTAGTTTGTTTTTAGTGCATATAAGCAGTCCTATCTGAAAATAGAAAAAGTGTATCTCACGCAAAGGTCGCAGAGTTTTTCGCAAAGGTCGCAAAGAGATTGGTTTCTGTTGAGCTTTGCGGTCTTTGCGTCAAAATTCTTTGCGGTCTTTGCGTGAAAGAAAATTCCTGAACTGAATTAGGACTGCTATAAGCAGAGGTACAGACCATGCAAAATAGACCTGATGGCAGTGGTATGGCAGAATAGTTTAAGTAGTTTTTGTAGTTTAAGTGGTTTAAGTAGTTTGCGGTTCTTTCTTAGTAGATAGTCTGCCATAAGAACGTACAGCAGGCCCATCCGTCACGATGAAAGACAAACCATTCTCTCCTTATAAAGAATTTAGTTTATGTGGTTTTTGTAGTTTAAGTAGTTTGTGTAGTTCTATAACCAATTTTTGCTTCCCTTGCGAAAAATCTTTGCGTCCCTTGCAGTTAAAGTAAAACACATAGAATTGAAGAGGCAACCACAAAAACTACAAAAACCACAAAAACTACTTAAACCATTTCCTATCTTTGTAAAAAAATTAAAAATCAACTATGAGCCGAAATTTGAATGAGACTTTAGGTAAATTGCTATCGTTTGAAGAAAATAAACATGGAATCCAGCTTAAAGCCGACAATGCCACCGTAGAAGTCATCGTGTACAATGATGCCATTATCAACATACAAGTCTGTAAAGATGGACAAGAAGCAGGACATTCTTACGCATTGGTTGCAGAAGCTATTCCGACAAGTTTTTCTGTCGAAAATAAGCGAGACAAGATTATCCTAAAAACGCCCAAAATCGTTTTAGAAATATTAAAAAAACAAATTCGTTTCTCCTTTTTCACCTTAGATGGAACGCTAATCAACGAAGATGATAAATCTTTTGGCTGTTCTTGGTTAGGGACAGAAGCGACGGTTTACAAAAAACTGCAAGCCGACGAAAAATTCATAGGTTTAGGCGAAAAAACGAGGGGAATCAACCGTCGAGGACAAGCCTATGTCAATTGGAATACGGACAGTTTTGCCTATCGTGGCGAAACCGACCCATTATACGTCTCCACGCCTTTTTACATTGGGATTCACAACGACCAACCCTACGGTATTTTCTTTGACAATCCGCACAAAACGACCTTTAATTTTGGGGCTGGAAACGATAGGTTTGCGTATTTTTCGGCAGAAGACGGTATCATCAACTACTATTTTATATATGACACTTCTATTGCCAAAATTATCCAAAATTATGCACAGCTTACAGGCTTTATGCCGATGCAACCCAAATGGAGTTTAGGATTCCAACAGTGTCGGTACAGCTACTATCCTGATACGGAGGTGATGAACATCGCACAGAACTTTAGAGAGCGCAAAATTCCGATTGATGTACTTTATTTAGACATTCATTATATGGATGCTTACAAAGTTTTTACTTGGAACAAAAGCCGTTTCCCGAATCCCCAAAAGATGCTGGCAAATCTCAAAAAAATGGGAATTCAAACCGTCGTCATCATGGATCCAGGCATTAAAGTAGAAGAAAGTTACAAAACCTACAAAAGTGGGATGAAAAACGACGTTTTTGTGAAATATCCAGACGATAGCTGTTTTACCGCAGGCGTTTGGCCGGGCGACTGTCATTTTCCAGATTATACCAATCCCAAAGTCCGAAAATGGTGGAGCGACCAAATGAAAGAGGTCTTTAAGGTCGGCTTAGAAGGCTTTTGGAACGATATGAACGAGCCAGCCGTTTGGGGAAAAGAAATTCCTGCCCTGATTGAATTTGACTACGAAGGCGAAAAAGCAAGCCACAAAAAAGCCCACAATGTTTACGGTTTACAAATGGCTCGTGCCACTTTTGAAGGAACACAACAACACCTCAAAAAGAAAAGAGCTTTCGTATTAACCCGTTCTGGTTACTCAGGAATCCAACGCTATGCAGCCGTTTGGACAGGTGATAATGTCGCTACCGATGACGATATGTTATTGGGCGTGAGAATGGTGTGCAGTATGGGCTTGACAGGCATGCCTTTTGCGGGTTATGATGTCGGTGGATTCGTCGGAGATGCCGACAAAAACCTCTACATTCGCTGGATGTCTATCGCCTCTTTTGCGCCCTTTTTCCGTTCACACAGCATGATTAATACCCGAAGTGGTGAACCTTGGACATTTGGAGAAGAAGCCGAAGAAAATGTACGAAATTACATCAATTTGCGCTATCGTTTGATGCCTTATATTTATTCTGCGTTCTATGAAGCGAGCCAAACCGCCATGCCAATAGCCCGTTCATTGACAATAGATTACCCATTAGACAGCAATATTTATAGAGGCGAATTTGAGAATGAATACCTATTTGGGCCGTCTTTCTTGGTTTGTGCAGTAAAAAGTACAGCCATGTTCTCAAAAATATACTTACCCAAAGGCGAATGGTACTATTTATACAAAGATAATTTCTATGAAGGCGAACAAGAATTTTTATTTGAGACACCCATAGATAAATTGCCTATATTTGTCAAAGGAGGCAGCATTATACCGATGCAAAGCCTTACACAATCCACCGCCGAAAAGCCGACAAATACACTGGATATTCACCTATATTGGGGACAAAACGACCATGTTTTTGAATACTATGAAGATGATGGCACATCTTTTGAGTTTAAAAAAGAGCAGTATTGCAAACGTGCCATGCTTTTTAATTCAGAAGAAAAATCTTTTACCATTGAACCCAAAATTGGGAAGTATAAAAGTCATTTCAAAAAAATCAAACTATACTTTCACGGCTTCACTTTGGACAAAAATGTCAAGGTCAATAGTCGAAACAAGAAAATCAAGCAAGAAAACTTCGAGTTTATCGTGCCTATTTCCCACTTCGATCCCTGGTACCAAGACCCCGATACGTCCAAATTGATAGAAGATTTACCTTTTGTAGAGTTTGCCAATACAAATGAAAGTGTACAAGTAGAATGGTAGACATTTTATAATAACAATAAGGAGAGAACAGTCAGCAGCTCCGTCGTCACGTCAGGGCCTGCTGTCCGTTCTTATGGCAAGTAAATGAACCTTTGTAGTAAGAAACAACTACAGAAACCACAAAAACTACAAAAACCACATAAACTACTTGCCATACCACTACCATCAGGTCTATGTTGCATGGTCTCAACAAGAAAACAGGAAAGAAAAAATGAATCAACTCAAACAACAAATATGATTCAAGTAAAACTAACAAGATACCTACTACTCCTTCTCTTTAGCCTAAACCTATTCGGACAAGCGGCAGAAGAAAACGAGCGAATTATATTTATACCCAAAATCGTAGGAATATCCGAAACCTACTTAGGCTTCACCGCAGGCATATCGCTGCCTTCCGATGATTTTGGACGAGTACAAGCCCAAACCCCATCAGGATACGCCCAATTAGGGTTCAAAGCAAGTTTAGACGGAGCGTTCATCTTCTTCCGAAACGCAGGTTTAGGTTGGACATTCGGACATTCGATCAACGCCCTCAACGAAAATGCCTACATCAGAGAAGTAGAACACCGCCTGCCCACAGGAAGCAACGTCACAGGCGTCTTCGCCACAGACAGTTGGACCAATACCTATCTTTTAATTGGTCCATATATGTCCTTACCCGAAGACCAATTTATGTTAGATTTTGGGATGTATGCAGGACTAGCCTACGCCAAATTTCCTGAAACAAAATTTGAAGGCTCTTTAGACGGCAATACGCTAACAAACCTTGAACGAAGCGACCAAGCCATCAGCCCAGCCTTTTATTTCCAAATCGCCATGAATCGCTACATCAAAGAAAACTTCAGAGTCTTCATCAAAGGCGAAATGCTCTTTACCCGTCCCGAATTCAGAAAAATTGTAGAAACCACCTCAGAAAATTTTGAACTCTACTCCATCCAAGACGAAAAACAATCTGTCGGCTTTTTAGGAATTGGTGCAGGCGTCGCCTACGAGTTCCAAAGAAAAAAACTAAAAGTCAGAAAGAAACGGGGGAAATATTAAATTGAGTTTATGTGGTTTTTGTCGTTTAAGTAGTTTTTGTGGTTAAATCTCATAAAACTACAAAAACCACACAAACTACAGAAACTACAAAAACCAATACATGAAAAAAACAACATCAGTCATCAACCACAGCCTATTAAGCCAATTTGACATCCATCTATTTAGAGCAGGAAGACATTTTCGGATGTACGAAAAATTGGGGTCACATGTTATAGAAGTAGAAGGCGTGTCAGGCGTATATTTTGGCGTATGGGCACCTGCCGCAAAAAAAATCGCCGTTATCGGTAATTTTAATGAGTGGAATCCAGAAGCACATTTTTTGTTTAAACGAGAAGATGGTTCTGGAATTTGGGAAGGATTTATTCCTGGAGTCGAACGAGGCGATGCCTATAAATATCGCATTACAAGTTTACACAAAGGACAGCTTTTAGAAAAATCAGATCCTTACGCATTGTATTGGGAAAAATCTCCAAAAACAGCTTCCATTGTGTGGGACACTTATTTTGAATGGAAAGACAAAAAGTGGATTAAAAATAGAAAAGACAAAAACCTCAATTCGCCTATTTCGATTTATGAAATGCACTTTGGATCGTGGAGGCGTAAATCTGATGAAAACGGAACAAATCGTTTTTTGAGTTATCGAGAAATGGCAGAGGAATTAATTCCGTACTTGAAAGAAATGGGTTTTACCCATGTGGAATTTATGCCCTTAACCGAACACCCTTATGGTGGGTCTTGGGGGTACCAAGTAGGAGGGTATTTTGCAGCGACAAGCCGATATGGAACACCACAAGATTTGATGTATTTAATCGAAGAATTGCACAAAAATGATATTGGTATTTTCTTAGATTGGGTGCCGTCTCATTTTCCTTGTGATGCACATACTTTAGGGTATTTCGATGGAACGCATTTATACGAACATGCCGACCCTCGAAAGGGATTTCATCCTGACTGGAAAAGCTATATTTTTAATTATGGACAAAACGAAGTGCGTTCTTTTTTAATTAGCAATGCCTTGTTTTGGTTGGATCGTTATCATATTGATGGACTGCGAGTAGATGCTGTGGCGTCTATGTTGTATTTAGATTATTCCCGAAATGCAGGGGAATGGATTCCGAACAAATATGGTGGAAACGAAAACTTAGAGTCTGTACATTTTCTTCGAGAATTTAATACGGCAGTTCACGAAAATTATCCGACGGTACAAACGATTGCAGAAGAATCTACTGCTTGGCCCAAAGTTTCTGGAGGTATAAATGAAGGTGGGCTGGGATTTGATATGAAGTGGATGATGGGATGGATGCATGATAGTTTGCGCTATTTTGGAGAAATGCCTGTTTACAGAAAATTTCACCACAACACAATTACTTTCAGTCTCATTTATGCCTTTTCCGAAAAATATGTCTTGCCTTTCTCGCATGATGAAGTTGTGCATGGCAAAGGCTCTTTAATTGGGCGCATGCCAGGAGATGAATGGCAAACTTATGCAAACCTACGATTGTTGTACGCTTATATGTTTACGCATCCTGGCGCAAAGCTTTTATTTATGGGAAGCGAGTTGGCGCAATATTATGAGTGGAGTCATCAAAAAGAATTGGATTGGCATTTATTAAAAGAAGCACCCAATCAAGGAGTACACAAAATCGTAAAAGATTTAAATCATTTATACAAAAATGAACCTGCGCTTTATCAAAATCAGTTTCAGCCAGAAGGCTTTGAATGGATTGATACTGCCGATGAAAAAAATAGTGTTTTGGTGTACAGACGAAAAGGGGAGGAAGAAGAACTCATCATTGTCGCCAACTTTACACCAATGCCACAACGCAATTATAGAATCGGAGTACCACAAGCGGGAATGTACAAAGAGATTTTTAATAGCGATGCTCCAATATATTGGGGTAGCGGATTACAGAATCCTGACCAAACAACGATGGAAGAATATACGCACAATTTAGCGAATACTTTAGAGTTAACATTACCGCCATTAGGACTTATTGTATTGAAAAAACAATAAAAAAAACTTGAAAGAATGTACTGTCCATTCAAAATAGACCCGATGGCACAGCGGGAGCATGCTTTGCGACGAAGCGTTTAACTGTTCTCTCCAAAAAAAAATGCTAAAATGAAACACAAAACAACTTATATCAGTATAAATGTATAAGATAAGCAAGGTTTTTATCCTTAAAAAGAAAAAAAGATTTGCAAGTAATTAAATTAAACTTTACCTTTATAAGAAAGTAGCTTATTTTAGGGACTATTCTTACACATCTACAACACACCTTTGATTTTATCCCTCAATATGTTTTAAACCTTTTTATTTATATACAATCAAACCATTTTTTAAGTACACTTTATAGAAAATTCTTTTAATAAGGGATTGTTTGGATTATTAGTTTAATTCTAAACAATGCTTCCTATATTGCTTTAGGCAAAATAAAATAATAAATTACCCATTTTGGTATCATTTTTTTGCAGTAGACTTTGTTAAAAAGCCTTGTCAAGCACATGCTATGACTACACTTTTTGTCTATTTCGATGATTCAATTCTCTGCTAAAAAATATTTACCCACAATGAACATTTATTAATTTTAACTTGCCCTACATGGCACTGTTTTCCATTAGATGTACTTTTCACTTTATTAATTTTTTTATTTAATGAACATTTTTATTGCCAGACTCAATTTTGACACAACAGAGAATATGATTCAGGACCTTTTTGAGAACTATGGTGAAGTTACTTCTGTCAAAATAGTAATAGACCGAGAGAAGCAACGCTCTAAAGGTTTTGGGTTTGTGGAAATGCCTGATGATGAACAGGCTAAACTAGCTATCGAAGAACTGAACGATACGGATTTTGACGATCACAATATCTCCGTAAAAGAAGCAGTGCCTAAGGACGAATACCAAAAAAGAAAAGTCAAATACGAACACCAAAGACAAGGTTTTCCAACCAATAATCGTAATAATAACAATCGAAGTAATAACCGAAATGATAACCAAAACGATAATTATCGTAGAAATAGTCGAGAGAATTATCGAGATGATGGTATGGGAAGAGATCGAAATTCATCAGACACAACTTACGACAGATATAGAAGCAATCTTGGTGTCGATACCAACAAAAAAGACAGTGAGACAAAAAGTACTCCTGCCAAAAAAAGTGGGCGTCAAAGATTCAAAAGAAGAATCTACTAAAAAAATAAAACGGAAAGCGGGTCAATTATTGAACCGCTTTTTTTATATTTGGTAAAAAAAGAAGTAATGAAATTTTTTTACCTGTTTTGTCTTTTACTATCTATTAACATTTTATCTGTTTTTGGACAACAATCTCCTATCCAAAAAATATGCCCTCCACATTGGTGGATTGGGATGGAAAATGAATCTTTGCAATTGTTGGTACATGGCGAAAATATCGCTAATAGTGAGGTAAGTATCAAAGACAAGTCTATTCGATTACAAACACAAAAAGTCGAAAATCCCAATTACATTTTTTTAGATTTAACAATTCCTAAAACAACAAAATCAGGAATGTTGCCTATTACTTTTAAACTGAATGGCAACGAATTTGTACAAGAGTACGAATTAAAAAAACGCCAACCTTTGTGGAAAAAACAAGGGGAGGAAAACAAAAAGAAACTCAATTCCAGCGATTTTATTTATTTAATTATGCCTGATAGATTTTCAAGTGGCGAAAGCGACAATGATAAAATCGAAGGTATGAATGAAATTAGCCTGAATCGAAAAGAAATGTATGATCGACATGGTGGTGATCTGCAAGGAGTGATAAATCATTTAGACTATTTAGAGGAATTGGGTGTAACCGCTCTTTGGCTGAATCCCGTCATTACGAACGATCAACCCAAAGCATCTTATCACGGTTATGCTGCCACCGACCATTATTCCATTGACCCACGTTTTGGAGATATGGAAATCTACTTAGAATTAGTAGAAGAATGCCATAAGCGAGGCATTAAAATGGTGATGGATGTCATACACAATCATATTGGAAATGAACATTGGTTGTTCAAAGATTTACCTGCCAAAGATTGGGTACATGAGTGGGACGGTTTTACCCGTACAAACTATCGTGCGCCCACTTTATTTGATCCATATGCTGCTGATTATGATAAAGATAGAATGCTCAATGGTTGGTTTGACCACCACATGCCCGACTTAAATCAGTCCAATGAATTCGTTGCAAATTACATTATTCAAAACAATATTTGGTGGATAGAACATGGACAAACTGATGCATTTAGAATGGATACTTATACCTATTCTGATCCCGATTTTTTAATAAAATGGGGCGATGCCATTTTTCAAGAATATCCAGACTTTGGCATGTTTGGCGAAACTTGGGTACATGGCACACCCACACAAGCGTACTTTCATGGCAATACAACTTTGCAAAAAGAATTTAAAAACAAAATGCCAGGACTCACCGATTTTCAAATGCATTATGCCATTCACAAAGCATTGACAGAAAATTTTGGCTGGACAGAAGGCGTCTCTCGTTTATACTATACATTAGCCAAAGACTTTTTATATGAAGACCCTTACAACAATGTTTTATTTTTAGACAACCACGATGCAAGCCGTTTTTATTCTGTCGTTGGCGAAGATTTTAAAAAATACAAAATGGGACTTGCGTTGCTAATGACATTAAGAGGAATTCCCTGCATGTATTACGGAACAGAAATTTTAATGAAAAATTTTTCTGATCCCGACGGAAAAGTCAGAGAAGATTTTCCAGGCGGATGGGACGGAGATACAATGTCTAAATTCACAAAAGAAGGAAGAACCGAAAAAGAAAATGAAGCATTTGAATACGTAAAACTATTATCGAATTATCGAAAAAATAATCCCGTTTTACATGATGGAAAATTAATGCAGTTTGTTCCCTATGATGGCGTTTATACCTTCTTTAGATACAGTAAAACACAATCCGTAATGATTGTAGTCAATTCCAATGATAAAGAAATAGATTTAGATACAACACCTTTTGAAGAAAGAACCAAAGGATTTAAAAGTGCTAAAAACATTGTGACAAATGAAATGTTATCTGATTTTAAAACAATAAATGTTCCTGCACACACAACACTAATTTTGGAATTACAACGATAAGAAAAACCCAATTTTTAATCAATCTGCTTCCTCAATAAATCTGGACTAATATCATACAACTGCTTTTTTTCTTTACTATAACCAAACGTAGTATGTGGTAAATGCGTTCGCAATAAATCCATTACTCGAATAATATCTTTTTCCTTCATATCAATGATAACTTCCTCCTTATTTTGCAATTTAAAAAAGAGCTTTGTTTGTTGATTCATACTTATCCCAAAAGGCATGTTTTCCAATTTATAGTAATAAATCCACACAATTAAATCAGGTGTCTGTTGTAAAAGAGTTGTCCAAAACTTGACTTCTTGTAAATAGTTTTCTTGGGCTTTCTGCAACAACTCTGTTGCCAAAAAAATAAAAATACCCACCAACATGGAAATTCCTATTATTCCTTGAAAAGGAAAGGAATCCAAAGCATAAAGCATGCCCACTAAGCTCAATCCAATGAGCAGACTTGCCGCAATAATCTTGAGCAATCGCTGACGTTTTAGTGTTCCATCAATGATATGTATAACTTCAGAAACCAACTTACCACAAAAGTATTT
>ENA-ORXM01002348-ORXM01002348.1-marine-metagenome-genome-assembly--contig:-NODE-2348-length-22442-cov-12.618511_pt1 | contig 22442 bp, 22 predicted proteins | sample MGYA00237867_ERZ511480 | MGnify/ENA primary metagenome ERZ511480 (study PRJEB26309, sample SAMN06266103) | marine metagenome | isolation source: Algal blade | place: United Kingdom:Sidmouth, United...
GACACACCGTCTCTCGAACCGAAAAGTCACGTATACTTGCCTGTCCCATGTTCGAAAGAACGAGTTTAATATGCGGGTAGAACCGTGTTTCGAGGATGGAGTTTTTGAAGTTTTTCAGAAGTGTTTGAATTGGTTTATAAATTAATTGGCAAACGGATGTCTGAAACGAGGAAGGCGTCCCTGTCCCGACCTCAATGCCATCACTGCAAGACCTGATCTTGCAATCCACTTGTAGTCACTTGTGGATCACAAGCCTTGTGATGACGGAGGGAGGAGGCGGTGACGTCCTCCGCTTCACCTCTGCTCATTTGGAAACCGCTAACTCTATGATATGGGTTCCGAAAGGAGATCACACATGACCCGTCTCGCCATGCCAGTCATCTGCGCCGCCGCCCTACTCTCGGCCTGTTCCTCCGCGCCCAAAGCAAGCGTCACAGCCGCGCCGAATTCTGCGCCAAATTACAAGGATGCACCGCTCGATCTCTCGACGCCGGAAAACACGGCCTATTCCATGATGATCGCCATGTACCGGGGCGATGCCGATATGGTGGATGCGGTCTTTGCCGAGGGCGGAACATTGCTCCGCCTGAAACCGGACGGGACACTCGCACGCGACGGCCTGCCCCGCTGGCGCGATTGGGTCAGTACGCTGGAGGTCGGCTACGCCCATGAAGAGCTGTTTGATATAAAGGTTGAAAGCTACGGCAAACTCGCCACCGTCTGGGCGCCCTTCGTGATTGACGTCGATGGCAAGCGGGTTGGGTGCGGGGTGAACCAGTTTACCATGGCCGAGATGGCAGAGGGTTGGCGGATTGTAACGGGCATGGATGTGCAAGCGCCGAAGGATGAGTGTGCGGGGTTTCGGGAGGGTTATGGACGTGGGGGGTGAGTGTTTCCCCTCAAAGAAGGCTAAACGTTCAGTAATTTGGCGAAGCCTTCCCCTAAAAGCTGGCGCTTATTTTTCACCGAACGAAGCTTATCAATTTCATTGGCTTCAGTGCGCTTGAAATCAATAGGCCTGAGATCAACAATACAAGATGCTGAAGTCTCAGACCACGGTGTAACTTTTCCCGCTGAGTCTTTAAGCTTACTTTTCGAAAAATAATGGAAACGTCTTTTTGTCACGCCACAAAATTGTTGAAATACGACTGTTCCGTTTTGAGGTTGCTTAGGGTCAACAGTTATTGAATCTGGATATAGTGCAGACGCTTGACTTTTTGGATAAGGTTCCAAATAAAAAACCCGCTTAATACCTGCGCCAACTATATGTTTCGCACAGTTATGACACGGAAAGGTGGTGACGAACAGATCAGCTCCTTGCGTAGATTCTTGACCTCTTGAGGCATCGGTTATGGCATTCATCTCCGCGTGAAGAGCACGACCATATTCGGTAATATCAAGAACCTTAGAGTCCTTAACTGAAGAATTTTTTGCTAGAAAAACTGACTTTAAGTCCTCGTATGATTTTCTTGATAAATTTTTCGAAAGATGCCCGTCATTCTTAAGTCGGGAAATAACGTCTAACAGAAGCTCTTGTTTGCGAAGTGTATTCTCGTCATACCCAAGGTTTTGATCCCGTCCATCAGGATAATCATCTTCCCAATAGGTTCCACCACCAGATTTTGGCACTTCGTTGCAGCCTAAACTGATTACTCTTCGCTTTTTGTCGAATATTGCAGCGCCAACCTGTCTAGATAAATCAGTAGATCTATAGGCCGCTTGCGCAGCCAAGTTATTTGCATATTCTTGATAGGTTGGTGAAATTGAAGGATTTGAAAAAAATAAATGAAATAGCTTTGAAATGTATTTAGACGTTTTGTCGGCGGTCAAGCAGTCAATTATATAATCTGCTAATGGAAAAGCTGACCGTACATCTTGTCCGTGTGAAGATTCCTCTCCCTCATCTAATGCTATTAATTCTTGAGAGGTATCGACCCAATCGTTTTCTCCTTCACTTGCACCGTGGTTAGCTGTGATTTTATTTTTAAGATAATCGACTCTAGCCTCATAGGGAGAATGACAAGAAACAGAGATAAATGCGTCACCATAGGCATTTCGGAAAGCCGCTATTTCTTCAGGCTTTTTAAGTTGGTCAATTATGTAAATTATCCCTTTCAACCTTCCACCTGCGGCAAATGACTCCTTAGCAGTCGAGGTTTGATACCGAGAACGTTGTTTTTTTATTGATGCAATTGTTAGTCGGGCCAGAAAAGCATTGTCATCGGAACGCTTACGCAGTTTGTTGCAAAAGGTTATCAGGTTTCGGATCCGGTCTTCTGTAAAGTCTGATTTTACTGGCTTGTACCCAGGAAGTTTTTCAACGAAGTCTGTGACTTTGAGGTGAACAGTTTTGTACCCATATTTTGAAGCTTCAGACTTCAGGGTTGTAAGAATTTGAGGCCTATCCGTGCCCATTCTTGCAACCATGCCAATGTATAATTCGGGCAATATTTCAGTCTTTTCTACACGCTTTGGCATTTCAAGCCTTTCGAATCGCATTCCGTTAACGTAAAGCTAACCCATCTTAACCATACAACACTCTGATTCATCTGTTGGAGTAAACCAATGAGTAGTTACATGCCTGAGCGTTTCTTAATGCCTTCCCTAAACGAAGTTGCGAAAACAGTCAGTCAATCAATTCAAGAGGCTAAAACTTGGAAAATTGAGTCAGATACTAATTTGGATAAAAAAGCAACCCTCAAGCGAATTGCCTAGTTTTAAAATCTGAGGTTATTGATTAAACTTTCAAACCGTTCCGAAGACTGTTTTTCAGAAACGATATGGCTTCCCCTCAGCCTCAAAATAGATTTTGCAACTCCCTAACCCGCTGTCGACGCCTCATACTCCGCCCTACGCTTCAATCCCTCAACTTGGGCTTGCAGCTCCGCATCACCCGGCCAGAGTTGTAACATTCTGTTTGCGGCTCTGATTTGTTGAGTGCGTTTTTCCGGTGAGTTAAACAGGAATAGGAGATTGTTATATTCGGGCCGCGTTGTCACGAACCCTCGGTCGAGCATTTTTTCCGCCCACGGCAAAGCGCCCGTATAGTTTTTTTCGCGCATATAGGCCGTGAACACGAGCTTCATGAGCTTCGCATTTTGCTCTCCGCCTTGACGGAAATATTGTTCCAATTGCGCTGCGGCGACGTCATAATTTTTCGCCAAGATATTTAATTGCGCAATATTGATTTGGGCCTTCTTGACCTCGCTGTCATAGAGACCGCCGGCCGCAATCGCATCTTCAAATGCCTCAATCGCTTTTTCTTCTTTGCCCGTTGCATAGTAAGACGCGCCGAGCATTTGCTGCATGGCTGAGGTTTCATAGGGTTTCAGCCCCTTGAGTTTGAGCGCTTTCTTCAACTTTTTTATCGCGCTTTTATGTGCATTCGCGGCCTGATCGCTTTGGGCTTCCGTCGCGTAAGCAATGCTCTGCGCGCTAAAGTAACGATCACTCGCGTCCTGCGCCATGGCGGGTGCAGAAAACGCGAGGCTCAGGACGAGGCAAGCCGAGGCGGATTTAAATAAGTTACGCATGAAAACTCCTAATCAATTGGCTCGCGCTCCGTTCCGTCTTCGGAAAGATAGAGCTTTCCGCCGAGTTCGGCAAACTTCTGACTCATCTCTCCCATACCTTGAACGGCTTCATCCGGATACAAAGCCGCCTTCTCATTCGGGCTGAGATTTTCCGCATATTCTCTGACCTCGCGGGTAATTTCCATTGAGCAGAATTTCGGGCCGCACATGGAGCAGAAATGCGCGGTTTTATGTGCGTTTTTCGGCAAGGTCTGATCGTGGTAATCCCGCGCCGTTTCCGGATCGAGGGCGAGGTTAAACTGATCTTCCCAGCGAAATTCGAATCGCGCGCGGGAGAGCGCATCATCGCGGATTTGCGCCGCCGGATGACCTTTAGCAAGGTCCGCCGCATGGGCCGCGAGCTTATAAGTAATCACGCCGACTTTGACGTCGTCACGGTCGGGCAGACCCAGATGTTCTTTGGGCGTGACATAGCAGAGCATGGAGGTCCCGAACCAGCCAATCATCGCCGCGCCAATACCCGATGTGATATGGTCATAGCCGGGCGCGATATCCGTTGTGAGCGGGCCGAGCGTGTAGAACGGCGCTTCGTGGCATTCCTTGAGCTGCTTATCCATGTTCACTTTGATTTTGTGCATCGGGACATGACCGGGGCCTTCGATCATGACTTGGCAGCCTTTGGCCCAAGCGACTTTCGTCAGCTCGCCGAGCGTTTCCAGTTCCGCAAATTGCGCGCGGTCATTGGCATCGGCGACTGCGCCGGGACGCAGGCCATCGCCGAGGCTGAACGTCACATCATATCGGCGCATGATGTCGCAGATTTCGGGGAAATTCGTATAAAGGAAGCTCTCCTCGTGACGGGACAGCATCCACTTCGCCATGATAGATCCGCCGCGTGAGACAATCCCGCAAACCCGGCTCGCCGTCAGATGGATATAGGCGAGACGCACGCCCGCATGGATGGTGAAATAATCAACGCCCTGCTCGCATTGCTCGATGAGTGTATCGCGGTAGATTTCCCACGTCAGGTCTTCGGCAACGCCGTTGACCTTTTCCAGCGCTTGGTAAATCGGCACAGTCCCGATGGGGCATGGCGCGTTGCGGATAATCCACTCGCGCGTGTTATGAATGTTACGGCCCGTGGACAGGTCCATGACATTATCCGCGCCCCACCGTGTGGCCCAGACCATCTTCTCGACTTCCTCCTCGACGGAAGACGCGACGGCGGAGTTCCCGATATTGGCGTTGATCTTCACGAGGAAGTTGCGGCCAATGATTTGCGGTTCCAGCTCGGCATGGTTGATGTTGGCGGGGATGACTGCGCGGCCTCTTGCGATTTCGCTACGGACGAATTCGGGTGTGACGAAAGTGGGGATTTCCGCGCCGAAGCTCTCGCCGCCTGCGACTTTGTCCGCTGCGCCTTCGACAGCCTCATGGCGGCCCAGGTTCTCGCGCTCGGCGACATAAATCATTTCTTTGGTGATGATGCCCGCTTTGGCGAATTCATATTGAGTAATTGGCGCGTCGCCTACTCCTCGCAGGGGCTTATTCGTAATCGGGAATTCCCGCGCCAAATATTTCCCTGTCGCGCCGCCATTATCTTCGGGCTGCACGTCGCGGCCCTCATAGAATTCCACGCCGCCGCGTTCAGTCACCCAGTCTGTGCGGTGACGCCCCAAGCCTTTTTCGACGTCAATCGTAACGCTTGGATCGGAATACGGACCGGAGGTGTCATAGACAGGCACAGACGGCTCATTCGCCGTCGGATGCAACGCGATAGAGCGGTGCGGCACGCGCAAGCTCGGGTCAGCTTTCGGATGGGTGTAGGTCTTCGTCGACGCAGGCAAAGCGCCCGTCGTGACTTCGGGGGTTTGGAATTGGGATTGGTCAACGGGCTTGTTCATGATGTTGGCTTTCGGAAGAATGTTGTGTGAATCAGGTCTTCGACCTTTTTTGGATTATTTATGTTTTGAAATGCAGCGAGTTCGGTTTGGTAAGAATTCATCATCATGCCCATCCAACCATTTGCCTGATTATAGAAGGTCAACGTTCCCATTTCCGGGCGCCCACGACGCTCTGAATTCGCTAGCGCTTCAGGGCTAAGACTGGCGATACGATACCTGATGAACGGGCTGATAATATAACCGCGTTGATTGGTAATCGCATAAAGCTCTCTGCTCGGGCCAATTAGCATCTTAAGGCCCCACAAGACCATCCCGATACCTACACAGACAAAAAGCAATGAAATTAATGAAAAAAAGATGCCGAACGCCCCTGCTCCGACAGCTTCTGCTGAAGTCTCAGTCGAGGTTGAACCCAAAAGAGAAGTTAAGACCCCTACCCCTACGAAGCTAATCGCCATGGAGGTCCAAACTATAGAAAAACCAGTGATATAAATGGCCATAAAGGACAGAGGAAATTTTGAAGGCTTGTCCGCCCATAGCAACTTTTCACCACTGCGTAATTCTGTTTCAACCTTTGAACGAACGTCTGGATTAATCATCGCAACGCACATTCCGACGCAGCACCAAACCGCGTCAAATACGACTTCACGGGTTCCCCGTCTTCAATCGTCACAACATAGAGACGATCATATTCTGTAGCCTCCACAATCGGCGTTCCGCCGTCTCCGCCTAGGAGTTCCGTCAGCTGCGGCGTTGTATTTGAATGCCCGACGACGAGGTGCCGTCCCGGCGTGGCTTTCAGCTTTTCAGCAATCCCCGGCAAATCACTTGCGTCGTAAATCTCGACCTCCATACCCAGCCGCTCCGCAAGCGGAGCCGCTGTATCGCGGGTGCGGATATAATCGCTACTGTGGATGTGGGTGATGCCCTCGCCGTCTAAGCGGTCCGCCAAGGCAATCGCGCGGGCTTTTCCTGAATCTGTCAATCCGGGGTCGGTTTTTTCTGTCGTTTTTTCGGCGTGGCGCACAAGGAAGACGGCATCTGTCTTGGGGGCCGCTTGGGAGCAGGCCGTTAGCAGCATAGCCGCCGCAATGATGAAACCCTGTTTCATGGTCCGTCCTTCCGCCTGCTTTTTGCAGGATCAAGTTCAAAGGGTGCGTCTCAACTCAATGTTTAGCAGGCCAAACATTTAAGTGCCCCTCGGTGCAATTTATGTGTGACAGAGGTCGCGCCTTTGCGCAAGGCAGAGCGTCAGGTGTGGCGAGTATTACATAAATTCACAAACAATCACGCAATCTTAAGCACCCGTAACGCGAAATTCACACTTACCAGCTAGCGATGCAGCTCGGTGTGGGGCCGACTAACTATATAAGGGTCAACCCCATCGTGATTTTTCAGCTTATTTATACCGGCGCCTTGACTAAATCCGTTGCTTGCGACGAGTTGGAAAAGATCGCCAAATCATCCCGCCAGCGGAATATGAAACATGGCATCACGGGAATCCTGATCTGTAAAGATGGATCTGTCCTGCAAGTCCTTGAGGGTAAAAAGAAGGATGTCACAAATCTCTATGGCCGAATTTCGATTGATCCCCGTGTCGTGGATCCTCTGGTCCTTATCAAGCGAACATCAACACATCGCGAATTTCCAAATTGGTCGATGGGCTATCGAAATGCCGACGCGGCCCCCGCATCATTTGAATTAACAGCCAATAACCTATCAAAGGCGTTGCCGGATGATCTCAGCCCGGAAATCAACACCATTGGGCGGACCTTTGCGCGGGTCAACGGTTTGATTTAGTCGCAGATCGCACCGGTTTTTGAAAGACCGTCAATGAAATTCACAATATCCGCCTTTAGCGTTGCGTCGCCGTCAAAATGTCTGGAGAGGACTTTCACCACGTCTATGTGACTCTGGCCCGGATAAATCTCGACCTGCGCACTGCCGCCACGCGCTGTGATTTTTTGCGCCAAGGCCGTTGAGTTTTTGGGGTAAACCGTTGTGTCGCTTTCTCCGTGACCAAGGAATATCGCGGGCGCGGGGCCGGTGACATTATTCAACACCGCATCTTCACCCGTGAACCGATCCGGGAAAATCGTTATGAGAGGCTCACTGTCCAGCGGAATAATGCCCGTAGGCGCTGCCAATGCCACAACGCCCGATATTTTTGCGCATCTGTCGACACCTGCGGATCGCAAATACTCATCCCGCAAGGCCAGCATAAGAACGTTATAGGCCCCCGCTGAATGTCCAATTAAAACGATCTGTTTATCAGGAAATGTCTCCGCGGTGTAGCTAACAGCCTTGGCATTATCCTCAATAAAATCGGGAAACGTGCCTTGCGGATATAGGCGGTAATTGGGAACGACGATGTCATAACCGGATTTGGTGAAACCTTCCGCTAGGAACTTGTAAATTCCTTTGGACCCGCTATCCCAAGACCCGCCATGAACGAAGACCAAAACGGGTGCATCCGGTTTAGGTTTTTCAGCGCGGTAAATGTCCAGCTCGTCTCGGTCGCCCTCTCCGAAAGACACGTTCTTTGAACGATCAAAAGTCGAGGACGGCGTGATCCCGTTTAAGATTGAAACGGGCGCGCAGGCCGCAAGAGCGGTCACCGTCGCCAACAACGCCGCAATAGGTTTAAGTCGAGTCATAGTTACATCCTTATACGCCAATATATCGGAAATTTTTACGCGGGGTATATGCAATAACGCAGCGTCAAATTGTCGGTTTTTACTGCCCTGTTGGGCGAAGGAAAAACAATGACAAAATTGCGAGGTCGAGTGCTCACAAGTGAATTGAAAAAAGCGGGTGGCGGCTTATGAGTTGGGCATGACTGATATTTCAAACCTAACGCTCTATCACTATCCTCTTTCTAGGTCCGCACGCGTGAAGTGGCTGCTGCATGAAATGCGCGGAGAAGATTTTAAAACGCGCCGTGTAGCCTTGCGTAAAGGCGAGCAATTCACGCCAGAGTTCCTGAGCAAAAACCTCAACCACGGCGTGCCCGTTTTGGACGTGACCTATGCAGATGGTTCGCAGCAAACCATCACAGAGTCTCTGGCCATTATAACCTGGCTGGCTGACCAAGATGCCCGCTTTTCGCCGCCCGTTGATGATCTACGCGCGCGAGCCGATTATTTACAAGTCATGGCCTTGGGCGGCTCTTGGATGGACCAAATGCTGTGGAACATCCGCTTGCACGAAACCATTCTACCCAAAGCGGCCAGATGCGAAGCTTTCGCCGCATTCAATCGTGACAAAATTAAAAATGAAATCACCCCACAACTTGCTGCGCGATTAGAAAAACACGACTTCATCTGCGGGGAGAGTTTTACGGCGGCGGATTGCATGACCGCGCATAACATAAATTGGGCGGGCGCTTACGGCCTTTGCCGCGCCGAGGTTTTTAAATCCTATATGTCTCGCATGAAATCCCGGCCTGCTTTTCAACTCGCTTTTGCTGATGCAAAAGAATTTGAAGGCTAAGCGGTGAAACTCGGCCAGACCGATATTTCTATTGGCAAAATCGCCTTTGGATGTTGGCGCTTTGCCGGGCATGATGTGCCGACTGCAGATCGCCTTATCCGCACGGCGTTAGATGCCGGGATGAACCTGATTGATACGGCGGATATATACGGGTTCAGCCAGTTTCCTAAGTTCGATGATGAAGGGTTTGGTCAGGCCGAACTCCGGCTGGGTCAAGTCATCAAAGCCGCGCCGAGCTTGCGCAAACAGATGGTCGTCGCGACTAAAGGCGGGATTGATGCGGTGCGGCCTTATGACAGCTCCTATGCCTATCTCATGCAAGCGGTGGAAGGGTCGCTGGCGCGGCTGCAAACCGATTATGTCGACCTGTATCAAATTCACCGCCCCGATATAACAACGCCGATGACGGAGGTTGCCCGTGCCCTGAACGAAATCGTCGATAGCGGGAGAGCCCACGCCGTCGGCGTTTCAAACTTTACCGTGCCGCAAATGCGGGCCTTAAAGACACATCTCAAACATCCGATAGCTACGGTTCAGCCCGAGTTTTCTGCGTTGGAGCAATCTCCGTTGGACAACGGTATTTTCGATTTCGCCGAAGAAATTGGCGCAACCGTCATGGCATGGTCTCCTCTTGCTCGAGGTAAAATCCCCACGGAAGACGGCCCTGTGCAAGACGTATTAGATCGCATCGCGAAGACTTACGGTATCTCCCGCTCAACGGCAGCCCTAGCTTTCACTCGCGGGTTTGGCGCGAATGTTGTTCCCATTATAGGCACACAAAACCCGACACGAATTACCGAGTCGGGTTATGCCGCGCAGGTGAACCTCACCGGGCGCGAGATTTACAATGTCATCGAAGCCTATCGCGGCGAAACCATGCCGTAGCTTACAGCAAGCCGTCGAAATCAGACGCGGCGTGGCGTTCTTTAATGCCTTTGTCGTCCCAATAGCGATTGACGAGTTGTCCCCGGCGGAAAGCCGGGCGCGCGGCGAGCTGCTTGGTCCAGCGTTGCAGATGTTTATAGCTCTCGACCTGAAGGAACTCTCCGGCTTCATATAAAACGCCGCGCGCCATTGCGCCATACCAAGGATAAATCGCGAAATCTGCAATAGTCAACGCACCGCCCGCAATGAACTCATGTTTGGCGAGCTGTTGGTCTAAAACATCTAACTGTCGCTTGGTCTCCATCGCAAAACGATCAATGCAATATTCAATTTTCATCGGGGCATAGGCGTAGAAATGTCCAAGCCCCCCGCCGAGGTAAGGCGCGCTCCCAACTTGCCAGAACAACCAAGACAGACATTCCGTCCGCGCAGCTCCGCTCTCCGGCAGGAACATGTTAAATTTTTCGGCCAAATGCATGAGGATAGATCCGGATTCAAAAACCCGAACCGGAGTGTCGCCCGAATGGTCCATCAGGGCCGGGATTTTTGAGTTGGGATTTACATCGACAAAGCCCGATCCGAACTGATCGCCCTCCCCGATATTGATGAGCCAAGCATCATATTCGGCGGCGCTCACGCCCGCTTCCAATAATTCCTCAAACATTACGGTGACTTTCACCCCATTGGGCGTGCCGAGTGAATAAAGCTGGAAGTCATGCTCGCCGACAGGCAGCTCTTTTTCGTGGGTGGAGCCTGCGGTCGGGCGATTGATATTTGCGAATTTGCCGCCGGAGGATTTATTTTTCCAAACCTTCGGCGGGGTCCATTCGGATAGTGTTTGTTCTGCCATTAGCGCTCTCCATACAAATTAGCCTCCCGACTAGTCTGTTCGAGAGGCTATGAAAAGTGAAGGCTGTGTGAAGGGGAAACTATTGGATAATTTCTTCAGCCTCCATGACACGAATTTTTCCGCCATCGGTGAGTTCGCCGTCGGCAGGCACCGCGTTTTGGAACATTTTCTGAGTTGTTGTGCCCATATCCAACCGAACAGAGAATGACCGGGCTTCGCCTTGTGCTTCTGCAAATACATTCAGGAAGTAAACACCGTCCGCGTCTGCTTTTACATCCAAGTCCCAAACATGCGAGCCGGGAACGGCCATGTTGAACGTCCTGACACCCGCGCTGCCGAAAAGGCTCAATTCTGCAGTTGGCACGACTGTGACAGTCATAATGCCGTTGACATAAGATTCATCAAAACGAAGCCGGACCGTCTGATAAGATCCAGATGTCATGGATTTCGGGAGCACCGATGTCATTGTAACGCTTGCGCCAGGTTTGACCGTGGCGACATGGGCTATAGTTTTGGATGCCGGAGCAGGCGCCACAGATGTCGCTGCCAATTCCTCATCAGCGGTGGCCGCCGCACATGCCGCCAATCCGCCTATTAGGACAGATGAAATGGCCAATTTGGTCAAACGCGTCATTATTGCGCCTCCACTGTAAAGTTGTAACAGACATCGCCGGTCGTCGCGCCTGGCTCGACGTTTCGGAAGGCATAGGCTTCCATAACATGGGTCCCGGCGGCGAGAGTAAATGATTGAGTCTCAGAGCGGTCCACGCCGCTTCCACCGACGCCAACCCGTACGCCGTCTTTGAAAACAAGGAAGTCGGGGTCGCCTGCACCCGCCGTTGTCTGTGTCATCGTGAATTCGTAACTCCCCGCAGATGGAATTTCGATTTGGAAATAACGTCTGTTGCCGTGCTTATTATAGGAGCCGAAATTATCGACTGAGCAAAATGGAACTGCCGTCCCATTCGTCGGAAGGGTTTTGTAAACAGGCAGCATTTCAGCAATGCCGCCATTATTTGTTTCACCGTTACCAAAGCCCGTTGTGCCGTTAAAATTCTGCGCATTAGTCAGAGCCGTAACTTCGCTTGTCGTGATGCCAGCCTGATTGCCCAAGGCTTCAAGGAAAGCGAAAATCGTTGTGAACGCTTCGGTGTTTGCGTAATCAGGATCTGTGAAAGCCCCGTAAATTGGTGCAAGGCCGTAACTCGCCGTATCCGCGCCATCATTAGCACTGTCGAAGAGATCATAGAGGATCGATTGGACAGACCCTTCAGAATACCATCCGGTCGATGTGTAGGTGTTATTCTCGACATTGATGTTGAACCCGCTGGCCTGCGCGGCTCCAAAGCTATCACGGTAGATAGGGTCTTCCAAAATCATACCTGACAAGGCATTGCCCCACCCTTCGCCAAAGGCGACGCGAGCATCCAAACGGTTACTAGAGCTATGCGGGCCACCGATAGAGTCGGCGCGGCTCAGTGAGTTTTCGAAATAATGCCCGAATTCATGAACGACGACATGCACATCATATTCATCAGTATCATTGCCGTCATCGCCCAAAATCCGAATAACAGGCGTTCCGCCTGAAACTGTAAAGGAGGATGTTCCGATCTGGCCATCCGCAACATTACCGCTCTCAGCTCTATTACGCGTACTCCAAAGCACTTTAAACGCTGGAAAATCGACAGTCGCATCGACGGCTATAAATTCCTCCAATGTGCTATAAAGAGTGTCCAACAAAGCAAATGGAGCTGCAGCCCGCGTGCCTGTGTAGCTGGTCACACCCCAGCCTGAAGCAGCATGCAGGTTACGGGTTTGATTGCTCGTCGGCACTTCCGACACTGCACCCTGAATCGCATAAAGTGAATCGGAGGATGTATTGTCGACGACCTTCATATCAATGAGGTTGGGCGCGGTTTTCTGTACTTCGGACCGCACACGGACACGGACATCCAATCCGGACAAAACGGTAAAGCTATAATCGCCATTATCATCTGACACCGTGCTCTGGAGGACCACGCCGGCCGCGTTAAGGAGCTGAACGGGCGCTTGTCGAATAGGCATCGGGACTGTGCCCGCATAATTTAAACCATTTGTCGCTGTATTAAACGGGACGCGGTCATAGGTCAGCTTGCCGGAAACAACGACGTTCGTTGCGACAGGGGCCGGTGTCATCGTGACGGTCAAAGTTCCGGTTCCGCTATTGCCGGCCGCATCACTGGCCGTCGCCGTACAAACACTTTGCGTATTCACTGTCACCATAGCTGCGGTGAAAACATTCGTCGAAACGTTGAAGCTGCCGCCATTAGTACAGCTGACGGTCGGGCCTGTCGTTACCGCGGTATCATCAGTTGCTGTCAAAACCGAAGATCCGGTCTGACCCGATTCGACAGTTAGGGTCGCCGGGCTGAACGTCACAACAGGGGCTGTCGTATCAGGGGCCGGCACTGTCATTGTAACAGTCAATGTCGCTGAGCCTTGATTCCCGGCCCTATCGCTGGCTGTTGCCGTACAGACACTCTGCGTTTGCGATGTGACTGTGGCTGCCGTGAACGTATTGGTAGACACATTAAAAGAGCCGCCATTCGTACAACTCACGTTTGGACCGGTTGCTATGCCGCCGGAATCCACCGCTCTCAGCGTTGAGTTTCCGGTTGAATCTGATTCGACGGTGAGTGTCGCAGGGCTGAAAGACAGCGAAGGGGCGGTGGTATCGGCGACGGGTGGCCGCGGTGCTTGCGTGGACGAGCTGCTTCCACCTCCGCCGCCACAGGCTGACAAAAGCAGCACTGACGTAATCGAGAGCGCGGGTAGAAAGGATTCTTTTAAACTGGTCATGGGCTTTAGTTACGCGGTGAAGTCTGAAAGCTGAATGAACTTTTACTTTATCCCGATTACAATTCCGTAAGAAAATACCACAAAATGGGTAGGTTTAAACAACCTTATTGGCGATCGCTGCCGTCGATTCTCAGCGTTTTAGAGCTAGAGTCTCATGACGTATGAGTGTTTGAACCAATCCTACCGCCTGTGGGTATTGTGATTGCTGGAACGTCGAGCGTGAGAATCATGATAGGTTAGCTACGCATTTTATTCCGTCCCGCACAGACTCGAAAACCGGGCTTGACGACGGACCTGATTCCGCTCTATCGGGCGCACGGGCCACGTCTCCCCACTGAGGCGAAACTCTAGCGGTGTACAAAAACGCACCACAGGAGACATTGTGACGACACTTACCAAGCCGGCATCGCGCCCGGCCGATCCCCGTTTTTCTGCAGGACCAACACGCAAGCGCCCCGGCTGGTCGCTCGACGCACTTTCCGATGCCGCGCTTGGGCGTTCACACCGCTCCGCCCTCGGCAAAGCTAAGTTGAAAGAGGTCATCGACCTGACCCGCGAAATTCTCCAAGTTCCCGACGACTACCGTATCGGCATTGTTCCCGCATCTGACACTGGCGCTGTCGAAATGGCGATGTGGTCAATGCTAGGTCCACGGCCTGTCATGGTCGCCGCTTGGGAAAGCTTTGGACAAGGCTGGATTACGGATGCAGAACAGCAACTTCCGCTGGAAAACTTAACCGTTCTGAAAGCCGATTACGGTTACCTCCCTGATTTTTCGAAATATAACGGATCCCAAGATCTCGTCTTCACGGCGAACGGCACGACATCCGGCGTGAAAGTTGCCGATTACGATTTTATCCCGGACAATCGCGAAGGCGTCACGATTTGCGACGCAACCTCCGCCGTTTACGCGCAAGATCTGCCCTGGAACAAACTCGATGTCGTCACTTATTCTTGGCAGAAAGTCATGGGCGGCGAAGCGGCTCACGGCATGATTATTCTCTCCCCGCGCGCTGTTGAGCGATTGGAAAGCTACACCCCGCCTTGGCCGCTTCCAAAAATCTTTCGCATGACCAAAGGCGGCAAATTGATTGAAGGGATTTTCAAAGGCGCGACGATAAACACGCCGTCCCTTCTTTGTGCCGAAGATCACTTAGATGCACTGAATTGGGCGAAAGCGAATAATGGCCTACAAGGCATGCACGACCGCGCAGATGCCAATGCGCAAGCGATTTGGGACTGGCTCGCGACTCGCGATTGGATCGCAAACCTCGCCGAAAATGAGGAAGAGCGCTCCAATACGGGCGTCTGCCTGAAAATCGTCGACCCACGCGTGACGGCTCTGCCGAAAGAAGAGCAAGCGGCTTTCGCCAAATCTATCGTGAGCTTGCTCGGTGAGGAAAATGTTGCCGTTGACTTCGGCGCATACCGCACAGCCCCTCCGGGCTTTCGCCTCTGGGTCTCGGGTCTCACCCCGATTGAAGATGTTAAAGCCGTCTTGCCCTGGCTCGACTGGGCATTCGAAACTAAAATTCAGGAGCTAACTCATGCCTAAAGTTCTTATTTCCGATAAAATGTCCCCTGCCGCTACGCAGGTTTTCAAAAACCGCGGCGTCGATGTCGATGTCATCACAGGGATGTCTAAAGAAGAAATTCTCAAGGTCATCGGTGACTATGATGGTCTAGCTGTTCGCTCTTCCACGCGTCCCGATGCAGAAATCATCGCGGCGGCCACCAATTTGAAGGTTATTGGCCGCGCCGGTATTGGCGTTGATAACATCGACATCAAGGCCGCTACGGATCGCGGCGTCGTTGTTATGAACACGCCATTTGGCAATGCCATCACGACGGCGGAACATGCGATTGCCATGCTTTTTTCCGCCGCCCGTCAAATCCCATCCGCCTCTGCCCGCACGCAAAATGGCGAGTGGCCGAAATCTGACTTCAAAGGTGTGGAGCTATTCAACAAAACACTTGGTCTTATCGGCTGCGGGAATATCGGCACATTGGTCGCAGAACGCGCGCAAGGCCTAAAAATGAAGGTCATCGCCTATGACCCATATCTAACTGAAGAGCGGGCTATTAAGTTGGGCGTTGAGAAAGTGGAACTCGACGCGCTATTTCAACGCGCCGACGCCATCACGCTTCACACGCCGTTGGTTGAAGGCACAAAGGGCATCGTCTCCCGCGAGCGCCTTGGCATGACCAAAAAAGGCATCATTATCGTGAACTGTGCTCGCGGCGGCTTAGTGGATGAAGAAGCCTTAAAAGACGCATTGGACGCCGGACATGTTCGTGCCGCAGCACTAGATGTTTTCGCCGTTGAACCCGCGAAATCCCATCCTTTGTTCGGAACACAAAACTTTATCGCCACGCCGCATTTGGGGGCATCTACCTTGGAAGCTCAAGAAAATGTTGCCGTGCAAGTCGCGGAGCAGATGGCGGATTATTTGCTGACAGGCGCTATCTCAAACGCCTTGAATACGCCATCCATTTCGGCCGAAGAAGCGCCGCGCCTCAAGCCCTTCGTTGATCTCGCAGATAAGCTCGGCACAATGACGGGACAGCTCTTACACGCCCCAATCAAATCGGTTGAGTTCACCTATAAAGGGTCCGTGACAGAGTTGAACACCAACCCTATGACCGCTGCCGCATTGGCCGGGTTGCTGAAAGCCGCAATGCCGGATGTGAACATGGTCTCTGCGCCCGGCCTCGCCAAAGACCGAGGGATTGAAGTCAAAGAAAGCTATATCGATGAAGCCGAGCGCGCCGAAAGCCTTATCCGCCTCACGGTTGAAACGACTGATCGAAAATATGCTGTTGTTGGCACGATCTATCGGGGCGAACCGCGCATTGTGCGTCTTTTCGGGGTTCCGATGGATGCGGCCTTCTCGCCGAATATGATCTATGTTCGCAATGAAGATAAGCTCGGTTTTATTGGCGAATTAGGCGGCGTATTGGGCCGTAATAAAGTTAACATCGCGACGTTTTCTTTGGGCCGCATGAAAGAGGGCGAAGAGGCTGTGTGTCTTGTCAGTGTTGACGGCGAAGTCTCGGCCAAGGTCGCTGAGGAAATCAAAGCGATTGATCAGGTCAAAATCGTTGACATTGTCACAATCTAATTTGTCACTGGCAGGGAGGCTTGCTTTCAAAGCCTCCCTCTCCCTAAAGTTATTGGACTTATTTTGGGTTACTCCCCCAGGGCCACTAAATGACGAAACAGCTCTTACTTGCGACTGCCATTCTCTCTATGGCAACTCCCGCTTCATCCCAAGTCTCAGAGGCCAGACTGGGGACCAACATTCATGACATCAATTGGACCGGCCTGGGAAATGGCGAAGCGAAAGAACGCTCAATTGCAATCAATGGCGAGATTGTTTTCGAAGAACCCGAATTCCTAAAATGGGCGCTCTCGCCGCAACCCTATGTCGGCGGCGCTGTGAATTTGAGCGGCGAAACCAGTTACGGCGGTGCAGGGCTACTTTGGCGGCAATCCTTGGATCGAAAATCCTATCTCGACATATCATTCGGACTTGTCGTCCATGACGGAACAATAGAGGTCAAGGCCTCCCCTCTCGTGCAGAGCGTGATTGATGACGGTGCCATCACGGGCAGTTTTTCGGCGGCCCAACTCACTCAATTCGCCGCAGAACTGGCAGAGTTTCGCAACGGACAACAATCCGAAATTGATTATGGCAGCCGCATCCTATTTCGACAACAAGTCGCGCTTGGCTATCGTTGGAATGAAAACTGGTCGACACAGGTTTTTATCGAACATTTATCACACGGAAACATTCTTGTCAGGGGCCGGCCGAACGAAGGCCTCGACAATATCGGAATGCGTGCATCCTATCATTTCTAAGCAGATTGTCATTTTACCCCCATAGACTCGTAAATTCCAAACTGTCAGTGAAGTCGCAAGGGACACTATTTAGGGGATTCCAATGAAGTTTTTACTTGGTGCGGCGCTCTGCCTCGCAAGCTGCACATCTGTTTGGGCCCAAAATGATAAAGCCGGCATTATTGAAGAGATACGTGCGGGCGGGACGGTGCATGATTTGGGATGGACCATTATCAATGCAGATGGCGACGAGGAAAAATCCGTTGCCTTGAATGCCGAGATTGTTTTTGCGGAGCCGGAATTTCTGAAATGGGCGCTTTCACCTCAACCCTATATTGGTGGAACGCTAAATGTTGAGGGTCGGACGAGCTATGGCGGCGTAGGACTGCTTTGGCGTCAAAATTTAGGCGAAAAGTTCTATGGCGATTTTGCATTCGGGCTGGTCGTTCATGACGGCGCTCTAGATTTTGAAGATGCGCTTGAAAGAGCCCAAGGCTCTAGCAACCCGTTCTCTGAGGCCATCAATCGAAACTGGTACGGTTCTCGAGTTTTGTTTCGTCAGCAACTCACCGTGGGCATCCGCTTATCAGACAGGTGGGCAGCAGAGGGCTTTGTCGAACACATCTCACATGGCGGTCTTTTGTCCAACGGACCCAATGAAGGCTCTGATGCCGCAGGGTTCAAGCTCAACCGAAAATTCTAGGGACAACTTTCGCAGTAGACTCGCATCCATCGGACAACTCAGCTAGAGGCTGAATGAAGTTGTCCTAACGCGGTCACTTCACCCAAGGGGGGAGAAGGGCCGCGTTTTTATTTTGCGAGTGTGTCATGGCTAACGTCGTTGTGGTTGGGTCTCAGTGGGGTGATGAAGGCAAAGGCAAAATTGTCGACTGGCTGTCCAGTCGCGCCGATGTTGTCGCCCGTTTTCAAGGCGGTCATAACGCTGGCCACACGCTCGTTGTCGACGGCACAACCTACAAGCTCTCTCTCCTGCCTTCCGGTATTGTGCGCGGTGGGAAATTATCTGTTATCGGTAACGGCGTCGTCCTCGACCCTTGGGCGTTTCTGGATGAAGTCAAGCGTATCAAAGCTCAGGGCGTCACGATTGACGCCGAAAGTTTGCAAATCTCAGAATCCGCATCACTTATCCTGCCAATCCATTCAGAATTGGATGGCATCCGGGAGAACCGCGCTGACGGTATAAAAATCGGAACGACAAAGCGCGGCATTGGCCCGGCCTATGAAGACAAAGTTGCCCGCCGCGCGATCCGTGTTTGCGATTTGGCCGATCCGGACCATCTGCAGGCGCGTGTTGAAAATTTGCTGCATCACCACAACGCCCTGCGCCGCGGACTGGGTAAGCCCGAAACCAAAGCCGAAGAGTTGACCCAAAAGCTGCTCGATGTCGCTCCGCATATCCTCCCCTTCATGGCCCCCGTTTGGCGCACGCTGGACGAAGCCTCGAAAGCCGAGAAGCGTATCTTGTTTGAGGGCGCGCAAGGCGCAATGCTTGACATTGACCACGGCACATATCCTTTCGTCACAAGCTCCAACACCATAGCAGGGCAAGCCGCAGCAGGGACCGGCATGGGTCCCGGCGCACTGAATTATGTTTTGGGCATCACGAAAGCTTACACAACCCGCGTCGGCGAAGGTCCTTTCCCGACTGAATTATTGGATGATGTCGGGCAACGCCTCGGTGAGCGCGGACATGAGTTTGGAACTGTCACGGGACGTAAACGCCGCTGCGGTTGGTTTGATGCTGTCATGGTGCGCCAAGCCATCATCACAGGCGGCATTACGGGAATCGCGCTGACCAAATTGGATGTTCTTGACGGCTTCCCTGAATTGAAAATTTGCACGGGCTATCGTTTAGACGGTAAAATTCTTAAACGTCTCCCCGCTGGCGCGGCCAATCAAGCCGCTGTCGAGCCAATTTATGAGACTATGGAGGGATGGTCAGGCAGCACGCGCGGCGCACGCAGTTGGGCTGACCTCCCTGCCGAGGCCGTAAAATATGTTCGCCGCGTTGAAGAACTAATCGGCTGCCCTGTCAGCATGGTGTCCACCTCGCCCGAACGCGAAGATGTCATCTTAATGAGGGACCCTTTTAAGGCGTAGAGCCCACCCCCGAGACACGCATCCGTTCTTGGCCCATATACTTTTTTCTATAAAGCTATAACGCGCACGCATGGCTCACACCGGCACTATTGATTCAAAGAAAACCACAGGCCTGAATGGGTTGACCTTGCTTGCAGTTGCGCTGTTCCTCATCCTGGTGTGGGGGAGCGCGTTTACGATGGTCGGGGTTGCGGTCCGCAGCCTGTCTGCGGATTGGCTGGTCTCTTACCGTATGAGCGTCGCCGCATTCATCGTTCTGGCATATAGCCGATTTGCCGGACATCGCCTTCCCCCGCTTCGCAATACACGATGGATTTGGTATTCTGTCATTGCAGTGACGGGGGCCAGCCTGCCCTTTGTTTTGCTCGCCCATGGTCAGAAGACGGTCGATAGCGGCCTGACCGCTATTCTCGTCGGCACCATGCCCCTCATCACAATTGTGCTCGCGCATTTTTTCACCGCAGAGAAATTGACGGCGATGAAACTCATCGGGTTTTTGATGGGGTTCATTGGCATTGTCGTTTTGTTCTTGCCGACGGATTTTACTTTTGCACTCGTCTCCGACTGGAGGGCGCAGCTTCTAATCTTGCTGGCGTCATTCTGTTATGCAGTGACAACCGTTATCGCCAGCCGGACACCCGAAACCCCCTCGCCCGTTGGCGCCGCGATGATGCTTCTCATAGGCGCAGGCCTGTCAACGATTTGGGCCGCCGCAAGCTCCGGACCACCGCCTATGCCCGATAAGACGGCCCTGCTCTGCGTCTTGGGCTTGGGGTTAGGCTCAACGGCGATTGCGACTGTTACCTATCTCTGGGTGATCGACGTGGCCGGACCGAGCGTGATGGCCCGTATCAATTATTTTGTGCCTGTGTGCTCAGTTATACTCGGCGTCATCTTGCTGAAAGAAGAATTGGATTGGCGGATATTTGTCGCGCTCTTTGTTATTCTTCTCGGCGTCGTCGTGTCGAAAATGGGCGGCGCAGATTAAGTCGCCAGCCCCTTGAGAGCGGCAAACGGGTTATTCGTCGGCGGTGTGTCATCTGCGGGCTCAAGAATTGCCAGCCCGTGATTGAGCGGGCCATGTCCTTTGGTTGATCCAAAACCCGGGGCCGTGCGAATGGCTTCGAACACAAACTCACGGGCGCGCATCACGGCTTCGTCCAAATCCAGCCCCAGCGCCATATTCGCAGCCACCGCGCTCGCCAGCGTGCAGCCTGTGCCATGCGTGTGACGCGTTCGTAGACGCGGGCCGGACATGATATTCGCGCCCTGCTCGCTGACCAACACATCGACCACAGCGGTCCCATCCAAATGACCGCCTTTCATCAACGCCGCATAGACGCCGCGCTCCAAGAGGGCATCGCCCGCCTTGGTGAGATCATCCACATCGGTGATTTTCAAGCACGTTAGGAGTTCCGCCTCGGGCACATTGGGCGTGACTAAATCTGCGAGCGGCAAAAGCTTATCGCGCAGCGCTTCGACAGCGTCCGGCTCTAACAGCGCGTCACCTGATGTCGCCACAGCGACGGGATCCAAAATCACAAAAGCGTCCAGCTCGTCCACGGCTTCGGCGACAACCTCGATGATAGCTTTCGTACCGAGCATTCCAATCTTCACGACATCCGCGCCGATGTCGGACAAGCACGCTTCGATTTGTGCTTTGACGAGCGCGGGCGGCAACATCTCCACCGCGTGAACGCCGAGCGTATTCTGCGCGGTCACTGCCGTCACAGCCGTCATGGCATAAGCGCCAAAGGCAGAGCAGGTTTTGATGTCGGCCTGAATACCCGCCCCACCACCGGAGTCGGAACCGGCAATGATAAGAACGCGGCCTTGAGGGTCAGTCATAAGAATCACTTAAAATAAAAATATCTCGCAGGTAATCAAACTCTATCTCATTTCCACTCTTTATAAGACTAGAAATCGCTTCAACAATTTTAGCTTTTGACAAATCGGGTAAAATTAGATCGTGATCACAGTGCCAACAAACATCTCCCATATTGTTGGTCGCTAAATAATTCGCAATCCACATTGGTGTAGTGACGATCCCACTAAAAGTCTCACCTTTGTAGTCAACGAAGATATCAATGTTATCATTCGCCTCATCAATCTCATCGATTTCACAAGAATAGACACTCACATCTTCATCGTTGACGCTAAATTTTTCTTCCCAAGTCTTAAAGTCGTCAGCCATTCGCAACAACCTCCCAAACGCGCATCGCCTGCACGGTCTCGCTCACATCATGAACCCGCAAAATATCGGCACCCGCTTGCGCAGACCAAAGCGCTGCCGCGATGGACCCGCCCAGTCTGTCACCGGCTTCAGAGCCGTCTATCCGGCCAATAAAACTTTTGCGGCTTGCCCCCATGAGGACGGGAAAGCCCAGCGCTTTGAACCTCTCGAGGTGCCGTAGAATGGCCAAATTATCCGCGAGGCGTTTCCCAAACCCGATACCGGGATCAATGGTAATCGCGGAGCGATCCACCCCCGCCTCACAAACCAATGCGACGCGCTTTTCAAACCAAGCCAGAATATCCGGCACGACGTCCGCGTAATCGGGATTATCCTGCATCGTCTCAGGCCGCCCTTGCGCATGCATCAGGATAACAGGACACCCCAGATCAGCCGCCATCTTTGGCGAACGCGGATCAAAGTCTAGCGCCGACACATCATTCCAAATATCTGCGCCCGACAAGATGGCGGCTTCGGCCACATCCGGTTTGCGCGTATCAATGGAAATCACGACATCCTCATTAAAGTCACGAGTCGCATGACGGATGGCTTGTATAACCGGGACCGTGCGGCGGATTTCCTCAGCAATATCGATTTCAACCGCGCCGGGACGCGTGCTCTCGCCGCCAATGTCTAGAATATCCGCACCCTCCTCGATCAGGCGCAGCGCCTGTTTAACCGCCAACTCGGCGGTCTCATAGCGTCCGCCATCGGAGAAACTATCCGGCGTGACATTCAAAATGCC
>ENA-ORXM01002349-ORXM01002349.1-marine-metagenome-genome-assembly--contig:-NODE-2349-length-22434-cov-3.321063_pt1 | contig 22434 bp, 14 predicted proteins | sample MGYA00237867_ERZ511480 | MGnify/ENA primary metagenome ERZ511480 (study PRJEB26309, sample SAMN06266103) | marine metagenome | isolation source: Algal blade | place: United Kingdom:Sidmouth, United...
CTTTAATTCCTTCTAAATAATACTTTCTGCCCAAAATTTCGTTATGCCAAGGCATTAGGTCGTTTCGTGAACCAAGTTCGTAGTCTGGATAACCTGCAAAACCAGGATCCCAATACATTTCAAACGAAACCGTTTTGTCCAACTCTTTTACGTACACCTTGCCTAAAATATATTTACGCTGTAGCGAACTAAATGGGCTTATAAAAGCTTTGGCATCTTCGATAACAAGTAAAGTGCCTAAGGGTATGGTGTAAACCGTCTTAACCTCATCACCAAAATATCGGCTTGTCATTTTAATCAAAAAAGGATTTTGATTTATACCACCCTTTCGATTTTTGGCGATGTAACAAATCTGTTTGGTTGTAACTGTTTTACCAACAAGACTTTTATAGGGTTCCTCTGTTGAAATATCTTCAGACGTGGTTCGAAAGGCCAGCCAGAGAATTCCAACTAATAATATACCTCCTAGAACGACTATTAGTATGATGATTTTTAGCACTTTCATTTATTTTGTATTGGTTCGACTATTTAGAGTGACCATATGAAGTTCTCGTATTATTTGAGAGAGTTTTTTATCGTTCTCATCTATGGCTCTTTTTTTAGAGGTTCGCTAATAGTAAAATCGAGTGATTGTCATAATGAAAATTTTTGTTTCAATTTTGGAGATATAATTTCGATTTCATTCAGTCTTCTATGTTCTAAGGTTAGTGTAATACCCTTTTTATAAAAGGTTTCTTTTTCTGTTTTGGTAATTATTTGTTCTTCATTTTCACAATCCTCATACTCATGCTTAAAATTTATTTGCCCATTAGAAATATTAAAATCTATAGTTGTCCATTCTTCACAAGGTTTTCCGTTTAAGCTAGTATATCCTATTAATTCAAATTGGCCGTTTTGAAAGCGATATTTATCGGTGTAACTCCATTTCCAGCTGCTTCCACCTGAGTGGTGAATTAAAAGTACTCGATTTTTTATTTCTATTCCTCCGAACGGGTCTCCCATCATTCCACCATCATCACTTTTAAGTAAGGGGGTACGTGAGCACTCCCATAATACCCAGTTCTCTTTTTCTTTTTTGAATATTCGAATTTCGCGATGTTTTCCGAAATCAGTAGAATCGATTGTATTGTAGATGACTACTTTTTCGTTGATGGCATTGTTGTCAAGGTTTCCACTAATGGAGTCAATCACTTTCCAACCTTCGGGAACTGTTGTTTCCTGTGCTTGGCATATGGCCCAAGAGCCGATTAGTACAATCAGCATACAAGTGATTTTATTCATTTTTCTGACGTTTTAATCCGTATCGGCATTGAAGCTTTCAAAAAGTACCTCAATTTTATCGTCATAGTTATACATGACTTCAAGAGGTGACTTTTGCCAAGGTGCCAAACTGTAGCTGAAATAGTCTCCTGGTAAATCAGTACCATAATTTTTGCTGCCCCATGCAAATTCAAAGGGCACCTCTTTTTGAGATTCTTCTAAAAATACGGTACCTAGTAGATAGGTTGATTTAAAACCGGTTACGCCATTGCTATATCTTCGGGCCTCTTTGATTTTTAAAATAGATCCGAGGGGTAGTTCTTCCAGTTGTGTCGCATGACCGGAGAGCTTATTTCGCTTCATAACTAGAATACGTGAATTTTCTTTCACCCAATTTTCATTGTTTATAGCGATTAAGCAAGGTTGAACCGTCATTAATTCTTTTCCGATAATTTCTGAAAAGGGTTTTAAGTGTGATATATCTTGCGAAGTGGTGCGAAATGTATACCAAATTCCAAAATAGATAAGTCCACCCAAAACAACCAAGGCCACCACTATGATTTTAATGGTTTTCATGAATTAGTCATTAGTTTTTTCTTCTGGAATCAGATTGCCATACCCATCGTAACTTTTTTCTCCAAATTGAAGTGTTATATCATGACCTGACCTACTTATAGCATAGTTATCACCACTCTCAGAAATCAGTATTTTTCCATCATTATTGATGAGTTGATAAGCGTCTTCAGTAGCAACCCAAGCAAAACCTTTTTTGTAAGATAATATTCTGGAGTATATCAAGGGTACTACTGGTTTTCCATCAATATCTATTACTCCAAATTTGTTTGCTTCATTGGCTACAATAGCAAATCCATTTTTGAAATTTTCTACTTCTCTGTATGTAAAGGGAATTGCAATTTCTCCGGAGGGATCAATAAACCCAAACCGATCATTATATTTAGCTGCCATTCTGCTATCATAAAGGTCTCTAATATCACTTATACCTTCTAATTTTTTAATATCCCCTTTTGAACTTAAAATATAGTTTACATTTTGAACATCTATTCCTTGTACAAACTGCTTATCTATAACGTATAATTTTGTGAAGAGCATGTTTGAAAGTAATTCGTGCTCCGCATTGTACATTAATAATTGATCTTCTTTTGCTTTTTGAATAAAGGCAAGACCATTCGTTGCTTCCCATACATATGCTACTTTAAGTTCATCGAGTTTTTTGGTTTCTAGATTTAAATGGTAATACAAACTATCGTTTTGAAAATACCGAGCCCCTAGACTTTCAATTGGAATGTATGGTGTTCTAAAAAGTTCTTTAGCATTGGCATCTAAGAAGATATTTTCTGTTTTGTTCTGTATTAAAATAATATCTCCAAAACCACTTGTATTTGTAGCCGTAAATGAAACGTTCTTTGATTTTTCTTCGGTCTCAATAAATAGCCTTAGGCTTTCAATAGAACCTTCAAAATAATATTTCATATGATAAACACCATCTTTATCTTTGACCGATTCAATTTTTCCTACTTTTTTCAGAAGATACTTTTTGAGAGACTCCGTATCCTTAAATGCATTGGCCTTCAGTTTTTTTTGTACCTCTTCTAAAAGGCTTAAAATTTCAGTAAAACCATCTTTTGATTTGTTGTCAGGCATTGGGGAAAAAGAACTACTATTTTGGTTTAGGAACTTTCCTTCTGCATTGAGCGCACGAATATTCAAACGGTCTTTGTATTCGTCGCTGACAGTCAAATACAAATGATTTTTTTCGAGTTTCTTAATCTTTATAAGCGTGTTTTCATATTTTATTTTTCTAGTATTCTTCGATACTTCTAAAGAATCATAAGCTGCTGTGTAGTGAATGTTGTAGTCCACTTGAATGCTATCTATAATGGCTAGCTTACCCCAAGGGTTTTCAAAAAAGAAGCTTATTGAATTGTCAGATATCCCCTCAGAAATACTAGAACCATCGCTATAGAAAATGGTCTTTGGAATGAATTTTTCCTCCATACCTTCGCCCATCCATTCGGTATTCCAATATTCATTACCAATCTTTCGGAATTTAACTAAAGATTTATCGTCACGAAAAATTTGGGTAAATCCAATATTATCGAATTGGCCAATAGCTTTTGCTACTATCGAAGTATCTATTTTAAAGGAGTCTTCAAAACGCTCTTCTTCTTTGGTATAGTCTTTTAGTTCTGGACCAGAACTATCGAAAAAACCTGCGAAAGCTCTAAGACCCTCAATACCTTCATCCAATTCCTTTTCAAGTTCTTCCAAGTTGGCTCCGTCCATGCGCTCAATAAAAGCCTCCATTTCTGGATTCATATCTTGGGCATGTAATGAAGTGATAGAGAAATTAAGTATCACAAAGAATGCAAATAACAGCTTGTTTTTCATGTTTGGTGATGAGGTTGGCTTAAATCTCTTATGCTAACGATATATCTGAGATATTATTTCTTCCAAAACTAGGCGATACTTGCCTACGATTTATCCCTGAAAACAGTTAAATAATACTAGTCGGTGGCATAACCTTTACCGAAGCGATAGCTCAACATGAGTCCGTGAATGTTTGGCAATACAGAATCTTTTAAAGCCAAGTTATAATGGTATATCAGTCTAAAGTTTTTGATGAGGTAAACGCCCGCCAAAAAGTTTACTGACGAGTTACTACGATAGCCAGTTCCTAACTCGAACCTATTTCTATAACTTATAGATACGTTGGTGTCTATTTGAAGTGGAGCTCCTTTCTCACTTTTAATTAAAACACTAGGCTTTAGCATAAAATCTTCAAAACGGTTGTTATAAAAGCGATACCCAAAGTACCCATAAATAGGACTTTCTAATTGCAGATTGTCATCAGAGGCTAAGCGGTCACCTAGTAGATTCGGGGTGGAAACACCTGCATAAAACCTGGCATGATTGAATAAAAAACCAACTCCCACGGTGGGTATGGTAGCATTAATATTTTGGCTAAATCTTGGATCATCAGTAATGCCTAGTTCTAATAAATTATCTTGGTATTGCTGTATTCCGGCAGTTATTCCGAAAGAGAGGGTGCCCGGTTGGTAAATTTGCCAATAGGGCCGGTCATCTTTAAAGTCGAAAAAGATTTTATAGGAATAAGCGGCAAATGCACTCGTTGAGGTAGTTACTCCAATCTCATCGCGAATGAATCCAGCTCCAAGACCTACTTTTCCTCTATTTAAAGGTGTGTGAAAACTCAAACTTAGATTTCTCGGACTACCTTCGAAAGAGCTAAAACCAGTATTGCTGGCGGTTACCTCAGTCGTAGGTAGTAACCCTGCGTATGCTGAATTAATAATGAACGGATTAAAATTATATTCTGGAAAAACAGCGGTTTGCTGTCCGAATGTTGTATTTAATGATAAGAGTGACAGCAGAACACCTAGTGCTAGCGTGCCAATTTTTTGGTTTGGTTTCATTGGTTTATCGCTTTATGACTACGTAGCCTTTGGTTTTCTTTAGTATGGTTTCGCCTTCGATTTGGATATTGAAGAAATAGGTGCCAGCGGGTAAAGTTCCAGCTCCCATTTTAGTTTTCATATTCGCTTCGCCTCTAAAGACGTTCTGGCCATTATCGTAATTATCTACTCTGAATACGGCATCTCCCCATCGATTGTAAATCATTACTACATTCTCTGGATAATATTCGATATTTTCAATATGCCAATATTCATTGATTCCATCACCATCGGGCGAAAAGCCATATTTGGTATTGTCTTCTGGAACTAATGTAGTAAACGATTGCTCCTCACATTGTATAGCATCACCGGCAAGGTTGTAAGAAATTATGGTTACATAAATTTGCGTGTCAAACGGAAACTCTGTGGTATGCGAATAGCTTGTTGCCGCACCCATATCTTGATTATTTACAATATCTGTTCCTGCGGGAGTGGTACCAATAGATAAACGATATCCATCAGTTTTTTCTATTTCTTCCCAGACAATTGTACTTTCCAAATCCACTTCAGTTTCGCCATTAAACGGACTCGATAGCGAAGTACATTCAGGAATAATAACTTCAGTTTCGAAACTATCCGAAGTACAGCCTACAGCAGCGCCAGAAGTATTATATGGAACAACAGTCACATAAATCAAAGTTTCTGATGGTAGGTCTTCTCCAAATGTATAGCTAGTTAAAGAAGCTACATCTTCGTTGTTTACGATATCTGTTCCATTCGCTGAAGTTCCAACCGAAATGCGGTATCCGTCCGCATCAAAGGCTGCATCCCATGAAATATCAGACATAACGGACACATTTGTTGCATTATGTATTGGTGAAACTAAATTGGTACAGCTAGGTATTGGTCTAATTGTAAAACTCTCTGAAGTACAACCAATAGCATCGCCAACTTCATTGTACGGTGTGATGGTAACAGTCACCACTTCTCCTTGTGTAAAGTCATTGGGAAAAACGTAGGTTGTACCGGTGAAATCAAAGTCGGTTACGTTGTTCGTAGTTGTGCTACTTCCGCTAATAGTTAACTTGTAACCATCAGCATCTACAATCTCAGTCCATGAAATATCATATACTTCTGCCACAACTTCTCCATCTGTAGGTGCTATCAAATTGGTACATAAAGGAACTGATTTAATCGTAAAGCTCTCTGAAGTACATCCTATGGCATCACCAACTTCGTTATATGGCGTTATGGTAACAGTAACCGATTCTGATTGTTCGAAATCGCTTGGGAAATCATATGATGTTCCTGTCATGACATCAAAATCGATGACATTATTCGCTGTGCTACTGCTCGCCATTACGGTCAGTTTGTATCCAGTAGCATCTGCAATAGCTGCCCACGAAATATCGGAATCTACCGCAACATCAATCGAACCATCTGCTGGTGTTATTAAGTTTGTACATAATGGAACTGGTTTAATACTAAAACTTTCAGAAGTACACCCAATCGCATCACCAACCTCATTATAAGGAACTATAGTCACAGTAACTGTCTCACCTTGTTCAAAATTGCTTGGAAAACTATAGGTGTTTCCTGTTGTGACATCAAAGTCGGTTAAATTATTGGCCGTACTGATGCTACCCGATACAGTTAATTTGTATCCTGTCGCTTCGGCTATTGCGTTCCACTCGATATCCGTAGCTACTGCAACATCTGTAGCTCCATTAGCAGGGGTTACCAAATTTGTGCAAGTTGGGACAGGTTTAATGGTCCAGCCTTCGGAAGAACATCCGATAGCATCACCTGATTCATTATATGGAGTTATAGTAACAGTTACCGTTTCACCTTGCTCGAAGTCATTCGGAAAATTATAAGTGTTACCCGTAGGAATATCAATATCTGTAACATTGTTTGCTGTACTGCTGCCGGCTACTACAGTAAGTCTGTAACCGGTGGCGTTGCTAACGACGGTCCAAGACATATCCGTATCAACGGCAACATTAACCGCCCCATCTGCTGGCATGATTAAGCTGTTACATGCAGGAACAGGTCTGATTGTAAAGCTTTCTGCAGTACACCCAATAGCATCACCTTGGTCGTTATAAGGAACGATGGTTACCGAAACAGTTTCACCTTGGTCAAAATTATTTATAAAACTGTGTGTAGTACCAGAAGTTACGTCATAATCGGTCAAATTATTCGCTGTGCTGGTACTTCCGGAAACGGTCAATTTATATCCATCTGCTCCTGTAACGGAATTCCATTCAATATCGGTATTACGAGCGATATTCGTTGCTCCGTCCGCTGGAGCAATAAGTGTGGTACATGGAGGTACTGGCGGTGGAATAATCGTAAAGCTTTCCGAAGTACAAGGCCCGGTTGCATCTCCTACCGAATTATAGGGAACGATGGTTATAGTAACCGTTTCACCTCGCTCAAAATCGTTCGTAAACGTATGGGTAGTACCTGTTGTAATATCTAGATCAGTTTCATTGTTTACAGTACTACTACTAGCAGTAACGGTCAATTTATAGCCATCGGCATTCGTACTTGCATTCCACTCGATACCTGTGTCAACAGCAATATTTGTAGCTCCGTTTGCTGGTGCAACTAAAGTAGTACACAATGGTGGTCCATCAGTAGTAAAGCTTTCTTCGGTACAACCAAGAGCATCGCCATTTTCGTTATACGGAGTGACGGTCACAAAGATGACGGTGCTTTCTGGTAGGTCGGCAGTTAAGTCATGCATTGTCACATTACCTACATCGTCTGTGTAAATATCTGTTCCTCCGGAAGTAGTTCCTACGGATAATTTATACCCGGTAGCTCTTGTTAATCCTGTCCATGAAAGATTGGTTGCAGGGTCAACTCCTATAGCGCTATTCATCGGCATAGTAAGTGACGTACATGGAGGTGGACTTGAAGAGTTACCTGTTCTAAAGGTTTCTTCGATACAACCTGTCGCATCACCCTCATCGTTATACGGAATGATAGTTACATAGTGTAATCTATCTTCTTGAAGGTCTGCGGAAAAATTATAGGTAGTGTTGGCACCCACATCGATGTTGTTAACCACTTCGATACCACCGGAAGTTGTTCCAACAATGACCAGATATCCGGTTGCATTAGAAACGGCTGTCCAGTTTAAAGGTGTATCTATTGGAACATCAGTACTAGCATTCGCTGGACTTATTAAATTAGTACATACCGGAGGAACTGGGATCAATTCTGTTTTGAAGCTTTCTTCGGTACATGAGGTGGCGTCACCTTCGTCATTGTAAGGTACTATTGTGACAAAAATATCACTATCTTCTGGTAGATCAGTTGCGAAGTCATAGGTGATTATGTTTCCTACATCTTCATTGTTTATGATCTCGCTGCCTCCTGCCGAAGTACCTACCGTAAGGCGATAACCATCTGCATTTGAAATCGCATTCCAACTTAAATCTGTTGTGACCAAAACATCTGTTGCGTTATTTAATGGTTCTGTCAAGTTGGTACAATCGGGAATTGTGGCCGGGTCATTTGAGATAGTAAAACTTTCTTCGGTGCAAGGTCCAACAGCGTCACCTTCGTCATTAAATGGAATCAAGGTTACATAAACGACATCGCCCGTATTGAAATCAGCTGCGAATTCATACGAAGTCTCGTTGGTTATTGTAACATTGTTGACAACATCATTTCCACCAGCGGTAGTTCCTACGGTCAATCGATATCCTTGTGCGAAAAGCGTTGGTTCCCAAGTTAAATTCGTATTTACCGGAACATCGGTAGCACCATTAAGTGGTGAGGTCAATTGGGTACAAGCTGGAGTAGGGCAGTCGCGAACATCGCCAACAATATTCCATCCGAAGGTGTCTATCATCGACTGACGTTCTTCTTGTCCGTCACAATATGGTAAAGTTAAGGCTCCCAACGTAATTCCGCTTGTGAGCGTCTGTTCAGACCAAGCAATCAGGGTGTTGTCATAATTCGTGCGTTCTATGGCTGTATTGTCCAACATATTTCTCATGTCGGTAATAGGGCTCACATCCCATGCTGCTAAAGATTGATTGAATGCCGAAGCATCTTGTAAAAACGAACGCATGTTAGTAGTGCCAAAATTCCAGCTGTCCATTGGTTGATTATAACTGTTTGCATTTTGAAACATACCTTCCATAGTCGAAACGCCTGCTATCCTCCAACTGTCAATACTTTGGTTAAAAGAAGTTGCCGTATTGAACATATTCTTCATTGTGGTTACATTCCGAACGTTCCAGCCATCGATATCTTGATTGAAGACTATGGCGTTATTGAACATATCTTCCATGGTGTTCACAGAGGCAACGTTCCAAGCATTCAATGGTTGGTCAAAAGCCAGGGCATCCTTGAACATTTTTTCCATATTGGAAACGAATGATACGTTCCAATTTTCAATAGATCTATTGAACCTTGAAGCACCATGAAACATTTCTTCCATAGTCAGAACCTCACCTGTATCCCAACTCCCTAATAACTGATTAAAACTGACTGCATCTTTGAACATGGTATCCATACGGGTTACTGAACCGACGTCCCATGGGTCTAGATTTCTATTAAAAACAGCAGCATTTTCAAACATCGAGTTCATCAAGGTAACCGAACTAACATCCCATCCTTGCAATGGCTCGTTAAATAATATGGCATTTTTGAACATGCTAGACATATTTGCCACGGCGCTAACATCCCAAACATTCAAGGGTTGGTTAAAGGCTTCTGCGGATTCGAACATCGATTGCATATTCACTACGGAATTCACGTCCCAACTGTCCATAGACTGATTGTAGTTGCTCGCAGAATTAAACATCGAAAACATGTTGGTAACTTTCGTAACGTTCCAAGGATTGATGTTCTGATTGAATGCTGTGGCATTGTTGAACATTTGTGTCATGTTCAAGACGTTGTCTACCTGCCATAGGTTTAGGGGTTGGTCGAAAGCAGTAGCAGATTGAAACATTCTGGTCATGTTGGTAACCTTAGATACATCCCAATCGTTGATAGGTTGGTTGAATACATCAGTATCTTTGAACATATTTATCATGTTACGAACGTTGCCTACATTCCAGTTGCCAATAGGGCGATTGAATACCTTCGCGTTTTCGAACATGCCTTCCATGGTAGTAGCTGCGCTCACATTCCAACCGCTAATGTTGCCATTAAAGGCTTCGGCACCTTTGAACATTTCTTCCATGTCAGTTACAGCACCAACGTCCCAACTATTCAGATTTTGGTTAAAGTTTTTTGAATTTTCGAACATCGAACTCATATTGGTAACTTTCTCTGTGTTCCAAGCGTCCAAGGGTTGATTGAACGCATCAGTATAACGGAACATGCTTGACATGTTCTCCACCAAATCAACTTCCCAGCTGGTTAAAGGCTGATTGAATTCTGTTGTGCCAGAGAACATGCTGGTCATACTGGTCACCTTGCTAACATCCCAATTATCAAGGGGTTGGTTGAATAGTTCTGAACCTAGGAACATTACACCCATATTTGTCACTTTACTGACATCCCAATGATTGATGTTGGTATTGAATTTATCCGTATCGTAAAACGTTCCGTACATATTGGTTACCTCTGATAAGTCTGGGGTACCTGGGTTATTAAAGGTCATATCTTTTGCCCTATAAAAAGCCTGGCGCATCGACTGCCATTTTTGAGTGCCAAATTGGTCGACGGTCAATAACTTTGTTCCATCACCGAAAACACCGTGATAAGGAGCTGGGTATGTACCTATGATAGCTATCGTATAAATTCCTGGAATGCGGTAGCGGTGTGTAATATCGCGACTAACATTGTTGTTGTATTGATTATCTCCCCAATCGATGTTAAAGTCATATGTGAACCCTGTATTGATTTCAAGCTCTAAGAGATTGGCATTAGAGGCAAATATTCCATTGATTCGAGTGTCATAGGTTAAAATGTAAGCGTCTGGGCTACTGCGCCAGTTGTTAATGATGCCAACGCTGATTTTTTGGCAATCGGTTGCTGGTCCAGTCGCATTATAAGGCACAACTGTCATTTCTACGGTATCTCCGGCAGTAAAATCGCCGATGAAATCTATTTGCGTCACATTGCCAAAATCTTGATTATCAGCAATTAAAGATTCATTACCACCGCTATCAATTCGTTTAACTGTTACCCTATATCCAGTTGCTCCATTCACACTAGCCCAGACTAAGGCAAAGTTGTTGGGTACATTTTGATCATCCGCTACAGGTGAAATAATATTAGCACATAGTACAAAATCACAGTTGATTTGATCAGCCGTAAACCTCCAGTTGTGATCATCTATTAATTCTTGACGACCCATGCGACCATCACAATATTGTATGGTACGAGCACCAAGATTTACATTATCTGTAACATTGAGAGTAGACCATTGCGTTAATAGCGCATCATAGTTTGCTTGTGATAAAGCAGAGTTATCGAGCATGTTAGTCATATTACTCACCATAACTATATTCCAAGCAGATATATCTTGGTCGAATTCTGTCGCTTTGCTAAACATTGCGCTCATATTGGTTACAGAATCAACACTCCAAGAATTAAGAGGCTGATTGAATTCAGAAGCCTGAGAGAACATACTGCTCATATTTTCAACCTTGTCTACGGTCCACCCATTTATAGGTTGATTGAACACAGATGAGGCAAACATACCCCTCATATCAGTAACATTGCTAACATCCCATGAGGCTAAGGGTTGGTCAAAATGAGTGTAATAGGTTGACCAGCCTTGGAACATGCTATTCATATCGGTTACGGCACTTACATCCCAGTTGTCAATAGGTTGGTTGAATTCGGTAACTGAGAACATGCCACTCATGTTGGTTACTGCACTTACGTTCCACAAATTCAAAGGCTGATTGAATTTAGAAAGCGTTCCACTACCACCGTCGAACATACTGCTCATATCTGTAACGTTATCGACGGTCCAATTATTCAATGGTTGGTTGAAGGCACTATTTCTTTCGAACATCCGCGCCATGTTGGTTACGGCCGATACGTTCCAAGTACCTATGGGTTGGTTGAAAGAGGCCGATCTGAACATTTGCGACATGTTCGTGACATTGTCGACCACCCAATTACCAATTGGTTGGTTAAAGGCACTAGAAGCAAACATGGACGTCATATCAGTAACATTGCTGACATCCCAGTTATTTAATGGTCTGTTGAATGCACGTGTGTTTTCGAATGTTTGAATCATGTTCGTAACATTGGTAACATTCCAATTATTGATATCCTGATTAAACCGTCCGGCACTAAAAAACATGCCTTCCATAGTAGTTACTGCGGCCGTATTCCAATTATCCAATGGTTCATTGAACAATCCCGCTCCAGAGAAAGTATAATCCATTTCGGTTATATTGTTGGTAGTCCAACTATCTAGTGGTCTATTAAATGTAGAAGCACCTCTCAACATTCCACTAATATCAGTTACGTTACTAACATCCCAGTTATTGATAATTCCATTGAAACGTCGAGCATCCCTAAATACTTGTTGTAGGGTAGTGACTTGGGATAAATCAGGAGAATCTATGGCATCAAAATTTAGAAATTCACAACCATGAAAGGCATCTTCCATACTTAACCATTGAATGTCTCCCCAGTTCAAGATTTCAATAATCTTATTTCTATCGCCTCTGTCATTAAAGTAAATGGCTGGAAATACACCTGTAATACTGATGGTGTACGTGCCCGGACCTGCATAGGCATGTGTTATATCACCGGTCACATTATTATCTGTATCACCGTCGCCCCAATCTACATTGTAATTATAGGTAGTAAAAACTGGATTCGTAGGTATGGTAACTTCATTATTGGCTGAAGAGCCTGAGCTAGTGTTTTCCGTATTCCAAATGGAGTTAAAGGATTGTGAGAAAGTGTTTACACTAATAAATAGCGCAACAAGGAGATATAGCTTTTTAGTCATGATTGGGGACGTAGGTTAATTAGATTTGAGAAGTTATAACGAGTTGAAGTGCTACAGATTGTATCAAAAAGGTACCATTCTAACGAGTGGACCCCCTTTTAATGGATTTCAACGGGAATTTGAGCTAGATATTAGCTCGAAATGCAGAAGGAGTTTGCCCCGAGTATTTTTTAAAAACTCGGTTGAATGAGGTTTTACTTTTAAAACCTGAATCGAATGCAATGGCTATTATTTTAGCCTCTGAGTACTTCTTATTTTTCATTAATTTTTGAGCTTCAAGCACCCGATAAGAATTAATGAGGTTGTAAAAATTTTGTTCGAAGCCATAGTGTAATACTTCCGAAAAATGCTGACTACTAATACCGAGGTTAGCTGCAAAATCAGATTGACTAAGATCTGGGTTAAGAAAAGGTTTTTCTTCGTTCATGTAAGTAAGTATCTTCTTTTTGAAGGATTCCCTTTTTTCTGGGGTTAACGAAGAATTTTTATAAGGCTGTAATTCGGAAATATCACTTTTACGAGATGGTTTCCCGTCTTGTACTGTTTCTACTTTTTCCTCATTTAAAATAGCTTGTTCTAAATCATGATATTGAGTTCGTAATTTAGCTTGCTCTAACTCTATTGCTTTTTTTCTATTAATATAAAAAAACAATAGTCCACTTAAAAGAAGTAATAGGCTTACCCCCCAAATTGTTGACATTTTTCTTTTGCTTGATACTGCTAAAAGTTCTTGATTGTTTTCAATTATGGCTTTATTTTTCAAGCTAATGTCTTTTTTCAAATCTGCATTAGAAGCATCTTTCGTGTCCTTTAAAAACTTTTCTCTTAATACCAAATACTCCTTTTGAGACGCATGAGATGCTTCAAAGTCTTTCTTTTGCTCGTATATTTTGGCAAGGTACTCGTGACCGTACATTTCTATTTCGAAAAGCTCTTTTTTTTGAGCCAGAGTGATAGAGGTGTTAAGATAATTAATAGAGGTGTCAAGATTTTTGAGATGGTAGTGTGCAATACCTGTATTGAGTAATAGCCAACCTTTTTGTTTGGTAGGTTTTTCGAGGGATGAAAGTTTTAGTGCCTTTTCGCAAATAATGAGTGCCTCTTTAAATTTACTTGTGTTTATTAATGCATCAACAATACTATTAAAAGTGGGAACTAAAATAGCCTCGTTATTGGTTTTCTCACCTAAGGTTCTAGCTTTATAAGCATATTCTAAGGTCATTTCAAAATTTTCTAGCTCTGCATAATTATTCGCTAGCCCAACTAGAGCTGCGGCTTTTACCATATCTGAATTTTCGGTACTATCAGCTACAACAAGCACTTCTTTCATGGTTGCAATAGCTTTCTCATAAGAACCGATGTTATTATATGTATTAGCCATATTAACTAATACCACGGTCTTTGTGCGAAAATCTTCAGGTATCTTTTTGCATTGTTCTAAGGCCTCATAGTAGTGTTCAATTGCAATTAGTCTTTGATTGCGATTGTTATGAAATACAGCTTGATTCACTAAAGCATAGACATGCATCTTAGGAAGCTGAAATTCTTTCGCAACAATTAAAAGGGAATCACTATAATCTTTGTGTAATTCGTAATCGCCATTAGCGTAATGTTCTTGAAGTACTTCTAAGTAATGGGCTGCTTGTTCAGTACTCGAAGCTAGAATCTCTTTATTAATTTCTTTTTGTGCAAAAGTTGAATGCAATGAAATTAGGAACAGAAGTAGTGCAAGTATTGGTTTGGTCATTTTGGTCGGGAATTAAGTAAAAATATAAAATCAATCGCTTCGATACAAAAGTCGCTTGTTCTTTGCTATTCTATTCCCCTGTAAACCGTGAAAATCTAATTAGTAATCAGGGGTTTTACTCCGGTTTACTTTCTTCAAATAACAACCAAAGATTAGGGTCTAAGATAACTGAATCTGGACGTGAATCAGCTTCAATTTCAAAATTAGCATTGGCCTTATTTACTTGAATCGTTGTACGATTAGATTTACCATTCTGTTGAATCTCAATTTCCAACGGGAAACTAAAAATATGATGGTCTTGTATTTGTTTCAAGTTTATGACCACTTTCCCCTTCGTGTACGCCCAATCCCATTTGATTTCGGGGTAGCCCTTTTTGAAAATCCATTGTTGGAAAAAATTATTCAGATTTTTGCCTGACACTTCCTCCATGACTTTTTGAAAATCTGCGGTCATTGCATTTGAGTTTTGAAAAGTCGAGTAGTACTTACGGATACCTTTCCAAAAAGTTTCATCACCTAATTTATATCGAAGCATATTCAAAACCCAGCTTCCTTTTTGATAGGTGTTCGTACTCAATACCTTCATAGGGTCTTTTATACTTGGGTCGACGATGGGCGACGGATTTTTCGTATAGTAATCGATAATCTGTTTTCGGTCAAGGGTCAATTCTTCCTTGCGTTTTTCATCGCCATAGATACTTTCTTGATATAGAATGGCGAAGTAGGTGGCAAACCCTTCACTAAGCCAAACATGGTTCCAGTCATTTTCGGAAGTTGAATTACCGAACCATTGGTGCGCAATTTCATGGGCTATCAATCCTTCTACTTCATTTTTTCCGGTAACCGAATTCTCGAAATAAGAAATAGTACCCGCATTTTCAAGTCCTCCCCATTGGGTTTTAGCTTGCATGTTCGCTAGTTTGGCATACGAATAAGGGCCGATATTCTCAATAAAATAGTTCATAACATTGACGGCCACACCATAATCAGAAAAACCCTCCAAGCGATTTTCAGGATAGACCCATGCAGAAACGGGAATACCTTCTACTTCATCTAAAAGCCTACTCGCAAATTTTGTGACTCCAATGGTCACTACCTTCATTGCGACTGGCGCAGGTTCTTTATAAATGGTCAACTTTGTACCATTATCTAAATTGCTCTCTTCGATTTTTTCTCCAGTTGCAATCACATCGTAATGATTTGGGGCTGTAATTCTGAATTCGATACTTGCCTTATCAGATGGATGATCTACCGAAGGCAACCAATGCCGCGCTAGGTTGGGCCAGTTATCACCGAAGAAAGAACGCTGTCCGAATTTTGTGGTGTCAATGACCAGGCCTCGTTCTGGAATACCGTGGTATTTTATTGTGTATACTCTTTGTTTTGAAAGGCCTGTTGATGGGGTGATTTCGATTTTATTTCCCTCGAAAGAATAATCTGCCTTAATTGAATCTTCGGTTATGCTGGTCACCTCCATTCCAAAGGTTTCTGATTTTGCAATGAGGTCTAATGAAAAAACCTCAATTTCTTTTTTAAAATTTATACTAATCTGCGCTTCACCTTGAATGGTGTTGTCTTCATCGTTCAAGCCAAGGTTGAAAACATATGCCTGAACATCTGCCGAAGAATTTCTTTGATAAGTGTCTTGCGCGTTTATGGCTACAAAATTCAAAAATGCGATTATATGGATTAGCGATTTATTTTTCATGGCAATGTTGCTTCTAATGGGAAGAGATTTCCTAAAACCTAAATTACTAACTTTAACTGCAAAATGAATTAGAAGAATGAAAAGATTAGTTAGCTCTTGTAATTTAGTGGAAAGGGTTTTAACATTGAAAATTTCAAAAGTACTGGTATTTCTTTTCGTTTTCCCTTTCCTAATAGGATGCAAAAATACGGTTGATGAAACTGCGGATGATGGTGATACTAAATTTGGAAAGAAAACAATTATGGCCATTTTCGCGCACCCTGACGATGAGACGGTAATTAGTCCTGTTTTGACAAAATTTGCTGATGATGCTAACGTACATGTGGTGGTTTCGACCGATGGGCGATATGGTGTAACCGACCATGCTGGAATACCTGCAGGGGATTCGCTAGTGTCTGTAAGAAAAAAAGAGATGATTTGTGCTTGCGAGGCATTAGGGATTAATACACCGCATTTTTTAGGAGCAAAAGACGGGCTTGGCCTCAATGGGAATCATAATTTTTATGATGAGGTACTAAACTTGAAAGAAAATATCAAAGACCAAATAGAAACTTTGAAACCTGATGTGATTCTGACTTTTGGTCCAGATGGTGATACAGGGCATCCTGACCATCGTATGGTTGGTTTGCTCACCACGGAGATTTTGCTTCGCGAAAATTGGGTAGATGCTATTGACCTCTATTATTTCGCATGGACCAAAGAACAGACGAAAAAATTTCCTGAAGAATGGGGTTTAGGATGGTCACACCCCGATGTATTACATACCGAAATTAAGTTCAACGAAAAAGATGAGGAAAGTGCTTTTATATCTTTACGTTGTCACCAAAGCCAATACACAAATACTGAGTTAGATACATGGGTGCAAGCTGAGAGAAACGATACCGCCAATGTACTTTATTTCAGAAAATTCGCGTTAGATACTACAATACGTAGCGCGTTTTAGTGATGGTCTTTTACAATCTTGTTACTTTTTTATGAAAAAAGCGAATATATTTTTTACCATATTGAGCCTTATTCTTATGGCCTATGGCTTTTATTTGGCTAATTATGCAGACGGTGGAGCTGACGGACTAAGCAATTTCTTTCCATTGTTAATTGTTCTCGTTTTGTCTTTGGGTTGTTTGATAGGTTTCTTTGTAAGTCTTTTTCTTCAACGAGAAACCCTTCGAGTGCATAAAATACTGCTGGCACTAGTAGCTTTAGTCGTACTAATTGTTTTTTTAAATTCTATAGGATTATTTGGCAACAATAATATGAACTATGAAGTAGAGGTTCAAGAACGCCTAGAGTAGTGCAAATCGCTTTTACAGGTAATTATCAAGGGTATTCATCTTTTCTCGAATCTCGTTCAAACATAAATTACCTAAACTACCTTCATGCGTATGTTTGATGTTTCGTTTCGGCGTAAAGGTACCCGCTTGAATCTCTTGTCCCATTTTTTTGTAAGCATCCCTGAAGGGCATTCCGCTTTGCACCAATTCATTTAAAGTATCTACACTAAATAGATAATCATATTTAGGATCTTCTAGAATATTATCTTTTACTCGAATTTCGCGCAAACTAAAGGTTAGAATCTCAAGACAGGCTTTCATGTCTTGAATTGCGGGAACAATAATTTCTTTCACTAATTGTAAATCACGATGATAACCACTAGGAAGATTGTTTATGACCAAAGTCAATTGATTTGGAATCGATTGTAGTTTGTTACATTTTCCTCGAACCAATTCAAAAACATCGGGATTTTTTTTATGCGGCATAATACTAGAGCCCGTTGTTAATTCATCTGGAAAGGAAATAAAATCAAAATTTTGACTCATATATAGACAGATATCCATCGCCATTTTGGAGAGGGTAGCGGCAATGTTTGCCATACCAAAAGCAGTTGCTTTTTCAACTTTACCACGCCCCATTTGCGCGGCTACCACATTATATTTCATGGTTTCGAAACCCATTTCCTCGGTCGTGAACCTTCTGTCAATAGGAAAAGAACTTCCATACCCAGCAGCGCTCCCCAATGGGTTTTGGTCCGCTACTTTGTATGCCGCATTAATGAAATATAAATCATCAATTAAGCTTTCTGCATAGGCAGAAAACCAAAGCCCAAAGGAAGAGGGCATCGCAATTTGTAGATGTGTATAACCTGGCAGAAGTACTCTTTTATGCTTATCAGCTAAATTCAATAATAAATCAAATAAGGTCTTGGTTTGCGATTTGATTTCTGAGAGTTCGTCCTTCAGATACAAATGCATAGCAACTAGAACTTGGTCATTTCTTGAGCGGGCCGTATGTATTTTTTTGCCCGTATCACCCAAAGCCAAAGTCAATTGGAATTCTATTTTTGAGTGCATATCTTCAAAGTTCTCTTCAATAGTGAACGAACCATCTTCGATTTTACCGGCAATTTTGTTCAATTCCCCATCGAGTGCTTTCGTTTCTGTTTCGGTCAACAATCCGATTTTACCCAACATTTTAGCATGGGCTTTTGAGGCGATAACATCATATTTCGCCAAGTGCAAATCGAGTTCGCGGTCGTTTCCGACGGTGAAGTGGTCTATTTTTTTGTCGGTGCTAAATCCTTTGTCCCAGAGTTTCATGAAAGTCTATTTTGTTGTCTTTCCCACTAAGGTGGGAAACTGTTAAGTTGTATGTAAGTCTGTCAATTCAAGCGGAGTCGAGAATAGGTTATTGATGAAATACATCTTGATTCCGCTCGATGTGATAGTATGATTATTTTAAAAAACCATTAAGGATTTTTATATATAAATCTATTCCTTCCTCAATTTCATGTATGTAAATATACTCATCTGCGGAATGAGATCTTGTACTATCTCCAGGACCTAATTTGAGCGATTGACAGGTCAATGCCGCTTGGTCAGATAGGGTAGGGGACCCATAAGTTTTCCTTCCTAAAGCAATACCTGATTTCACCAATGAATGGTCTTTGTCGATTTTTGAGGAGTTCAATTTCAATCCGCGTTCTTGTATTTCACAGGGAGCTTCTGCTTTCAACAAGTCTGCAATCTCTTTGTTAGAATAAGCATCGTTCACCCGCACATCAATTACCAAATCGACTTGAGAAGGAACAACATTATGTTGGCTGCCCGCTTTGATTTGAGTAACAGTCAGTTTTACATCGCCTAAAGTTTCAGAGGCTTTTTCGAACTTGTAATTTTTAAACCATTTTAAAACTTCAATAGCATTATAAATGGAGTTGTTATCATTGGGATGGGCGGCATGTGAGGGTGTGCCTTTAACTGTAGCATCGAAAACCACCAAGCCTTTTTCAGCTATGGCTAACTCCATTAAGGTTGGTTCGCCAACTATCGCCACATCTATGTTTGGCAGACTTGGAAGCAAACCCCTTAAACTGTTTTTACCAGCATTTTCTTCCTCCATAGAAGCTACCATGAGTAGATTATGATTGAGTTCTTCGGAGTTATAGAAATTTGTAAAAGTTGCGATTAGCGACACCAAACAACCACCGGCATCATTGCTACCTAACCCATACAGTTTACCATCTTCAACATGAGGGTGAAAGGGATCTTTAGTATACGCCTGATTTGGTTTTACTGTATCATGGTGAGAGTTTAGTAGCAAGGTAGGTTTACTATCATCCCAAAATTTATTCTTTGCAAACACATTATTATGAATACGCTCGAATGGAATGTCAAAAGACTTGAACCATGCCTCTATGGCGTCAGCGGTTTTATCTTCTTTTCCAGAAAACGATCGAATTGAAATTAATTGTTTCAATAAATCTATGGCCTTTTCAGTAAGCTGTTGTTGTGTCATTTTATCTTGTAATCGTTGTGAAAAGTTTGTTTTCTGAGTTTAGCATGTCAGCATGCCCAATACATACTTTACTCACATTCTTATGTAGCGCATGAAAACAATTTTCTAATTTTGGGAGCATACCATCTGCTATGATTCCATCATTGAGAAGCTTTTGATATTTTTCTGAATCAATAGCTGTAACAACGGAATCTTCATCATTCACATTCATTAAAACCCCTTTCTTTTCAAAGCAGTAGTAAAGCGTAGTTTCATAAAGTTCACTCATTCCAATCGCTAGTTCTGAAGCAATGGTGTCCGCATTGGTGTTTAATAACTGCCCGTTTCCATCGTGTGTCATTGCACAGAAGACGGGAGTTAGACTAGCATTCAATAACTTAGAAATCATTTGACTATTTACGCCATCAACATCACCAGCGAAGCCATAATCAATATCTTTTACGGGTCGCTTGTGCGCCTGAATGGCATCTCCGTCAGCACCGCTTAATCCAATAGCGTTGCAATTATTTGCTTGAAGTGCTGCAACAATATTTTTGTTGGTCAACCCTGCATATACCATTGTAATTACCTCTAATGTTTCACTATCGGTAATTCTTCTACCACCTACCAGCTTAGATGTTATTCCAAGTTTAGTAGCCAATTGAGTAGCTAATTTTCCGCCTCCATGTACGAGTATTTTATATCCTTCAAGACGGGCGAAAAGAGTTAAAAACTTTGAAAGCTCTGTTTTGTTTTCGATGACGTTGCCACCGATTTTTATGATTGATAACTTTTGTTTCATGATTCTAAAATCTTTTTCAAAACCACTTGAGCAGAAAATGTTCGATTATTCGCTTGTTCAATAACCAAAGATTGCTCACCATCTAAAACTTCATCGGCAACTACAACATTTCGTCGAACTGGTAAGCAATGCATAAATTTAGCGTTACCAAGTTTTTCTTGAGTCATTATCCAGTTGGCATCTTGAGATAATACTTTTCCGTAATCAGTATAACTACTCCAGTTTTTTACATATACGAAATCAGCATTTTCACATGCTTTTTTCTGATTATGTTCAATGCGAATGTCTTTGGTAATCGCTGAATCTAATTCATATCCTTCAGGATGCGTAATTACAAAATCAGCATCTTGCAATTGCATCATTTCAACAAATGAATTTGCTACGGCATGGGGTAATGCTTTTGGATGAGGGCCCCAAGAAAGTACCACTTTAGGTTTGTCTTTGCTGTTGTGTTCTGCTAAGGTAATAGCATCGGCAAGGGCTTGTAAGGGGTGACCAACAGAACTTTCCATATTCACAACAGGAATAGAAGCATGCTTAACAAACCCATTCAAAACGACTTCGGCTTCATCTTTTTCTTTGTCCGTTAAAGAAGCAAAAGCTCGTATGGCAACAATGTCACAGAATTGAGAAACTACCTTCGCGGCTTCTTTGATGTGTTCTGATTTTCCTTGATTCATGATAACTCCATCTCCAAATTCCAGTTGCCAACCTTCGCTTCCAAAGTTCATTACCATAACTTCCATACCCAAATTCATTGCTGCTTTCTGAGTACTCAAACGAGTTCTAAGACTATTGTTAAAGAAAAGCAGACAAATGGTTTTGCCTTGACCCAAAGAGTTATGTTCTCTTGGATTTTCTTTTAATTTTCTCGCTTCTGAAACCCAATCGCTAAGGGAATCAATATCTTTTATGGATAGGTAATTCATGATACGCCAATTTTGGTATGGTTTGAGATGCCATTAAGAGCATCTGTAATAAAGTTGTCTTTTAAGCCATTTACAATCCATGTTTCTATAGCTGCATTTTGAGCAATAGTTGCTGCGTCGATTTTTGACTGCATCCCGCCCGTACCATGAGATGATTTCTCGAGACTTACTTCTTTTTTCAAATCATTGATTTCAGAAACACTAGTAACGGTTTTTAGTTTTCCTTGTTCAAATGATGATTTTGTATATATACCATCTGTATTCGTTGCAATTAAAAGTAAATCAACTTGCAGTAAAGCTGCGGTCAGGGCGGCCAGTTTATCATTATCGCCAAACTGAATTTCATCCGTAGAAACGGTATCATTTTCATTAATGATGGGGATAAAATTATTAGCTACTAAAACATTAATTGTGTTCTTAATATTTTCTTGGGATACTGGTTTTTCAAAATCAGAATAAGACAATAAGCATTGCGAGGTGAATAAACCTAATTCTCTAAAATTTTCTTGAAATATACGCATCAAATGTGGTTGACCGATGGCTGCCAATGCTTGCTTTACATTTATTTCCTCCCCGTTATGTTCCAATTTTACAAATTGCTTGGCGGCGGCTATCGCTCCCGAACTCACAATGATAAATTCATAATCTTCCTTTAGTTTGGCAATTTGTCGCCCAATATCTTCGATTTTTCCTCGGGATATTTGGTCCGTTTCTTTGGTCAAAGTATTTGAACCAATTTTCAATAAGATTCTTTTTTTTGCCATGATTATCTTATTTGCCCGTTACCTGTTACATACCATTTATTGGTCACTAAATGTTGCAAACCTAT
>ENA-ORXM01002351-ORXM01002351.1-marine-metagenome-genome-assembly--contig:-NODE-2351-length-22405-cov-6.022573_pt1 | contig 22405 bp, 24 predicted proteins | sample MGYA00237867_ERZ511480 | MGnify/ENA primary metagenome ERZ511480 (study PRJEB26309, sample SAMN06266103) | marine metagenome | isolation source: Algal blade | place: United Kingdom:Sidmouth, United...
TTATTTCTTTTTGCAGTTATGACTGCATCTGTGTCTATGGCGCAAGATCTACCTGCAAACCCAGAACCTGGAAAGTGCTACGTTCGTTGTACAACTCCAGATGTTTATGTAAATGAGACTGTGACTTTAACAGTTAAACCGGCTTACAAGGTTTTAAAAACTGTTCCTGCAACTTTTAAAACAGTTACAGAAAGAGTAGAGATTAAAGCTGCTGGAAAAAAATTAACAGTAGTTCCAGAAAAGTGGGGAACAGAAACTGTTTCATATGTGTCTAAAGAAGGAGGTAATACTTTAAGAATTACACCTGCTACTTTTAGACCATCTTCTGAAACTATAGAAATTAAACCTGCATACGCTCAGTGGGAATTAGGGGCTTCTGCTCCTGATTGTGCTTCTGGTAACCCAGATGATTGTAGATACTGGTGTTATAAAGGATATCCAGCAGAATTTACAACTATAGATACGCAAGTTATAGGAGCAGATGCTTCTGTTTCTAAAACTCCTATTGGTTCTAAAAATGCTAGTTACACTAAAAAAGTACTTATTTCTCCTGCAAGAGTAGAAGAAGTTGTTATTCCTGCAGAATATAAAACTATTACAAAAACAGTTTTAGATAAAGATGCATTTACTACTGAGGAAACTATACCTGCGGTTACTAAAACAGTTTCAAAAGAGGTATTAAAGCAAAAAGGAGGTTTAACTACATGGAAAGAAGTAGAGTGTTCTTTAGTAGAGTATCAAGCTTTACCAATAAGCTGGAATTTAGGTAGTGCAACCTTAACTTCTGCGGCAAAAAGTATTATTGATAATCGTTTGATGCCAGTTTTAGCACAAAACCCAGGTGTTAAGGTAGAATTAGCATCTCATACAGATGTTAGAGGTTCAGCATCTTCCAATAAAGCTCTTTCAGAAAGAAGAGCTAAAGCGGTTGCAGATTATTTAATTACAAAAGGAATTAACTCTAGTTTATTAGTAGCTAATGGTTACGGTGAAACAAAAACTAAGAATAGATGTAAAGAGGGTGTTTCTTGTACAGAAAGAGAGCACGCTGCTAACAGAAGAACTGAGTTTAGATTGATCAATAACTAGTCTACAACTTTTATATATCATAGAAAGGCTTCAAATTTTGGGAGCCTTTTTGTTTTATACGGACTGATTCTTTTAGTCTAGCTTTTTGTAATGCTTCCAGAAACTGATTTATTTTTTTCTACATCAGCATTGCCTGTATAAGATATAGCTCCTCCACTATATGCATTGGCTCTTAAATCTTCTGAAACGTTTAATGATATACCCGAGCCACTGCTTGCAGCAGCATTACATGTTTTTGTAATTAGTTTTTTAGCCTTTATATTAGAGCCACTACTGGCATTCGTGAATAAGTTATTAGTGTTTCCAGATATTCTTATATTGGCACCACTGCTAGACTTCGCTTTAATTTCATGGGCAGTTATTTCTAATTTTATATTAGAACCACTACTAGCATTTAATGCTATTTTATTGGTCTCAATAACGTTTTTTACGATTACGTTTGCTCCACTAGAACTTTTTAATTCTGTTATTAATGGTAGGGTTACATGTATTTTTTTAGTAGCAAAACCAATATTTTCACTTGTATGAATAGATAATTTTCCATTTTTAATATCGGTTTTAATAAAATCAATAATATTTTCATCAGCTTCTACATGAATACTGGTTACGTTAGCTTGTGTAATGTATACATTTAACCCCTCTGTAGTAGAGATTATTGTGAATTTTTCAGGTGTATTTCTAGTGTCTTTGGTTACAATTCCGTTTCCTCCTACACCAGAACCTGTATTAAAAGAGCAGGAAGAAATAAAAAGAGCTAATAAAATAGAAATTAAAATTTTTGCGATTGTTGTCATGACTGTTTTTTTTTTTTTGATTGTGTATTGTTAATGTTTGTGTAAAAATGTTGTTTTTGTTTAAGGGAATATAATTAAGCTTTCCAAGTTGTAGAATTTTAGTGATGAGCTGTAACTTCAACTTAACTATCTTCTGTGTTTATATTTATTCCGTTTACGTCTATTTTCATTTTAAATGATTCCCCGTTGTCATTAACATCAACATCAATTCCATTTTCATCAATTATAATTTTACCTTTTTCGCCATTATCATTTATATTAATGTCAATTCCTTTATTGTTGATATTAATTTTATGGTTCTCACTTTCAGATTCTTCAATTAGCATTTCAGGACAATTCTGGCATTTTAACTTTCCGTTTTCAGTCATTTTCCAATTATATTTTTCAATTTCACAACCATCCATACCACGATCATTCTTGGCTTTAAGTTTCCAACAAGAATTATTGTCTCGGTTGTAACTCAGCATCATTTCTGCAGGGATATAAATAGTTACACGAACTTCCTCATCGTTAAACTTGCTATCGTCTATGGTGGTAAAAAAGTCATCAATATATAGCATATTAGCTACTACGGTGTAGTTGTAGTTTATTTGATCTGCTATATCTCTAGCGTTGTTATAAGATGCTCCGTTAGCTTCTTTTCTTATTTCAATTTTAATAATAGAATCAGTAGATTTTTTTATTTGAAATTCAACCTCATTAGAAAGTAGTATTTTCTCTCCATTACCATCATGCGTAACAATCATATTATCCACTCGGCGTATGTTTCCTTTATTGTGGTTTAGATTGCTTGGAGTTAAGACTATGTTTAGTGTGTCCAATAGTTTTTCAACATGTATTTCATTTTCTGTAGTAGTATTACCTGAATAGGCATGCGCAGCAGCTTCTTTAACTCCTATAACTATAAGGCTTATCAAAGAAATTAACCAAAGTCCTAAAAGCGTATATTTAGCTATATTACCAATAGATTTCAGGTTGGTAACTAATATTTTTAAGCCTAAATACAGTAAAAAGAAAAACGGAATTCCTATGGCAAAAAATAGTGTTATGGATAGTAACCATGTTGGAGCAACAGTAGAGTTTACTAAAAAATTATCTACCCATGGTAAGTTTGCCCAATCTAAAGTACCTACTGTTATTAGACCTATGAATAAGGAAAGAACGGTTACCGCTCCAATTATAATAAGTAATATGCCTACAAATTTCCCTATTATTTTAAAAAAGAACATGATGATGTCACCTAGGGTGTCAAAAAAAGTTTTACTACCATTTTTTACTTTGTTCCCTACTTTTTCATAGTCTACACTTTTTACTTTTTCGGCAACTTCATCAAAACCCTGTTTTACTTTTTTTTCAATATTACTAATGTTCACTGCTTCACCTCGCATATCCAAGCGTTGCGATGTACTTTTGGCTTCTGGAATTAAAATCCAAAGTAAACCGTATAGTAATATAAAACCACCTCCAGAGAAAATAGTTAAGAAAAGCCATAATAAGCGAACCCAAAGAGAATCTATGCCTGCATAGTGTCCTATACCAGCAGATACACCTGCAACATATTTAGTTTCGGTGTCTCTGTATAATTTTTTCACTCTTTTTTCTTTGGTAGATTTAGAGGCTATTGGTTCATCTTCAAAAATATCCTCATCTATCATGTAATCTTCGGGTTGCCCCATAATAGTAATTACTTCGTCTACTTCTTTTATTGTAATTACTTGCCTTTCATTATGCAATTTTTCATGAAAGAGTTCTGCAATACGAGCTTCTATATCTGCTATAATTTCATCGCTACCTGCTGTATTAGCAAAGGATTGTTTTATAGCTTCTAAGTAGCGACGCATTTTGTTATATGCATCCTCATCTATATGAAAAAGGATATTTGCAAGATTTATATTTACTGTTTTGTTCATTTTTAGTTGTTTTTATGTGTCCTAATCGTTATGCTAGGAAACTGGTAGTTGTTTAAAGTCTAATTTTTGCTGGTAACCAAATTTGTTGCATTTCTTAACTCGTCCCAAGTGCTATCTAATTCTTTTAGAAATAGTTTACCCGTTTCGGTTAGTGTATAGTATTTTCTTGGTGGACCAGAGGTAGATTCTTCCCAACGATAATTTAGCAAGCCTGCATTTTTTAGTCTTGTGAGTAAAGGATATATGGTGCCTTCTACCACCAGCATTTTTGCATCTTTAAGAGTTTTAAGAATTTCGGAAGCATACTTATCATGTCCGTTAAGGATAGATAATATGCAGTATTCCAAAACTCCTTTTCGCATTTGTGCTTTTGTATTTTCTACATTCATAATTTCTTTTTCTTTTTATGCACAACATCCTTTTTATGGTTCTACAATACTTGTTTGCATAGGTTAACTGTTTGTTCCCTCTTTATTCCTCTTTTCTAAATTTAGAGAAGAGGATAGGAGGTTCTTGATTGATGAAGACTAATTAAAATTAAAAAGGTGTGATTAAGACCCAGTGTTATTATTTTATGAAATTGATACTTATAGGATATTTAAATGTTTCACCTTCGTTTGTTTTTATAGTTGCTAAAATGGTGTACACAATATTTACGATTGTTAAGGCTCCTTGTAATAAACCAATGATTCCTAGTGGTAACCACCAAGAACCAAATTTAAAATCATGTCTGTTAAAGCTAATATTTATGTTATTTAAATTGTGAAATTTATTAAAACTTAAGAAACCTATATCAAAAACATTAGGCACAAAATGAATAAAAAACGGAATACTAACTACGCATAGCAATGTTGAATATAATAATAGGCTTATTTGAAAATTTAAAGCAAGCTTTCCGTTATGATCCACAAATTCTAATTCTTTTTTATTGGCAGTCCATAAAATTAATGGTAGTATGAAATTTCCAAATGGGATAAAAAATTTAGAAAAAGTAGAAGCGTGTATTATAGATGATAAATTACGCTCGTGTTTGCTTAGTGTTTCTGTCATGATAAATATTTTGTCTTAAAATAATAAGCAGTTTTTGTATATAACCTAATAACTTACTATGCAAATATATGTTCAAAAGAAGGTACTATGCAAAACAAAGTACTAAAAATTAACAAATAATTAACATTTGTTTTTTTGTTTGCTATCGTGTGTTTGTATTTTTTTAAACTATATATTTTCAATACTTTAGGGGAAATAAAAATAGCCTATGGGACTTTCTGCTAGTAAATTTAATTCATTTACGTTTTTAAAACTACCATCTGCGTGGTGGTGTGGTGTACGGGTAAAATACATAGATAAACAGAAGGCTGTGGTAACTGTAAAATATAAATGGTTTAATCAAAATCCTTTTAAGTCTATGTTTTGGGCAGTGCAAGGAATGGCTGCGGAATTAAGTACAGGTGCTATGGTTATAGACCAAATTAAGGAAAATGGCGCAAAAATTTCTATGTTGGTGGCTAATAATAAAGCAAACTTCTCTAAGAAAGCAACAGGCAGAATTACATTTACTTGTGATGATGGTCACCTTATTAAAGAGGCTTTGGATAAAACAATTGCTACTGGAGAAGGGCAAACTTTTTGGATGAAATCTACTGGAGTTAATGAAGAAGGAACCATAGTTTCTACTTTTAGTTTTGAGTGGACAGTAAGAGTAAAAAAACAATCATAAAATTATTATAGATATATTACTATGACTTTAGGGATTATTTATTCGTTTATTTCAGCTGTATTACTTGGGCTATACGCTTTGCCATCTAAATACACAAAAAATTATGCCTGGGAGAATACTTGGGGAGGTTTTTTCTTTTTTGGGATGATTGTAATTCCGTTAATTACGACTTTTACTTTGGTAGATAATTTAACGGGTATATATAGTGAGATTCCAAGTTGGATATTTTTTGCAATGTTTGCTATGAGTTTTTGTTGGGGCATTGGTAATATGATGTGGGGCTTTAGTATTTCTTCTATTGGTATGTCTTTGGCTTTTAGTTTGTTTTTGGGAGTAATTACTTCTATTGATACAATTTTACCGCTTATTTTGGTTCCGGAAGGGCAGGAGAGCGTTATAGGGACTCCCGTTGGGAATATAATGTTATTTGGAATTTTTGTAATCGTTTTAGGAATTGCCCTCAATGGGTATGCGGGTGTACTACGAGATAAAAGTAAGAAGACAGATGGTAGTTTATCTGTAGATTCAAAAACCATGAAAAAAGGAATTTTATTGTGTGTTTTTGGAGCTATTTGTGCCGCTGGTTTTAATCTTTCGTATCACGTTGGTAACAATATTGGAAAAATAGGAGAAGTAGCTCAAGTACAATATGGAAATGAGCCTTGGATAGCCCGTTTGGCAGTGTTATTGCCTATTTTTATGGGAGGAGCTTTATCTACAATGGTGTATTTTTCATATACGCTCACAAAAAGAAAAACATGGGGTAATTATACAGGAAAAGGAGCATTAAAAGGTTTAATGCTTATTGCGTTAATGGCTATTTTTCATGATGCAGCCTTGGTAATATATGGATTAGGAGCTTATAACTTAGGAGAATTAGGAACATCGGTTGGTTTTGCAATTTTAGAAACTGGAGCAATTATGATTGCCAATGTAAATGGGATTCTAACGAAAGAATGGAAAGGAGCTTCCAAAAAGAGCATCACAGTATTAGTAATTAGTTTGTCTATATTAATATTAGGTGTATTAATAATAGCAAATGGCAACTATATAAAAATACAAGATGATGCAGTTAGTTTGCTGTTGTCTATATTCTTTAAAGATGGTTTAATTTGTTAAAAAAGAATAGTTAATATTTTTATAAAAGGAGCTTCTTATAAATAAGAAAGCTCCTTTGTAAATTAGTTCAAGGTTTAATTAGTTTTAAGCCAATATACTTGCATTTTTTCTACACTCCTTAGCAGCAGCCACCATTTCAATAAGTGCTAATTTTGTTTCTTTCCAATGTCTTGTTTTTAAACCACAATCAGGATTTATCCAAAGTTGTTCGGCAGGAATTAATTTGTTTGCTTTCTCCATTAAAGCAACTATTTCTGACCTTTCGGGAACTCTAGGAGAATGAATATCATACACTCCAGGTCCAATTTCGTTAGGATATTTAAAGGTTGAAAATGCGTCTAAAAGGTCCATTTGTGATCTAGAACATTCAATAGTAATAACATCGGCATCCATATCTGATATATTTTTTATAATATCATTAAACTCTGAATAACACATATGAGTATGTATTTGTGTTTCAACCCTAACACCACTAGCTGAAATTCTAAATGCTTTAATAGCCCAATTCAAGTATACATCCCAATCTAATTTTCTTAAAGGTAACCCTTCTCTAATTGCAGGTTCATCTATTTGGATAACTTGTAATCCTGCTTTTTCTAAATCTACCACTTCATCACGAATAGCTAATGCTATTTGTGTACAAGTTTGGGAGCGGGGTTGGTCATTACGAACAAAAGACCATTGTAAAATGGTAACAGGACCAGTTAACATTCCCTTTACAGGTTTATTTGTTAGAGATTGTGCATATGCAGACCATTTTACAGTCATGGGATTTTCTCTAGAAACATCACCATAAATAATAGGAGGTTTTACACACCTACTACCATAACTTTGTACCCATCCAAAACTAGTAAAGGCAAAGCCATTAAGTTGTTCTCCAAAATACTCTACCATATCATTACGTTCAAACTCGCCATGTACTAAAACATCTAAACCAGCTTTCTCTTGAAATTTAATAGTCTCTTCGGTTTCTTTTTCTAAGAGCAAATCATAAGTATTTTTACTTAAATTACCTTTTTTGTATTGGGATCTCCAGCTACGCACTTCTTTTGTTTGCGGAAAAGAACCTATAGTTGTTGTTGGAAATAAGGGGAGATTCAATGCTTTTTTCTGAATTGGTTGTCTAACTGAAAAAGAATTAGTTCTTTTATCATCTTTTAATGTTAATTCGGCTACTCGTTGTTTTACTTTTTTATTATGAATTAAGGTTGATGTTTTTCTGGCTGCATGAACACTATTATTTGCTTTAAGCTTATTTATGTTACGCTCAATATTTTTCTCGTTTAAAATATTTTTGAGAGTGCTAACTTCTTCTAATTTTTGCTTTGCAAAGGCTAACCATTGTTTCATTTCTGGACTTAGGTTTTTTTCATTAACCTCTAGTTCTAAGTTGCATGGGGAATGCAATAAAGAACAAGAAGGAGCTATTAAAATTCTGTTAGAACCAATTGCATTAATTGCTTTTTGAATAAGCGAAAGTGAATTTTCAAAATTATTTTTCCACACATTTCTACCATCTACCATCTACCACACCTAAAGATAAATGAGTGTCAGCATTTAGTTGGTTCGACTCTAAAATATCATCTAACTGTAATGGGCAACGTACTAAATCTAAGTGCAGTATATGTACAGGTAGTGCTAGGGCAGTTTCTAAATTTTCTCCAAAACAATCAAAATAATTAGCTAAAATTACTTTTAGATTAGGAAAACTAGCTGCAATTTGTTGGTATGTTTTTGTGATAGCATTTCGCTCTTTTATAGATAAATCCATGGCTAAATATGGTTCATCAAACTGAATGTATTCTACGTTTAAATCTGATAATTTTTGTATTAATGCTACGTATTCTGGAATTAGTTTATCTAATAAGTCAATACGGTGAAAACCTTCTTCTTTTTCTTTTCCTAACAATAAAAAAGAAACAGGACCAATTAATACAGGTTTTGTTTTTATACCCAATGCTAATGCTTCTTCGTATTCGTTTATAACTTTAGAGGCATCTAATGAAAATTTTTGGTCTTTAATAAATTCAGGAACTAAGTAATGGTAATTTGTATCAAACCATTTGGTCATTTCCATTGCTGTAATATCAACGCCTTTTTTTTGAATACCTCTTGCCATGGCAAAATAAAGATCATGTATAGAAAAACTTGTATCTGTAAGTAGGTCGTTATACCGTTCAGGAATACAGCTAAATGTGATACAATTATCTAAAATTTGATCGTAGAAAGAAAAGTCATTAGAAGGAATAATATCAATACCTTTTTCATTTTGTAATAACCAGTTTTCTTTTCTAATTGTTTTAGAAACTTCTAAAAGTGTTTCTATAGTTTCTTTTCCATACCAATAGTTTTCCAAGGCTTTTTTTAACTCTCTTTTATTACCTATTCTAGGGTATCCTAAATTTGTAGTTTTCATTTTTTTTAGATGTATTTTCTAAGCAAAATTATATATAAAGATTTTTTATATTCATAAATTACTTTAAATAGGATTATATAACTGTTATTTGTGTTTGTGTAGATTATATTTGTGTTTTTATATGTATAAATACATCCAAAAAGAAAATTTATCTATGGAAAATTTAGATGGAACAGATTTAGAACTGTTAAAACACTTGCAAGAGAATTCTAATAGCACTACAAAAGAATTAGCTGCTAAGGTAAATTTATCTCATACACCCGTATACGAACGGATAAAAAAATTGGAGAAAGAAGGTTATATAAAAAAGTATGTAGCTATATTAAATGCTGAAAAATTAAACAGAGAATTAATTGTTTTTTGTAATATCACACTAAAGCAACACACTAAAGAAATAGGAAATAAATTTGTGCGAGATATTATGTCTTTAAAAGAGGTAACAGAATGTTACAATATCTCAGGAGATTATGATTTTAAATTAAAAGTACTAGTTAGTAACATGAAAGATTACCAAGATTTTGTAATTAATAGTTTGGGAACTGTAGAAAATATAGGAAGTGCTCATAGTACCTTTGTTATAGGTACTATTAAGCAATCTTATAGTGTTCCTTTATAACGTTTAATTATCGTTCGCTGGGGTTTTGTAAATTTTTATTTTTGTTAGGATCTTTAAAGGCATAAATAAATTGTTTAGCAAATCCTTTAGGGATAACAACATCTCCCAAACCAGTTCCTTCTGGCCATGTTTTACCCATGGGATAATAAGTGCCAAAAATCATATCTATAAAGGGAAAATGAATAGCAAAATTTTTATCGTAGGCAGCAGGATTGTCTGAGTGATGCCAATGATGGTATTGTGGTGTAACAAAAAGATATTTAAACCATCCAAAGTTTATTCTTGTGTTGGAATGTGCTAATACCGCTTGGAAAGAAACAATTACAATATAAGTAGCAAAAACAGGATAGCTAAAACCAAAAATATAAATAGGAATAAAAGAGATAGAGCGTACAGCAATTAAATCTATAAAATGTGTTCTAGAACCAGCCAACCAATCTAAGTGTTTGGTGGAGTGATGAACAGAATGAAAACGCCACAAATAGGGAACTTTATGAAAAAAATAATGCCCTGTGTATTGAAATAAATCTGACACTAATAAAGCTAAAAATAATTGAGGGATAAAATGAATGCCTTGTATAGTCTCATGAAAACCTTCTAATCCAATACTTTTAAAAGCAAAAGTTGCTGGTAATTGCACTAAAACACCAGTCACTTGAATTAATAAATGACTTATGATAAAGTAAACTAAATCTGTTCGCCATTCCTCATGAAATTTAGATTGGTCTTCTCGTTTAGGTAAAAACAACTCTATAGGAATAAATATAATGGTAGATATTAAAATGTCTAATAAAAGCCAATCTAAACCAATTGTGAAAGCTTTAGACTCTATAGTATGTGTTTCGGGTAATCCTGTTGCTAAAAAAATAGTTGTTCCTAGAATAAGTGTAGCAATAAAACCATATTTACTTTTTTTACTTAGTAATACACTTGTAATAGCAAAACCAAAAGATAAAGTTAATACTCCTAAAAGCACCCATTTTACATATTTTGGCTGGTAAAGCGCTCTAAAATCTGCTGTAGTAAATAATTCTGGATAATATGCGCAAATTACCGCTCCTAATGCTAGTATGGCCAAAAATACTGCCAAGTAACCACTAATTTTTCCTTCTCCTATTTTAAGTCTTTCAGTATTACTCATCCTATTTTAAATTATTATTAAAACGCAATTCAGCTACCTAATAATACAATTCAGTACGTATTATTATAGCAATGCTTAATTTTAGTTCAAATTTGATATGTTATTTAAAACGCAATATATTAATACGTATTATATAATAGCTAGTAAATATAAAAGAATGAGTTTAAAACGTTTTTTAAAACATCTATTAACCTCTATATTAATTGGAACTTTAATATATGTTGCTTTTTTAGTTTTTAATTATTCTACTGGGAAGTATGATAATGGTTTTAGTTATACCCAGTTTTGGGTAATGTATTATCAGAATATGATTTTTTCTGTAGTGCTATATATGATTAATGCGTATTGGTTTCAATATTTGGCAATAAAATATAAACAAGGATTTTTTACTCTAAAACTATTTTTAGTTGGGTGTTTAGGGAACATTATAGTATCGTTAATAGGAATTTTTATCTGTAAAATAATTCTATTTGTAGGCATTTATAAAAAATCATTTTCAAGTTTTATAATAAAGCAGAGTTTTGAAGATTATAAAGTATCATTGTTAATATCGATTGTAGCATCTTTAATATTTTATGCGATTTGGTATTATAAACATTACCAAGAAAATAAAGTTAAAGAACAAAAAATAATAGCAGGAAATGCTGCTGCGAAATTTGATGCACTTAAAAACCAGTTAGATCCTCATTTTTTATTTAATAGTTTAAATGTATTAACGAGTTTAATAGATGAGAATCCTAACCAAGCTCAAAAATTTACAACATCACTTTCAAAAGTGTATAGATATGTATTGGAACAGAAGAATAAAGACTTAGTAACAGTAGATGAAGAGCTACAATTTGCAAAAACCTATGTACGCTTGTTAAAAATGCGTTTTGAGGATAGTATTATTTTTGATATTCCTGATAAAAGCAGTAACTCAGAAGCTAAAATAGTACCCTTGTCTTTGCAATTATTATTAGAGAATGCAGTTAAGCATAATGTAGTAACAACAAAAAGACCTTTGCATATAAAGGTTTTTGAAGAAGGGAATATGCTGTCCGTTACTAATAATTTACAAGAAAAACAGGTTGTTAAAAAAAGTAGTGGCGTTGGGCTTACAAACATACAACAGCGGTATTCTATTCTATCAGACAAAAAAGTTGTAATTAATAAAACTAAATCAAATTTTAATGTGGAATTACCTATGCTTACAAGGCAGGTTTCTGTGGTAGAAACACAGCAAGATTATATTAACGATAAACGCTACGAAAGAGCAAAAGAGAGGGTAGAGAATATAAAAGGGTTTTATATGAATTTACTTTCTTATTGTATTGTAATTCCTTTTTTAGCAATTCTTAATTATAATACTACAGATTTTCCTTGGGCTATTTTTCCTGCTTTAGGTTGGGGCTTTGGAGTTGTGGCTCATGGGTTTCAGGCATATGGTTATAATCCTTTTTTAGGTAGAAATTGGGAAGAGCGTAAAATGAAGGAGTATATGGAAGATGATAACTTTTAGCTTTGAGCACCTTAATCACCATAGTTTTTTTGATCAGCAAGTAGATTGTAGAAAAGTAAAAAGACGACTGAGCGTAATTGTGGTTATTGAGCGAAGTCGAAGTGAAAAAAATAATTGAGTTTGTATTTTTTTCAAAAGAGTTGGTTAATCCAGAATTTTGACATAATAATAAAAATATTTATGGAGTTTGTAGAAAAAGAAAATAAATACAATAGAGCTAAAGAACGCGTTGAACAAATAAAGAAATTTTATACTTCTTTACTATGGAATGTATTTGTAATAGTGCTTACAGGTGCTATTAATTACTACACAAACGAATGGCGATATCCTTGGTTTTTATGGGTTATTTTTGGAGTGTCTATCGGAACTATTATTAAAGCAATGAAACTCTTTGGTTATAATTTTATTTTCGGGAAAAATTGGGAGCAACGTAAGATAAAAGAGTTTATGCAAAATGATGAGAATTAAATAATAGAAGTGATGGAAGATAGTAAACTAAATAAACAGCAAAGGGCAGAGAAGCGTATAAAAGAATTAAAAGAGTTTTACAATCATTTAACCTCTTATATAATAGTGAATCTAGTCATTTCTATTGCTAAAGTAATGAGAAACTTAAATAACGGGGAAGGATTAAAGGAAGCAATTTGGGATTTTTCAACTTTTGCCGTTTGGCTTTTTTGGGGTGTAGGTTTGGCTTTTCATGCAGTAAAAGTGTTTTCTCTTAACTCTTTTTTTGGAAAGAATTGGGAAGCGAAACAAATACAAAAGTTTATGCAAGAGGAAGCAGAAGAAGTTAATAAATACTCGCAATGAATATAAATAGTAGAGTGCAAGCAGAAAAAAAAGTTGCAGCTATTAAAAAGTGGTATAAAACAATCCCACTATTTATAGTAGCTACCATTGTATTGTTAGTTCTTACTTATATAATTAATACCGACCCAGATGTTCCTAATTTTATTTTCTATGTTTTGTGGTTGGGGCCCACTTTCTGGTGGTTTTATGTGTTAATCCAGGGATTAAATATTTTTGGTTATCTGCCAAAATTTATAAATAATTGGGAAGAGGATAAAATAGAACAAATAATAAAGAAAGATGTAAAACAAGCCAAATGGGAATAATAGAGGATGCAAAAAACAATCAATCTAGAAAATTCATACGGGCACAAAAAAAAGTTGAAAACATAAAACTTTTTTACAATCATGTGGGTGTTTATGTGGTATGCGTTTCACTTATGTTATTATTTAAAAATGTGTTGGTTATTAATGTTGTTAGCGCCAAGGTTTTAGGAAACGTAGAATATCTTGAATGGATTAATTGGAATGTATATGGCACGCCAATTTTATGGGGTATTGCAATACTCTTTCATGCCTTGTCTGTATTTAAATTTAAAATACCATTTATATGTAAATGGGAAGAGAGGCAATTAGAGAAGTATATGAAAGAAGATAAATTAAATTAAATAGTAAATAATGAACGTAATTATTATAGAAGATGAAAAACCAGCTGCAAGACGTTTAAGTCGTCTTTTAGGAGATTTAGATGTAGAAGTTTCAACCATGCTACATTCTGTAGAGGAATCTATTAATTGGTTTCAAAACAATGAGCATCCAGAATTAATTTTTTTAGATATTCAATTATCAGACGGACTTTCATTCGAGATTTTTGATGTTGTTGATGTGCATTCGGCTATCATTTTTACAACAGCTTATGACGAATATGCACTCCAAGCCTTTAAATTAAATAGTATAGATTATTTATTAAAGCCAATAGATGATGAAGAGCTAGAAACTGCTGTAAAAAAGTATCAATCATTAAAGCCTAAAAAGCAACAGTTAGCCTTAGATTTTGAGGATATTAAAAAGCTGTTAGTAAACCCCGTAGAAAGAGAATATAAAAAACGATTTACGACAAGGGTAGGGCAACACTTAAAAATTATAAATGCCGATGAGGTAGCATGTTTTTATAGTCAAAACAAAGGAACATATGCAGCTACCTCTGATGGCAGGAATTATCTTTTAGAAATTTCATTAGAGAATTTAGAAACAGAATTGTCTCCAAAAATATTTTTTAGGGTAAGTAGGAAATTTTATGTGAATGTAAACTGTATTAAAGATATAGTCTCATACACAAATTCTCGCCTTCAAATTAAGCTAGACAACTTTAATGAGCAAGAAATTATTGTAAGTAGAGAACGTGTAAAAGACTTTAAATTATGGATTAGTTAAATTTTAGTAGATAATAGGATGAATTTTAACATTTTTATTCGATTTTATCTGATTAAATTTATAAATAACCAATCTTAGCTGGTTTAATAAGCCTTAGCATCACAATATAGAATAACAAAAGAAATTTGTTGTTTTAAAGTTTAACAGAAAGTATAATATCAATGGGATATTTTTTATTTTTTCTTTGGATTTTTTTAATGCTTTTTTTCTTCATTAAAATTTATCTTGCGAAGAAATCTTTGAAAAAGAATAAAAAAACATAAATTTTAATAAATGCTACTTAAATAATTATAAATGCTCTAAATGAATAGCTATTATTTCTAAAAATATATTTATTGGAGCTAAAAAGGTCTTCACGAAGTTGTTTTAGTTACTTACATAATTTTAAGTAAAGATAAACCGTGGTGTAAATATTTATTATTTACACCAATCCTTTTTAAGTAAAAAATACAAACATCAATGCCTTGAAGAAAAACTGTCAATAGTACCGTAGTCAACCTTATATGTATTGCCGTTTTTAATTTTAATTGTTATGGCACCCAAATGTACTGTGACTCCTTTTTTTAATGCTTCTACTTTTTCTATTGGTTGAAATTCATCGCTAGACCATCCTTTAGTATTCGTATCATGCTTTAAAATAGAAATCAATAATTAAACAGGACCATGTAGATAGTCTTCATCCTCATATTCAGAATAAAGCAATGTGCTTTTTTTACTTTCTGGATGCAAACCATTGTGCTCATTAAGTTCTAAAGAATCCCAACCTTGATAATTTATTATTGCCAACTTTCTGTCTTTATTTGTAGCAATTAATGATACCTTTCCATCAATCATTTTGCGCTCAATTTTGGGTGCTTTTCCCAGATCTAGGAAACTGTAATACCCCAATAGAATTTGGTTTTCATGATTTTTCGTATAGGACAGATTTGTATTTCATCATCTGGAATAATAATGCTCGCCATATCTGTAAAACATTCTAATTTATGAGTAACTTGGCGGTATAAAACACCGTCTCTGTAATCTGAAATATCTACGCTAACTGGTACATGTGGCTTTTTATCAACATTTGCATACTGGCACTATAATGCCATCATCAGCATTAGCTTCCCAAGGGAAAGCTGTATTGTAATTTAAACGGCAGTAGTTAGGGTTGTCATTGTATATTTTTCATGGACGGTATTCAGTACTTCCTGCACCACCATGATTTGAAATTAGCATCCCTGCACCTTTATTGAGTTTTAAAACAGATTTGTTCTCAGAAATTGTCCCCCAATATCCTTCTTCTTTTTCTGTCCAAAAAGGATGATTTTTGGGTAATGTTAATGCGGTAAAACTCATAAACATCCAATATGGGCTTGCCGAACAGCTGTAAACCTGAATACATGATTTAACAAGGACCGTAAAAACCTAAAGCTAGCACTCCTAACGTTAAGAAATCAGCATGAGTTATAAATTGTAATAGGGAATCTGATGCTATACGACGAGCTACTCCTGGTTTTATAGGTGATTTAGCTTTACCTATAAATTGCGCTGGCATACATGCGTTTGCACCTAAACGGTATAGAATACTACGACCATACATATTAATTTCACCCTTTTTACGAAACAATGTTTCGTAATTTTCATAAAAAGACTCCATTTGAGAACGAATTATAGATGCACGAATAGGGTCTTTATCTTTGCCATATTTCTCTAGCCAAATATTGTTGTATAATTGAAATACGTGTATGGTGTAATAGTCGTAACTACGGTTGCGATACCAGCCATCACCAACATATCGCATCATTAAATTATCCAAATGTGCATTTATTATATTCTAGTCATACTCATAATAAGATAAAAATGTCATCATCATTACATTAAAGTATCGCCAGTTTTGTGGGTAAGTATAAGATTCTGACCAGTCTTTAAATGTTTTTGCTACAGCATCCTTTTCTTTTTTAGACAACGTATTACAAAAAGCATCTGGAGCAATAAGGTTCCGCATTGCTAAATTACCTAACTCACAGGCACAGGTTGACTGATATGGTTTTGTGAATTCTTTGGTAAAGCCAATAAAATATTCGCATTCAGGATTGTTTAGTATTTGGAAAAAATGATATTTGTAATATTCCTTAAGATTAATACCATTAGCGCTTAACTCAGAATCATTAGCAATTAAAGGAACTGCAATGTTAAAAGTTCTGGCAACTGCTTCAAAAATTGCTGCTTCAATCTTATGCTCGTTAAATTGAGGGTATGTTTTACCTGAAAATTTTGGTAACAACATAGGGTCTTCCAATTTGTTTACATACTGAAAAGCGCCTTCAAGCATATGTATTCCACTATTAATCCAATCCTGTCATCCCATCCTGTATATGGAGATAATTTTTGTTTGGATTACTTAGTTTAAAAGGCGCTTTGTAATACTGCGGGTAATCTTATTTCCAGTTCTCACCTTTAATCCAAAGCATATTTTTAGCTTGCATTTTATGTTGTGCAACACCTATTGTTGTAGCTAACAACAGAGTAACTATAAGCACTGTAGTTAGCTTGTTAATATATTTCATTTTTAATAGGTTTTACAAGATTATCTATTAAAAATGATTTCTCGAGCATTTTAGTTACAGGAATATGATACAAATAGGAAGACAACAAATTGCTTAGCAGTGTACAGAAACTATTTCATATTCCACTCTAAATTTTTCTTTTCATAGTACTTCTTCATTATATAAAAGGCTTTCTTTTTATCTCCTTTTTCAGATATTAAACCTTTTCTGTTCCATCCATCTTGTATATCGGGCAATTGACGTAAGGGGGTCTGGAAATCTACTAGTATCCAGGGAGTCATTCCAGCTAATCCATCAATCTTATTGAGCATTTTTAAATTTTCTTCATACATAAATTCCTGATATTCCTCTGACCAACGAGTTTTTTTATCGGCATGAAATCCTGCTAATGCACCACCACCAAACTCACTAATAATTACGGGTTTGTTGTAAGGAATCTCAAATGTTTTTTTACGACACATTTCGGGTGTTCCTTCATACCAACCTATATAATCGTTAAAACTGATGATATCTAAAATTTCACCTAACTTATCGCTTACTTTTAATACATCGTCTTCTACGTCCTCCCAACCGTCTTTACGACATGCAGCACTTAATAAGCGAGTATGGTCTAAAGATCGAACATGTGTTGCTATGGATCTGAGAAATTTCATGCGTTCAGGGGTTTCCTGAGTTTCGTTTGCAATAGACCATATTATTGTAGAAGCACGATTTTTATCACGTCGGATTATTTCAGAATATTGCTGCTTTGCTTTATTTAGCACTACATCGCTATTCCAATTTATACCCCAATAAAGCGGTAATTCTTCCCATACAAGTATTCCCATTTCGTCGGCCAGTCTAACAATATTTTCTTGATGAGGGTAGTGTGCCAAACGAACAAAATTACAATCCATTTCCTTTGCCCAACCCAACAGTAGTTTAGCATCTTCTTTGGTATTTGCACGATCTTGTTTTATTGGGTTTTCATCGTGAATAGATATTCCTTTAAGGAAAATAGGCTTACCATTAAGTAAAATCTCTTTGTTACGTGTTTCAATAGTTCTGAAACCAATTTTATCTAATAATTTATCTTCCCCCGCAGTAACGATAACGGTGTAAAGTTTTGGGTTTTTTGGTGACCACAAGCTTAGATTATTTGTTTTAAATGAGAAGTAACCTTTACTTTCTTTGATGTTAACAACTGTAGATAATTTTAATTCAGGAATTTCTACTTTAGCCGTTCCTATTTTATTTTCGGCGTTTAACATTACTGAACCTTCAATTACTTTTTCTTTTGTATTAAGCGATTTTTTCTGTAGGCTAATAGAAAAGTCGTTAATGTAATTTTGTGGAACTTCAACCAACATTACATCACGTGTTATTCCTCCATAGTTATACCAGTCAGTACTCATACTTGGTATATTGTTAATTTCACGACGATTACTTACTCCCACAATTACGAAGTTATCTTTCGCTTTTATTTTATCGGTAACTTCAAAACTAAAGGGTGTAAAACCACCCTCATGTACTCCTATTTTTTCCCCATTAATTGTGACAGTAGTTTTATAGTTAGCACCTGAAAAATACAAGAACACTTTCGAATTTTCGAATTTTTGAGTATAATCAAATGTCTGGCGGAACCAAATACTACCTTCGTAATAATACAACTTATCTTTTTGCGCATTCCATGAACCTGGCACATAAAGTGTTTGAGCATTGTCGAAACTATATTCAATACGCTCTGTTTTATCTACGGGCTTTACGTTTTTCCACAATGGATTAAAGCCAATACGACCAGTTTCATATTGGTCAATCACATATTTCCATTTACCATTTAATGTGGTAGTGGTTCTGTTGTCAATATTTGTGATAGCATCCTGAGCAAATACAGAACTCCCCACTATTACTAATATAGAGAAAATATACTGCCCTAAAGTTTTAATACTGAAATTCATAGTTGTAGTAAATTATGTTTTAGAAACTTGTTTTGTTATTTAAATGTACCTAACTAGACAAGAATATATCTTCAAAAATATGCTTTGAGCATCTATAAAATAATGCTATTGCTGGTTATCAGTTAAATAACAGACTATAAGTAGGCTTGTATTAATTCTCTTGGTTAGCTTCTTGAAATGCTTGCGGACTTAATCCGGTTTGTCTTTTAAATACTGTGCTAAAATAATTTGGATTATTGTAACCAACGCTATATGCCGTTTCCGTAACGGTTTTTGTGCATAATGACCGTTTTGCATTTTCAATACGTAAGTTGGTTTGGAATTGGTTTAATGTGTAACCAGTTATTTTTTTAAACTCGCGCATAAAATAAGCTTTACTTAAGCCAACCACGCCTGCAATATCATCAACAGTTAAATCTTCAGTAAAATTTAGTTTCAGGTATTCAATAGCTTTATCAATAACAAGACTGTTTCCTTGCGTTGGTATGTCTTTAACTATTTCAGAAAGTTGAACAGCTTCGTTTAAAATTATTTTGCTAACCTGGGTGGAGTCAGAACTTACTTCAATAGCATTACGAAGCGCCGCATTTCGTTTAATTAACGATTGCGTATCACCACCTGCTTCAATAGTAGTATCGGTAAGCATATTTAGAATTTCTCGGATACGCATTTTATAGATGTAAAGATTGCTTCGTGAAAGTTCTTCTAGGTTTTCTAGTAGGGATTTTATCTCATAGGTTCTATTACCAACTCCAGAGCGAACCAATATTTGTAATTCATCTTTTAACAGACTTACTCTTCCTTTCATGTCTTTAATGTCTTGAAATACAGCCCATATCCATATAACACCACTAAGAATAGAGCCAATATAAAATAGTCCAAAATTTTGAGGTTTTAATAAGAGCCCAATTAGTAACGAAATACCAAAAAGTAATGCTCCTAGCAAAAAAGCTAAAAGGTTAATCTGTCTTTTATTTTTTATCTCTAGTATAATTAACCAACTACAGGGTATGATAAGTTGAACAATTGCACCTATTACCTGTATATTATGAGCTATTTGAAGTTTTTCTGTATCAAATGAGAAAATATATAAAAAAGAGAGTAGTGTCCCTAAGGAAAAAGGAAGCAGGTATAGGGTTTTTGTATTATTGAACCCCGATTGTTTTGCTGCTGCTATTAGAAGGGCTGGGATTCCTACCCCCATAAATAAACCTATTCTAAAATATAGAATAATAATTGATACCTTCTCATAATTCAAAACCCATCCAATACGTCCGATTAGAAAAATAATAAATGTCAATAAAAAGACAACATACAGTTTATAATCTGTTGCAATTCTTTTACGTACTGTTATAAAATATACTAGAATGGTAAGGAATAATTGCGCCGATATTATTGGAGCTACTATATATTCTACTAATTCTCTATTTAACTCAAATGTCATTTAATTTTTTATAGGCTTAAATGTAATAGAAAAAATTGAATACCTGATGTTGTGTTAAAAGCCAATTAATATAAACTAAGAGGGGATAAGTTATAAGACTGCATATTCACTATAATTTACAAATAGTTTTGCCTGTTTATCAATTTTTTGTTATAACTAATGCTTATGTCATGGTTTAACATCTTGAAGCTAATTTTTTGCTTGTTTTATTTTTATGGAAGAGAGAATCCTATAAAACAAATTACACCGCGATATTTTTCCTTGGTTGGAATAGCATAAATTAATATATTCTACTTTCCACTTAATAACTTTTAAACATGAGAAATGTAAGTAGGTGATAAGTGATACGTTTTTGGTTGGTACTACGCCAAATGTATTATTTTGCTGTTATTATTTTTGCGAATGTCAAATTTTTATATTTCGTGATTTCGCAAAAAATAACAGGGACTTTTTTTATTACTTAGATTAAAAAATTATATTTTAATGGCTAAATAGTATCCCACCATTTTTTATACATAGATCAATAATTTTTCGTTGTAAACAGGCGTATAATCCTAGACTATCACGTACGTTTATAAGAGAGATTCAGAGATGATTTTTGCCTACTCAATTGTCTTATAGAACAAATTTTTATTTTATTCTATTAAAAAGTTTTTTAACTGGTTTTGGAGAATCAAACCTAAACCCTAAATAGAGTTTAGTATGGGTTTTATCGTTAAATATATTTTGATTACCTTCATTATACCAAATGCTTTCAAAATTAAAATTTGCACCAAAAATAACTCTTCCAGAGCTATAACCTAGCTGTAAACCACCATCAATTGATGTTGGCCAATAAATATTTTTTTCTTTCTTCTGTGAATCCTGACTACCTTCCGTTGAAAAACGAATACCAAAAGATGGAGATAAGTATGGAGAAATGAACCAATTTTCATGAATTACTAAAGTAAAATAGTATTCAGGAGCTAATCTAATATCAAAACTATTTAGATAATCTTTAGAATCGCTAAAAATTGCAGATAAATGAGTATAGCCATAACGCAGAGTCGGAATAAAACTTCCTGCGCTTTTGCGTTGCCATTCTGTATTATACACAACATTCCTCAAAGAAAAATTAGGATTTAAAACATATGAGGTAGAACCTCCCCAGAAAATAGTTTTAAAATCAGGAAACTGAATATAAGCATCTTGCCCATTAATCCAATTTGGGATAAAATCGTCAGTATTTTCAATATAAAAGCCTTGTACTTTTTTGTATTCAAGTTCTTGCGTCCAGTTTCCAAGAAAAAAACGGAACCCATAGTCTGTGAAAGAAGATTCACCTTTAAGCTCATTATCCTTATTTTCTGAGAAAAATTTAGGAGAAAAACCAAAACTAACGCCAATAAACTCATAATCCAAAGATAAGGTTAATCGAAATTTATCGTTCGAGGATAAAAGAACATATGAATCGTCTTCTGGTATTATGGAGTAAGAAGCTGACTGTGTTTCTAGGTTAGCTTTAATAATTATCTTATCAGTATATGATATTAATGAAGTAGAATCTTTATTTGCGTTATTTTGACTAGACAAAAAATAAAAGTTCATTAGAAAAATAAAAAAGATACCTATTCTACTCACAATATTTACAGTTTTTAAATTAATACCAACGGGTCGGGTACACGTGTACGGGAGGCGGAGCTATCCTAAGTTTTGCATATTACTGTGACTACTTGCGAATATACATCATATTTATGTTTAGTTATATATAAAGTAGCCAGAGAAGACAACAAGTACAAAAATACTTTAATTATACACGTCTTAAGTTAGCATTTCAATAAAAACACTAAATTAAGATTTATTAATCATAAAGAACCAAAGAGAGGAGTAAGGTTATTTTATACATGGAAACCTAGATTTCGTCAACATTGATAATCCCTTCTCTTTTCTATGTTAAATTCGTTC
>ENA-ORXM01002352-ORXM01002352.1-marine-metagenome-genome-assembly--contig:-NODE-2352-length-22398-cov-3.475696_pt1 | contig 22398 bp, 21 predicted proteins | sample MGYA00237867_ERZ511480 | MGnify/ENA primary metagenome ERZ511480 (study PRJEB26309, sample SAMN06266103) | marine metagenome | isolation source: Algal blade | place: United Kingdom:Sidmouth, United...
GAACGATGGATCGGACCTGGCTGTCGCGGCGGGCGGTGATACGTTCTTGCAGGGCTTCGACGGCCTCGGCGTCGATGCGGCGGGCTTCGCGCAGGGCTGTCTTGACCGCATCGAAATCGCCGCGCTCCAGCGCGTCGGCAGCCTTGCGGCGGAGGGCATCGACTGCCGGGTCGTCGTTGGAAAGCTGACGCAGGCGGTCTTCGAGGGATTTGAATTCCTCGGCCTTGCCGCGCAGCAACTCGGCGATGGCGTTCGGGTCGAGATGGCCCGCCTTCTCGCCGAAGGCTTCGACAATTTCACGCGCGAGAGTCAGTGGGAGGCTGTCGCCGATGCCCCGCTCGCGCATGAGCGCGAGGAGGTCGTCCAGCTTCGTGTTCGCCTCTCCGACACCTTCCTGCACCTCATCGAGTTTGTGATCCATGCGGGAGAGGAGGGTGGCGATGTCGGCCTGCGCCTCTTCGAGCCGGGTCTTCAGGGCGGCGGTGTCACCGAGGATCGCGGCGCGCATCTCGGCGGCGTGGTCGTCGCGGAACTCGGGGATCGTCCAGAGATGGGCGAAGCCCCGGATCGCGGCGCGGCGGAAGAGGGCGCGCGCGAGGTCTTTCGGCTCGCCGGGGGTGTCGGTGAAGCGGTTTGCGAAGCGGGGTTGCCGGGCCGTTTGCAGCATCAGGTCGGCGACGGCCTCGGATTGCCCCCAGAGCGGCGCGATCTGCGCGGGCGTGGGGAGGCAGGCGGACAGCGCCTCCTGCACCGAGGCGATGGCGGCCTGCACGGCACCGGGGTCGCGGGTTTCGGAGCGGGTCTCGTCGTTCCATGCCGTCGCTTCGCGGGCGATCTCGGCGGTGAGGCGCTCGAGGATGGTTTCGGTGGCCTTGGCCCGCTTGTCGCGCAGGGTCATGCCGAGGCCGAGGGCAGCCACGCCCGTCTCCAGCAGGCCGGGGAGGACGGGCAGGCCGAGGACGCCCGCGCCCGCGACGCCGAGGCCGATCATGCCGGTGCCGATCTTCTCCAGACAGTCCTTGTCGAGCATGGTGGCGTCCCTCCCCGTACGGAATATGGCGAAGGGGTGGTCGTCGGACAAGGGGCCGCGTTTTACTTCGGATGCGCGTATTTGGAGTGGGGGAGCGCGCGCTGGTCGTGGAGGTAGTGTCGAGCGTGGGGGGGGGTGTTCGTTTCGGTGAACCCGTGGCGAGGCGGGGTGGCCTCGGGGCGGTCGGTGGTGAATTGGGAGGTGTGCGCGGTGAACTCGAAGCCCGCTTGCGTGGGGCGGCGTTCCGGGGCAAGGGCAGGGGATGATCGACGGGGGAAAATTGCGGGCGTTGGGCGTGACCTTGCTGCTCGGCGCGGCGGGGGCTGGGGTGTTCGCGGCGATGGGGTGGCCGCTGCCGTTCCTGCTCGGGCCGCTTTTTTCCTGTCTTTTCGGGGCCTTGGCGCGGGTGCCGCTGTCGGGGATGGGACAGGTGGGCGTGGCCTTTCGCACCGTGCTGGGGGTGGCGGTGGGCACGTCGATCACGCCCGATCTGGTGGGGCGGCTGCCGGAGATGGCGTATTCGGTGGCGCTTATCCCCTTGTTTGTATTGATGATCGGGCTTGCGGGCTATCCATTCTTCCGCCGGGTCTGCGGCTTCGACCACGCGACCGCCTACTACGCCGCCATGCCGGGGGGATTGCAGGACATGCTGATCTTCGGCGAGGAGGCGGGGGGCGATGTGCGGGCGCTCTCGCTGATCCACGCCACGCGGGTGTTGGTGATCGTCAGCCTCGCGCCGTTCCTGCTCACCTCGGTCTGGGGGGTGGAACTGACCAATCCGGTGGGGGAGCCGGTGTCGGATATTCCCGTTGCGGAACTGATGCTTATGGTGTTCGCCGGATTGGCGGGGTGGAAGATCGGCGAGCGGGTGGGTCTGTTCGGGGCGTCGATCCTCGGGCCGCTGATCCTCTCGGCGGCTCTGTCGCTGGGCGGTTTCATCGAGCATCGGCCTCCGGCGGAGGCCATCCTCGCCGCGCAATTCCTGATCGGTATCGGCATCGGCGAGAAATATGCAGGCGTGACCCTGCCCGAACTCCGGCGCGATGTGCTGGCGGGCGGGGCGTTCTGCCTGATCCTCGGGGCGCTGGCCCTGATATTCGCCGAAGGAGTCGCGCTGGCCGGCTTTGCCCCCCAGATCGAAGCCTTCCTCGCCTTCGCACCGGGCGGGCAGGCCGAGATGGCCGTCCTGAGCATCGTCGCAGGGGCCGATCTCGCCTTCGTCGTGACCCATCACCTCGTCCGCATCATCATCGTCATCACAGGCGCACCGGTGGTCGCCCGGCTTGCAAAGCGATGGGAGTGACGGGCGATTACTTGCGCTGAGTCGCGCAAGTCCCGTCGGATTCGGAAGATTTTCACTCTCTGACGGGCCGTCGCGGGAAAATACGGGTCGTCATGGAAAAAATCTGGGGTCCGATGGGTGTCACAAGATAGGCGGTAACTTGGCAGTGCTTTGGCCAGATATAGTATCTTTCAGCTCAACGTATTCCAAATGTTGCTATTTTGTCCAGTGCTTCATCGTATTGAATCCATAAAATCCCGTTGACGCTCCAGATTTCTCCACGTATTCCCATGGATATGGAGAGTGCAGTGGTGCTCGGTAGCGACGAATAACAAAGCTAATATGAGGCAGGTTTCTACAGAGCGATCTCCCTGACCACATGGGCTCTCCAAATAACATCAAGAAGACCCAAGCGTCCGTAAGAGACCGAGGGCCAAGAGCAGACAGAAGAACAAACTGGCGATTGAGGCAGTAGCGGGGTGTGCAACGCGCATCCCGTTTTTCTCGTCCCGTTGTTCGACACGATAAGTCGCCGATCGCCCCTGATCCTGTCAAGGGTGACGCTCCACGGTCTGATTTCGATAGACGGGCCGGGTCGCCATATAACGGGCGGGCAGGATGGCGCTGTTTCTTGCGAGAAGCACCCACAAGGTGGACAGGAAGGGCCGGGTATCGGTCCCTGCCGCCTTTCGCTCGGCTCTGGGCGAAGCGATCGCCGATGGCATCTCGCTTACCCAGCCCGTGACCGGCGAAGCGGCCATCGAAGCCGCCCCGATGGCGCAGATCCACGCGCGGCTCGCCCAGCTCGATACACTCCCCCCGGAATCGGCGGATCGCAAGGCTCTCGCGATGATGATGCTCGGCACCGTGGATCGCGTTTCCATCGACGGCGACGGGCGCATTATCCTGCCCGAAGAACTCAAGGAATTCACCGGCATCGACGATATGGCCGTCTTCGTGGGGCTGGGCCACACTTTCCAGATATGGGAGCCGGAGGCGCTGAAAGCCTATATGATCGAAGCCGCCGCGCTTGCCCGCAAAAGCGCCGCGATGCTGCCGAGCCTCTCCTCGCTGGGCCTTGCCGGACAAGGGTCGTGACGCCGGAGGAGGCGCTCGCGGCGGCGGAGCGCAATCACCGTCCGGTCCTTTGCGACGAAGTGATCGCGGCCCTCGCCCCCGAAACCGGCGATCTCTTCATCGACGGTACCTTCGGGGCAGGTGGATATTCCCGCGCAATCCTTGCTGCGGCGGACTGCCGGGTGATCGGCGTGGACCGCGACCCCGAAGCCCTTGCGGAAGCGCGCCCCTGGGCCGGCGTCTATGGCGAGCGTCTGAGGCTGGTCGAAACCGTCTTCGGCGATCTCGATACCGTTCCCGGCCCCGATGAGCAGATCGCTGGAATCGTTCTCGATATCGGCGTGTCGTCGATGCAACTCGACCGCGCGGGACGCGGTTTCTCCTTTCTCCGCGACGGGGCGCTTGATATGCGGATGGGACAGGACGGTCCGTCTGCAGCGGACCTCGTGAACACGGCGGAGGAAGCGGTTCTGGGCGATATCCTGTTCCAGTATGGCGAGGAACGGCGCGCGCGTACTCTGGCGCGCGCGATCGTTGCCGCGCGCGGGAAATCGCCGATCCGCACGACTGCCGAACTGTCGCGCATCGTCGAAGCGGCCTCGCCTCCGAAGAAACCCGGACAGGCCCATCCCGCCACCCGCACCTTTCAGGCCCTGCGCATCGCCGTGAACGACGAGCTGGGCGAATTGGCGCGGGGTCTGGCGGCGGCGGAGCGGGTGCTGGCCCCCGGTGGGCGGCTGGTGGTCGTGACGTTCCATTCCCTCGAAGACCGCATCGTCAAACGCTTCCTGAAGTCGCGCTCCGAGCGCGGCGGGGCCGGGGTATCACGCCACGCACCGGGGCCGTTGGCCGGGCCTGAACCCAGCTTCGAGACCCTGACCCGCAAGCCGGTCGAGGCGGGCGAGGCGGAACTCGCCACCAATCCCCGCGCACGCTCCGCAAGGCTGCGGGCCGGTCGGCGCAGGGATGCCCCGGCCCTGCCTTTCGAGGCGCGGGGATTGGGTCTGCCCGGATTGGCGCTGGAAGGATTGGCAGGATGATAGTGCTGTGGCGCGTGATCGTGGCACTCGGGATTGGCGGGCTGGTCTACAGCGCCGTCTCGCTCTACGAGGCCAAGATCGAGACCCGCGAGCTGACCCGCGCCCTCGACCGGCTCGAAGCACGGCAACAGGCGGTCAAACGCGAGATCGCCGCGCTCGATACCGAATGGTCGTACCTCAATTCCGCCGAACATCTCTATTACCTGATCGGCCTTCATTCCGACGTGCTGCGGTTGCAGGAGCGGGTTCCGGACAGCTTCGCGCGCCTCTCGGAACTGCCACCCAAGGGAGCCGGATCACAGGAGGACCAGCAATGAGTGGATTCTTCCGGGAAATCCCCTTCCCCGACCAGCCGCCGTTGGAGCGCCCCGAGCAGGAGCAACGCGCCGCGCGCGATACGACGCGGAGCCGGGGGCTGCTGCTTGCGATGTCGTTCGGCCTTGCCTTCGCGCTGCTTGGCTGGCGCATGGGGGCGCTGGCACTGGTGCCGCAGGAAGATGCGCAGCGGACGGCCCCGGCGGCGGGCACCCCGGACCGTGCGCAGATCACGGATCGCCACGGGCGGGTCATGTCCAGTACCCTGCCGACCTGGGAGGTCGCGCTGCGGCCTCGTATGACAGCCAAGGCGGGGGGGCTGTCGCCTGACGACCTGACGGCCTTGCAAGGCATCTTCCCCGATCTCGACCGCAATAATCTGCGTTATCTGATCAATTCCGGCAAGCGCGCCTTCACCTATGTCGAGCGCCGTGCTTCGCCGCGCCAGTGGAAGCAGGCCCGCGATCTCGGGATCATCGGGATGGAGGCGATACCGCGCAGTGACCGGGTCTTTCCGGCGGGCCGCGTGGCCGCGCATGTGCTGGGCGGCGTGGATGTCGACAACAAGGGCATCTCCGGCATCGAGAAAGGGCTACAATCACGCCTCACCGACGTGCGGGTCTCGGATACGCCCATCGCTCTGTCTCTCGACATGCGGGTCCAGAACGCGCTGCACCTGACCATGTCCGAAGCCGTCGCCGAATTCGCGGCGTTGGGTGCGGCGGGTCTGGTAATGGATGTCAGGACCGGCGAAATGCTGGCCATGGTCTCTCTGCCCGATTTCGACCCCAACGAGCGACCACCCCTTCCCGAAGCGGGAACCGATCCGGCGCTTTCGCCGCTCTTCAACCGGGTTTCACAAGGCATCTACGAACTGGGGTCGGTCTTCAAGCTCGTGACGGCCTCTGCTGCGCTGGATGCCGGAGTTGCCGATCTCGATACGATGCTGGATGCACGGCGTCCGATCCGCCGGGGCGGATTCACGATCAGCGACTTTCTGGGCAAGGGCCGCATGATGTCGCTCGAGGAGGTGATCCGCTATTCCTCCAATATCGGAGCAGTGCGCATCGCGGACCGGCTCGGTGTCGAGCGCCACAAGGCATTTCTCGAAAAGCTGGGTCTGGACAGCAAGGTGCCGTTGGCCGAATTGCCCGCTCCCGAGCGCAGCGCGGGGCAATTGCCGTATAAATGGCGCAGCTCGAATGCCGCGACGGTCGCCTATGGGCATGGACTGGCCGTCACGCCGCTGCACATCGCCACCGCCATTGCCTCGCTGGCCAATTACGGCTGCAAGGTCACACCGACCTTGCTCAAACGTGAGCGAAAGCCGACCTGCGAGCGGGTCATCAGCCGCGAGACCTCCGGCAAGCTGCGGGCGCTGATGCGCGTCGTCGGAAAGCACAGCTCCGGGCGCAGCGCCAATATCGCCGGGTACGAGATCGGCGGCAAGACCGGCACGGCCTACAAGATCAAACCGGGCGGGTACGATTTCGACAAGCGATTTAATACCTTCATCGCGCTTTGGCCGACGACCGAGCCGCAATATCTGCTGCTGCTGTCGCTCGACGATCCCAAACTGCTCGACGGCAGCGGCAAGCTGCCACTGGCCGGACGCACGGCGGCTCCCGCAGCGGGCCGCGCCATCGAGCGGATCGCGCCTCTGCTGGGCCTTGCCCCGACCGACCGCTTCCGCCCCACGGGGCAATTCGTGGACGAGGTGACGGAGGGCGGCGAGTTGCCGATCTCTCTGCCGCCGCTGGAGCCGGTCGATTGAGCGGCGCTGTCCATACTTTCGGCGGTCTGGGCCTGCTGGATGCCGGATCGATCCTCGGGCCGCGTCCGGATACGGGGGCAGTGGTCACGGGCGTGACATCGGACAGCCGCGAGGTGATACCCGGCACGGTCTTCGTCGCGGTCAGGGGCGCTACTCTCGACGGTGCGGAATTCATCCAATATGCCGTGCGCCAGCGGGCACTCGCCATCGTCGCCACCCGTGAAGGTGCGGTCACGGCCTTGGAGACGATGGGCGAAGCGTCCGACGTTCCCATCGTCGTCGTGGAGGAACCCCGCCTCATTCTCTCGGAACTCGCCGCGCGCCTGCATCCGCGCCAGCCCGAGATCATCGCGGCGGTGACGGGGACCAGCGGCAAGACCTCCGTGGCCGATTTCCTGCGCCAGATTTGGGAGCGTCTCGGCATCGATGCCGCCTCTCTCGGTACGATGGGGGTGGCGTCGCGCAGCGTCAGCATCCCCGGTGGTCTCACCACCCCCGATCCCGTCGGCCTGCACCGTACGCTCGAAAGGCTGGCGGACAGCGGCGTGGGGGCGTTGGCGATGGAGGCGTCATCGCACGGTCTGGACCAGTACCGGCTCGACGGCGTGCGGGTACGCGCCGCCGCCATGACCAATCTCGCCCGCGATCATATGGATTATCATCCCACCACGGCCCATTATGCGTCGGCAAAGCTGCGTCTCTTCACCGATCTGCTGGGAGAGGGCGGCACGGTCGTCGCAAATTCCGACGACACGCTGTTTCCGCTGATCGCACGGATTGCCGAAGCGCGCGGCTTGCGTCTGATCCCGGTCGGGACCAAGGCGGCGGATGGGTTTCATATCCTCGGCACGACCTTTACCGAAGCGGGACAGCGCGTGGCGGTCGCTTATGGCGGGCGCACCCACACCCTCGATCTGCCCCTGATCGGCGCGTTTCAGGCTCGCAACGTCCTGACGGCGGCGGCGCTCGCCATCGGCTGTGGTGCACGGGAGGACGCGGTCATCGCGGCCCTGCCTGCACTCGACGGTGTGCGCGGTCGTATGGAACTGGTCGCACGTCGCACCTTCGGCGCCCCGATCTTCGTCGATTACGCTCACAAGCCCGACGCGCTCGCAGCGGCGCTCTCCGGCCTGCGACCCCACGTACCGGGGCGTCTGCACGTAATCTTCGGCGCGGGCGGCGATCGCGACACCGGCAAGCGCCCTCTGATGGGGCAGGTGGCGGCGGACGGGGCCGATATCGTCATCGTTACCGACGACAACCCGCGCTCCGAAGACCCCGCCGCCATCCGCGCGGCCATTCTCGCCGCCGCTCCCGATGCGGTGGAGGTGCCGGATCGCGCCGAAGCCATCCTGCGGGGCGTGGACGGGCTGGAGGAGGGCGACGCCTTGCTGATCGCGGGCAAGGGCCACGAAACCGGGCAGGTGATCGCGGGCGACGTGATCCCCTTCGACGATGCCGAACACGCCCGTATCGCCGTTGCCGCCCTCGACGGCGACGAAGACGATATCGCGCGCCTGATTGCGGGGGACGGATGAGCGCGCTCTGGGATCGCGAGGCGCTGATCGCCGCGACCGGAGGCGAGGTATCGGGCGAATGGTCCGGCATATCCGGCGTGTCCATCGACACGCGCAGTATCGAGCAGGGCGATCTGTTCGTCGCCCTCCAGGACGTGCGCGACGGCCATGATTTCGTCGGGGCCGCTCTGAAAGCCGGGGCCGGGGCGGCGCTCGTCTCGCGCATACCGAAGGGTGTGGCGGAGGATGCCCCCCTCCTGCGCGTCGGCGATCCGCTCCTGGCACTGGAATCCCTCGGCAGAGCCGCGCGCGCGCGCGCCGTCGAGGCAAAGGTCATCGCCGTCACCGGCTCGGCGGGCAAGACGAGCGTGAAGGATGCACTCGGCGCGATCCTCTCGGGGCAGGGCGCAACCCACGCCTCGGCGAAATCCTACAACAACCATTGGGGCGTCCCGCTTACCCTCGCCCGGATGCGGGTAGATACCTGCTACGGCATCTTCGAGATCGGCATGAACCATTCGGGCGAGATCGCGCCCCTTACGCGCATGGTTCGCCCCCAAATCGCCGTCATCACCAACGTCCTGCCCGCCCATCTGGGCAATTTCGACTCCGAGGCCGATATCGCGGAGGCCAAGGCCGAAATCATGGAGGGTGTGATGCCGGGGGGGCATGTCCTCCTCAACGGGGATAACCGCTGGTTCGACCTGCTCGCCACGAAGGCACAGGCGCTCGGGTTGACCATCGTGTCCTTCGGCGAAGCGCCGGAATGCCCGGCCCGTTTGCTGAAACTCTCGCAGCAGCCCGAATCCGCCAGCGTGGAGGCCGATATCCTCGGCGAGCGCGTCCTGTTCAAGCTGAACTCCGCCGGTCGGCATCAGGCGATCAACGCGCTGGCAGTTCTGGCATCGGCAAAGCTGGCCGGGGCCGATCTGGCCCTCTGTGCGCTGGCGCTCGGCCAGTGGAAACCCGGTGACGGACGCGGTGCCCGCCGTCGCATCCGCCTCGATCCCATCGACCCGAACAGTGCCTTCGAACTGATCGACGAAAGCTACAACGCCAATCCTGCCTCGGTCGTCGCCGCCCTCGAAACCCTGTCGCTGGCGCAGCCCGCGCCCACGCCGACCGGCAGGCCGGGGCGGCGCATCGCCGTTCTCGGCGACATGCTGGAACTCGGCCCTCAGGCCGATCGCCTCCACGGCGACATCGCAGCCACGCCTCACATGGAAAACGTCGATACCGTATTTGCCTGTGGACCCCATTCCAGAACGCTGTATGACGCCTTACCGAAAGCGAAACGCGGGGCCTGGGCTGCCGACTCCGCCACCCTCGCGCCGCTGGTTCGCGACGAGATGCGCACGGGCGACGTCGTGATGGTCAAGGGATCGCTCGGCAGCGCGATGGCGACCATCGTCACCGCTCTCGATGCCCTCGGCGATGCCAGAGGCCAAGGCCGCAAGAAACGATAGACCTCCGAAAGATCCTTTTCATGCTCTACCATTTCCTCACCCCGCTCTCGGATATCTTCGGCGGTTTCAACGTCTTCAAATACATCAGCTTTCGCACGGGCGGCGCGTTGCTGACCTCCCTGTTGCTGTTCATCGCCTTCGGCCGGGGGACGATCGACTGGATGCGCGTCAAGCAGAAGAAGGGTCAGCCGATCCGCGACGACGGCCCCGCCCGTCACATCATCGAAAAGGCCGGTACGCCGACCATGGGCGGCGCGATGATCCTCGGGGCGCTGACCATCTCGACGCTCCTCTGGGCGCGGCTGGATATCGGTTTCGTGCTGATGGTCCTGTTCACCACGCTCGGCTTCGGGGCCATCGGTTTCTGGGATGATTTCCTGAAGGTTTCCAAGCGCAATACCAAGGGTGCGCCCGGAAAGCTGCGCCTGCTCGCCGGTCTCGCCATCGCGCTGGTCGCCGGATTTTGGGCGAATACGATCACGCCCGATGCCTTGCAGAACCAGCTTCTGTTCCCGTTCTCGAAGGATTTCATGCTCGATCTGGGGATGCTGTTCTTCCCCTTCGCGATCATCGTGATCGTCGGGGCGGCCAATTCCGTGAACCTGACGGATGGTCTCGACGGGCTGGCCATCGTGCCGGTGATGATCGCCGGACTGTCCTTCGCCATCATCGCCTACTGCACCGGCAACTTCAACGCGGCGGAGTATCTGCACCTGCAATACCTCCCCGGAACGGGCGAGATCGCCGTCTTCGTCGGAGCCTTGACCGGGGCCGGTCTGGGTTTCCTCTGGTTCAACGCGCCCCCCGCCATGGTCTTCATGGGCGATACCGGATCGCTGGCACTGGGCGGTGCGCTCGGGGCCATCGCGGTGGCGACGAAGCACGAGATCGTGCTGGCCATCATCGGCGGCCTCTTCGTGGTCGAGACCCTCAGCGTGATGATTCAGGTCGCCAGCTTCAAGATGACCGGCAAGCGCGTCTTCCGCATGGCCCCCATCCATCACCATTTCGAGCAGAAGGGCTGGCATGAACCGACCATCGTCATCCGTTTCTGGATCGTGGCCGTCATCCTCGCCCTGATCGGCCTCTCGACCCTCAAGCTGCGATGATCGTCGTCCGCTCCTTCGAGGGCCAGCGCGTCGGTGTGCTCGGCATGGGCCGCTCCGGCCTCGCGGCGGCGGGGGCCTTGCAGGCTGGGGGCGCGGAGCCGATCTGCTGGGACGATTCCCCCGAGGGCCGCAAGGCGGGCGTCCATGCGGGCTTTACCGTGCGCGACCTGACCCGTGAGCGCGAATGGGAAGGCATTGCCGCCCTTGTCGTCTCCCCCGGTATCCCGCATCTCTACCCCGCTCCGCACCCGGCTATCGAGCGCGCGATGGCGCTTGGTGTGCCGGTCGACAACGATATCGGCCTCTTCTTCCGCGAAATGGCCGCATGGGAGCCGGGGCTGGACGATGTAGGGGACAGCGACCCGAAAGTCATCTGCGTCACCGGCTCGAACGGCAAATCCACGACGAGCGCCCTGATCCACCATATCCTGAACGGTGCGGGACGCGACGCGCAGCTTGGTGGCAATATCGGCGTCGGCGTCCTCGATCTCGATTATCCGACCTCGCAGGATACCATCGTCCTCGAACTCTCTTCCTACCAGACCGATCTCGCCCGCAGCCTCGCCCCCGATATCGCCGTCTTCCTCAACCTCTCCGACGATCATCTCGACCGCCATGCGGGTCGGGGCGGCTATTTCGCTGCCAAGTCACGCCTGTTCGAGGCGGGCGCACCCGAGCGGGTCGTGATCGGGGTAGAGGAGCCGGAGGGTCGCTACCTCGCCAACCGTCTGGAGGGCGTGACCGGCAAGATCATCCGGGTCGGGCGAGCCGAGGGCTGGACCGTCTCGATGAAGAAGTCCTTCCTCACCGAGCGCCAGAACGGCAAGCAGGTTTCCTCCTTCGACATGCGCACGGCCCCCGCCCTGCGCGGTGCCCATAACGGCCAGAATGCCTGCGCCGCCTGGGCCGCCTGTCGCCTCGCGGGGCTGGGGCCGAAGCAGATCGAAGCGGGTCTCATCACCTTTGCGGGTCTCCCCCACCGCCTCGAACGGATCGCCGAGAGCGACCGCGTGACCTATGTCAACGACTCCAAGGCGACCAATGCCGATGCCGCTGAAAAGGCCCTGCTGTCCTACGACAACATCCGCTGGATCGCGGGCGGGCAGCCCAAGGAAGGCGGCATCGTTTCGCTCCTGCCGCTCCTCGACCGCGTGAAGAAAACCTATCTCATCGGCGAGGCACAGCAGGCTTTCGCCAATCAGCTCGGCGATGCCCCCCACGCCCTGTGCGACACACTGGAAACCGCCCTCGCCACTGCGCGGGCCGACGCAGCCCCCGGCGACGTGATCCTGCTTGCCCCCGCTTGTGCCAGCTTCGACCAGTTCACCAGCTTCGAGGCACGGGGAGAGGCGTTTCGGGAGGCGGTGGTGGGATTGACCGATTGACGACATCAACCCGCCGTATCGAGCCTGTCGAGCAAGGCCAGACCCGCTTCCGCCGATCCCCGCGCTGCGCGGGTGCGAAATCTCGTCTCGACGTCAAATTCCGTCAAAGCGCGCGTCGCCAACTCTTCCATGAGCTTGTTGACGCTGACGCCCTGCGATTTGGCCATGGCTTTCAGTCGCTCGTGTTGAGCCTCCGGCAGTCGGATCGTCATGACGCTCATCGCCTCGTCTCCCATATTTCGAGAAATGTCTTCGCCCGCGCGATGCGGAAATTGTCGAATATCAGCTCACCGCTTTGAAAATCCCGGATATTTTCTGTGACGATCCATTCGGCCCCCGAAGCGATAGCCAGCTCGACCACATGATCGTCATCCGCGTCCCGAAGGTTGGGTCGCCACAAATAATGGATCTTCGTCCAGTGGCTGACGCTCATTACGGCATCGAACAGAGTGTCGCGTTCTTCTTGATCGAGTAGGGACTTCTCGAAGAGAGACTTGCGGGAGATCACGTTTTCGTACTCGGCATACAACGACGCGCCAATGACAGGCTCGATCTTACCTTCGAGAGCGAGCCGAACGACCCCACGCGCCGAGCCTCCACTTGAGCGAAGCGCAGCAACGAAAATGTTGGTATCGATGACAACCTTCATCGTTCGATGATAGCATATACGCTATCGTGATCAAATATCCAGATTCTCCACGTTATGCGCGTTGGCCATGATGAAGTCGCGGCGGGGTTCGACCAGATCGCCCATCAGGTTCGAGAAGATGTTATCCGCCTCGTCCACATGATCGACCGTCACCTGGAGGAACGTCCGTGCCTCCGGGTCGAGAGTCGTCTCCCAGAGTTGCCCCGCATTCATCTCGCCGAGGCCCTTGTAGCGTTGCAGGCCGATGCCCCGCTCGCCCTCGATCATCACCACGTCGAGCAGATCCGACGGCGAGCGCACGGGCGTACTCCGATCCTTGCGCTCGAAACTCGCGGCCTTGGCGTAGACTTCCGACAGGCTCTCCTGCATCGCATGGAGCCGCTGCGCCTCGCCCGAATTCAGCGCGGCTCCGTCCAGCGTGCGCGTCTCGGTCACGCCGCGCACCGTGCGCATGAAGCGCAACCCGTCGCTCGCCGTCGGCATCCCCTGCCAGCCACGCTCCGTCTCCGGCGCAATGCGGTCGAGCCGCGCGCCGATGCGGTCGGCCAGTTCCTGCGCCTGTTCCCTGTCCTCCAGAGCCTCCGGATCCAGCGCCCCGGCGATCGCCGCCTGCTCCATCACGAAGCGGGGCAGGGAAGGCGGCAAGTTCGCCATCAGCGCCTTCACGCGCCGTGCTTCTTCCACCACGCGCGCAAGGTCCGGCCCGGCCAGCACTTCGCCATTGGCGAGCGTCAGCGACGCCGATTCGATCCCGGATTCGACGAGATAATCCTCCAGTTCCTTCTGGTCTTTCAGATAGACCTCCGATTTACCCCGCGCGACCTTGTAGAGCGGCGGCTGGGCGATATAGAGGTAGCCGCCCTCGATCAGTTCGGGCATCTGCCGATAGAAGAACGTCAGCAGCAGTGTCCGGATATGCGCCCCGTCCACATCGGCATCGGTCATGATGACGACCTTGTGGTAGCGCAGTTTCTCGATGTTGAATTCGTCGCGCCCGATCCCGGTACCGAGCGCCGTTATGAGCGTCCCGATCTCCTGCGAGCCGAGCATCCGGTCGAACCGCGCCCGCTCCACGTTCAGGATTTTCCCGCGCAGCGGCAGCACGGCCTGGTTGGCCCGGTTGCGGCCCTGCTTGGCCGATCCCCCGGCGCTATCGCCCTCCACGAGGAAAATCTCGGCTTTGGTCGGATCGCGCTCCTGACACTGCGCCAGCTTGCCGGGCAGCGAGTTGATATCCTGACCCTTCTTGCGGGTCAGCTCGCGCGCCTTGCGCGCCGCCTCGCGGGCCTGCGCCGCCTCGACGATCTTCATCACGACCGATCGCGCCTCGGCGGGATGCTCCTCGAACCATTCGGACAGCTTTTCGTAGACCAGCGTTTCGACGGCCGGACGCACCTCCGACGACACCAGCTTTTCCTTGGTCTGCGACGAGAATTTCGGGTCCGGCACCTTCACCGACAGGATACAGGTCAGCCCCTCGCGCGCGTCCTCGCCCGACAACGTGATCTTCTCCTTCGAGGCGATCCCCGACGACCCCGCATAGGCATTGATGACCCGCGTCAGCGCCCCCCGGAAACCGCTGAGATGCGTGCCCCCGTCCCGTTGCGGAATGTTGTTCGTGAAGGCCAGCACCGTCTCGTGATAGCTGTCGTTCCACCACAGCGCCGCCTCGACGGTCACGCCGTCCTTCTCGCCCAGCACGGTGACGGGCGGCTCGAAGATCGGCGTCTTCGCGCGATCCACATACCGGCAGAACGCCTCGACCCCGCCCTCGTAATACAGTTCCGTCTCCTGATGCTCGGCATGGCGTTCGTCCCGCAGCAGGATACGCGCGCCGGAGTTCAGAAACGCCAGTTCGCGCAGGCGATGCTCCAGCGTCTTGTAATTGTATTCGACCATCGTGAAGGTCGCCTCGGAGGCATGGAACGTCACGCGCGTCCCCTTGCGCCCGCCCTCGGCGGGGCCGACCACCTCCAGCGGCTTGACCGTATCGCCATGCTCGAAGCGGCAATGATGCTCCTTGCCATTGCGCCAGATGGTCAGCTCCAGCCAGTCGGACAGGGCGTTGACCACCGACACTCCGACCCCGTGCAGACCGCCCGAGACCTTGTAGGAATTCTGGTCGAATTTCCCGCCCGCATGAAGCTGGGTCATGATGACCTCGGCAGCGGAAATCCCCTCCTCCTCGTGGATATCCACCGGGATGCCCCGCCCGTTATCGTCCACCGTGACCGAGCCGTCGGCGTTGAGGATCACCTTCACCCGATCCGCATGACCGGCCAGCGCCTCGTCGATGGCGTTGTCCACGACCTCGTAGACCATGTGATGCAGGCCCGACCCGTCATCGGTATCCCCGATATACATGCCGGGCCGCTTGCGGACGGCTTCGAGACCGCGCAGCACCTTGATGCTGTCCGCGCCGTATTCTTCGGGGTCGATGCCTTCGGGGGTGCTGTCTTCAGCCATTCTTATTTTCCTTGCATCGAAGCGTTGTGCTGGTGCCTTAGCCGAGAGGCTTCTTTGTGGAGAACTTTGTGGAAGCAATCGGATTTAACCGACCAGTGAAAGGCCATCGTAAAGATGTATGCTATAGGCAGAATCGCCGCGAATACGTAGTTGGAACTCTGGCCCTTTAATTCTGCGTATGCCAAGGCGATGGACAGGATTATAGTCAGACTGAAGCCCATAACATAGTGCGCTATCGAGGCGTGTTGGTATTGGTTCGCTGATGAATGAATAAATTCAGTCAGGGAACGGTATGTCCTGTCTTCATTCTGGTATTTTATGCAGTCGCTTTGGAGTTCGGCAATTTCATTGTCGGCGCTGTAGAAACGCTCTTCATACTGTCTCTTGAAAAGTTTTGCCGCAAACAGAATTGCAACGAACAAGGCAGCGCCACCTGCGCCATAGAGCAATGCCGACCAGCCCATCCCCTCAGCTCCCCCCAATCACCGCCCCCGCTCCCATCATTACGCCCCCCGTTGCCCGGTTCAGCCGGGTCAGCGCACGGGGCGAGCGGAGGAGGGGGCGGATGCGGCTGGCGGCTCCGGCATAGGCCATGTCGCAGGCCAGCCCGATGGGCAGGGTGAGGGCGACGATCACCAGCCCGTCGATCCAGTTGATCCGGCTCATGTCGAAGAAGCCGGGGAAGATCGCGGCGTAGAACAGCGCGGGTTTCGGATTGCCGAGGTTCAGCAGCAGCCCGTTCAGGAACGACCGCCATGCCGGGCCGGGGCTGGGCGGTGCGTCCTCCGAAAACGCCTCGGCCCGTCCGCTGACCAATCCCCAGCCGAGCCAGATCAACCACCCCGCCCCGACATATTTCAGGATTTCCAGCGCCCAGGCATTCGCCTCGGCCAGTGCCGCCAGCCCGAAGATCGCCAGCCCGACGAACACGACCTCCGCACAGGACGCCCCCGCCGCCATGGCGAATCCCGAGCGGAATCCATAGGCCGCCGCCCGCGCCGAAATGGCCGCGACGAACGGCCCCGGCGAGATCACCATCACGAAGAAGGCGAGCAGGAACAGCGCAATCTGGGTGAATTCTATCGTCATCCGGCGGCAATTGCGGTCCCGGCGGCGATCATCGCGCCCCCCGCCGTCCGGTTGATCCGCTGCACGGATTTCGCATTCGACAGCATCGCCCTCGCCCGTACGGCGAGCAGGACATAAAGCCCGAGGATCGTCAGCAAAACGGGCGGCAGGACCATGAGAATCTGCATCTTTTCCGCCAGCGTCAGTGTCGCCAGATCGAAGAACCCCGGCAGGATCGCCAGAAAGAACGTCATCGGCTTCGGATTGCCCATCGTGATCGAAAAGCCCGACAGCGCCGCGCGCCAGCCATCGCCCTCCTGCGGCTCCGGCGTCTCGATCTTCGCCAGCGGTGAGGTCAGCAACCGCCACCCGATCCACACGATATAGGCCGCCCCCGCATATTTCAGGACCACGATCAGCGGCGCGATATACGTGGCGATCAGGGCCAGCCCGAACAGCGCGAAACACCCCCAGACCATATCCCCGAGCGAGGCCCCCAACACCATCGGCACGGCCACGCGCGGCCCTTCCGCCATGGCCCTCGCAACCAGCGCCGCGACGAACGGTCCCGGCACGGCAATCGCCGCCATATAGGCGAGGGTAAACCCGATCATGGACGGGCCTTCGGGGCGGTATGGAGTATCATGTTTTTCACCCCCCGGTGATACGTCGTTAACCCCCCCAATGTCCAAGAATTCCTTATCGTTTCGACTTCGGGAACACCCGCGCGGGACGGGCGTTGCCCTGCCATGGACAAGAAGGAGAAAACCGCCATGGCCAGCACCGATTCAGACAGGATGAAACCCTCCGACGAGACGTGGGCCGGAGACCGCGATCACGCCACCGACGAGGATCAACGCTCCGAACGCCGCGCCAATCTCGAAGACAAGGGCGAGCGCCAGACCCGCCTCGAAGAAAGCGCCGGTCTCGGAGCGATGGGCGATGCCGGTCAGGCCGGATCGTCGGGCGGCAACCTCGCCCGCGACATCGGCAAGCAGGACGAGATGAAACGCGCCGAGAGCCGCCCCGGCGGCGCAACCCGCGTGACCAAGGCCGACGAGAAGGACGGTTGAACTCGCTACGGCTCCCGGTTTCTGCCGGGAGCTGCTACCCCTCCACCACCGATCCCTCGTCCCCGTCCCGCACCATCAACCGCTGCGCCCCGTCGCCCATCGCCTCGAACAGCCCCGGCTCGGTCCCCGTCATCCACGCCTGCGCGCCCAGATCGGCGATCTCGGCGAAGAGGGCCACCCGCCTCTCCGCATCGAAATGGGCGGCGATCTCGTCCAGCAGCAGGATGGGCGCGGCCCCCGTCTCGGCGTGCAGCGCGCGGGCATTGGCGAGGATCAGGCTGACCAGCAGCGCCTTCTGCTCGCCTGTCGAACACTCGGCGGCGGGGGCATCCTTCGACGCATAGCGCACAGCCAGATCGCTGCGGTGCGGCCCGGTCAGCGCGCGCCCCGCCTGCGCATCGCGCCCGCGCGTATCATGCAAGATACGGACGAACTCCTCGGATGTCGTCGCAGGATCGAACTCCCCGGCAATCGCCGCTTCCGCGCGCGGAAACGCCCCCGCCCCTTCCTGCGCCTCCAGCAATGCCCCGAGCGCATGGGCGCGCCCCGTTGCCAGCGCCACCCCATGCTCGCCCATCTGCGCCTCCAGCGCCGACAGCCAGCGCGCATCGCCCCCACCGTCCTTCAGCAGCCGGTTGCGCTCGCGCATCGCCCGATCGTAGCGCGTGGCCGTCTCGGCATGGTCGGGCAGCAGCGACAGGGTCATCCGGTCGAGGAACCGCCGCCGCTCCCCCGGACCCTCCACGAAGACCCGGTCGAGCGCGGGGGTCAGCCACAGCAGCCGCGCCACCCGCCCCAGCGCCAGTACCGATGTCGCCTTGTCGTCCTGCTTCGCCGACCGCCGCGCATCCTCGCCCGCCCCGGTCCACAGCATCACCGGATCGGCCTGCGTCTCCAGCAGGGCCGAGATCGCCCAGCCGATCCCCTGTTGCTTGCGCGCGAAATCCACCGGCGAGGCCCGCCGCAGCCCCCGCCCCGGCGCAAGCAGGGACACGGCCTCCAGCACATTCGTCTTCCCCGCCCCGTTCGCCCCCGTCAGCGCGATCATCGGCGCGCGCACGTCGAGGTTCAGCCGCGCATAGGACCGGAAGGCGACCAGCTTCAGATGCCGGATCGCCAGACTCACGCGCGCCCCGCCAGCGCATCGAGGGTCGCCCGGTGCAGAGCCACCCCGCCGCGATAACCGATTTCCTCCGGCCCCAGCGGCATCAGCGCCTCCCGCAAGGCCCGCGCCTGCGCATCGCTCAACGCATCGAGCGGATCGACATAGGTGCGGATACCGAACACCACCGCTTCGCTGCGGGGCAGCCGCAGAAACGTCTGCCGCTCCACCCGGATATGCAGCGGCCCGTCCTCGGCCTGCCGCCAATCGCCCGAGGGCTGGTGCAGTTCATCGGTCGGATGCACCGTCCAGTTCGCCCGCCAGAGGGGCCGCCCGACCCGCACCCCCTCGAACAACCGGTTCACCCGCCGCGCGAGGTCATCCGTATAATCGGGGACCGGCCCGTGGATATGCGTCAGCGGATGGCCCAGTTTCTCGGCCAGCGACCAGCGCGACGGAAAGCACAGGATCGCGGCGGTCAGGCGGTATTCGGCTTCGTCCGCGCGCTGCTGGAGCAGGCAGAAATCCTCCTGCACCATCCGCCCCACCTGCCCCAGCGGCGAAGGATCGTCAGGCCCCGCCACGCCCGTATGCGCGACCACGGCCTCGCACAGTTCCGCCTGCGCGCCCTCGCTCTCCGGCAAGCCCGCCAGCACAACCTCGCGCGCCGTCTCGATCAGCGCGCAGCGCCGTGCCATCTGCCCCGCCGTATCCGCCCCCGGCGCGAGCCACTCCGACGGGTGGAGCGGCTGCACCCCCGGCTTGCGGGCCAGACGAGCATCGGCCCAGGGGTCGAGGGGGAGAGGCAAAACCATGGCGGCACGATAGGGCGACCCCCTCGCCGGTCAAGGTTCCATTGCCCGCCTTTCCGCGCTACCGAGGCCCCATGCACAAACCCATCCTCATCCTCGGCTACGGCTCCCTCATCTGGGATCTCGACGACCTCGCCCCGAAAGTGCGCGGCGCGTGGCGCATGGGGGCCGGCCCGTCCCTGCCACTCGAATTCAGCCGCGTCTCGCCCAAGCGCAAGCTCTCCCTCGTGGTGGTCATCGACACCGAGGCCGGCGATCCCTGCCCCACCCACGTCATCGACAGCGCGCGGGCCACCGTGGCCGAGGCCGTCGTCGATCTCGCCGCCCGCGAGCGTACGGAAGTCGCCCATATCGGCTGGGTCGATCTCGCCGCCGGAACAGCCCATTCCCAACGCGACGGCGTGGCCGAGCGGGTGCGCGCATGGTGCGAGGCAACCGGCGCGAAGGGGGCCGTCTGGACCGATCTCGACGGCAATTTCGAGCAGGCCACCGGCGCGCCCTTCACCGTCGCGCGCGGCATCGCCTATCTGCAAACGCTGGAGGGCGAAAACCTCGCCGCCGCCCACGAATACATCGACGGCGCCCCCGCCGGAACCGACACCCCCTTGCGCCGTGCTCTCAAGGCCGAGACGTGGTGGCATGATCGAACGCCGCCTCATCCATCACGTCACCCCCTCCGCTGAAGCCGCAGCCACGGCCCCCGAGCCGAGGCCTCGACGATCCTGGTCGAGACTTCCCGCGCCGTGCCAGCGAGATCCCGGCTCGAAGACCGGGGTTGCAGTAGACGGGAGCGATCGCCCTTCTATTAATCGGCCTGATCCCCGAAAATCGCTTCCCAAATCTCGCGTATCCCTCGCATGAACGTCTTCCCACGCTCACTGTCCAGAAAGCCGAGGATACTCGCAGCACTGCCAACAATTGCGGTTGGGTCGCTCAACAAGCGATAGAGCCGCCCCGCAAAAGCCCCGCCCTTCAACAGAATACGCGCCGTCCACAGCTTCTCGTTCGGCGCCCGTTCGGTCAACCTGTCACCCGGCTCGACTTCGATTACCGGCCCCGGCTCAGGCACCCGCAAGGCATCCCGCATCGCCTCGCTCAACTCGCTGGCATAATCCACGAAGTCAGGCGTCGCGGCCCCGGCCTCCTCCGCCTCCTTCGCCCCCTGCTCGAAAGCGTCGATGCTTGCCGCCAAATCCTGCGCGTCGAGCGCCTCCCGGTCGAGCCGATACATGCGGATCGCCGCCTCGCGCGTGGCATCCTTGGAAAATTCCGACCGGAATTCCTTGTGCAGCCCGAAGAAAGTCAGGAAAGCCCGCCGCAATCCCCGCTCGCTTGCGAAGTATGCCTCGTTGTGCAGCCCCAGATATTCGTCGCGCACGATCTGGTGCAGATCGTTCAGCCGATCCAGCATCGGGCGCGGCCCGTGGGTTTCCAGATGCAGGCGATAGCGGGTCAGGGGCGGCACGACCATTGGGCGAGCATTCGCCTTGATCGCCAGCATCTCCAGCAATGTCCCGACCGCCTCGCCCAACCGCTCCGGCAGGTCGAGGATGTTGACCAGATCATCCGGCACATCGGCCACCGCATTTGCTGCGACCGTGACCTTGCCTCCCTCGATAACCGGCTCGGGACTGACCAGGGTATCGAGTGTCTCACGGGAATGAACCTGCATCAACCGCCGGATTTCGGCATTGGCCACCTTCGGCCCCGCCTTCCAAATCTCGTCCGGGATCAGCAGGATCGCTTCTTCCAGCGCAAGGTTGACCGATGCCCGATCCACCCCGGCCAGTTGCGCCTCGTACCAGTCGATCCAGACACCCCAGTCTTCGTCCTCGGCGGCGAAGAGAATGTTCTTCAGCCTACTCCAGTGTCCGAGAATCATAGTTGGAGTTTCAACATGCCATAGGGGCAAGTCGATGAGCGCAGCGGTTTTGCCTGTTTTTTCGAGGAGCGAAACTTCAGTTTCGGTAAGCCTCCATATAGCGGCTTGTGTCGCCAAAGGATTGTATGACATCGCGGAATAACTCACGGTATGAGCTATAAGTTCAGTGTCGCCGCCTGAAGCTGCATGGGCAGATGTACTAATACAGCGTGCGATATGAAAGCCTTCACGTAGAGGAGAAAAAGAACTTGTTGTATATACCGCCTGCCGCGCTTCTTCGGTGAATATTCCCCATCGTATGATAGCTGGGCCTTGGACTGCACGAAAAAATGGCAAAATTGAACTTGTCGGTGCCTTCTCTAACATAGGACTATGAGCATCGTCAAAATTATCAACTATATTCGGTAATGTTCGTAAAGCAGCTCTGCTAGCAATCGTAATGGCATAAAGTTCATTCTTCGTCTTGAGCCATTCAGTTAAGTCGCTCTCTTTTTCGACCCTCACCTCACCCATCCCCACAAACCCCACACCCCGCATCCCGCCGCACCGTCAGCGTCCGCGTCTCGGCCGCCAGCGCGTCATAGACCATCAGCCGCCCCACCAATGTCTCCCCCGCCCGACACACATGCTTGATGACCTCCATCGCCATCAGCGATCCGATCACTCCCGGCAAGGCCCCCACCACCCCCGCTTCCGCACAGGACGGGGCCAGCCCTTCCGCCGGTGCTTGCGGAAACACGCAAGAATAGCACGGCCCGCCTTGCGCGGGGTCATAGACCGAAAGCTGCCCGTCCCACTGCCCGATGGCCCCCGCCACCAGCGGCACACCCGCCCGCGCGCAGGCCCGGTTCACCAGATACCGCGTATCGAAATTATCCGACCCGTCGCAGACCAGATCATAGCCCCCGATGATCTCCGCCGCGTTCTCCGGCGTCAGGCGCAGGGAATGCTCCACGACCGAAACCCCCGGATTGACCCGCCCGATCGCCTCGGCGGCGCTCGCGGTCTTGGCCGTCCCGATGGCCCCGGTCGCGTGGATCACCTGCCGCTGCAAGTTCGACAGATCGACCACATCGTCATCCACCACCCCCAGCGTCCCGACGCCAGCAGCAGCCAGATACATCAGCACCGGCGCTCCCAGCCCCCCCGCGCCAATACAAAGCACCCGCGCCTCGCGCAGCCGCCGCTGCCCCGGCCCCCCGATCTCCCGCAGCACGATATGCCGCGCATAGCGGTCGAGGTCGTCGTCGCTCAGTGCCAAGGATGGATCACCCCATCCCCTCGAACAGCGCCGTGGAGAGATACCGCTCGGCAAAACTCGGGATGATGACGACGATCTTCTTGCCCTTCA
>ENA-ORXM01002353-ORXM01002353.1-marine-metagenome-genome-assembly--contig:-NODE-2353-length-22380-cov-5.969376_pt1 | contig 22380 bp, 21 predicted proteins | sample MGYA00237867_ERZ511480 | MGnify/ENA primary metagenome ERZ511480 (study PRJEB26309, sample SAMN06266103) | marine metagenome | isolation source: Algal blade | place: United Kingdom:Sidmouth, United...
CTATCTCACCATAATATTAAATACCCCAGCTTTATCACCTTAGCTATTATTGGTTGCTTTTATAAACTTTCTAAATTTAGCCTCTTCTTCTATTGGTATCACCAACATATCATATGCATCTTTAGGAGTCGTAGGAACAAGCAAGCCTTGATCTAAAGTGAAGCAATAGAATTCTCTTTCTTGGAAGAATTCTATTAATGCTCGTCTCTTCTTATTTCTTGCCTCTATTAATAAAATAGGTTTGTGTTTTATAATGACAGGTTCCATTTCTTTCAAGACTATTACCTCATATCCTTCAATATCACATTTAATAAAGTCAAGTTTTTCCAGATGTTCAAAAACTTGGCTTCCTCTTTTCATTTCAGCATCAAAGCGCATATCAACTTTGGCATCTTTCTTATCGATTACAGTATGGCTTCCTGACGCCATAAATCCTTTAGTATGAATAGTATCATTTCCAAGTTGTATAGTTTTATTTTCTTCACCTAATGCGAAAGGTAAGATTTTGACATTCTTTCGTCTTCGCGTATTTTTTATCAATACTTCCAACATAGGCTTAACTGGCTCAACGGCATATACCTTACCTGTGTCACCAGTCAACTTTGACAATAAGGTTGTCAGATAGCCCATATTTGCCCCTATATCAATACACACATCTCCTTTCTCGATTACGTTCTTTAAAAAATAGGGATATGCGTATACTTTTGAGTTTTTGAGAAAGCCTAATCCAAAGAAGAGAAAATACATTTTACTTAATAATGTCAAATATATATTTAAAGGCAAGACACTATATAAAACCCGCCTGATCCGATTTGCTTTTCTTTTCATTATTAATATTTAATTAATACCTACCGATCTAATACAAGTGATGTCGTCAATAGACTTTAAGATGGTCGTACCTAAATATCTAAATCCTATTAATACTTTCAAAGAACAAAGTATTACAAAATTTCAACTTTTACTAATTCTGCTAAACCAGTTTGTACGCAGAATAAATCTTCAAAACATCTAAAATTGTAAGTGATGCAACAACTTAAGCTGAGCTATTCAAGACACGTATCTTCAAACTTTCCAATACCTTTGTATCTACACTTCTTACATCTGAAACTTGATGGCGGTTTTTAGAGTTTTTTTTTAAAAACGACAGATACCTTTTACCTATTTGTTCTTTATTAACTCCAAAGTGAAATTCAATTGTGTATCTTCATTATTGAAGAAGTCTTGTCATGTCTGCGGAACCTCATATTCAGGAATAACTTCTTTAGAGAAGAAGTACTGTTATGACAACTCCATTCAAAACCCGTAAGCTGAGAAATGATATTAAAAAATCAAGGTAAGTTTTCGATTTTTTCTATTTTCTGACCAAATGTATATGCTGTCAATTTATCGATGAGATCTATATTTGTATAGTCCAGAATTTACCTTAATACGCATTTGCTTAAAAACCATAAGGTCCTTTCTCATTTTATCTTTAGAAAAAGACCAGCAACAGATTGTGCATCACTAAAAATAAATGCGACTATCAAAATAAACAATGTAACTATTTTTTTATTTTATATCTTCAAATGCTCACCAAACGGATTAACAATAATAGTGAGAAAGGTTTTCTAAAATATAATTCTTTTCTCTAGGTAAGTTAATAAGAATTACCACCACTTATGATTCCGATTTGCTCTAGCTAACATCCAAATGGTAAAGGTATCGATAAGCTCCACAGTAGCTGAACCTTTGCAAATAACTCACAAGGATAAAATTTAAGGTGTCGCTTCTATGAGCTTGGGCGAGCTATTTTTGAGTTTATAATACAAAGGTGTCGTCCCTCCTAGACATTTAAATTAGGTGCGAAACCATATAATAATCTATAATCAAAAAAAAGAAAAGTACCTGGGAAGCGGCATCTGTTAGAATCCTTAATAATCTAAGTATAACCCATTGCTTCAAAATCAAACTTTGATTAAAAAAAAATAGCCAAGGTCAAATGACCTCAGCTATTTATATATTTAGTTGGATAATATAATTAACTAATCACTTAGTCATTAATTCCAATATTTCCTTGCGCAACAATTGTACTTAATTCTGCAGCACTTAAATGAACATTTACATATCCGTCAAATATTTCCAATGACTGGAAATTCAATGCTGATCCGTCATCCAACATTCTTAAACTCGTCATACTTAAACCAGTAGTTCCGTTTACTGGGTTGAAAGAAACTGCTATTGGTCCACCAGTCGCAGCATCATTATCATGAATGTGTGCTGGGTGCATACCACCGTCAGGAGTACCGTCCAATCTGATCGTAGCAAGTACTGTTCCATCATTTCTTTCAGCAAAAGTAACTTCTCCAGATATTCCTGGAACATCTTTTTCACCAAGTTCGAAGGTTTCTTCTTCTCCTGTTAATTCGTTAGACCCTATGTCACCTTGAGCGACAATTGTACCGAGCTCAGTTGCACTAAGGTGTACGTTGACATATGCATTTGCTGTTAATACATCTGTATAGTCAAAGGCACTACCATCATCCGCTGATCTGATTTCAGTTTCACTTTTTCCTGTACTACCATCGACAGGTGTAAGCGAAAGCAAAATGCCACCTGACTCTGCAGCACTATTCATGTGAATGTGTGCAGGGTGTACTCCGCCATCTGGAGTACCATCAATGTTAATTTCCGCTAACGCGTTACCATTTTTACGTTCTCTGAAAACTATATTACCAGATATCCCTTCAACCGCGCGCTCATCTAAATCGTAAGTCTTAGATTCTCCAGTAAATTGATTTGAACCTATATCTCCTTGCGCTAAGATTACAGCAAGTTCTGAAGCAGACTTGTGAATGTTAACATAAGCATCAAGATTATCGATTTGTGCGAATGTTAGTGCATTGCCATTATCATCCTGATCAAAGATAGTCACACTACTTCCAGTTGCTCCCGCTACAGGTGTCAATGAAATAAGAATGTCACCTCCAAGTGCTGCACTATTAAGGTGAACATGCGCCGGGTGCGTCTCTCCATCAGAAGTGCCAGATAAGGATACTTCTGCTTGTATTTGACCACTTTCTAGTTCGGTAAATTCTATATTACCACTTACACCAGAATCAGACCTTTCTTCTAAATCATAACTCACTGAATTTCCAGTGGTGTTATCATCATCATCTCCACAACTTGTCAAAGTAGTAATTGCAGCAAAAGCCATAAATACCAACAAATAGTTAAATAAATTTTTAATCATTTTTTATATAAATTTTAGTTTTACAATTTTATTCATAGTTAATAACCAACGAGTATGTGTTTTGTTTGAAATACTATATTAGGAATTCAAAAAAATCAATTAAGATTCAATTTAGTTATCCCCAATAGCTTAATCATGTATCTCTCACATAGTACTTATACTTAAAAAAAATCAATTTGTTCGACCAGCTAAAAAATTTTCAACAAGGTCGAAAGGTTAAAATATTATTTCAATGATATTGTTTGGGGGAGGTCAGTGGATAAACACCATTATAAAATATGAACAGCGACAGAATACAATTTCTTGGTTAATAGCCGCAAAGCTATATTTAATTGCTGCTAAGACGAGCAAAGCTGAAAATAGTTTGGATATTTTATATAGTAATTGCTCCTAGAAGACTTTTAAGAACAATTAATGTAAAGTCAAAGGTTAAAAAGGTACAGAGCACCACTATAATTCAAATTTACAATTTTATAATTTCAGCTGCTACATTTAGTCTAATAGGCAGAATAAAATTTGCTCGAACGAATACCAAACAGACTATTTCTTAACTAGATTTCATTTAAGCAACTACTACCCTTTCTACTAAAGCTTATTAGAAATTGTTAAGCGATGAAAGGAGGCATAACATTAGTCATATTCATAGTAGTTTGTTTTTTATGTTTCTAATTCTCTCTTTAGCAAAACAAGCAATTCGAAATATTCTTCACATTTCTTTTGACTTCCAATTGCATGAAATGGTTTTAAGACGATACACGGTATTTTATAATTTAATAATTCTACAAAAACATTATAGGATTCTAATATCTCAATAATTCTTTGATTTTTAGTAAGCTTAGTAAAATGTGCAGGATTTCCAATGAACTCATACTTTCCAAAACCTAAATTTCCTTTACCAATGAAATTTTTCATCGAATTAAAAAAGGATCGCATTCTAATTTGATATCCAAAACTCAAAGTTGATTTTATTAAAATAAAAATACAAATGGGGTTATAATGAACGACTTGCTTAATAATTATTACCTCGCCTTTAAATTTAAATATTCCCTTATAATCATTTACCTGATTCAACTCTAAGTAATCCTTACTTTTTTCTATTCCATTTTGATAGAATTTACCTTCATATGTTTTGCAAAGTTGCTTTACTATTTCCAAGCTATAGTTTATTTATTTTTGCAGCTTACTACTAAACCTAATGAATTGAAGATACAAATACTTATTCAATAACAAATCATAAAACCGACTACTATATATTCTTATCTATTATTGTTTTTAGTTATTTCATTTATCATCCCATTAAATATATTCCCATGAAAAGGCAGTACCGAATACCAATACAATCTTCCTAATAAACCATGCGGTCTAAAAGTTGCTGTTTGCATTAATTTATTATCCGTGATATTAAACTCTAGCCACGCTTCACCTGGCAATTTCATTTCTGCAAACAACAGTAGTCTCCCTTCGGCTTTATTCGCAAATAATACCCTCCAAAAATCCAAAGCGTCTCCAACCTCTAATGTAGTAGGGTTAGTACGTCCCCTTCTCAAGCCTACACCTCCAAAAATTTTATCAATGTAACCTCGGAGCTTCCACAATGCATTTGCATAATACCAGCCGTTTTCACCTCCTATGCTCCATATCTTATTCAGCGCATCATCAGATGATACAATTTCTCTTTCTCTTACATCTGTGAAACAACCATGCTTTGGTACATCTATGAAGTCAGAAATATTCATTTTCATAACCCCGCTTATTTGAGAATCTTTCCAACTAGAAACGATGTGATTAGTTTCTATTTTCGAAAATGCTCGTTCTATTGTCTTGGTATATCTTTCAGGTTTGACTTCTAGAATATCGTTAATTCTATTGTTTCTGCAAACAACTTCAACCTTCATACTTTCCACAAGTGATATTGCTAATTTATACGATGTAGATGTTACAAAATATAACCAATATGATGATAACTTAGGAGTCATCACAGGCACGGTATGTATCCATCTTCTCAATCCTCTTACTTTTGCAAAATTAAGTAGCATCTCTTTATAAGTTAAAATGTCCGGCCCACCAATGTCAAAGTTTTGATCATAAACGTCTTCATTTAAAAGTGCTCTTTCAAGAAACTTTATCACATCTCTGATTCCGATAGGCTGACATTTAGTATTTAACCATTTTGGAGCAATCATTATTGGTAATTTTTCTACTAAATCCCTGATAATTTCAAAAGAAGCACTTCCAGAACCTACAATAATTCCGGCCCTCAATGTTGTAATTGAAAATTGACCTTCATTTAAAATTCTTTCAACATTTTTTCGCGACTTTAAATGCTTTGATAAATTATCCTCATTTACTATTCCACTCAAATAGATAACTTGTTTTGCTTGCGTTTGATTGAGACAATTTTTAAAATTGATAGCTGTAATTTCTTCCAATTTATCATATTCTTTCGAATTAGACATTGAATGAATTAAGTAGTATGCAGCGTCAATATTTTGGGGAATATTTGTTAAAGATTCCTCATTCAAAAAATCAACTTTTATAATATCTATAAATGGCTTTATAGATTCAGCAGGATTAAATCTATTAGGATCTCTTACGCAACAAATGACATGATGCCCATTCTCTATTAAGACAGGTAATATTCTCTTACCAATATATCCCGTCGCGCCTGTAAGTAGTATTCTCATTTGTTTTCCATTAGCGTTTTCCTAAACTTATTAAACATATCCTTAAAAAATCAAACGCATCGATTATCATATGCTTCTTCAATGCTAGAATCTTTTTTAAAACTTTTAATTAACATCTACAACAGATTGATTGCAAATTGGTTTTAAAAATATTATATGCTCAAAAAATTCAGCATTTCGATTAAAAATATCATCCACTAATAATCTTCAAAACCAATTCTTTAGTCAATTTCTGACCTGCTGCCTTTCGTTTTATATCCGCAAACGAAAATCTCAAATCGCAACCTGATTTCCATCGCGAACAGCCATATGCAGTTTTACCTTTGATAAGTCGACCTTTTTTACACTTAGGGCATGGAGGCATTTTTGTTACGACAGGTACAGTGGTTTTGGTATCGGTAATATTTAATGGATTGAACACGAGTTTTCTGTTGTCATTAACAACTAGCTGTCCATCCACTTTCCCATCCTTAGTTATAAATCCTTTCAGTTTTACTGTAGATCCTTTTTCTACGAGCCTTTTGACTTGATTATCACTTAATTTTTTACCCATGAAAACAAATGGCACCCCAAAGTCACAGCCACTTTTATATTGCGAACAACCGTATCGTGTATTTCCTTTTATAACTGTTCCTTTCTTGCATTTTGGACATTGCATTTTAACCTTCGAGACAGATGCTTTTTTCTGAATACTTTTTGATTTTCTACGCTTAGTGTTATTACTATCTTTTGATTGCCCTTTCTTTTTCCAAGTAGATTTTGAGTTTGCATTATTAGGGGAAGTAAATCGTTTAACGTTATTTTCCATTCTTACCTCGTACACCAATTCGTCGACCATTTTTTTCATATCTTGAATAAATAACTTAGGATTATAGGTGCCGAGTTCTATTTCCTTGAGACGTTTTTCCCACTGCCCAGTGAGCTCGGCAGAAACAAGCAGTTTGTTTTTTATAGTATCAATGAGTTGTATACCCATCTCAGTGGGCAGCACTTGTTTCTTTCTACGGTAGGTATATTTTCTTTTGAATAAAGTTTCTATGATATTGGCACGTGTAGAAGGTCTGCCGATTCCGTTAGCCTTCATAAGTTCACGAAGCTCATCATCATCTACTTGCTTACCCGCTGTCTCCATTGCCCGTAGCAATGAGGCTTCAGTATAATACGAAGGAGCTTTCGTCATTTTCTCCAACAAAGAGGGATTGTGTGGGCCTTGTTCTCCTTCATTAAACGACGGCAGGACTTTATCATCATCATTTTTCTCTTTACTATTATCCGTCTCATCAGATGATTTATCTTTTTTAGAAAACAATACTCTCCATCCTTCGTCAAGAATTTCCTTTCCCTTGGCTACAAAGTTAACAGTATCTACTTTTGCCTTGACGGTGGTTTTAGCTACTTTACAATCAGGAAGAAATACGGCCAAAAAACGGCGTACTATCATGTCATAGACTTGTCGATATTCGCCGCTTAGATTCTGTTGCTCTCCAGTGGGGATGATGGCATGGTGATCTGTTACTTTCTTATCATCAAATACCTTTTTAGATTTTCTGATCTTAGTTTTTAAAATCTGATCTGTAAATTGACTATAATCTTTTAGACCTTTTAAGATGCTAGATATTTTAGGGTATACATCTTCTGGCAAATAGGTCGTATCTACCCTAGGATAGGATACGACTTTCATTTCATATAATTTCTGTACTAATTTCAATGTTTTTTCTGCACTGAAGCCATATTTATTATTACAATGCACTTGTATGCTTGTAAGGTCATATAGTTTTGGAGCATATTCTTTGCCTTCTTTCTTCTCAACTTTAGTGATGACTAAATCCTCGCCAGTTATTTGCTCTAGAAGTTCTTGACCTTGCTCTGGATTTTCAAAACGACCGGTTGTATTTTTGAAGGTGACCTTACGATATTTTGTATGAAGCTCCCAATAAGCTTTTGGTATAAAATTTTCAATCTCATTATGTCTCCTGACCAACATGGCAAGAGTGGGTGTTTGTACTCTTCCGATAGAAAGTACTTGCTTGTACCCACCATACTTTAAGGTATACAATCGAGTGGCATTCATACCAAGCAACCAGTCTCCGATAGCTCTTGAGCTAGCAGCATAATATAGATTGTCGAAATCGCTTGCTGGTTTTAATTTTTGGAATCCTTTGCGAATTGCTTCTGAAGTGAGCGATGATATCCAAAGTCTTTCTATTGGCCCTTTGTATTTTGCTTCTTTAATGACCCATCGTTGAATCAACTCGCCTTCCGTACCTGCATCACCACAATTTATTACAAGTGATGCTTTCTTAAAGAGTCCTTTGATGATTTTAAATTGTTTCTTAACACCATCACTACTCATGACCTTAGTCTCAAATCGCTCAGGCAGCATGGGCAGCGTATTCAAATCCCATCGCTTCCATTGAGGCTTATAATCTTGTGGTGGCAGTAAAGTGCAAAAATGTCCATATGTCCATGTCACCTGATATCCATTACCTTCAAAGTAACCATCCTTTCTAGTTTTGGCTCCGATGACATATGCTATTTCTTTAGCTACGCTAGGTTTTTCTGCAATACAGACTTTCACTTAATGTGTATATATGGATTAGACACATGAAAGTAGCAAATCATATGATATAATTAGAATGTATTATATGAGAATTGACTTGTGTCGAATGTCTCTTTAGTCACAATGCAAAAGGTGTGTCAATTTATTTTGTTTATTGATTAAACAAATTAAACATATGCACTTTATTAAATTTTCAATATTTATATTGTGAAATCATAGAATACTTTTTTTAAAATATATTTGTTAACTTTTTTTTGATACAGACATTCTGGACACCTCTATTTATTGAATTTAAACATTCAAGTTTAATACTAATTGAATTAGCTTAGGAATGAATACAATTGATCCCAAAACAATGGCGACTAATGCCGCAGTAAGCACAGCTGCTGCTCCATAATCTTTTATTTCACCAATCGTTTTGTTCGTATTGGGTTCTACAAAATCAGCGAGTTTTTCGACTGCAGTATTCAACAGCTCTGCTATAAAAACCATACCTATCGCCATTACAATTAATGACCATTCTATTGAATTTATTTTTAACAAGACACCCAATAAAATTACAACAAGAGTAAGTACCAAATGCACTCTAGCATTGTGCTCATTCTTGATTAAATTGCTGAACCCTGTAAAAGCATACTTGAAGCTTTTTATGCGATCTAAGAAACTAAACTTTTTCAATATCAATTATGGTTTGTGTTGAAAATAAAATGTAGCCCTATCTTACAATCACTACTTTCTCAACAATCTTTTGCCCCGTTTTTTGAGCTTTGATTTCAAGCAGATAAGTGCCATTTGCAATAGCATCAATTCTCATAGATTTAGAATTACTTGAAGTTTTAATTCGCCTTCCTCTTAAATCATATAAAGTTGCCTGTATATCTAATTCATCATCTTGTCGTATGTTAATGATATCAATCGCAGGATTTGGATAAATATGCAATGCGCCATTACTATTATTTGCAAGATCAAATTCATCGCTATCCAAGTTTGATATTATACCCTCACTAAGATAAAATACAACTCCCGGGCGAATGGCATCGTTTTGAAAAAAAAAGAAGTCTTCATCACCATCATTATCTAAGTCCACCACTCCACCACCATAGCTTGCAAAATGGTCTTCAACAATTTCTAAGTTTGTAAGAGCGTCTGAATATTCTTTGATATACATGACAGGGTCATTAAAACTCGTATTCTCAAAAGTTATTATCTCTTCTTTATCATCGCCATTTAAATCACCAACAAGTGTTAGTGTATTTTTAATGCCATCCATGGTAAGATTCTCTTCTATGTATTGTCCATTTATGTCGCTAACGACAACCTTCCCGCGTAGATCGTCATTACTATACAGCACAAAATCAACCACATCATCATCATTCAGATTTACAATATTAATATCGTTGACATCATAAGTATCTGCATAAATTAATGTACTTACAAAAACCAGAGGAGCTATTTGTTCTAATAAAAAGAGGCCATCTGATTCTGTACTTATGATTAAATCTAGATCGCCATCATTTTCAAAATCTAAAGTAGAAAGCGCTCCTATGTCCCCACTCCCAAAATCCTCAGAATAGATTTCAGTTAGCTCCAAAGAGCTAGGATTGATTTGATAAATAGACAGATTGAAAGATGCTACAATCATCTCTAATGAACCGTCACCAGTCACATCAACAAAAGCTAGTGACTCGTAAGCTCCTAAATCTAATTGCTGCGTTTCAAATACGGCATTACCATCATTGACAAAAGCAAAAACACCAGTAAATTGCCTTAACCCCACGATGTCGAAATCTCCGTCACTATCAATATCTACTACCACTATTTTTTGAATTGAAGTGACATCTGAAATTTCATTAAAATCTGGAGCAGAAATTCCAGTGTTGATTCCTACTTGTAATTTTCCGAAATTAGAAGCACCTATTATAAAATCTGGCAGTCCATCGCCATTAAAATCCGCATGACTCATCTCATCAATAAAAGAGAAATCCTCAAATCTAAAATACTCCTTTTGGAAATCCTGAGCCATAGCGATACTATGCATACAAGAATATAGAACACAGGTTAATATTACTTTACTAATCATATATTTTTCTTTTAATTTTTATGATGTTTATTGATTGACTCATAATACGGGTATTTCTCTTATATGCAAATATAAAATCTGAAATATTGAGTTCAACAGAAGCACCTTATATTCAGCCGCACCGTTTTGTCTTTCAAGAGTCATTTGAAACCTACATTTTATAAATCTAATCTCGCTTATAAGATTTCGACAATGCTAATTCTTTATACTATCGTTAAATATTGCTTTACACTACTCAAATTCATCAATTCAATTTCCCTCACTATATAAAATCAGCCTCTATTTTCTACTTACATATTTCACAGCTTCTTTCGCAAACTTAGCCCATTTTTCATTGTAAACATATGGCACTTGTACCCAATCTTTCATTGCTCTTATTTTTTCCCGAAGGATCAAAGAGTTGCGCACCATCTAAACTCAAAGCATCACTGTGTTCTTCTCCTGTCAACTTAAATACCATTTCATTTTGAAAGAAGCACATATAAGCATTTTTATTAATTTTAAAACAAGGCTTTCCATACATTTGACTTTGTTCGGCGTCTTTCATTTTTTGACCAATTTTAATATATAATTCTTGTTATTTTGGCATTTTAGTGGCTTTAACTTTTCACGTATCCAATTAATACTGTATAAGATAATTCAGTATACTAGTCAATGGACACACGCTACCCTTTTGATTAAAATATAAGAAAATACATCAAACGCATAATCTCACCCTAATTGTCCTTTTGGATTAATTTTTAACTCCTTCAAGTAATTCATTATTAAGTGATTTATCATTATTCGAATTATGCAGCACTGAAATATCTCCAGTTGACTCCAAAACGACGGCTTCTACTTGACTAAAATCTAATACATTCGCTTCTCTTAATTTTGCAATTAATTGCGATTTTTCAACACGCGCTTTTTTCAAATTTTCAAATAAAATTTTGTCTTTTTTCATAAGCAAAATGGGTTTATTTGAAATCATTGATTTTATAAATGGAAACTTTCTTTGCAAGATTGAGAATATAAAAGTTAAAGCGAGCAAACTAGAAATAGCAATAGATCCATGTACTACACTGGTACTAGAGGTAAGGATAGAAGATATAATACTACCTATCGCTATGGTAAAAGCAAAATCATAAGCTGTAAACTTTGCAAAAGATCTTAAACCTATTATTCGAGTCAGTATTATTACAACAATAAAAATTATAAAACTTGCTACTATTGTTTCCCAAATAGGATCTTTAAAATCATAAATCCATTCCATATTTATATCTTTTTGTTACTGGTAAATAATTTTCATATTGAATATGTATCACTTATAATCTGTTGTTCTTACCTATATCTGCTGGAACAAATAAAGGATATACTCCTTTAGGTGCGTCATTTTCACAATCTTCTCTTTGTGCTAGGGATAAATCATAAGCTTCTCCAGCTTGGTCAAGATGTCCAGCTAAACTTACAGCAAACCCTATCATTTTCTTGTAATTCATTTAGTAATTTTTAAAATAAACTTTCAAGGGCATCTAAGATATAATTCCTAAACCTTTGTTTTATTAAAAATCTTATACAATAAAAATCGTAGTCTCAACCATACACTATATCATTTATGCTTTTTGCCTTGTTTAAAAAATTGATAATCCGTCTTCAACACTCAAGCTTCTCTTTGTCATTTTTGCGAGAGATTTTTTGATAAATAGATTCAAAAATAAAACAAGTTAAAATAATTCCAATCGTACTGAGAACACCAATTTTATTACTTGAAAATTGCTGAACCAATAGCGTTACAAAGGCCGTAGCACACAGAATAGTTGAAAATACATGTATGGATTTATTAGAACTTAATTCTTCATGCTTTTTATACCCTATATAATTAACGATTGCAAAAATCAAGAGAAAGCCAGCACTTCCCGCAGTAGAAATACTCTGGAGATCAAATAAGTTAACGAGTAAAATAGCTAAGAATGTGGTGATAATATAACCTACAGGTTTACCCCAAAACTTTCGACAAAAATACTGAGGCAATTCCTTATCTTCAGCAATATCATAGTTTACCCTACCACTACCTAGAACAGTGGCATTGATCGCTGAAAAAGTTGAAATCATTGCTGTGATAGTTATTATTGTAAATCCCAATTGACCCAACGTTGGTTCGGCGGCTTTGGCTAAAACATATTCTTGAGCACTGGCAATTTTTTCAAAAGGAAGTGCGCCAATAGTGACAATTGAAATTAAAATGTACAATATAACTACAAAACCTACAGCACCAAAATAGGCCTTCTCGGTGTTCTCTTCTTTATCCTTTAAATCAGCGATTGAATTGGCAATCAATTCAAAACCTTCATAGGCTACAAAAATCACCATACCTCCAGAAAGTATTAGCAATGGTGATTCCCAATTCTCAGGTGACAACTGTACGATATTTTCTGGATTACTAAAAATACCATAAAGCCCTACGCCAACAAAGGTAATGAGAATCAACAACTTGACAATAACTGAAACAGATTCAATAGCACTTACTAATTTTATACTGAGATAGTTGATAAGTAGCGCGAGAACAATGATGGAGGTTTGAAATATACGTACATCTAGCGCTTTGTCTCTAGTAATTGAAATTAACTCAGCACTATAAGATCCGAATGCAGATGCATAAAGCGCCAACATCACAATATAACTCACCCACAAAAGATTATTTATGCTGCCAGCAAAAACACTATTACCGAATTGCTGATGAACAAACCTTACTGTGCCTCCATTTTCAGGATATTTATTTGATAGTTTTGCATAAGAATAAGCCGTTAATATCGCAATAATTCCTGCAAACAGAAAAGCAATGGGCGTAGCGCCTTTCGCTAACGAAACAGCCAATCCTAATACTGCAAAAATACCACCACCGACCATTCCACCGATTCCAATTGATATGGCATCTCGCAAGCTAATTTTATCACTCATAAATTATTCTTTTGACAGAGATTGCTTTGTTTTAATAAAACTCAAAATTTCATAATTGAATGCCCTACTTTGATTAAAGCTAATAATGTTTTAATTTACTACCTATTCTCTTTACCATTTATCTGCGTTGCATATTAAAAATACGAATGTATTGATTCATTTATAACCTACTCAATATAACTTTATTTTAGGCAAAATATCTTAGTTAATCTTCAGCTCTCTTTTTGATTACAATAGAATTCTTAATTGTAGCATGGATATAAAAATTGTTTTATTCTCCCTTTCATTTCCTGTTCAACTCCTCATCAGGTAATCCTTCCTCCACTCGCAAACCAAATTCATTCTGCGCTTTATAATCCCAATTGGCATAAGTAATTCCATGCGCACTTAAAACATCTACGATATCAGCAATAACGAAAATTCGGACTCGTCCCACGTTTAAAAATCCCAATCTCCCCGCAGTATAAAAGTAGGTGCAATTGGTCTGAGCGCTTAATGGCAATCATGATCAAACTATCCAAAACATAACGGTCGGCATATTGAAGTTGACTTTTTATTTTTTTAAAGGCCTTCTTACTGACTTGTTTTTTAACCTGGTTAATATAGAATGTCCTACCATGATATTCCGATTGACCCACATAGTTGGTTTGCTCTGAACATGTCGTTTTATAATGCGTAAAAATGTAAGGTTCGTAAAAGTGAAAAAAAGTATAATATTGGAATCGCGGGGAGATGCGTTCAATTTCGGAAAGGCAAAGACGTTGCTAAAATTTGTGCTGCCGAGCACAATTAAGCGTTAAGGTTTAGTTTTCCGGATCATCTGATAAGCTTATAAAAAAAAATTATTCCAATCATCTGGGTCTTTCGCCCAACGTTCGTTTAAAATTTCATATGCTAGAAAATTGATCGAATATTTCTGTAGTTCTTGTTGCAGCTTACGCCAAACTTCAAGGAATAGCACACGCGCAGTATCTTGATTGAAAAGAGTTTTAATCTCAGTATCAAAATTGTGTGCACGAACGTAATGTAAACCAAAAATGGCACGCATTTCTTAATCCTTTAACCAATTCAATAGTTCGTGTAGCAACATCCAATTGATGTCTAGTTTCATTCCATCCTTATCATATAAATTTGCTTCGCTTACAGGAACATCTGCTTTTGTTATTAATTCGGTAAGAAACGAAGAGATATGATCTGGTATCTGGTGTTACATATAGTTGTTGCTAAAACATATATGACAAGTTCAAGAATCTAATGTTGTCCAAACTAGAATTAGTACCTTAGCTTATTGGGGATAGATTACTATCATAAATTTTTGATTTACCATAGTATATTCCCAAGTCGAATCTAGTTTCAAGTGCTAATGATAATCTCTCAGTAATGAAGTGCCTTAAGACAAAAAAAAGGAAGAAAGTGAATTTAATGGTAGTTATATTGCCTATCTGTTGTTCACAAAATGTCAAAACCTATTCCTGCCCTTTCTTGATTGAATATGAAATCGTCATCGTAGTTTATAAAATCATATATGAAATCTATTCTATAATTAAGAATTATGTGTTTCTTTTTTTGAGTTTCAAAACCGAAGCCTAAAGAAATATCGAAGTAATTACTTGGCACATCAAAATCATTTACATCATTTTGATCAAATCCTTCATTCAGGATTGATTCTTGTTGCAATGTGTCTATTGATGGCTTGCCTATAAAACTTGTTTGACTATCTTATATTCCAATTATTCTATAGTTGTAAATTTTGTTTCTATTGTACTACCCATCCTTTTTATGTCCTATTTTTAGCATTAAATTTGGACTACCAAGTCTGCCACTTAAAATTTCAACAATTTTCATATCAATTGCTAGTTCGTACTTCATGCGCTGTTTGCCATAAAGTACTTGCTTATCCCTTATTTTTGTTTGACCAATTATTGAAGAAATTGAAATCATTGATAATGCAATTGAAGTTATGATAAATTCAATTTTGCTGTTTATGATTGGCTTGTTATTCATTTTATTCTATGTAACAATTACATCAAAACCATTACAGGTACTCTATAGTATAACCGTATTAACTTCACACACCTGTAACAAATGTTGCGCACCTCGCCGCATGCACCTCAAATCAAAAATAAACTATGACACACACATTATTGTATTGAAGTTCTCGTAAGCATTTTATAATAATTTAAAATGGATAGCGCGCTTAGTTGAAAATGTCAGTGTCTATCAATTTAATAAAAATACTCCTTTTCATTGCTTAAATCCATTGATTTATCTTTATCCTTATCTTGCCAATACGTCCACAATTGTAACTTATTAAAAAACATTTTAAGTTCACACGAATCTTTTTTAACAACTCAATAAATAATTCCTTCAGGAATAGTTGCATCATTATTAACCCAATTGAAAATATTGTTTAAAACTGTTTGCTCAATCCCTTAAAATGCTTTTTAGATTTAACTCTTGAACATTTACAAAATGAGCAAAATCTAAATAATAGCTCTTGGCTTTAGAGTGGTTATCTAAGAATAACTATTCAGAATAATTTTACGCGCCAATTTTTCGCTTGAGGTCAGCGCATATTTTCCACGCGAGTCTTCATAAGGGTTCGGCATTGGAATCGACTTTTCATCGATTCTGTTAAAAATAGCAGGGTGTACGTAATAGCCGCGGCATACCGTAGGCGTATTGCCCAATTCGGCTGCCACCATTTTAATTACGATGTTACTAAACTTTTTGCGACTTCCTTTTTTCTGATCCTTAATCGCTTCGGAGTAGCATTCAATAGCTAATCGATTTGCCGCCCAGGTCCTAAAATCCTTACTTGAAAAATCGGAATCCATAAAACGCTGAATGTAGTTATTGACATCATCACTATCAATATCTTGGAATTTACCTGAGCTGTCCTTATACCTAAAAATCTCATAGCCCGGCAGTTCGGCAGCCTCTATAATAAAGGGGATTAATTCTTCATCATCGATATGCACCTCTCTATCTTTATTACTCTTTCCTTTAAAAGTAAAAACGACCTCCTCTTCTTCAAGTGCCAAATGCTTTCTTCTGAGTGTGGTGAGTCCGTGTGTGCCGTTCTTTTTTAAATATTCCCTATTTCCGATACGAATACCATACTCATCCAAAATAAGAATAATAAGTGCAAGTAATTTTTTCTTACTCCAAGTCTTGCCTTTCAAATCGGTATGCGCTTTTTTTCTGATCTTTGGTAAAGCCTCAGAAAAATCAACCATCTTTCGATGCTTTTCTTCTTGCTTTAGTCTCTCATAAACGGAGTGATAAATGTATTGTTTTCTTCCTTTAGCATCGCGGCCAATCGCCTGAATATGGCCATCATCAAAGCGACAAATTAACACGTCTGACCACATGGGAGGGATGACCAATTTCCGTAGTCTTTTTAGGGTTGGCTTGTCGATAATTTTACTGCCATCTTCTTCATAAAACGCAAAACCTCTTCCCGACCTTCGTCGTGAAATACCTAAGGCGGAATCATCTATTTCCCTTACTTTATTCATTTATCCATTGGTATTTTGAAATTTATTCGGCTGCCGTATCTTGGCAGACTTTACATGAACCGCCCAAAGGCGATTTCGCGCGTGCACTAATTTAAGATTTTTTGGCTTCCAATCAATAAAAACCCTTTTGAACATCAAATCAAAATTAATTAAACACATACTAGCTTAGTACTGAAATTCTCACAAGCATCTAATAATGAATTATAATCTCTAGCGCGAATGTCAGTGTCTGTCAATTTAATAAAAATACTTTAAAGGTATCAGCTTATCTATATTAATATCATTGAAGATACCATTCCTGTTTTCGTCTATGAGCCCAATTTGAAACATTGAATTGTCTATAATTGCTCGACCTTTTTTGATTGTTATGGGATAGTATTGACATGTAGTATCTATTAAACCTTTCAATATCTTATTAACATCAAAATCTTTAAATGAGTGGGTTTCGTTGGCTTCTAATTCGAAATTCCTTTTTACCATTTTCCTGTTTATCTTAGTCTCATCAGGCAAAGGCAATTGATTAAAAGCAAAATCATCCAAATTTATTACAACACTTAGATACACTCAATATTATAACCTTATTAACTTCACACAACTGTATCAAATATATTGCGCACCTCCCTTCTTGTACCTCAAATCAAAAATAGTTACACGCACACAGAATCTTGAATTGAAGACCATAAGCATTTATAATGATTTAAAATCGCTGGCGCGTTTAATTAAAAATATCAATGTCTTTCAATTTAATAAAAATACTTTAAGGTAAAAACAGGGACAGCGATAGTCAAGAGGATTAAAGCTTTCTAAGGCTTGCGAAATTATAAAATAACGAACCATAGGTGTGCGCTGTAAGTTTCATTTAACACCGCTAAAATTTGGAAGAAATACTACTATCAAAACTAAACGTATAAATGATTTTCCTGACAGGTTTGTTTCTAAGTACCATGACGTAATACCTCTCAGATGGAAGAGGATTTTCCATGGTCATCTATTCTTCGGAATAAGAAATATTCATTTTTTTTGATAATCAATTTGTCTTAAACTTCAGAACAGCAAAAGAGATATAAGCTATTGTCATTCCCGAAACATTAGGTGCCATATCAGTCAATGATCCTCTATTTGCAATATTATAAACTATTTTGGTTCAAAAGTAGCCCAAAAGTGTATTTCACCGCACTTGCATAATTCTGATTAAGCTTAATTCAGGTCCCACTACTTTAATCTTTTCTGACACCTTAAAACTTAAATGGTCTAAGCTTTACAAGTCATCGTTGTTACAAAGAATTCAAATTTTTACAATGGGGATACATAGAAAATTCGAATCTCTCAGGTGGCACAGTGGTATCGTTAATCTTCTGAAATCCCTGTAAGAGCCAAACACCACTTTCAAAAGGCCGACCCGATTCTCACTCTTAATTTAAGTGGATTGGGCAAACGATTAATAACTCAACCGCTGCCCTTTGACAAGCTTATATCCTACCACAAATGCTAATACAATTATACCAGCCACAGAGGCATATTTTATAAGCGCATACTGCCCATTTTCTACGATTAAAGCTATCAGTGCCCAGATAAATACCAATGGAATAATCATTCCGCGCTGTTGTGCCATAAAAATACCCAAGAGCGTTAATACACCAATGATTACAACTGTGATTATAACTTGGGTTTCTAATGCAGGGGATACACCAGCCTCAGTGATTGCCAGTGCAACGGAGATAGCCGTCGCCGCACATATCCAGCCTAAGTAAACTTGAGTAGGCAGATAATACCATGATGTTTTAGAATCGGTTTCTAATGAGACCTGTTGTCTAAGTGCTAGAAATAATAGTATCAAAGCCATGAGGTGCCACATGATATTTATGAAACCTAACCACTGGATGTCCATATAACTAATGGGAACAAAAGCAATAGATGCTAAGCCTGCGGATATACCTGAGAGTGTAGCCTTTCTAAGATACTGACTCTCTACTCGGGATGACTGCACTTGAAACCAACTGTAAAAGATCATACCAATAAAGATAGGACCCCAGATAGCGAAGGCGTATCCTGCAGGTTGAATGAGTACACTTTCATCATCCTCAAAAGGAGAAGGGAAAAACAAATTTACACCAAAATTGACGAGAGGAACTATGAGAAAGATGATAAATTGGATTTTACGAAGGCCCATGTTTTAATTTTAAATTACTTAGTAGGTCATCTACGATGCACTAAACTAATAAAGAATTCCAAGGTTTTTGAATTTAGATTTTTTTTTGAATGATCCAAGTCTAGTTCAAAATATATTTATCTTTACTTTCCTACTGGGGCAATACATTCGGCTCATTGCATTCTCTCAGTACATGATTCACAAAACCCTAGGCCGTTCTAATGTGATTTTCAATTTCTCTTATCCTAGGATTCTTTTTAATTGCTTACAGTAACTGTACCTGAGTCGATAATCTACTTAGGCTTTTCGGTAATGCCGATATCGATACTTGCCCATGTTGCCAAAAGGGTAAAATCTGCGTGGCCTTAAACTACTCATAGAATATTACCAACGAATACCAGAGGACTGCTCTATCGATGAAATCAAAACCTACCTCGTCTACCAACGTGATACCCTTAACATCGCTTCCTCTACACTTAATGTAAGAGTATGCGCTCTTAAGTACTACTTTAGACATATCGTCCAAAGACTCGATCTAGTTGTCAAAATCCCCAATCCACGTGTCCAAAAATTTTTGTCGATGGATTTACTCACCCACTTAAAGAACTGATTAAAACCAGTTTTCGTGTTTTGAAATTTTCTAACCTCACTTAATATCAACCCTTGTTCGTAATTCAAAGATTGCTTACATACGCATGCGGTGAATGTTAACTTGGCCATGTCTATTCCTACACTTTGTTTTGCTAAAATCATAACATTTTTTTCGTTGTTAACAATATGACAATTCTTACCTCGTCTTTCCTTTTGTCTTACTCTTGCTCGTTATGCGGCATTAAGTACTGTCCTGACTCTATAAGAAACTATAAAATAGAATGCGGTGGTACCTGCGGACCAGGATGACATTTGCCTCCTTGGGAACGAATCAACTTGCTTTCCTTGGACATTTATCTCTAGTATAAACCACAAGATAAGAACCCAGTGCTATTCAGATTTTAAAGGTAAAAGGGACGAGGACGTCAGTGTGCTATGATTGAATAGCATTTTCTTATTTTGCTTTTTTACCCAAAAAGCTTGTTCTGACTCTCAATGATATTTCTGATTTCTTCTATTGCCTATTCTTTAAAACCAATTCCACTTGTTCTAATGTGATATTTTTACTCCTAAGTAGAATCAATAAGTGATACGTTAAGTCAGCAGCTTCATTTTTGAACAAATCTATGTTGTCATCTTTGGCTTCAATTATAAGTTCTACGGCTTCTTCTCCAACTTTTTGAGCTACTTTATTGATGCCTTCTTTAAAAAGTCTGTTAGTGTAGGATTCTTCAACATCTTGTTCAATCCTTTTATTTATTATTGATTCTAATTTGTAAAGAAATCCTTTATTAGTATTATCGTCAAAACATGAAGTATTTCCCTTGTGACAAGTTGGGCCATTAGGTTGAGCCTTTATAAGTAAGGTATCATTGTCACAATCGACAAATATGTCTTTTACAACAAGTGTATTACCAGATGTTTCTCCCTTAGTCCATAATCTGTTTTTCGATCTACTAAAGAATGTAACAACTCTATCTTCGTTGGTTTTGATAAATGCCTCTTCATTCATATAACCAAGCATCAGCACTTGAAGCGTTTCATAATCCTGTACAATAACAGGTATTAATCCACTTCCTTTATTAAAATCTATATTCATCTTATTGGTATTTGTTGGTTTTTGAGATATGTTTTTAGTTTAGGTATAGGGATTTTATTGTAATGAAATATACTTGCTGCCAGGCCTCCTGTAGCTTCTGTTTCTAGAAAGAGACTTTTGAAGTCTTCTTCATTGCCTGCGCCACCAGATGCAATAACCGGTATGCTGAGTTGCTGAGCTACTTGCTTAGTCAAATTAATAGCAAATCCACTTTCTGTACCATCATTACACATAGAGGTTAATAGGATTTCTCCAGCTCCAAGTTCTTCTACTTGTTTGGCCCAAGCTAGAGTTTCATGTTTGGTTTCTGTTCTACCACCGCGAACAAAAACCTTCCATATATCCTTGACTAGTTTGGTATCCATTGCAACTATGAGACATTGACTACCAAACTCCTTTGCTATTTCCTCGATGATTTTAGGGTTCTGTACTGCAGATGAATTAATACTTACCTTATCTGCTCCCGCGCTTATCAAAGCACTAACGTCTTCTACAGAGCTAATCCCTCCACCAACGGTAAATGGAATATCGATTTGTAAGGCTACTTTTTCTACGAGAGAAATCAACGTTTTTCTCTTTTCGACTGTAGCGGAAATATCCAAGAAAACCAACTCATCTGCCCCTTCTGAGCTGTACTTTTTAGCAAGCTCTACAGGATCACCTGCATCTTTGATATTGACAAAATTCACACCTTTTACGGTTCTGCCGTTGTTGATGTCAAGGCAGGGTATAATTCTTTTCTTTAGCATAATTCTCGAAGTTGTTTTAATGTGATCCTGCCCTCGTAGATAGCCTTGCCTACGATAGCCCCTTCACAACCAATGGCTTTGAGTCTTTCTAAGTCATCAATATCAGATACTCCACCACTTGCAATCAAGTTGACAGATGTGTGAGATAAGATATCTTTGTAGAGGTCTAGCGAAGGGCCTGTTAACATTCCATCCTTGCTGATATCTGTACAGACTACATATTTTATACCGTCATTATTGTACTCTTGTATAAAAGACAAGACTTCCAAATCAGAAGTTTCGGTCCATCCTGTAGTGGCGATTTTTCTATTGTGGCAATCTGCTCCTAGCATGATCTTATCGGCACCATAGTCTACTAGCCATTGTCGTACTAATAGAGGATCAGAAACAGCTAGGCTTCCTATGGTTACTTGTCTAGCACCAGATTGGAATGCAATATTTAGATCAAAATGTGATTTGAGCCCACCTCCAAAATCCACGTTCAAACTTGTTTCTTTACAAATTGATTCTAGTATTTTATGATTGACAATATGCTTAGATTTTGCACCATCAAGATCTACAATGTGTAGATACTCTAAGCCAAAATCTTCAAACCTTTTAGCCATTTCTAATGGGTCATCACTATAGACTTTTTTTGTGCTATAATCTCCTTTAGACAGTCTAACACATTTTCCATCGATAATATCAATTGCTGGAATTATTCTCATAGTTTCATGAAGTTCATTAGAATTTGTTCTCCTACACTAGCTGACTTTTCTGGATGGAATTGTGTTGCATAGTA
>ENA-ORXM01002355-ORXM01002355.1-marine-metagenome-genome-assembly--contig:-NODE-2355-length-22362-cov-15.844155_pt1 | contig 22362 bp, 20 predicted proteins | sample MGYA00237867_ERZ511480 | MGnify/ENA primary metagenome ERZ511480 (study PRJEB26309, sample SAMN06266103) | marine metagenome | isolation source: Algal blade | place: United Kingdom:Sidmouth, United...
TTTATTAATTTAGAACACGCGAACATTTAGTACTATATTTTAAAAATAAACCCATGAGCAACTACCATATAAAACACCTAGAAGAATACTACCAAGTTTACAGGAAATCGGTAAGAGAACCCGAAAACTTCTGGGAAGAAATTGCCGAAGAGCATTTTATGTGGCAAAAAAAATGGGACAATGTATTACGTTGGGACTTTTCAAAACCCGAAGTCCATTGGTTTGAAGGCGCACGATTAAATATTACAGAAAACTGCATCGACAGGCATTTAGCAACACGTGGAGATAAAACAGCTATTCTATTTGAACCTAACGACACAAAAGCATCAGCAGAGCATATCACATATAAACAATTACACGACCGTGTTAATCAATTTGCCAATGTTTTAAAAAATCAAGGCATCACAAAAGGCGATCGTGTTTGTATCTACTTGCCCATGATTCCGGAATTGGCAATATCCGTTTTGGCATGTGCCAGAATTGGTGCTATACATTCGGTCGTTTTCGCTGGGTTTTCAGCAACAGCTTTATCAACAAGAATTAACGATTCCAATTGTAAAATGGTTATAACAAGCGATGGTTCATACCGTGGTGCAAAAACCATCGATTTAAAAGGCATCGTAGATGAAGCACTGATAAGTTGTGAAGGGGTTGAAACCGTTCTGGTAGCAAAAAGAATCAATACAGATATAAACATGACTTCCGGTCGTGACCAATGGTTACAACCACTTTTGGATAACGCTTCCACATTTTGCAAAGCCGAAGTTATGGATGCGGAAGACCCGTTGTTTATTCTATACACATCAGGCTCAACGGGAACACCAAAAGGTATGGTGCATTCCACAGCTGGTTATATGGTTCATGCCGCATATACATTTAAAAATGTATTTCAATATAAAGAGGATGATGTGTATTGGTGTACAGCTGATATTGGTTGGATTACAGGACATAGTTATATTGTTTACGGGCCATTAGCAAATGGCGCAACAACACTCATGTTTGAGGGTGTACCAAGTTATCCAGATTTCGGGCGTTTTTGGGACATAGTAGAAAAGCATAAAGTCAATCAGTTCTATACGGCACCAACAGCTATTCGAGCATTAGCAAAACAAGGTTTAGATTTTGTCGAGAAATATGATTTATCTTCACTTAAAGTGTTAGGCTCTGTTGGCGAACCTATTAATGAAGAAGCATGGCATTGGTATAATGATAACATCGGTAAAAAGAAAAGTCCTATTGTTGACACTTGGTGGCAAACCGAAACAGGCGGTATTATGATAACACCAATTCCTTTTGTAACACCAACAAAACCTACCTATGCTACACTACCGTTTATAGGGGTTCAGCCCGCATTAATGGATGAAGCAGGAAAAGAATTAAAAGGCAATCAAGTAGAAGGGAGGCTGTGTATAAAATTTCCATGGCCGAGCATGGCAAGAACTATTTGGGGAAATCATCAACGTTATAAAGATACCTATTTTTCAGCTTACGAAAATAAATATTTCACAGGTGATGGTGCTTTGAGAGATGAGGTTGGGTATTACAGAATTACCGGTAGGGTTGATGATGTTATTATCGTTTCTGGTCATAACCTAGGCACTGCACCGATTGAAGATGCTATTAATGAGCACCCAGCAGTATCAGAATCTGCTATTGTTGGATTTCCGCATGACGTAAAAGGAAATGCCCTTTACGGTTATGTTATTTTAAAGGATACAGGAGAGTCTAGAGATCAAACCAATTTGAAAAAAGAAATTAACCAGATAATAACAGAACATATTGGACCTATTGCTAAGTTGGATAAAATTCAATTTACAAATGGTTTGCCTAAAACACGCTCAGGAAAAATTATGCGTCGAATTCTCCGTAAAATTGCTCATAAAGACACTGGCGATTTGGGTGATATAAGTACTTTGTTAAATCCCGAAGTAGTTCAGGTTATTATGGATAATGCACTGTAAATATTCGGATTTTAATTTTTTTATATCTTATAAAAACGATTTAAACTAAACAGATCCACTTGAAATCTCCATATAAAATCAAAAATCTTATAAAATATTATTTATTGAAATTAAAGCGGTTTTTATTATTTCTGGTTTTAATACTCTTACTAGTAAATTGCACCAAAAAGAAGGCGCCTGAATTTCTTTTGCGTGCCAGTCTTCTTGTTAACGAAAGTCATACTTGGTTCCAAGCTTTTAATTATTTTTCAAAAATTTTAGAAGAACGTTCAAATGGAAGAATTGTTCTTGAGTGTTACCATTCAGAACAATTGGCTAAAGAAATCGAAGCTATTAGACTCATTCAGGCAGGTGTTATTGATATGACAACAACAGGCTCTATGCTTAATAATTGGATTGATATTGTTGCTTTTTGCGAACTGCCTTTTCTTCTCAGGGATTCTACAGATATGAGAAATCTTATTAATGGTTCTGTAGGAAAGCGTATAGCACTGGAAATGCGTGAGAAAACAGGATTAAGGACATTAGGATTTTTTCAAAGAGGCGCTAGACATTTAACATCCAATCGTCCTATAAAACACCCCGATGATTTAAAAGGATTAATTGTTAGAGTGCCGAATGTACCAACTTTTGTAACAGCGTGGCAAGCTTTAGGAGCAAAACCAACACCAATGGCATTTTCTGAAGTATTTACATCCTTACAACAAGGCACGATTGAAGCTCAAGAAAACCCATTCGCCATGATTAAGGCAGCTGGTTTTTCTGAAGTACAGAAATATTTAAACCTTACTGCGCATGTAGTAAGTTGGTCTTATCCCGTAATTGGTGAAAAACAATTTCAAGAGTTTCCAGATGATTTGAAAATTATTTTTTTAGAAGCTGCCAAAGACATGCAAATTTATGAACATCGCTTATTTCTTAAAAATGAGAAAAGTGTGCAAGATGAATTAAAAGCTGAAGGCATGACATTTGTTAAAGTTGATAAGGATGCCTTTGGTAATGCTGCAAGAGCTTCTATTTATAATAGTTTATCAGCAGAAATGCGAAAAATATATGATAATATTATAGATTCAAGAGAATGAAAGCAACACGAAAAAAAATAGGATATTTTTTAAAGTATGGTACATTGCTTAGCACAACTGGTTTTGTTGTCTCTACAATCATTCAAATTTATGCTCGTTTTTTTATGCAAAGTGCACCATCATGGACGGAAGAAGCTTCCCGATTTTTCTTTATTTATGCTGTTAGTTTTGCATCGGGATTAGCCATGAAAGGAAGCTATTATGTACGTTTTGATGTGGTTTATAATAAACTGAAGCCTAAGTATCAAAACCAATTACAAGTTCTTGTTTCTGTGTTTACTATTTTTCTATTTTTAATCCTTTCAATATATGCTATTCAATTTGTAAAAGTAGGATTACCTGAACATTCACCAAGTCTCAGTGCTTCTATGGCTATTGCTTTTTCTAGTATGTTAGTTATGGGTATATTTATAACACTTTATGCTTTTTGGGATTTATTAGGAATAATAAAAAAACTAAAACATAAATCATGATTTGGATTTTAATTATCGTATTTATTTTATGTTTAATTTTTAGGTTTCCAATTGCTTTTTCATTAGGTCTGTCTTGTTTGTTTTATCTTATTTTGAAAGGGATTCCGCTCATTATAATACCCATGAAAATGTATTCGGGTATTGATGTTTTCGTGCTGCTTAGTGTGCCTGGATTTATATTGGCAGGTAATTTGATGAATCAGGGCGGTTTAACATCAAAAATAATTACATTTTGTAACCATTTAATAGGCCATATTCGTGGCGGGTTGGCCTTATCTAATATTACAGCATCCATGGCGTTTGCAGGTATTTCAGGTACTGCTATTTCAGACACCGCCAGTATTGGAGCTGTTATGATTCCGGCCATGAAAAAGGAAGGTTACGATGCCGATTTTTCGTGTGCTATAACTGCCGCATCGTCAACAGTTGGGCCTATAATTCCACCGAGTGTTCCTATGATTATAGTAGCGACATTAAGTGGTTTATCAGTAGGAAGGTTGTTTTTGGCAGGAGCCATTCCAGGTTTTTTATTGGGTTTTGGACTTATGGCAGTTACTTATTTGATTGCTAAAAAAAAGAACTATCCTAAGCATCCTAAAAGTAATTTTAAACAAATAATATCAGGTTTTTTTGATACTTTTTGGTCATTGCTTATGACATTTATTATACTTTTCGGGATCATTGGTGGCGTTTTTACACCAACCGAAGCTTCAATAATAGCTGTGATTTATGCTTTATTGGTGGGTATGTTCGTTTATAAAAAGTTGAATTTTGAAAATGTTGCCGTAATTGTTTTAGATTCTATGAAAACGTCTGCATCTCTTATGGTATTAATAGGTTTTGCAAACCTCTTTGGGTGGATTTTAATTACTGAACAATTACCACAATTAGTATCTGCTGAAATTTTAAAACTATCGGATAATAAGTACGTGGTTTTATTATTGATAAATTTATTACTCATATTTGTTGGTACGTTTATGGAAACGATTGCAGCGCTTTTAATACTATTTCCTATTTTGCTAAAGGTGGCATTACAAGTAGATGTGGATCCTATTCATTTTGGTGTTATTGCATTATTGAATTTAATTATTGGCTTAACAACGCCACCGCTCGGGGTTTGTCTTTTTGTAGCATCAAGTATTGGTAAAGTTTCTATAGGTAAAGTTAGTAAAGCTGGATTGCCTTTTTTAATAACAAGCCTTTTGGTACTTATGGTCGTAACGTTAATACCGGGATTATCCTTATATCTTCCAGGTTTATTTATGGATTAGAGCTTATATTAATAAAGTATTATAAGTTAATGCTTCAACAAATATCCCCATTTTAGATTTTTACGTTTATCCAAGCGCGATAAAATTTTTAAAAAAATAATAGCTGTAATAAGGGCATCGCCACTTGCGGTGTGTCTATCCACTTTTGGTACGTTTAATTCTTTACATAAATCATCTAGAGAATAGTGTAATTTTAATTTTTCTCGGTAAATAACATGTTTCGATTTGGTAAATAAAACACCTGTATCAATAAACCTATTTTTCAATTTGCCTAAGCCATGTCTGGCAAGTATAGCATTTATCATCGCTTTATCAAAATTAACATGATGTGCAATTAATACAGCGTTTTTTATGTAATCCAAAAAGATTTTTATGGCTTCTAGCTCGGAAACTTTGTCCAAAGCGCTTGATTTCATCAATTCATGAATCTTAACCGTTTCAGGGTTAAAAACATCTTGTTCTAAATAGAGTTCTAAAATATTATTTACAGCTATGGTTTTGCCTACAAATGCCACAGCGCTGATGGAGAGTATACGGTCCTTTACCGAGTCAAGCCCTGTTGTTTCAGTATCAAAAGCTACAAAACGTGTATCTTCAATAGGCGTTTTATTTAAGTTTTTAAAATGCGCATTGTAGTTTATCCAAAAATCTGGACGATCAGATTTATTCTTACTAAACCATTTTAAAATCATTTTAATTGGTAATTATATAAAATTTTTCAAATCGAAACGGACTTGTAAAATTTCTTGAATTTCTTGAATAGGCTTAAAACAGCGTCTCAATTTTAATTTTTCTTCTTTTGTTAAAGTTTCTAAATCAATAAGTTTTCCAGAATCATTATGTAACAGGCCTTGTTTGGTTTTAAACTTTGAAAGGGCTCTAAAAGCATATGAACAGGATTCATACAATTCCTTGTTTTTAATCTCTAATTGTGCTAGCTTTTCGAAGCGTTCGTAAGTGTTATTTACATCCTTTACTTGCTTGTTTAATGTAAGTAATCTAGCAGCATCAACCAAAGGCATAATAGCTCTACTCTTAATATTAAAAAGTTCTTTTTGTTCCCCATTTTGTTCAACTAAAAATTGTTTAAAAAAACCAAGAGGCGATGGGCTCTTAACCGCATCACTTCCTAAAAATTTAAAAAATAAGGAGGTTTCGCCAAGAGTTGCAAAAATAGTGGTTGTAAGTTTGTCAACCATTTTTTTATTTCCATAAACACAATTATAATCGAAGAATATGGAAGACAATAAAACTGCCTTTTCATCAGGTTTTAAAATCCAATCCTTAAATTGCGTATTCCATTCTGAAATGGATTTACACCACTCTGGGTTGCTAGCCATCATATCTGCTTCACAATATTCAAAACCAACCTTGTTTAATGTTTTTGTAACATAGCGCGCTAATTCTAAAAAGTAACCTTGTGTGACTTCGTATTTTTTTTTCGGAACGTCTTCAAAAATTATAGCATTATCTTGATCGGTAAATAATAGTTGTTCCTTTCTTCCCTGACTTCCTAAAGCTAACCACGAAAAGGTTACTGGTGGAGGGGTTGGCATTTTTTTTATGGACAATTCAATAGCGCGAATAGTTACCGCATCGTTTATATGTGAAATGATTTTTATAATGTGCGATATGGGAATGTTTTGTTCTAAATAACTTTTTAAAAGACCATTGGCTTTAAGTCTTGCAGCACGTAATTTTTTAGTGCGTTTTGCACGTTTTATTTCCTTTAAAATAACGGCAGGATTATTTCCTAAAGTAGCCAAAACATCATGATGGGTTAGCACACCTATTAATTTTGAATTTATTGAACCATCTTTAGTAATACATAAATGCCCGATGCTGTTTTTTATCATTTGTAATTGACCATCAGCAACCGTTAAATCTTTTTTTCCTGTGATTACCGGGGAGGTCATAATTTTGGTTACACGAGTTTCTATCGGGAATAAGCCTGTGGCAATCTTATTTTTTATATCACTATTCGTAATAATTCCAACAGGTCGTTTATTGGAATCTACAACTATAATACATCCAATTTTATGATCACACATTTTTTTAGCAGCACTTTTTAAAGTAGATCTTACACCACAGGTAATTGGGTTTTTGGTGTAATTTGCCGTATGGAAGTTTTCTATATCTTGGCTTGTATTGGGTAAATAATCAATAAAAATTTTACCAGATTCTTCGGCTGTATAAGGGGTGTAGGTATTGGTAGCAAAAGCAGTAATTAAGTATTTTTGAATTTTAGCATTATTATCTGTTATAGACTGAAAAAGCGCAATAGGAATAGCATAAACAATGGATTCTTCATTGGCTATAGCAGTGAGGTTATAAGTATCCTTATTTATTAATGGCTTCAAACCAAAAATATCGCCCGTATCATGGATATTCATAACTTCAATAGTTGTATCATTATCGTAATTTGAACTTACGGCACCATCTCTAACAATATAAAAATACTCATGTGTCGAATCATTTTTCTTAAAAACTACGTTTCCTTTTTCTAAGTAAATAATATTGATTTCCGAAGCTAAATTGATTAAATCTTTTGACCAAACCATATTAAATGGTGGATAGCGCTTTAAAAATTCACCAACACGTTCAGCAATAGAATTCTTCATCTTTCAGTTTAAATGGACTTATAAGTTATACTAATTTAAAATCTAAAAGTAATTCACCTTCAATAAAGGCTTGTATATGGTCACCATTAAAATTTTCACCAGCTCCACTTGCAGGTGTTCCTGTAAAAATTAAATCGCCAGGTTCTAATGTCATATATTTCGAAACAAAAGCGATTATTTCAACAAAATTATAAATCATATCACTTGTATTTCCTGATTGTTTTTCTTCACCATTAATAGTTAAACTAAAATTGATATTATTGATATCAGCAAAATTGGAAAAAGGTTTAAATCCATTCACGGGAGAAGCGCCATCAAAACCTTTAGCTAATGCCCAAGGACCTTTATTTGCTCTACTCGCCGTTAAAACATCTTTGGCGGTATAATCAATACCAATACCAATTTCGCTTATATATGCTGCTGCATCACTTTCGGAAATATTTTTACCGGTTTTACCAATTTTAGCTACGAGCTCTACTTCATAAAGTAATTGATTTGTAATGTCGGGAAAAGAAATAGTTTGATTATCGGTTACCAAGGTGCTTTCAGCCTTTAAAAAAATAAGTTGTTCACCAGTTTTAAGTGCGCTAATTTCACTTTTATCATTTACATAGTTTTTACCAATGCCAATTATTTTCATAGTTCAATCAGTTTAATAATTCATTGTAAATGTAATCATTAACTTATAATAATTTAACAGATAAAGTTAAATTAAGATAGAAATTGTATTAACTTTATAAGGAATTAAATAATTATTAACTTTAGCTTAATATACCTATCATGGCAAAATCTCAAGATGCAAAAAAGAATGTAAAAAAAGAAGCAGTTTTAACACCAAAAGAAAAAAAGGCCGCTAAACTTGCTAAAAAAGCAAAAAGAACATAACCCGCTTAGGACTTTTAAAATTATAAAAACCACTTTAACCGAGTGGTTTTTTTAGTTAAAATTTTGTATGTTTTTCGAGGTTTATTTTTAAAATACGGTTTCCATAAATCGTATAGTCTTAAAATAAAAGTTTACATTATCAGTCAATGAATAGAATGGGAAGCTAAACTTATAGATTTTGATTATTGATCTTAAATCCCAAATTAAACAAGTGAAATTTATTCATGGTTTTCTATTATTTACAGCGTATTTAAAAAAATCTTTAATTAGGTTTTAGCTACAAATCCTTGGTATATTGAGTATTTTTGTAAACTACACTATTTTAAATTACAGATGCAACATTTTAAAGAATCCTCAAAAAATATTGATAAAAAAAAGCCGAAAGTGACTATGGTACAGGCCTTTAAAACCATTATTTGGCCAAGGCGAAATTTGGTTTTTGTAGGTTTAATTTTAATAGTTATACGTAGTTTATCTGGTTTGGTTTTACCGTGGCAAAGTAAAGTATTATTGGATGACGTGGTACCAAATAAAGATTATTCACAACTCTACGCACTTATAGGTATTGTAATTGCTGCAATAACAATACAGGCTGTTTCATCTTTTTTGCTGACCAGAATTTTAAGCGTTCAAGCACAATATTTAATTAGTGAATTGCGCGCACAGGTTCAAAAAAAAGTCCTCTCTTTACCCATAAGTTTTTTTGATAATACAAAATCGGGTGCTTTGGTTTCTAGAATCATGACAGATGTGCAAGGTGTTAGGAACCTTATAGGAACTGGATTGGTGCAATTAGTTGGTGGTTCGTTCACGGCTATTATATCATTAATAATTTTAATAAAATTAAACCCGTGGATGACTCTTTTTGTGTTTGTACCCCTTTCAATATTTGGTTTTATTGCACTGAAAGCGTTCAAATACATCCGACCTATTTTTAGAAAACGTGGTAAAATTAATGCTGAGGTTACAGGTCGATTAACCGAAACTTTAGCTGGAGTAAGAGTTATAAAAGCATTTAATGCCGAGGCGCAAGAAAATACGGTTTTTGAAAAAGGTGTCGATAAACTTTATCAAAATGTAAAAAAGAGTTTAACGGCTACAGCTATAATGACGAGCTCTTCAACCTTTCTAATTGGTGTGGCTACCACAGGAATTATGGGAATTGGTGGGTATTATATGATTTTAAGCGAAATGACTACAGGTGAATTTTTGTTCTTCACGTTAATTCTTGGGTTTATGATTGCGCCTATCGTGCAGATGAGTAATATAGGAAGCCAATTAACAGAAGCGTTGGCAGGTTTGGATAGAACGGAAGAATTAATGAATATGACTGCTGAAGAGGATGATAAGGAAAGACATATTCTGCTTGAAACCTTTAAAGGTGATATAGAATTTAAGGATGTATCGTTTTCATATGAGGAAAATAAAGACGTGCTTCATAATATCAGTTTTAAAGCACCAGCAGGTTCTGTAACGGCTTTGGTTGGCAGTTCGGGGTCTGGAAAATCTACCATTGCTGGATTATCGGCTACATTTTTAAATCCGAAATCCGGAAAAGTTACCATTGATAATCAAGATTTATCGAAAGTAAAACTAAATAGTTTTAGAAAACATTTGGGCGTGGTTTTGCAAGATGAATTTTTATTTGAAGGCACTATTAGAGAAAATATCATGTTCCCCAGACCAAATGCTACAGAAGATGAACTACAAAATGCCGTTAAAGCCGCTTACGTTAACGAATTTACCAATCGTTTTGATAATGGCTTAGAAACTTTAATAGGAGAAAGAGGTGTTAAACTTTCAGGTGGTCAACGTCAGCGTTTGGCTATTGCGCGTGCTATTCTGGCTAATCCAAAAATTATTATATTAGATGAAGCCACTTCAAATCTAGATACTGAAAGCGAAGCTTTAATTCAGAAAAGTTTGAATGAATTGGTTAAAAATAGAACGACTATCGTTATTGCGCACAGATTAAGTACCATTAGAAGAGCAGACCAAATTTTAGTAATAGAAGCAGGTAGAGTTGTGGAACGTGGTAATCACGATGAGCTAATTAACTTAAAAGGAAGGTATTACGATTTGTATACTTACCAAGCAAAAATTTAAAATTTATGAAAGTATCAGATTTAAATACATCCGAATATGGTTCTTATTATAAGAAATACATAAATAGTGTTTCAACTGAAACTATGTTAATGGAAGGATTTAAGCTTGGGGAACATCAGGTTTTAAAATTTTTTAAATCCATTCCGAAGGATAAATTAGAATATAGATATGAACCTGAAAAATGGAGTATAAAAGAAGTTCTTCAGCATATTATTGATACCGAACGTGTTTTTATGTATCGCTGTTTCAGAATAGCAAGACACGATACAAAACCTTTAATGGGGTATGAGCAAGATGATTATATAGCACCATCAAAAGCCAACATAAAATCTTTAGGTGAATTAATAGAGGAATACCAAGCAGTTCGGTTGAACTTTATTGTGCTTTTAAAAAGTTTAAACGATGACGATTTAAGGTGTATGGGAACAGCTAGTGAAACCCCAATGTCTGCAAGGGCTGCAGCTTTTATTGTTCTGGGACATGAAAGGCATCATATTGAAGTTGTAAAACAACGCTATTTATAAGTTGACCAAAATAGTTCGCTTTTTCATTCCAAAAAAAACGAACACAGAAAGTACTCCAAAAACAGAAAATCCTATAAATAAAGGCAGTACGGAAGTACTAACAAAACTACCTATATAATTTGCAATAGGAACTGCCATAACCGTAGATATAAATCCGTTAATTGCTGCGCCAATACCTGCAATATGACCTAAAGGTTGCATAGCAATAGCTCTTAAATTTCCGAAGAGAAAGCCAACAGCAAAAAACTGTAAAGCAAAAAAGGTTAGCAAAATATAAATACTTGGATTATTACCAGACCAAAATAAAATAACATATAATAAGGAAACAGCAGCATATCCAATACAGGCTATGTAGGATATACGCATCATCCCAAATTTCAAAACTAACCTACTATTTAAAAAAGTAGCAAAACCCACAGATATGGCTAAACTTGCAAAAATATATGGAAATAATTCAGCTAGATTATATTGCTCTTGGAAAATTTGTTGAGACGTACTTAAATATACCATAAACGAGCCTGTAATAAAACCGGAAACAAATGTAAACGCTACAGCCTTTTTATGTTTGAAAAATTCTTTTGTGCCATCTATAAAAAGATTTGGACTAAATTTTATACGTTTCTCAATACCTAAAGTTTCAGGTTGCCTTTTCCAAAACCAAAGCATTATAAAAATACCAAATAGTAAATTAAAATAGAAAATAGATTCCCAATTAAAAAAGGTTATTAGAAGTTGACCTAATGTTGGAGCAACTACAGGTACTAATATAAAAAACATCACTACAATCGAAATTATTTTTGCCATATAATCACCGTCGTAAGAATCTCGTATCATAGATAGCGCTAAACTTCTTGGGGATGATAAACCAACACCTTGAAGTACACGTCCAATAATCATAAGTTCAAAATTTTTGGTGGTAACACAAATTATGCTTGCCAAAATAAATACAATAAAACCTATGTAAACAATAGGCTTTCTGCCAAAACTATCAGATAACGGTCCAAATATAAGCTGCCCGAATCCAAGTCCTAAAAATATCATCGTGATTAGCAATTGGTTGTCGTTGGGATCTGTTATTCCAAGAGCGGTGCTAATTTCTGGTAATGCCGGTAATAATGCATCTATAGATAAAGCAACAATAGACATTAATGATGCCATTAAAGCGACAAATTCCAGTTTAAAATGTTGGGTTTTTTGCATTCCGCAAAAGTAATTCAATTATATGCGATTTTATCTTTACAATCATCTATTAACGCAATTTTAATATTGATATGTTTGAAATGTTTTCTTGCTCAAAACGAACATTAAATAAACTTAAGTTCACAAGATTTAAAAATGCCTTATTAATTTAAACAGTTTCGGATAGAAGTATTTAGTACTATATTTGTGTTTGATATTAATTACACTTTATTTTATGCCATTTAAAAAACTCATTCAGCCTTTAAAGGAAATACTTGAAAATAAGGGGTTTAATGAGCCGCTAGCTTTTCAAAAATCAATTTTATCAAAAATAAAAGGCGGGGCAAGTATGTTTTGTATAGCGCCAAAAGGCGCAGGAAAAACTACAAGTATTATACTTAGCGTAATTCAGAAATTAAATGGAGAGGCCTTTGAGGATGCACCTAGAGCTCTAATCTTTGTAAAGGATAAACAAGCTGCGTTGGATTTAGAATTAGAATTTAATTCTTATTTAAGAGGTACCGATTTACGTGTGTATTGTGCTTACGAGCAAAAAAATATTGAAGCACAACGCGATGAAATTTATAATGGTGTTGATATCGTGATTACAACACCTAAGCGTTTAAATAAAATTTATCTTCTCAATGGCATAAATTTGAATAAATTACAACTTTTTATAGTTGATGATGCTGAGTTTTTATTGAGGAATAATAATTTGGCGGAAATTGCTAGAACACCAGAAAGTATCGGGAAGTGCCAATATTTAATATTTTCCACATTGTTTGATAGTCGATTTAAACGTTGGTTTGATACTTTCATGTATAATGCAAAAATTATTAGATCTAAATAATTTTAATGGTGCAAATACTAACGCTGTGCTTCTAATTTATAATATAATAATAAAGTATGGGCATAACATATCTATTTTTTTATTAACCGTTTTCTTAACGTATAGAATATGAGTTTCTATTAGTTTTTTTAGATTTTTTTTTATTTAAATTAAAGTATATAAAGGTAAAGTATATAAAAATAGAAGAATAATAATCATCGATAATTTGTAATTTTCTGAGTCAATCGTTCTTATTTAACTATGTTAATTTTATTTTACTAGTTTAGCATTTGGAATAATAATTGTAATGAATATAGCTTAGCAATAAGCTTTTAAATTAGATAAAACAATGTAGCGTTTGGAATACCTTATTTCTTGCCAGTAACTGACATGCGATACTAAATTGCCTTCTGAAATCGTCATGATTCTTGCAACAGGTTTTAAATCTGATGGAGGTTTTTCAAAAATGTAAATCTTATTCGTATGGACTTCCACAGCACCTGAATTACCATTAACTAGTACCAACTCTCCTAAAGCATAGCCTAGATTTAAACCTCTAATAGCACTTTGGCTATCAATCTGTATAACATCGTTGTTAATATTTGATATTTTTGAAACAATGGCGCCTAAAGCGCTTAAGGTTTTCCCAAAGCTAAGGGCAATGCAACTCCGAACGCGATCATCTAAAAAACCATAGGATAAAAGCTATAACTCGGTATAGGCATCCACAACATCTTGATAATTGGCTTTGACCATAGAGGTACTCCATTCAACAATACTTTTTGAGGTTTTCAAAATGTCATTTAGGTCTTTAATTTGAAGTTTTTCTTTATCAATAGCGCTATTAATAAGGTTCGGAACTTCTTGATATTCCCAAGTTTCAATTAAACCAATTCCCATAGCTGAAGAGGCCAGCGTACTGATTTTATCTAAATTTCCCGAGAGTGTTTCAGTTTTTCAATTTTGGGATTCAATAAGGAGTTTATTTTCAAAACATTGGAAATGTCTAAAAGCTTCAATCTTTTTATACTGTGTTTTAAATCCAAAATATGAAAATGAATGGTTTCCAAAAGGTTGGACAATTGTGAAATATACTGTTCTGAAGAGAGGCTCTCATCATTCGACTTTAAGAACAATTTTAATTTTTAGGTAGCAGAATTAGTTTCGGAAATAGTGCTTAAATCCATTGCCAAGAATTTAAAATCAAGTGGCGCATAAAAGGTTTTCATAGTTTCTATTAACTTTGAAAATTCTTTTTTGTTAGCTATTGAAAGCTTCTCATTATTCTTGTTTTCATAATTTTCAACCAGTTTGATATCAGAAGGCTTTGGTTGGCCGTGTATTTTATACTAATATCCATGAACGAAGGTATGTCTTCCGAAATGGTTTTAGATACACTTCGCATCAATTGTGCTGAGTTATTATCGCCATTGTGAGGAATATCCTTAAAGGCCTGGCGGATTAAATAATAATGTTTTGATATTATACTATCATTCTTTAATAGTGTTTCAAAAAAAGCTTTTCCCCAAACTTCTTCATCTTCAGATTGTATATCACCACGATAATATCGTCCTTTTATAAGCACCCAGCCATTATCAACGCCGGCTAAATATTTTCCTATTTGGTATTGCTTTAATCGATTGTAATTACTTGAAGCATCTAGTAATTCATTCTGCTTATTGTCGTTTAAAATTTCCCAAAAAATAAATGATTTTTTTTTCTGAGTTTTAGGAGAGAATGCTTAAAGCTGGCATGTTGAATCCCGCCACCAATATCATACATACATGGTCTTTTCTGTTCCCTAATGCTTCCATCTTTACAAAACCATTTTATACGATGTTTAGGGTCTCAAACATCATTTTTGTAATTTTCAACTAGCGATTAAATTTGTTTTATTGATATCTCTTGCGCATAAATTAATTGGCTTAAAAACAGGAATAGAATCTCTGGAAATAGGGGTTTAATCATAAGGATGGAACATTTAAATTTAGGGTGTTTTAAAAATAGCAATTTCGACTAAAATTTTCAATTTACCTATGATGTTTAACGCATATAAAAGTAATATTGACTGTATAGGTTTTATGATGTTTAAATATTATTTTTTATAATAACTTGTATAAAAATTTAAAAAAAAGACATTATGAAAAATAAAGCATTTATATCACTATTACTTGTAAATCTGATATTTTTATCCTGTAAGCAAGAGGTTAATGCGCAAGCTCCTGATGCCGTAAAAGAAACATTCCAGAAAAAATATCCAGGTGAAGATGATCCCGATTGGCACCAAGATGACCATGGTAATTATGAATCAAATTTTAAAATTGACGGTATAAAATACCGTGCGGATTTTAATGCAGACGGCTCATGGATTGAAACAGAGACTAGCATTGACGAGGATGACTTACCAAAGGCTATTAGAGAGGCCATTGAGAGAGATTATGAAGATTCTGAAATTTCAGAAATTGAAAAAGTAGATCATCACTCAAAAGGTATTTTTTACGATGTAGAATTTAAACAAAAAGGTAAAAATATGGATGTAGAATACAAAGCTTCTGGAGCGGTTATAAATTAAGGCTATTTTAGTCATGGATATTGAACTTTGGCAGGTATTCAAAATACAACAACATCTTATGTTGAAATTCAATGATGATAAATAACAACTTAATATTTGAAAAAACAGCCCTAAAATTTTCTTGAGGGCACAGTTCATGTAATTGAATAATTAGACCTTCTAGGGAATTTCAGTTTTTTTATGATTTTGTTAAATGTAAAAACAAAATTATTATAAATTTTTCGAACATTCATGTTTAAAAACCATTAGGATTTAATTGTATTACAAGGGTATATTGCCGTGTTTTCGCTTTGGTAATTGTATTTTTTTGTCTTCTAACATATGAAAGGCTTTAATTAATTTTCGGCGTGTGTTTTTGGGAAGGATCACTTCATCAATAAATCCGCGTCTTGCGGCTCGGTATGGATTTGCAAATTCCTTTGCATACTCTGTTTCTTTTTCCGCTAGCTTTTTATCTGGATAATCTGCGGTGGCAATTTCTTTTTTAAAGATAATCTCGCTAGCACCTTTGGCACCCATAACGGCAATTTCTGCTCCTGGCCACGCAAAATTCATATCTGCTCCAATGTGTTTTGAATTCATAACATCATAAGCACCACCGTAAGCTTTTCTGGTAATAACCGTTACTCTTGGTACAGTAGCTTCACTTAGCGCGTATAATAATTTTGCGCCATGAACTATAATACCATTCCATTCTTGGTCAGTCCCTGGTAAAAATCCTGGAACATCAACTAAAACCAATAAGGGAATATTAAAACAATCACAAGTTCGTGTAAAACGTGCCGCTTTTCTAGAACTATTAACACCCAAAACGCCTGCAAAAGCCATAGGTTGATTGGCTATAATACCTATGCTTTTACCGCTTAAACGAGCAAAGCCCACAATAATGCTTTCCGCATAATCCTTATGGATTTCATAAAACGTATCTTCATCAATAATTCCCGAAATGACCTCACGCATATCGTAAGGTTTGTTGGAACTCTCAGGGACAATATTAGATAATACATCCCGTACTTCATCTTCAATTTTGTAATTAAGTTTTTTAGTAGTTTCGCTATTGTTTTGAGGGAGATAGCTTAAAAGCGTTTTGAGATCTTCTAAACAGGCAACGTCATTTTTTGAAGTTTTATGAGCCACACCAGATTTTGTTGCATGTGTTAATGCACCGCCCAATTCCTCACTGGTTACAGTTTCATTAGTTACTGTTTTTACAACATTCGGACCCGTAACGAACATGTAACTGGTATGCTCAACCATAATCGTAAAATCGGTCATAGCTGGGGAATACACGGCACCACCAGCACAAGGCCCCATAATTGCTGAAATTTGTGGAATCACCCCAGAGGCCTGTACATTTCTGTAGAAAATATCGGCATAGCCACCTAGCGAGCGCACACCCTCTTGAATACGGGCACCTCCAGAATCATTTAATCCAATAATTGGCGCCCCAATTTTAACCGCCATATCCATAATCTTGCAGATTTTTTCAGCATGGGTTTCAGAAAGTGAACCCCCAAAAACGGTAAAATCCTGAGCGTAGGTATAAACCAATCGTCCGTTAATAGTTCCATACCCGGTAATAACGCCATCGCCATAAATGATTTGGTCTTGCATCCCAAAATCTGTTGTTCTATGAGTAACCAAAGCACCAATTTCTTCAAAAGAGCCTTCATCCAATAAATAGTCAATACGCTCTCTAGCAGTTAATTTTTTATTGGCGTGTTGTTTATCAATACGCTTTTGACCACCTCCTGATTTTGAAAGTGTCTTGTATTTGTTTAGAACGTCTATTTTATCTTGTCTTGAATCCATATTTAAAGATATGTTATTAATCGAAAGTTTTTGATTTTTGTGTTTTTTAATCGTATGTTTAGTTTTGAAAGCCGAAACGTTTATTGCGACTTAAAACTGCGGCTTATCTGGTAATCGTAATATCTTTTGGTCTTCTATATATTGTTTTACAGCTATTAGGGCTGCTATTTTAGCCTCGCTTTCAGTTTCTGCTCTCAAGGCTTCTGGGGAATAGAAATTTTTCACAAAGTGCGTGTCAAAATCGCCAGATCGAAACGTTTCATGTTCACATACATATTTGCCAAAAGGTAGCGTAGTTTCAATACCTTTGATATGATAATTTTCTATTGCTTTAATCATAAGCTCAATGGCTTCTTCCCGCGTTTTGCCATACGTAATTAATTTAGCCAACATTGGGTCATAATAAATGGGAATATCCATGCCTTCTTCAAAACCATTGTCCACCCGAATGCCTTTGCCCTCTGGGATTTTATAAACATCCAAACGTCCAACACTGGGTAGAAAATTGTTTAGCGGGTCTTCTGCGTAAACCCTTAATTCCAAAGCATGTCCTAGTATTTTCAAATCGTTTTGCTTGATACTGAGTACCTCGCCACGAGCTACCTTAATTTGAAGTTCAACCAAATCAACTCCAGTGATTAATTCGGTTACAGGATGTTCTACCTGTAAACGGGTATTCATTTCCAAAAAATAAAAATTATCCGCTGCATCCAACAAAAACTCAACAGTTCCAGCCCCTACGTAATCACAGGCTTGAGCTACCTTTATGGCAGCTTCGCCCATTTTGCTTCTCAATTTTGGTGTTAATACGCATGAAGGTGCCTCTTCAACTACTTTTTGATGGCGGCGTTGAATACTGCACTCACGTTCAAAAAAATGAATGACATTGCCATGGCTATCCGCCATCACTTGAATTTCTATATGGCGGGGCGAAGTGACATATTTTTCTATAAATACGGAACCGTCACCAAAGGCAGATATTGCCTCGCTGATTGCACGATTCATTTGAGATTCCAAATTGCACTCTTTATCAACAACACGCATACCTTTTCCGCCACCACCAGCAGATGCTTTTATAAGAATAGGAAATCCAATTTCCTTGGCAATGGCTTTTGCTTTTTTAACATCGGTAACAGCTTCATCAATACCTGGAACCATTGGAATATTATAGGCTTTTACTGCATCTTTTGCGGCCAATTTACTGCCCATTATTTTTATGGCTTTTGATTTTGGACCAATAAATTTAATACTGTTAGTTTCACATAATTCAGCAAATGAAGCATTTTCACTTAAAAAACCATATCCCGGATGTATAGCATCCGCATTAGTAATTTCCACTGCGGCCATAATTCTGGGAATGCTTAGATAAGATTCAGCTGAAGAAGGCGGCCCTATACAAACCGCTTCATCAGCAAAACGCACATGAAGGCTTTCGCGATCGGCGGTGGAATAAACGGCAACCGTTTTGATTCCCATTTCTTTACAAGTTCGAATGATTCGTAACGCTATTTCACCACGATTGGCTATCAATATCTTCTTAAACATAGCAGGCGGGATTTAGTATGAATGTTGAATGATTAAAATTCAAATAGCAGGGGTTAATTGCAATTTGTATTGCAGACACCCCATCTTTACTTGTTCTTCAAAATTAAAACCTTTTCTTAACCATTTGGATCTACCAAAAAGAGAGGCTGATCATATTCAACCGGAGAAGCATCGTCGATCAAAATCTTAACGACTTTGCCACTTACTTCCGATTCAATTTCGTTGAAAAGCTTCATCGCCTCAACGATACAAACCACCATTCCTTTTGTAATAACATCACCTGGAACGATAAAGGGATCTTTATCAGGGGATGAAGATCGATAGAAGGTACCTACTATTGGGGATTTCACTTCTACAAAATCGCTACCTTCTGCAGGTGCTTCAGCTTTAGTTTCGCTAACAGCGGGAGCAGCCTCTTTCGGAGGTGCTGTCGGAGGAGCAGCTACTGGTTGCATTTGTACAGCGGGAACCGAATGAGTGGTAGCCACTGGTACAATCTGTTGAGTGTGGTGGGTGTTGGTAGCTTGATTTTTAAGTAATCGTCCGTATTTTTTGGTTCTGATGGAGAGTTTGAAATCTCCCTTTTCCATTTTAAATTCGGTCAGATTAGATTTGTTGATCAGCTTGATTAACTCCTGAACTTCTTTAAAATTCATAGTATTAGTTGTTGGTTCTTTGTCAAATTTTGAAGGCAAATCAACTAAAAGTGCATCTCACTTTTTTGTTGACTATAAGATCTAACAAAGAAGGTTATTTTTTTACACGTTCTACATAATTACTGGTAGCTGTATCTATTTTTACCAGATCTCCTTCATTAATAAAAAGTGGCACCTGAACTTCAGCTCCAGTTTCCAGCTTAGCTGGTTTCTTTGCGTTTGTAGCGGTATCACCTTTCAAACCAGGTTCGGTATAGGTAACTTCCAGTACAAGGTATTGTGGCAATTCCATTATCAACGGAATATCTTTAGCTGAATCAAAAAGAAGATCTACTGTCGAACCTTCCTTAATCAACTCAGGTTTGGTAATGAATTTTTCTTGAATCATCGTTTGCTCATAAGTTTCATTATTCATAAAATGAAAGCCCATGTCATCTTTATAAAGGAATTGAAACTTTCTTCTTTCCACTCGAACTATATCAATCTTATGACTAGACGGCCAGGTATTATCGACTACTTTACCACTCGTCATACTTTTAAGTTTGCAGCGAACAAAAGCAGGACCTTTACCAGGTTTGACGTGTAAAAATTCTACCACTGTCCAAACGTCATTGTTAAAGTTCAGACACAGACCATTCTTTATTTCTGAAGTATTTGCCATATGAATTAACTGGTTGAGTTATTTATATATAGAAGTTGTTTAAACGCTCCAAATTAGAGCGCTAAAAGTGCCACAAAGATATTAAAAACTTAGCGATTTTTGAGGTAGATGAAAGGAAAGAAAATCTGTGGTCTTTTGAATATTTTTGATTTGATTTTGATTAATTGTAGCTAAAATTAATTTTCTAATTAGGTGAGGTAAATGATATTTGCAATCAACTGTATTAGCCCAGACCTCTATATCATTTGTACTTATAAATCGCATAGTCTAATATTTTATCAGGAAACAAACGAAGTACGGTATTTTTTCCTACAAAATCAAACAGTTAGTATATGAGATGCAAAATCATGCGTAGTTTCTTAAGAAAAGAACCAACAACTAGGAACTAATAACTACGAACTACTGACTACTAACTACTTTTTCTTCCCCAAAGACACCTTGTAGTCGTCTACGTTTCCTTTAATTTTTACATTAAGGTATTTTGTTTTTTGGTTAGTGTCTACTGCAACAATTTTGTCTTCTTGTTTGGGAGTATTAGTAGAGTCTTTCTTGCTTCCAAATAATTTTTGCCAAGCCGCTTTTTTAACCGTTTTCCAAGGAATACGTATAGCATAATCTATATTTTGATTATTATCATGCGTACCAGATAGTTGCATATGCCCTAAAGTAGATGCAATGGTCATATTAGGAATGGTAATTTTTCCTTGCTCTATATTTAGACTATTCTGTAAGGTATCAAACCTAATGTTTTGCAGGTTTTTATCCTCCATATAATCGGAAAGAGCTAGCATGGGATTGTAATTTTTTAATCTTCCGTTTAGTACTTTTACATCCATTTCTAAAGTAGATTGGTCTAAATCTGGTACCAAATCTGGATATACTCTTATTTTACCTTTAATTTTAGAGGTAAGCTTCCCTTGTAAATTATCGGAAACGAGATGGTCTTGTCCAAAATTTTCAAACTTGAATAGCAGTTTATCCAAATCCACATTATTTAATACCAAATTTGGTTGCATATAAATATGTTCTGGATCACTACCATTAAAATATCCGTTTAATTTAATGTTTCCGCCAGCAGCATCCATGTCCAAGGTGTCTACATAAATGTAATGGTTAGGTGTGGTTCTTACCTCTGCTTTAATATTTTGTAAGTCTATTCTATGGTATATAAAGTGCGCAACGTTTGCCTTAAATTGCATATCTGTAAATGGTAATTCATATAAATTAAAGGCTTCTGCATGTTCTTTTACATCTGCAGTTTTTGAAGTAGCAACTTTTGTTGTTTTTGGCGGACTTGCATTAAAATTAAAAAGCGCATCATAGTCTATATAATTTGCATTTACACTTAGGTAATTATCTCTTTTCTTAATTGCTGCTTCTGTTCCTAAGTAATAGTTTAAATCAAAATTAAAATTGGTGGTTCCTATTTCTCCATGAAAGTCCTTTATCATTACATGTTTGTCTTCGTAATGTATATTTCCTTTAAAATCATGAAAACGAAGCGGGTGTAATTTCATTTTGGTGTCTAGCTTATCTAAAGCCAAATCTATAGAATGTAAAGACGAATCTTTATAATGCATGCTAGAGGCGAAATGCAATGCCAAATTATTAAAAGTTTCATGTTGGTACTCTTTGGGTACGTAATTTTCCCCTTTATAGGAAAAAAGGTCTTGGAGTTTTAATTGGTTAGCGGTAAGATTAATATCTAAATCTATAGCTCCGTTAAGTTCTGGCTGCATCCAAAAGGCATAATCATGTATAAGGCCGTTAAAATGAAAATCGCTATCATCTATATACCCTGTAAAATCTACTAATTGTAAGTCTGTTTCGTCTATTAATACATCGGCATGAAAATCATGTAGCTTATGCGGATAGTGTTTTAAATCGGCATATAAATTATCTATAAAAAATTCTCCTTTTGGTAAATATGTAGATGCTGTAAAGTCTTTTGCAGAAGTTTTAAAAGAAAACCCAAGGCTTAGGTTCTTTATTTGTTCATCTATACCAGTATGCGTAGAATCTTGTTTAGAAAAACTTGTTAGTTGGGAAACATCTAAGTTGTTAGAGGTAATATCTAAATGCGCTTTTACAGGAATGTTGGTATGGTGTACTATGGCTGGTAAATTAGAAAGAAAACCACTTATAGATACATCTGAATTACCCATTACTAGTTGAAACTTTTGTA
>ENA-ORXM01002358-ORXM01002358.1-marine-metagenome-genome-assembly--contig:-NODE-2358-length-22298-cov-4.762432_pt1 | contig 22298 bp, 14 predicted proteins | sample MGYA00237867_ERZ511480 | MGnify/ENA primary metagenome ERZ511480 (study PRJEB26309, sample SAMN06266103) | marine metagenome | isolation source: Algal blade | place: United Kingdom:Sidmouth, United...
GCCTCCCGTAGGAGTCTGGTCCGTGTCTCAGTACCAGTGTGGGGGATCCCCCTCTCAGGGCCCCTAACCATCGTAGCCTTGGTAAGCCGTTACCTTACCAACTGGCTAATGGTACGCATGGCCATCTTCTACCGCCCGAAGGCTTTAACCAAGGTACGATGCCGTACCATGGTGCCACGGGGCATTAATCCAAATTTCTCTGGGCTATTCCCCTGTAGAAGGCAGGTTCCATACGCGTTGCGCACCCGTGCGCCGGTCGCCATCATCCAGCAAGCTGGATATGCTGCCCCTCGACTTGCATGTGTTAGGCCTGCCGCTAGCGTTCATCCTGAGCCAGGATCAAACTCTTCATCGTTGATTCGTAAATATGTTCGCGCCAACTGCCGAAGAACCCCTCCCGGCCCCGTTACTCTCTCTTTCCAATGTCCTACATTGTTTCCTTGAAAATCTATTCTGTGGTCGGCCCCCGCAAAAGCGGGGGCGTTTCGTCTCTACAGTATGTCAATGAACATGAAATACGGACCGCAAAAATAACAGCCCAAACGCTTTTCCGCGACCTGCCCGTTCACCGGCCAGACGCCCAAAGCGGGTGCAAATATAAGAGGGTTTTTTAGTTTCTACAAACCCTAATCACTATTTTTTGAAAACCTTATGAAACTAATTTATATCTACCTGATTTACAGTGATTAAAAAGAAGAGAAATATGATACTGAATGGTAGCATTGTAAAAGAACTACGTCTATGAGAAGAAATTCCAGACCAAACCAAAGCGTATTACAAAATCACGATATGGATAATTCGGTGCGGAATAAAACTCATTGGTTTCACCAAAAGACGAATTGAAGTGTTCGGCTTTCAAATAAACCCTCGTTTGCTGAATTTTAGCATTGATAAAAAAATCCAACATGGGAAAGCCGCCCAAAGTTTCATCATTCTGAATATAAAACTCCCCTAAAAGCGGATTATAGGCATCCATGGTATAGGCCGTGAAGTATTTTAAGGTGACCCCTGTTTGCAAGTACATTGCCTTTTTAAAAACATTCGATGAAAAATACAATGTATTTCGCGTAACTAGCTGTGGCACATTGAGTACTTGATTAGCCTGTGAGACGTTCTGGTACATTACCGTGTTGTTCAATGCAAAACCACCCAGCCTGAATTCTTTATTATACTTTATTTTGGTATGGTTCAATACCCCACTTTCCTGAAACGGTTTTATCAGGGCATTTTCAACATCACTATTGACCATTACTTCGGTATTCTGTGCAAAATAGGTATAGTTGCCAACAGTGTTATAATCAAGCGTTAGTTTTCCCCAAAAATCAGAATCGAAGTCGAAACTAATACCATATACCTGTTCTTTTTCGAAGGTATTCAGGTTCATCCAGTTATAATTCTCGTAATCACTTTGATATAGCAAAAAATTAAAATTTGGCATTTGAGCAGAGGCATGGGCCGAAATACTGATTCTGTGCTTATCTCTGAGCAGATAGCTGGCCGAACCTTGCATGAGATTGCCACCGAGTTCACCAGATAGATTATATCTAACACTTGCCCTCAGGTCAAATCCCTCTAACCGTTTTTCGTAGGTTGCACCGGCCGCTATCTCTTCGCCCTGCAACCGATTGGGGATTTCAACACCGTCTTCGGTAATTAATATGCTATTGAAAAAGTAATTGTAGTTGTACAGGGAAATGTTTCCCTGCAACCTTCCCAAGGTTGTATTGTAAAATTCGGCATTGACTTGATTATACATCGTTTTCAGCCTCGCCCTATCAAAAATAGGCGAAAAGAAAGCTTCACCGAAGAAGGCGTTCTGAGTGGTCTGTTCAAAGCCATAATACTTAGTCTCATAATTGAACTGATGGCCGATGCCCAAAGAGGTCTTCTCAAAGGCACTAGAATCTTTCTCTTTTCTTACCAGCTTGTATAGATGATCAAAATAATAGCGTTTGCCCAAAACCTTATTATTGGCATCGTTGAACCGAACATCAATTTTCACTCTATTCGTAAATTCACCGTCTAAGTTCTGTTCAAATTGCTCTTCCTTATTTATCAATCCCCCGTTTTCTTCCGTTTCAATATCTTGCGCGGCAATGTGCGCCCTAATACTATAGCGGCCATCTCTGGTAACATAGTTAGAGGTCGCCCTGAAGTTGCCAGATTCCGCCTGGTTGAACTGATATTTGCCAAGTGAACGGAAACCTTTATAGGCCAACGAGAAATTAAGACGGTTCGAGGTGTTGAAAGTCAGGTTAGCATCGAGCAATTGCCCTTGTTCAAAAGTTGTTTTAAAAAACAGGTCTGACATCGGGGTGGCGACATTATAATAATCGATGTCTTGCAGTTCCATATAATTGTAATGCAGTGCTTTTGCTCCCAAAGCCGGGTAAAAGTTATTACGCTTTAGGTCAACACCTAATTTATTGTAAGGCTGCCCAACATTCGCAAAGGGCATCAGTTCAAAATCATCTTTTCTTAGATAATTGTATTTGTATTCTTTTTGAATGGTCAAGGTAGTATCTAAATACGTAGTGTCTCGCCCATATGAGATTATCTTATAATTCTTGATGGTGATTTCCTCGGAGGCCCATTGTCGTTCCCTAGGGAGCTTTTTCTTCCTTTTAATACGGCCGGGAGTCTCTACTGTTTTCTTTGGGATAACCGAATCTATCAAAACCCTTCTTGTTACTATGGAAGTATCCAAAGCTGTCATCGGAAAAATGGAATCTACCTGTATTTTTTTACCAACTACAGCTGAATCCAAAGTTTTAGCGGGGGGAATGGGATTTTGTTGGGCAAAAGCTAAAAAGTGAAAAAAAGTGAAAAGTAAGGGAAGGAAAAAACTATCTGTAAACTTTTTGGAGGCGTACGCCGATACTATCATTCTTAAATTGCAAGTTCCAAATTCCAAATTCAAAAAATTATAGTGAGGCAAGCCCCAGAAAGTTCATTGTATAGTTTCGATACATATCAAAACCGTACTCAGCGAACAAAGTTAATTTTTTTAGTTGGTAATTAAATGTGAAAGTTTGGGGAATAAGAAACCCTTGCAAGAGCAAGGGTTATTTCTTTACCAAGAACTCATCTAGCTTACCTTCTAGTGAAAAGGCAGAACTTCAGGAGCCGTTTTATTGGCTACCAATATTGCTGTTATATCAACTACCGTAGTAGCAACACCCGCCTCGGCATCATAGGTGATTGCATCGATATCATTCTTTACGGCATCGATAAAAGACGGTATAACAGGTACCGTACCCAAATCGCCATCATTGATATTCTCATTTTGCAATACCTCATTTTCATCCATTATCAATTTGAGACCCATGTCTACAAAACGGAGGCCTTCAGCAATAAATACCTCTTGCCTTGTTCTATACAACAACTCGAGACCGGCATCATTAGGCGATAGTTTTGATACATCATCCCGTGTTAGCGAGGTACCAGAAACTGATGGAATATCAACATCACCACTCTGCCGGCTTAAGACCAAACCTTCACGCCCATTTACGGTTACGATGACACTGTCGGGGCGGCTACCTGGATCGACTTCGCTCCTGGCTTCGATAGCATCATCGATCGAGCGTACTTCCCGCATATCGATTACATCGAGCAACGCGTTCAGATTCGCTTGGGCGGCATCTACCGCACCATCGGAAAGATTCGCTTCGGCCAAAATCAATAAGGCCTCTTCGGCTTTTAAATAGTGAACCGGCGCATCTTCTTCTGGTGTAAAGAACGAATATTTAGGATCTAGAAAATCTAGAGTGGGTAAAGGTTGTAAATCATCAAATGTTCCTCTTTCATAAAGCGCGTCCTCGAATCTATTGTCTGGTTCAGTACCATCGGGAATCCCAGCAATCGCTGCCTCATCAAAGCGAACCGTGTTATCAAAAGAAGCGTCAATAGCCAATGCTGCGTTAGCCGAAGCTACAGCCTCTGCCTTATTCCCCGTATAGTAGTTTGCACGTGCCTTTGCCAAATGATATTTCGTTTCGCCGCTATTCAAAGCTAACGCTTGGTCGAATTCGGCAATCGCGCTTTGATAGTTTTGATCAGCGGGAACCGCTGGCCCTTTCGCCACTTGAGGCAAGGCAGGAAAATACATGGCGGCATAGAGGTATGACATCCCTAAATAAAAACGATATTCGGCCTCTGTAGTTGTTGCATATTCTGGATCACCGGGGCCCACTTCTTCAAGCCCAAAGAGTGCCATTTCGCGCAACCTTCCTATTTCACGGGTACAATCCCTCAAATCAGGATCGGCAGGTTGTAAATCTAAATTATCCAAGAACTGGCTGAAAAACGTTTGTGTATTCACATAGTTGTCAGATCCGATTTCCGAAAGTATGAGAATTTCATTGTATACAAAGGCCATTTCACGGTAAATACCATCTAACCAAATCAGTGAAGAGTTTGGCTGACCAACGACAGATTGTTGGGACAAGGTCGGGTTTTCAACCTTCGTAAAATCAACAACGCTGCTAAAATCATCCGTACAGTTCAGCAACACCGAAACTGCAGCTATAATTGTTATTATTTTTTTCATATCTGTATTTTATTTCGATTAAAACTGAAACTTCAGTGAACTCATATAAATTCTGGGCGCAGATTCGGTACCATAAGCAAATCCTCCACTGGCAAAACCATTTTGCACACTGATACCGGAACCGGTGGCCTCTGGATCAAAGTCTCCCGCCGTAAAATTGAAGGGATTAGTTACAGTCAACCCAAATTTGACGTTGGAAAATGGCTTTAATGCGTCTCCAAAATTATAGGAAATACCAATATTTCGAATTTTGAAATAATCATTGTCAAAGACAAAAAAGTTAGTATAATTGAACGGAGAAGTCGTACCGATTAAATCTTCAGGGATACCCGTATCATCAGCTCCCCTTAAATGCCTTAGCAAGAAACTAAGGTCGGTAATCTTACCACCGTACTGATAATCGCCAGAAACAAAGAAATTGATCTTATCTTTCCAAGAATAGTCTAAACTAACCGTACCGAACCTAGGAGCAAATGTCTGACCCAAGGAGGTATTAGTTTCGAACGCATAGGTTCCATCGTCTTGAAGTACGGCAGCCGTACCCCTTAGAAAACCGAGACTTTCCCCCTCGGCAACAACTGAACCTAAAACATTAAACCCACCAACGACAAAAGGTGCTGCGCCACCAGTATCTGCAACAATGTTTTCGTTTGTATTGTAGGATACATTGAAGTTTAACTGGTTATTCTCCGATTGCAATATCCTCGAACGCATCTCAAACTCCCATCCCTTGTTCTCTACCACACCTATATTGATCACTTGATTTTGAGATCCTTCGGAAGGTAGGGTCTGAGGCGTAAATAACGCATCTTCGGTCGTTGCATCGTAACGTGTTCCACTAAAGTTCAACCGATTGTTGAAAAAACCTAATTCAATGCCAAACTCCGTGGTTTTTACTGTTTCAGAAATCAACTCATCGTTGCCCGGATTGGCGAATGAGGGCGCAGGGCTACCCAAAAAAGAGGGTAATTCAAACGTTCTATCTTGCGAAAAGGGTTGTGCAAAATTTGTGGCTTCCCCATAGTTTGCGCGAAGTTTAATATTAGAAATGATATTACTTATGTTACTATCCCTATAAAAATCATGATCGGAAAAATTATACGTAATACCCACTTTAGGAAGTAGCAAGGGTTTTGTGTTCTCGCCCGAGGAGGTATTTCTATCCAATCGTCCACCGAATTCCAAGAACGCAACGTTATATATACCTATGTTTTCCAAAAAGTAAGCTCCAAAGTTGGCATTTTCCAAAACAAAATCACGAATCGCCTGTGTCGGAAAAAATTCTACCCTTCTCGTTCCATCCACACCTCCGGAACCTTCCAGCCTATTCTGTCTATCTGCTGTTCTAAAGAACTGGCCCCCTAAAATTGTAACAAAAGAAAAATTATCTGTATTTGCTTTATGGGTGAAATTCAAATCTCCGGTAACTACAAAATTTGATCGTAAGAATCGTGTCAAACCAGCCTGATCGGTTGTGCCCTGTGCAATATTGCCCAACTCGACCAAGAGCGCATTACTCTGTAATTCTTCTTGGACGGTCGTTCTATAATCTACACCTACGGTAGCATTCGCCTGCAATGACGGGATGATATCATAGGTAAACTTGTTAGATCCGGTGAAACGACTTGTTCTTGATGAAATATCCACCAATTGACCAATAGCCCTTGCATTATCCCTTAATTCAATATACTCCGATTCTGGAATAGCGTCTAAATCAACGCCACCAGCAGCCCCTTCAAATCTTGAAAAACGTGAGAAACTGGTATTCGCGTTGTAATCCAAATTAGAATCAAAACTAACATAGGAGAAAGAACCTTGATACCTGAATTTATCGGTTACGGTAGCTCTGTAACCCAATGTGAAAGTTCGACGTACCTGCTCGTTTAAATCGTTGAAGCCATCATCTTTGTAAAGACTACCACCGAAATTATAGGTGAACTTCTCACCACCTCCACTAAATCCGACTCGATATTCTTGCGAAATACCCGGCTGGAAAATAGCATCCGCAGTTCTTTGATATTTTAGGAAATCGGTTGTTCCCTTAATAACACCTAACCTACTTTCAAAAAAGGCAGTTCCCCTACCGGATTTTCCTTTCTTGGTAATAATCTGGATAATACCGTTCGCGGCATCGGCACCGTATAACGTAGTTGCCGCACCACCTTTGATATACTCTATCTTCTCAATGGATTCTACCGGTATATCGGCAAGAGCCGATACGTTGGCACCACCAGTAGCGATACCCAACTGCGGATTCGAATTCAAGTTATCGACACGAACCCCATCAACAATAATTACTGGTGTAGACGATGTGGCCGCCGAAATCGCACCTCTTGTACGGATAATTGATGCCGTACCCGGCTGACCGGAGCTCAAACGAATCTGTGCACTTGGCGCAGTAGCTTGAAGCATTTGATCGATTTGGTTAGAGGGCAACTTCTCGATGTCCTCCTCAGAAAGCACATCCACAGTGGTCGAAAGCTTTCTCCTTTGAATACCGGAACCTTGACCGGTAACGATAACCTCTTCCAATGCCTCGGCATCATCTTCCATCTGAATATTGATGGTAGCAGCAGACCCCACAATTCTAGTTACCGTCTTTTGCCCAATGTAGCTGAATCTTAACTGTTCACCTTCTTCGACATCAATTGAATAATTCCCATCAAAATCTGTCTGTGTACCATCAGTAGTACCAACTACCAATACGGAAACGCCAGGCAACGGCAAAGCGTTCCGATCGGTAACCGTACCCGATACTGTTTTTTCTTGGGCATAAGAAACACCCATACTTAGCGCCAACAAAGCCGCTAAAATCCACTTGAATTTCTGTTTCATTTAAGTATTCTTTTGAATTAGCTAGCGTTAAAAATCTTAAATTATAGCTACCAAAACAAAAAAAGAACCCACTAAAGCACTAGTTTGTTAAAAAAAGCAGTGACATTTACGACCTTTTTGCTATGCATGCATAGTTTTTGAATATTTTTTACTTTTTTAACATAATTATTGAAAATAATTCGATTTTGGTCAAAATCAACTGGACTTCGCAACGTGAAATGTTAAAAGAGTAGTATAAATTCAACAAAAAAAGTAGATAACTATGGTTTGGGAAAGGTATTATTTTGCAGTTCGGAAAAGTGACCAAACCTCTACCCTCACTTCGCCAACAAGAATGAATGCGTTAAAAAGTAGAATCTACAATTACTAAAAGCTTGATTTTACTACTATCAGTTTCGGGTTTCCCTGCTATCGCCCTCTAAATTGATTTTCTACCCATCAAACTGTTACCCTACCATGTAAAACAAGTTCAAATAAAGCAGGTCGGCATTCGGACCCTAATGCCATTTATGTAATTGATGGATGAATCAACACTACGGGGTATTCCTTCACTGAAATACTGTCGCATCATAATCCTGCGTAGTGCATATCTCGATTTTCTCTCCGTCGACTCGGGTGAACCTTAACTTTCCGGAGGTGAGCAATTCGGCACCATTTAAGATTTTATAATTGCCTGACTTGTTCAATTGCCTAGCCAACGATCGGCCCATACTAATTTCATTCGTGTTTTCGGTAGCCTGCTTGCCCCTAACTTCGACAATTACAGCATCTTTTCCGGGTAGATAGTTGCCTAGGTCTAGACTATCCAAAAAACTGACGTGGGTAAACTTTACTCCATCAATAAACAATGTGTCCGTTTTTTTATAGTCAAATGGTTTCGTGAATTGAATACCTATACTTTCGGACGCCAAGCAATTCAAATTTACACCGGTAGAATCAGTACACCCAAAGCACAAAGCACATAAAATGAAAAAAAGATATTTCATAATTTAAAAAAGCCGCTATTAAAGCGGCTTTTAATCTTTAGATTATAGTTATTTCTAGTAGACAAAATCAATATTTCTCCAGTCGTTGGCACCCGATGCAGTACCGACCTCACCGGCTGCAGCCGGACCACCGAAAGTATAAATAGCATCTTGCGATATTTCTAGTTCAGAAGCAGGTACCGGATACATTGTCGGAGAACCGGCCTGAAGCATATCGTGTCTTCTCATAAACCACCATTCTACACAGATACCTGAAGCCAAGTCCAATTCAATGGATACTTCGTACAAAAGGGCATTGAGTACATTGGGGCCGGCAGCAGTTGTCGACTGATTACCTACGGTTGCTCTTGGAGAGGCGTCCAATTCCGCTACCGCCGCGGCAAAATTACCCAAGCGATAGTGGCATTCAGCCTTGATATAATTCATCTCGGCAGCCGACATAATATTAGTTGGTATGCCTGTCTGATTTTGGTCGTTATCGTTAAAGAACTTACGTGTACGATAGCTTGAGAACAATTGCCTACCTCTTGAAGCTCTTAGGAAACCGAAGTTCTCCCCTACATATTCGTACCATTCGTCAAACCTTGAATCTCCGTTACTGGTTATAGCAGGTAGAATGACAGATTCATCAGTAGGATAATCCGTAGGATAAGTTGGATCTACCAAACGTGAAATTTTTTGGTCGGTAGGCATATAACCGGCCCCGTCACCTAACAAAAATAGGGACCAATCTTGAAGGTTATTAAAGAAAACTGCTTCTGTTGCCGGAGGACTGAAATCGGCGATAATACCATCTTCGGCAAAAGCCAAGATTGCATTGTAATCTAAGCCTTGTGCCTCTGCATCTGTTCTTGGCAACCCGATAGATAACCGAGCCAGATAGCTATTGGCCAATTGCGTAAATGTGCGTGAATCGAGTACATCACCACCCGGATACACCTCATACCCAAACCCAGAGGCCGCACCGGCCAATTGAAGCGCAGTTTCAATATTACCTATCCCTGCCGCAAAAACTTCTAGATACGTGGAAAACTCTAACGTATTGGGATCCGTATCTGGATCTACGATATATGCCTTATCATAAATCAAAGCCAGATACCCTTGAGCAACCCCCTTATCAAAGTAAGCTGCTGCCAGCTCTTGCTGGGTTAGGTCAACACCATCCAATACCACCTCACCACCATTGTTCTCGATATTGTCGATAACGATATTGGCGTTATTGATTACCGCATTAAAGCCGTTCCAAGGGCCACCGGCCTGAAATGGAAGGTCGTCGTTTGCAGTAGAATTGATAACCTGCCGACGAGGCTGATCGCAAAAATCCCAAAACCCGCTAAAGGCGTTAGTCGTTGAAAATTGATCTGCAAGACCTCTAAAATAGATACCCTGAAATTCGATTTGATTATCGAACAAAGCAGAGTGATTCGATACGTTGAAATTTTGAAAATCGGCTCCATTGGCCAAAACCCTGGCGGCATCTGCCTGATTGGGGTTACCAATATTAAATTCTTCTTGGGTGCATGACACTATGGCCATTGCAAACACCAAATAAACTAGTTTTTTCATGCTTTTTTTTTAAAATGTTATTTGTAAAGAAGCGGCAAAAGTTCGGAAGTTCGGGAACGAAAATTCATCCAATCTAAAAATAGAACTTCCACTTAAAGCCACCTCAGGATCATAGCCTGTATAATCAGTCCAAGTATATAGATTCCTTCCTGATACGGTGAAAACAAGCTCATCAATCGGAATCTTAGGCCCAAAAGTATCTCCATCAAGCGTATAAGATAACGAAATTTCCCGAAGTTTTGCAAAACTGGCATCCTCGACGAAATAATCAATCGGCGCAGCTCCATTATAAATTGTGGAACTAGCGTTAGCGTAAGATGCCTGTTGCCCCGCCGCACCGAAGGTATCCAAATCAGCGTGCCGGTCGTTGAAATAGAGGAACTGTCTCGTATAATTGTACACGTCGCCCCCAATCTGCATATCAACAAGTGCATAAAGTCGAATATTCTTATACGTAAACGTATTCCTGAAACCCATGTTGAAATCTGGCTGCGTATCACCGATAAAACCGACAGCCAATTGATTGGTCTCAGCATCCCATTTACGAATGGCCTGCTCACCTCCAGCATTGACCAGACCGGGTTGATTTTCATTAGCCGTCACAATCACATGGCCAAATTCATTGACCTCGAAATCAGATAATGGCAGATTAAGACCTTCGTTGATGACAACCCCATCTTCTACGGTCAAATCATCTAAAGAAGTGGCTAACTGATTACCGAACATTGCCCCAAAAGGCTGTCCGGGCTCTACCCTAAAAACATTTACCGCAGGAGCAGCATCTATCGCAATATCACTACCGCCAGCTGCGAATCCTTGGAGTACTCTATTGAAAGGAGCTACATCGCCCAAACTAACAATTTCATTTTCGAAAGTGGCGAAGGTGACGCCGAAATCCCAAGAAAAGTTATCATTATTGAATGGTGTGCCAGTAAAAGAAACTTCGTAACCACTATAAGAGGTCTCGGCAACATTTTGCACCTGTACCGCACCTGGTACCGCACCTGATAATGGCACTCCAATCAAATCGCCCGTAGTTTTGGAATCTGCGTAACTAAAACTCAATAACAAACTGTTGGTCAGCCCCAAATCGAAACCGACTTCTAGCTCACTAATCTCAGGAGATTGCAAATCAGGATTCCCGATCTGTAAAGGGGTGATACCTGTTTGACTTACATTGAATGTTTCGAAAATATCACCGAAGGCGGGCCTTAAACCTGCCGTACCATATGAGCCACGGAATTTAAATTCATCCATCCAATCAAGGTCCAAGTCTTCGCCCAACCTGTAGGCGAACGATCCTCTGTAGAATATTTGATCTCGGTTATCTTCTCCAAATAGGGAACTACGATCAGAACGTACAAATCCGCCTAAAATCAATTTATCTTTCCAATCAAAATCGGCCGTCAAGAAAATATTTTGGGTCTTTTCACGAAAAGCCCCCGATCCAACCTGAACGTTTTCGGTTCCTTGCTGTAAATTGTTGACTCCCTCTGTCAAGAAATTTGAACTTTGCGCTCTTTTAAAGGATGATTTTACATCTTCCAAAAGATAACGTAAGGAACTCCTAAGATTAAAATCACCGAAACTAGTATTGTAATTCAACTGGGCGTACGAGTTCACCCTTGCAAATTGACTAGTGATATCAAATATAAAACCATTGTTCGTATTGGGATCAAACTGAGATCCAGAGACGTATCCTTTCGGGAAGAAATTCACAAATTGACTTTGCCCTCTATCAGTAGAAAGCGAGGCTTCGAAAATAAGGTTATCGGTTATGCTATATTTTCCTGTTAGTGAAGATATCATCCGAGTATTTTCGTTATCAAATCTTTGATTGGAGACCACATAAAGCGGGTTCTGATATTCATTTATAAAACCATTTCCATCGAAAAAGGGAATAAAACCTCCATTTTCATCTCTTTGATCTAACCGTATTGTAGGATTTGCTGTCAAAAGGTTAAAGAAAACATTATCACCCTGACCTGCTTGGGTTACCTCGACCCCGGTTTGACGCACCAAATAATTGGTCAATTCCAATTTAAACTTTGAATTGAGATTAATATCCACATTCAGTCGGGCATTCTGCCTTTTAAAAGGATCCAGGCCATTGAGAATACCTTGAACCTCTGTTTGTTCCAGAGCCAAATAATAATTGATTTTTTCCAAGTTTTGAGAAACCGAAAAACTCAATTGATTGTAGGGTTGGGCCGTAATAAACTCCTCAACGTTGTTGATGAGTTGCCCAGGCCATGGATTGTCAAAAATACCATCAGGATCCGCAACAATAGCACCACTACTCGTATCAAAATTTCCATTGGCATCTAACAACCTATCGTGGTTTTGCGCCAAAGGATAGTCATTTTGAGTTTCCGAAAAACCATTCTCGAAACGTAGCCGAACCTGCGGTTTATCGGTCTTACCCCTTTTTGTGATTATCTGAATAACACCATTACCTGCCAAGGAACCATAAAGAGATGAAGCCGCGGCACCCTTAACCACTTCAATAGAAGCAATGTCTTGAGTACTGATCTGATTCAAGCCTCCTTGAGTAATAATACCATCTACAATAATAAGAGGGTTTTGACCTCCATTAATTGAACTCGCACCCCGGAGTATGATGGCCGAATTTCGGAGTGGGTTACCACCGCCCTGAATAATCTGGGCACCGGCCACTTTACCGATTAATGCAGAAGCCGCATCGGGGGTGGGAACGGTCTGAACGCCAGAAGGGTTTACGGCATCAACCTTAAACGCCAGTTTTCTTTGGGACGTTCCTTGGGCCACACCCGTTAGAATTACCTCGTCAAGTGCCTGGGTGTCCTCTGCCATCTTTACGTTAATGGTGCTAGAAGCTCCAACTACTTTCTGAACAGTAGCTTGGCCGATGTAGCTGTAACGTAGCCTTTGCCCCTCTTCGGCCGATATAGTATAGTTACCATCGAAATCGGTCTGCGTTCCGCTCGTAGTACCTACCACAATAACGGAAACACCTGGTAAGGGTAGTCCGTCTTGGTCGACTACATTACCGGAAACTGTTTTTTCTTGGGCGTAGGAAATACCCATACTTAACGCCAATAAGGACGTTAAAATCCATTTGAATTTCTGTCTCATTTAAGTATCATTTTGAATTAGCTGGCCGCAAAAATCTTAAATTATAGTTAAAAAACCAAGGAAAAGATAACACTATTGTGATATTTTGTTAAAAAAGGGATAAAATTTATGATTTGATTGTTATGCACGCATAGTTTTTAAGAAAATTTAATTGTTTTAACAAAAAAACTAACAATTAGATAATCCGAAAGTAAAAGAGCTTAAATTAAACGGTCAAGATGTTAAAAAGCTACTACAAATTAGGTAAAGAAGTGGGCACCGATGAAGCAGGAAGAGGGTGTTTGGCAGGTCCCGTAACTGCGGCGGCCGTCATTTTACCCGAAAATTTCGCCAATGAAATGCTTAACGACTCAAAAAAGCTTTCCAGAAGTAGGAGGGATCTACTTAGGCCCATCATCGAAGAATGTTGTGCTACTTTTGGGGTCGCTCATGTTTTTCCCGAAGAAATAGATGCCATAAATATTCTGAACGCCTCTTTTTTGGCCATGCATAGGGCCATTGACCAATTGCAAAAAGTTCCTGAATTTATTATCGTAGACGGCAATCGGTTCAAACCCTATAAAAACATACCCCATGAATGTATCGTAAAGGGCGATGGTAAGTACATGAGTATCGCCGCAGCTTCCGTATTGGCGAAAACGTATCGCGACGCCTACATGGAGCGTCTACATGAAGAATACCCCATGTACAATTGGAAAAAGAACAAAGGGTACCCCACAAAGGAACATCGAGAGGCAATACGCAAATATGGCGTTACAAAGTATCATCGCAAAAGCTTTCGACTGATGCCTAGGCAACTACAGTTTGAACTTAAACAATAATTCAAAAAAGTCTTCTTACATGTAAGAAAATAGCATTTTCAACCAATCATACAATATCCCATACCATTTATACATCATTTTATCCCAAAAATATAAGTAGGCGTTAACAATGTCGCATTTCGCCTAGTTTTGGCGTTAACCTCGAAACGCTTTGCACATTAAATAGCGTAAACAATTTCTATTAACACACTAAACATTGTGCACTATGAAAAAAACAACTGCATTTTTAAAATTTACTTTCCCTTTGATTTTTTTGTTCGCCTTTTTTCCCGAGGCCAATGGACAACTGCTCAAAAAATTGGGCAAGGCGGCCGAGCGTGCTGCAGAGAGAACAGTAGAACGGCGTGTCGAACAGGAAACCGCCGAAAAGACCGATCAGGTTCTCGACAGTATTCTCGAACCCGGCTCAAAGGGTGGGGGCACCGTTGAAAGTCCTATCCCCAAAGACGTACCGACCGATTCTCCTAAACCTGAGGAATCTGTTGGACCAGGTAATACTGGCGTTCCATCAGGCGACGTTCCGAAATCGATTGCCGTTTATAGTAAGTTTGATTTTGTGCCCGGTGACAAAATATTGTTCCAAGATGATTTCTCAAACGATTTTGTCGGTGATTTTCCGTCAAAATGGAATACCAATACAGGAGGTGATTTAGTAAAAATCGACGATTTACCCAATAAGTGGTTAAAAATATTGCCTGGATACGACGCCCAATACATTCCTGATGTGACCGACCTTCCTGAAGAATTCACTTTGGAATTTGATGTGATGACCAAGGGGTTGAACAACAAAACATCATCTCAATCTTATTTTATGATTACAGTTGGCGATAATAACACATTCGACAAGCCCAAAAACTTTGGTATGATCGAATATCCATTATGCCAATTTATCGATCCAGGAACAATAGTCGAAAATAATATTAACGGAAAACGTGAAATACGAAATAGCATTAAGGTGGATATCAGAAAAACTGTTCTCGACCAACACCATATTTCGATAGCTGTAAATAAACAGCGTTTCAGAATGTGGATGAACGAACAGAAAATTGTTGATGTTCCAAGGTTGCTTCCGTCCAATGTAAAAATGAACGGAATCAAATTTGGTTTGAGAGGCGTAGACACAAACATCGAAAATTTGTATGTAAGCAATTTTAAGATCGCCGAAGGCGGTGTAGACTTACGCAGGAAACTACTCGCCGATGGAAAGATTTCGACCAATGGTATTCTTTTCGACAGTGGATCGGCCAATATTCAACCGCAATCGATGGGTATTATACGTCAGATTTATCAGGTTTTGCAACAAGACAGTACCATCAAATTAAACATCGTTGGCCACACTGACGCAGACGGGGATGATACCAAAAACATGAAATTGTCGGAAAAACGGGCAGCAGCCGTTAAAAACGCTTTAGTTTCGGTGTACAATGTTTCATCAGATCGACTGACTACCGAAGGCAAAGGAGAAACCGAACCTGTAGGCGATAATAGCACTACTGACGGAAAGGCACAAAACCGGAGAGTCGAATTCATTAAACAATAAAATGATTCTACGGAATTGTACCAGTGGTTGTTTGAAATCGGGGAAATTTGATTGCTCCCTTCAGGGCAGGGGAAAATCAATTAAATTTCGGCCCTTTCTCGCCCTGACCCTAAAGGGAAAAAGGCCTACTTACTCATACTGGTAAAGTACAGTGGAATCGGAAAAATAAATCAAATAAAAAATAGAACCACAGACAAATCAAATTTCTATGAAGAAGTACATCACATTTATCGTTACATCGGTACTCGCCGTAAATTTTTCAATAGCGCAGAACGATTGCAGTAAATTTTATCCTATGGAAGAGGGCAGCTCTTTTCAATACACCAATTATGACAAAAAAGACAAAATTGAAGGCACCGTTGACTATACCATTTCTTCGGTGACGGATAACGGGTCTTCTACCACCGCTACTTTTGATTTCAAGTATGCCGACAAAAAAGGTAAGGATGTTTTTGATTCCAATTACAATATCACCTGTGAAGATGGTACGGTACGTATTGATTATAAATCACTTTTCCCTACTCAAATGCTCCAACAGTATTCCGAAATGGACATTGAAATGGATATTTCGGGTACCGATATCGAACTGCCCAACGACCTTACCGTTGGCCAAGAACTTGCAGATGCCAATGTTTCGATAGCTATGAGTATGGGAGGCATCAAAATGAATACGACCGTCGACCAGACCAATCGCAAAGTAGAAAAAAAGGAGAGTATTACCGTAGGTGCCGGCACTTTTGACTGCTACCTGATTACCGAAACCAGTATCTCAAAAACTATGGGTGCCAAAATTGAAATGAATTCGAAACTATGGTTGGCCGAAGGGGTCGGTATGGTCAAACAAGAGTCGTATAAAAAGAACGGTAACCTCATGAACCGTATGGAGTTGACGGAGTTTAGTAAATAAAGACAGAGCTCTAGTGCATATACTGAAAGCGATTGTTACATACCTTTTACATATTGTTACATATGATTCATACAAGTAAAAAGCTAATTCCTATATTCAGATTTTCGGATAAAAAATGGAATCTAATTTTAAAAAAAACTAACCTTTAAAACTATAATTATGAAAAGTAAAATACTCTTTGCGTCTTTATTTCTTTTGGTTTTTTCCTCATGTCTTAAAGACTATCATGGAAAAGGCCCCGGGTTCGACGACATCACACTCACTTCTGAGAACTTTCTCTATGAAAGTGATTTGGAAAATTTTTTTCTGAAGGATACCATATTGGCTATTGAAAACCGAATCGATAAGCTTAAAAAAACCCCAGTCGATAGTCCTGATTATAATGATGACCAGGCTGTAATTATGGAATTAGAGCAAGAGAAGTCTAATTTTGAGATACGACTTGGTGCACTTATAGATTTAAGCTCTGTTGGTCTCAATTTTCCGATACCTTGTGACCAGCCAAATGGAAAATGTGTACCGGTTCGATTTGAGTTTCTTCTTGTCAATAGCTCGATTACCGAGGCTTTTGCAGTTGTGAGAAATGAGGAAGGAAAAAATATTGCGGCATCTGCGGAGCTCAGTCCCTTCCCTGATTTTGAATCGGAACTGCAATACCTTCGTTTTCCAGTGGTAGAGGGCCAAGAACAACTCACTATTTTAATAGGGAAAAAAGATAATAAAGGCAATGAATCGATGTATGAGGTCGCCTTATAAAATTAACCTACCGAATGATTCCTTATATTGGCCTTCAGAAATGAAGGCTTTTTTTATTACATATTTGGTCGGCTTCATCGCCTTGCTTCCTTTATCATCCAATGCCCAAAAAGGGAAGGGCAAAATGGATATCGAATCGCTCAAGGCAAAAGCGATGGAACACTATTACTACAATAAAGACTCCGCCTATTTCTATTTTGATAAGACCTACGACCTCGCCCAAAAGCAAAAAAATCTTAAAGCTAGAATCGAATCGCTCTTTAACAGTACCGGGGTTGCCAGCTATCACTATGACCTTTCGAGAATGGGCAGCAATTTAAACGAACTGGATACATTGGTTCACAAAGCATCCGATTCCGTATCCAAGGCTTCCGCAGAAGACCAAAATATATTCCTGTACTACCTTGGAGACTATCAATTAAAGCTTTTTGAAAATGCGAATTCCCGAAAATCTTTCCAGACCATCATTGAAAACTCAAAAAAAACTCCTGATTCATTAATGACGAATACGATGAGAAGTCTTTCATCGGCGGCACATAGCTTTTTGGGTAAAATCTATTTGCTAGAAGGTAAATATGATTTGGCAGAACAATTATACAGAAGGAATATCAGGTCGATAGAGAATGAAGAAAAAACGAACCTAGAAGGTCTGTACGGTAACTACAATCTATTGGCAGAAGTGCTAATGAAAGAAGGCAGCTACAAAGAGGCCAATAGTTATCTTCTAAAGACATTTCGCTATCACCGAGAGCAAAAAGAAGTGAATTCGATAGTAACGGGAGCTTTTAATATTGCCGAAAACTACAATCATTTGGGCAATAAAGACAGTGCCCTATTCTATCTCGAAAAAGCAAAATCGAACTTCGAAAACAAACCATTATTTTATCCAAAGTACCATATTAAAAAAGCTATGGTTTATAAAACCGACGGTGAATTCGATAATGCGTTGAAAAATTTCAGGAAAGCATTGCAAATAATAGATAGGGAGTTCCTGAACCAAAAAAATTCCGATCTTCCTATAGCCATAAACGAAATTGGCAAAATACAAGCGTTGTCGCAAGAGCCCGAAGAGGCCCTATCGAATTTTAACGAGGCGATTAAAAAAGCGGAAGGAAATTCAAAAAACAATCGGTTCTGCATCGAAGTTTTGAAAAATAAGGCCAAGCTTTTAAACCGTATGGCTAACACGGCATCGTATGCGTCAGCTTTGGAAGCTGTCTTACAAGGAAGCCAAATTCTTGATAGTCTTAAACCAACTTTCAAAAGCCATACGGACAAACTTTTCCTCTTAGAGGACGCTTATCCTCTTTTCGAGGTCGGGATAGAAGCCGCTTTTAATTTATTTAAAACGGAAGGAGACGAAAACGCAATCAATAGCGCATTTGAACTCATGGAAAAGAGCAAATCGATTCTTTTGTTGGAAGCCCTACTAGCGTCGAAGGCAACCAATTTTTCAAATATTCCGAAACAGTTGGTAGAAAGGGAAAGCCAACTTAAATCCGAAATCACCTTTACTGAAAAGATAGTAAATACTACCGAGCCGGATACTGGGAAACTCAAAGACGACCTTTTTGATCTTAAAACGGAATATCGACAATTGATCCATACCATTGAAACCAATTACAAGAACTACTACGACCTCAAATACAATATGGCAATAGCTTCTCTAAAAGAGATGCAGAAAAAGTTGGGGCCGAACGAAAAGTTGATCTCTTATTTCTTCGGCAATGAGGCCATTTACGCAATTTCGATTGCTAAAAATGAAAAACAGCTAGAAAAAATACCGATCGATGATGTATTCGAGAAAACGATATCGAAAATACACGGCATGTTGGCAGACCCAAAGTCGGATATTCGGGTATTGGGTAAAGCTACACACGAACTGTATCGAAAATTGCTCGAATCCTTGATCGAACCTAATACAACAAAATTGACCATCATTGCCGACGGACCGTTGAAGTATATTCCTTTTTCGGCACTCAACACCGCTTCCCAAGGTCTTAGCTATATGGGGGAACAATGTGCAATTAGCTATTCGAATTCCGCCACCTTGCTTTTACAATTAAGGCAGCGCCCGCCCAAGTTGCCAAAAGTTCTTGCTTTTGCCCCCAGTTTCGATGGTAAGGCAGAAGTAAACATTAAACGGTCTTCGCTTTTACCGCTACCACATAATAAATCAGAGGTATCTAAAGTTTTGAGCGCTTTCGAAGGTCGCTCTTTGATCAATGAAGAAGCATCGCTCCAAAATTTCAAAAAAGAATTTCAAAAATACGGTATTTTACATGTCGCCTCACATGCCATTTTTAACGATAGTACACCCGAATACTCGTATTTGGCTTTTTCGCAGAACGAACTTGACAATAACGAAGACCTGCTATTTGTTGCAGATCTTTACAACATCAAAACAGATGCGGACCTGATTACCTTAAGTGCCTGTGAAACCGGTATCGGGGAATTACGACGTGGTGAAGGATTTATGGGGCTGTCCCGAGGATTTTTCTATGGTGGTGCGGCCAGTATTGCCAGCACCCTATGGAAAATAAACGACGCTTCATCGGCCGATCTTATGGGCGCGTTCTATAAAAATCTTTCCAAAGGGGATACAAAGGACGAAGCCCTACAAAAGGCACAAAAAGATTTTTTGAAAACGAACGCCCAAAACGCCCTGGCCCACCCCTATTATTGGTCGGGTTTTATCGTTTCGGGCAACACGGCGCCGCTAAAAACACCGAGACCTTGGTTATGGATACTAGTACTTGGCAGTATTGCAGTAGTGGGAACCGGGGGAATTCTATACAAAAAATTCAAAAAAGCGGCGTAAAAGACGTAAGCGCACTACTCCAATACTACCAAAAGCTGCTTCGCTTTCTCTTTATTGTAGTCATAGGTTGAAACCAAGGTTTCCAAATATCGTCGGGCCTCTTCCTTTTTCTCTTGTTTTAGGGCCGCTAAAGCCAAATACCAATGGGCTTCGGGCTTAAATTCAGCATTCGAAGCGATTACTTTCTCAAAAAACGCTTTGGCCTCATCGGTCTGCCCCAAATTCAAATGCGATAGACCCAAATAGAAATCGAGATAACCGTTGCTATCGGTCTTGGGAATACTATTAAAGTTACGGATGGCCGTTTGGTAGTCGCCCAACTCATAAGCCGAAAAAGCAGCGCGCTCCATGGTTTCGGTAGATTCCCCACGCGTTATCGCATAAACCGTATTCGGGTAGTGCTGAAAATTATCGTCATAAAGTTTATCATAATCAGGTCCGGCAAAATTTTGATAGCCGAACCATCCGAGACCGATCAATAAAGCCACCGAGGCGGCCATGGCCCATTTTCGATAGTTCGTTCGCGTCAACGTTCGCACAGGGGTAGCGTCTTTCGAAACTTCTTTTTCAAAACCGACCAATTTGGCCTTGAGATTACCGATCTCTTTTTCGCCAATAACCTGTTTGAGGTCTTTTTCAAAATCGAATTGTTGTTTGAAATCGGCATCGGTCTGCAACAGCTCTTTAAAAAGTCGTTGCTGTTCGGGCGTCAACTGGTTCGAAAAATAATTGTACAATAGAAGTTCCTTGTCCATTTTAGTAGGTATTTGAGTGGATCCTTTCCCTTAATGTTTTCATACAGCGTGACTTTGCAGCTTTTACAACATTCTCGCTGTTGTAGTTTTCTGCTTCCATGATTTCGTTAATAGTGAAACCCCGGTAGTAGAAAAGGGTCAAAAGTTCTTGGCATTTTGCGCCAAGGGTGTCAAAATATTTTTTTAACAATGCCTGCTCATTGGTGAGGTCGGGCCTATCCATTTCCATAGTACTCACATCGTGATCGTCTTCTCCGACCAATGAGAGATCATAATTACCACTAACCTTTTTTTTATTCTTCCGCATTTGATCAAAAATCAGATACTTACCGATAGAGAACAGATAAGTAGAAATACTGCTCGTAAAGCGCTCAATCTTTCCGCTCATGACATTGTCATAAAAAATGACATAGGCATCTTGATAGATATCGATATTCTCGTCTTCCGATAGATTATATCTTCTTGCATAGTTCAAAAACTTATCTCGATTCTGTTCGTAAACCCTTCGGAGTACTTTATCAGAACCTTTTCTTAAGTCTTCGAGCGTTATTTCTGGCATTTCACTTACCATTTGATGTATTTCAGTTGAGAAGGTTAACAATGAACGGAACTAATTTAGCATTTTTTACATCCTATCGTTTTCTGTTCGCCAATAAATCCAATAGAATCAAGCAATTGTAGTAATCGTACTACGGAAAGATTCCCCATAAAACCTATTTATTTCAAAAAAATAACGAATGCTGTTAACCTCCATCGCATCTTTATCATGAATAGATGAAAAAGATTTTCTTCCCCCGGGGAAACAACAAAAATTTGAACGATGGAAACCTATAAAGAATTCGAAGTAATGAAACACTTAATTTTTACCATGCTTGGAGCGACCCTATTGTTGCTCTTGGTTTTACTGACCTCTTAGAACCCTCACGGGACGAACTGTATAGATAAATAAACAGATTCCCGCCTTCGCGGGAATGACTTAATACTAAAAATTATGAGAACTACAAGAACATTAATGACTATTTGTCTTATGGGTGCATTTTCCATCTGTAATGGGCAGACATTAGAAACTATTTCAGGTAAAAAAGAAATAGTTAAAAAAGATACTACAAAACAAATGAATTTGCTCGACGAGCAAACTAAAATGTTCAGCCAAATATTCGAGATGGCGGGTGCGAACGATGAAAATCCTCTAGCCGGGGCTACGAACTATTTAGAGGCTATCGAACAAATCGATATGACCGAAGAACAGAAAGAAACGATTCGCGAACAATATAAAGTCTATGACCTCAGTCTAGACCCTACCAAAAAAGATTCTTTGAAAATTATGGTCGGCAAAATGTTGGAAAACGCCATCGAAAAAACTCAAACAGAAATCGAATAACTGTAACCAAAAATAAATAATCATGAAAAAATCCATCAAAGTTTTAGCCTTTTTCAAAATCTCAGTTTTAACATTCTTTCTTGGCGGGTGCGAAATCAAAGAAATACCCAATACCGATACTACACCGCCAGAGTTTACTTTCCGCATAACAGGCGACGGCTACGACCGTACCTTTGATCAAGATACCGACTTCGACAGTTTTCAATTGAACCTCAAAAGAGACCAGACCTACAGCATAACACTTACCGCTACCGATGCTGGCGGTGT
>ENA-ORXM01002360-ORXM01002360.1-marine-metagenome-genome-assembly--contig:-NODE-2360-length-22287-cov-3.005718_pt1 | contig 22287 bp, 20 predicted proteins | sample MGYA00237867_ERZ511480 | MGnify/ENA primary metagenome ERZ511480 (study PRJEB26309, sample SAMN06266103) | marine metagenome | isolation source: Algal blade | place: United Kingdom:Sidmouth, United...
GCCCAGCCAGTTAATGGAAGCGGGCGATGGCTGGATTATGTTCTGTTGCCAGACGCAAAAGTTCTGGGAACGCGTGGCTGAGCGCCTCGGTCATCCCGAATGGGTCACCGATCCGCGTTTTGTGAAAGTCGAAGATCGCCGCGCCAATCGCGCCCTTGTGCAAGAGACCATGGAAGCCGTGCTGAAAACCAACACTGTCGCCCATTGGATGGATAAATTTGGCGGTTACGTCCCCGCTGCGCCTGTCTACGATATCGCGCAAGCTATGGATAATCCTTATGTGGCCGAAATTGATATGATTTATGAAGACGATCACGCCGGATTTGAAAACGGTAAAATTCGCCTGCTGTCGTCCCCTTATAAATATAACGGACAGCGTCTTAAGGGCGGGATTTCGCCGGAGCTTGGCGAACATACGGACGAGCTGTTAGGGTAGTTTATGAAACTCTCCGGCATCCGCGTCCTCGACCTCTCAGCCTTCCTCCCCGGCCCCCATGCCTCCATGATGATGGCGGATCACGGCGCGGACGTGATTATGGTTGAGCCGGATAATGGCCTGGGTGAGCCAACCCGCAAAATGGGCGAGACTTATAAGGACGGGACTTCGGTCTGGTTTGCCAATATTTCGCGGGGTAAAAAGAGCTATAAAGTCAATCTCAAAGACGCAGAGCAGCACGCACGATTTTTAAAACTCGCCGCCACGGCAGATGTCTTTATCGAAGCCTTTCGCCCCGGCGTCGTGACACGGCTCGGCGTGGATTACGCCGCAATCAAAGCCATTAATCCCGGCATTATTTATTGCTCGATTTCAGCCTTCGGACAGACCGGGAAATATAAAGACAAACCTGCGCATGATCTGGTGATACAAGCGATGGCCGGGACAGCGGATTTAACGCGCGGTATGGACGGAGCGCCCGCCCTCACCCCGATGCCGAGCGCAGATTTTGCGGCCAGTTCCCACGCGCTGTCCGGCGTCCTGATGGCGCTTTACGGGCGCGAGAAAACCGGGAAAGGCGATTACCTCGACATCTCCATGTATGACAGCCTGCTCTCATGGATCCCCAATGTGACAGGCGCCATATTCGCTGAAAATCGTCAACCCGAACGCAGCGAGATGCGCAGTTTTGGTGGTAATGCTTTTGTGTATATTTATCAGACGAAAGATGGCGGTCATATCGTGCTGGGCGGAAGCGAGCCTAAATTTGTTAAAAATATTCTGACAGTGTTTGAGCGCCCCGATCTGATCGAAGAGATGAATAAACCTGTCGGGCAGCAAGACGCCGTGAAGGATTTTCTTCGCGAGAAGTTTTTGACGAAATCACAAGCCGAATGGGAAGCCATACTGGGCGGTATTGATTGCTGTTGGTCAACGATTCGGACCCTTCATACCGCCCTCACTGAAAAGGGCGCGCCTGTAACAAAAGACGATAGCGGAAAGTCGCATATCCGTAATCCGATACGATTTACTCAAGACCTTGCAAAACCATCATATGAATTACCGGAATACGGGCAACACACGGATGAAATCAAATCATGAGCAGAATGCCTCCATTGCCTGAATCTGAAATCCCGGATGAAGCCCGCCCCCTTTTCGATATGGCCAAAGGCATGATGGGGTTTACCCCGAATGACGCCGTGGTCATGGCCCGCCATCCCGGTATTCTGAAAGGCGTCGCCGCCATGTGCGCGAGCGTCTACGGCCCCGGCAAAGTTGATAATGGCACAAAACGCTTGATTGGATATATCGCCTCAACGGCGGCGGGATGTATTTACTGCCAAAGCCACACCGCCCACGGCGCGCATAATCAAGGCGTGGACGCGGCCAAGATTAAGTCGGCATGGGAGTATGAAACATCTGATTTATTCTCTGATAAAGAACGCGTCGCCTTACGCGTGGCCCAAGCCGGAGCCATGAGTCCGTCCGAGGTCACAGACGCGCAATTTACCGATCTGCGCGCCCATTGGAGCGACGATGAAATTGTGGAGATCGTCGCTGTCATTTCAATGTTTGGGTTTCTAAACCGCTGGAACGCGATCATGGATACGCAGATCGAAGACACACCGATGGATTTTGTAAGTGCGGCGGGCGTGGTGCTGAAATAGCTTTGCGATTTTGCAAACCCGGCAAGGCCTGTCTCGCCTAGTTAAACCTATGCAAGGCCCCTCCTCCAAAGCTCCCAATACGGCCGCGCCGCAATTTAGCGGCTTTGGCTTCATCGCGCTAATGTCGATCATTTGCGCATTATCGCCTTTTGCGATGAGCCTTGTGGTGCCGTCCTTTCCAAATATGGGGCGTGATTTTAATATTGGCGTCGACCAAACTCAGCTAATGGTTTCGGCATTCCTCCTTGGCCTTGGATTATCACAGCCTATTCACGGCGCGCTAGCCGATCGTTATGGTCGCCGCCCCATTTTGCTGGCGGGATTTGCTATTTTCACGCTTGCGAGCCTGGCCTGTTTTATTACCGAAAGCTGGACCGCTTTGGTGGTCTGCCGTTTTCTCCAAGCCGTTGGCGTGTCTGCCGGAACAGTAACCAGCCGCGCGATTATAAATGATGTACAACCGCGCGAGCAGGCCGCCATCTCTCTGTCATATGTCTCGATGGCCATGGGATTGGGCCCGATTATCGCGCCCGTTCTGGGCGGAATTGGCGACAGCCTGTTAGGGTGGCGCAGCCTGTTTGCGGGATGCACAATTGTCGGCGGGCTTATCTTGCTGCTCGCTATATCGAGGCTCAAAGAAACCCGCCCCGAAGGGCCGCCGCGCCCCCTGCCCGATTTAATGGCGGGATATAAACGCTGTCTGACCAGCCCCATATTTTGGGGATATACGATGATGTTCGGATTTGGGCAGGGCGTCTTTTTTGCCTTCCTACCGATCGCGCCGGACTATTTTGAATTTGTATTGCAGCGCTCCACATCTGCATTTGTCGCAAGTTGGATTGGCTTATCGCTCTGCTTTATGGCGGGAAGTTTTGCCGGAACGCGCTTGGTCAAACGCTTTGGCATGGATCGCTTGCTGCCATGGGCCGCGATATATTTAATTCTCATGGCTATTCTCTTCGTCGTCTGGTACTATTTAATGGGTGATGGCATAATCGCAGTTATCGGCCCAATCGGACTGTCTCTTATCGCCACAGGATTGATTTGCCCGATTGCCTTGACCGGGTCCATTAGCGCTTTCTCGAAAAATGCAGGTATTGCTGCAGGCCTGTCCAGCGCGATTGGCCTTGTGATTGGCGGGCTGTTCTCAGTGATTGGCGGGCAGCTCTATAATATGACAATGTGGCCAATCATTGCCTTGGTTGGACTTGCAGCGCTGGGTAATTTACTGGGAACATATCTAAGCCGGAGATCGTCATGAGACCTTTAGTGATCGCAAGCGCCGTTATGCTTTTGGCCGCCTGTTCTGCGCCCAATGACAATATAGAAAAAAAGATAGCTGACATTGTCACCGCTGATGAATTTGTTGATTTATCTTTGCGGGACAAACCTGCCTCGCTCATCACAGCGCCTTGGGATGAAGTTGTTATCTCCGTGCCGGACATGGAAGACGTCTCGCGGCTGTTTGTTGAAATTGGTGATTTCGAAACCGTAAAAAAAACGGATGACACATGGGTGCTGCGCGCCAAAGGCAGCGATAGCGGTTATGTTCGACTTGTAAAAAATACTAACCCGAATGCTGTTCCCGCACGGCCGCTTGATGCCACGGCGTGGGATAGCGGATGTTATTGGTCTGTCATGATGCGCGCCAAAGATATTGAATCGATCATTGCCGACGCCAAGCCGCTAGGCTGGGAACCGCTCACCGATATTGCCTTTCTGGAATTTGGCCCCTCGCAGCTCCATATCGTGGTACTGCGTCACCAAGTGACGGGCGCGCAGGTGCAATTATATGAACGCCTGACCACGCCGCTTCCGGAGGGTTTCACGCCATTTGAGCGTTTGTCGCGTCCCTTTAATATCATGCAAATGACCAAAGATCGCGACGCCGCCTATGACTTTTTCCAGCAAGATTTAGGCATGGACACATTTTATTATGGCCGGCCTTCCCTTTCAGACGAAGAAGAAATTAATCCGCTAGGCATTCCGCAACAGTTGACCACAACAGTGCCCTATAAAGCGGCGATCGTGACACCCTTTGAAGGCGCGGAATATGGCCGTTTTGAAATGATTGAAGTGGACGGCGACGCGCAGGGGTTGAAGGGGCGTGACTTTTCTAATCGGTGCCGCAGACAAAATTGGGGCATAATTGAAGTCCATTATAAAGTTGATGATCTAGCGTCTATAATTCAAAAAATGAAAGTGACTGGTCTAGCTGTCACGCAGCACATACCTACGGTCACGTTTAAAAAGGAAAATGGAAGATATCGTGCAAATGATTATACGGCGAGCTGGATGCGTATCAAATCCCCGGACGGAGCCGCAATCATATTTAGTGAAAAAGAATGACATCATCATCAGATTCCCGAACTTCTAAGAATGACGCAATATGCTGCATTTTTGCCATGAAAAAATGTATGTTCAATTTGAGAAATAGATGATGTCCATCACCCAAAAACTTACCGATCAAATCCGCGCTAAGGCATTTACCGAGCAAGATCTATCGCGCGCCGCGCTGATTCTGCTTGATTGGACAGGCTGCGCGATTGCGGGACGTAGCGAGCCATTTGGGCAAAAACTCACCGACACATTTAAGGCCCCGGCCGGACCTTGCACTCGCATTGGCGCGTCACCCGCTGCTTTGCAAATGGCGGCATTTCATAATGGCTGTCTGGGCAATATATTGGAAATGGACGATGTCGACAAACGCGCTGTTCTCCATGCCGCTCCCACCGTCATTCCGGCTGCGCTGGCTATGCATGAGCATGTCGGCGCATCATCCGAAGCGATGCTGCGCGCCATCATCATTGGCTATGATGTCACTATCCGGATTGGACGGGCCGTAGGCCCCGGACACTATGCCTATTGGCACAATACGGCGACATGCGGCCCCTTTGGCGCGGCGGCGGCGGCCTGTTATTTACTCGGCGGCAGCGACATGACGGCGGCATTAGGCCTTGCCGGGACGCAGGCGGCAGGACTGTGGCAGACGCGGCATGAACCGGATAGCGACGCCAAACAAATTCACGCCGGAAACGCCGCGCAAATTGGCGTGATGGCCGCAATGATGAGCGCGCAAGGCATTAAAGGTCCGCGTGAAATACTCGAAGGCCCGCAAGGCTTTTTTGCCGCCATGTGCCCCGGCGCAAATCCCGAAGATATATTCAAAGATTACGGCGATGAATGGCTTATACATCATACTTCGATCAAGCCCTATGCCGCGTGTCGCCATGCCCATGCCGCCATAGATGCGGCGCTTATGGCAGAGCTAAGCAGCGGGGATATCCTCATTGAGACATATGATGACGCGATTAAATTCTGTGATCGCGCGGCCCCTTCGCCGGGCCGAGAGGCGAAATTCTCTCTCCAGCATTGTGTAGCCTTCACGCTAATGAACGGGCACGCACCGGGGCTAAATGACTTCGATGTCAGAGCATTGGAAAAAACAAGTGCGATCCGTCAAAAAATTACCGTCAAAGCGGCGGATGAATTTAACGCGGCCTATCCGTCGCATTACGGCGCGGCAGTGACCTCGGGCGGCAAGCGCCATGTGGCCAAAGACGCGCTCGGCGATCCGGAGCGCCCGCTGTCCAAAGATGATATTTTGGACAAAGCCCTCCGACTTTATGAACATGCGGGACATAGCCGAGCGCAGGCCAAAACTGCCCTCAATGATTTTTTGAGTCCGCATATTACACAATTATTGAAGCTAGATTCATGACCGAAATCAGCAAAGCCTTCGCGCAATATGCCCTGACGCAAAAGGTGTTTTCCGACAGCACTTATGACGCGTCCAAGACCTTTATTCTCGACAGCCTCGGCGTCGGTATAGCCGGATCAAAGGCGCCGTTTAGTGATGCCGTGTTTTCCGTCATGAACAGCTTTGGAACCGGTGACGCGGCGCATATCTGGGGACGCGGCGTGACCGCGCCGCAAGCCAGCGCAGCCTATATGAACGGCTTTCAGATTCACGGCATGGAATATGACTGCGTGCATGAACCCGCCGTGGTTCATCCGATGGCCACGATTTTTGCAGCCATCGCCTCCGAGGTCGAAGCGCGCGGCGCGACCAGCGGTTTTGAATTGATGGAGGCGGTAATTGTCGCCGTTGATGTCGCGGTCGAGCTTGGCGTCGCGGTGAGCAGCCCGCTTAAGTTCTTTCGCCCTGCAACGGCGGGACTGTTTGGCGCAACGCTCGGGATAGCGCGGCTTCGCGGATTTGACACTGCCACAGCGATGAGCGCCATGGGCTGCGCGCTGGCGCAATGCGCGGGCGTCATGCAAGCCCATGTAGAGGGCAAACCCACCCTGCCCGTCCAGATCGCGGGCGCTGCGCGCGCCGCTGTTGTAGCCTGTGATTTGGCGCAAGCCGGCCTGCATGGCCCCGAAGCGTCACTGGCGGGGCCATATGGCTATTTTAAAATGTTTGAAGATGTCGCAGATGGTGAGGCTGCGGCGCAGCGCTTAGGGCAAAAACACCGGATTACTGAAGTCAGTTGGAAACCCTTCCCAACAGGCCGCGCGGCGCAAGGCGGCATTGTCCTTGTTCAAAAGATGATCGAGCAAGGCGTGACCATTGATAATTTGGAGCAGCTGACATTATCAGCGCCGCCGATCATTCCGCGTTTAGTAGATCGCCCGATCATTGACGACATGAGCGCAAATTATGCGCGGCTTTGTTTTCCCTATCTCGCGCCGATCACGCTCATGCGCGGCACGGTCAGCCTCTCAGATTTCACGGATAAGGACCTGAGCAGCGCAGATATTCGCGCGGCATCACGCAAGATCAAAACTCGCACGAACCACATTAAAGACCCTGCGGCCTTTGTCCCGCAAAGCATGACGGCCGTGCTTAAAGACGGGACGGAGCGCACAGCGATGATTGGGAAATTATTCGGCTCGCCTGCCGACCCGCTAACACGCGCCCAACATTTGGAAAAATTTCGGGGCTGTCTGACCTTTGGTTTGTCCAAGGTCAAAGCAAAGCAAGCCGGAGACAGGCTGATAGAGACTGTCGATAATCTGGAGCGCCAAGACGATTGCCGTGATTTATTCACAGTGGCCGCAGGCTTATAAATTATGCACGCTACGTACTTTGATTTTGTAGACCCCAAAGCCATTCGCGCCGACCATCCGATTGGGGATGATTTTATTCGTTTTGCGACCGAGACGAGCCGCGACCAGCTCTTTGCTCACCAAGATCGTCTGTTTCGTAAAATGCTTGTGCGCGCTTGGAAAACGCCATTTTACCGCAAATTATGGGGAGATAAGGGCATAGAGCCGGGCGATATTGATGGCCTGAAAGATATTCAAAAACTGCCGACATTTGATAAATCAGACATTATGGCCAGTATTGACCGCAACCCGCCTTTTGGCGACTTTAGCGCGCTGGAGACTTATGCACCGGATAAACAACCACCGGTCAAATTCCACACGACATCCGGAACGACGGGCAAGCCGCAAGTGCTGATTTTTGGCCCGAAATCCCGCGAGGTGCAAAATCTATTACTCGCGCGTCTCTACACGCTTCAAGGCATTGGCCGCGGTGATGTCGTTCACAGCGTCTATGGCCACGGCCCGATTAATGGCGGTCATTATGTGCGCGAAGCGGTGACACATTGGACGCAAGCCATTTACGTCTCTGCGGGCACCGGCGTCGAAACACGCAGCGTTAAACAAGTGCAGATGATGGCCGATTACGGCGCAACCGCAATTGTTGGTTTCGCAGATTACGTCAAAAAGCTTGCCCGCATCGCAAAAGAAGCGGGGCTTGAGCCCGGCGTGGATATTCCCGTGCGCACAATTTCGGGTCATATGGGCCGCGAGGATAAAGCCTCTGTCTCGGAGATGTGGGGCGGCGCGCAGTGTTATGATTGGTACGGCGTCGGCGATACGGGCGCAATCGCCGGCGAGGCCGCCGATCAAGACGGTCTGTACGTGATGGAAGATGCCCAATATTTAGAAATTTGCGATATTGATACGGGCAAACCTGTCGCGGACGGACAAACGGGCGACATGGTTACGACATGTTTGTTCAAAGACGATGTTTATCCGATCATTCGATTTAATACCCATGATGTCTCCGCTGTACGCAGTGGAAAATCTTCGCTTGGATTTAATTTCAACCGCATTGAGGGCTTTCTGGGGCGCTCTGATAATATGGTGAAACTTCGCGGCATAAATCTATTCCCCCAAGCCATGGGCCCGATCATGGAAAAAGTTGACGGTTTTGCCGGAGAGTTTTTCTGCCAAGTGGATCGCGACGCGCAAGACCGTGATGAGATGACCGTTATCGCGGAGTCCCGCACAGGCGATATTTCTAAGCAGCTTGAACAGGTTCTTAAATCAGCGCTCGGAATTGGAATTGCTGTGAAATGCGTAAAGCCCGGAGATACATCTGAGACGACGCAAGTTGACGTGCGGCAAAAGCCCATTCGCCTCGTCGATACGCGATTTACCTAATGCTCTCTGACGAGCATTTAGATTTTGCAACCCTGAAGCAATTAAGGATTTGGTTCATAGAGGGTGAGCTGACACCATCAGACTATTTGGATTTTTGCCTCTCTCGCATCGAAAGAATAAATCCGAAAATTAACGCTGTTTTGGACGTTTACGACAAGACAGCCCGCCCTGCCGCGCTGGCCGCTACGCAGCGTTATGCAGACGGCAAACCCCGCTCTGATATTGATGGTATGCCGATTGGCGTCAAAGCCAATATTTCCGTACGCGGCTATGTCTGTCATGGCGGCATTAAGGCCTATGACAATAATATCGCGACGCATGACGCGGATATTGTGCACCGTCTTCGCCGCGCAGGCGCTGTCATCATTGGCTCCCTCAATATGGAAGAAGGCGCGCTCGGAGCGCAGACCGATAATCCTTGGTTTGGCAAGTGCTACAACCCCCTCAAAGACGGCTATACATCAGGCGGATCAAGCGGCGGATCTGCGGCGGCGGTTGCTGCGGGAATGATGCCCGCATCATTAGGCACGGACACAATGGGCAGCGTGCGCATCCCATCCGCTTATTGCGGGCTCGTCGGATTTAAGCCGGGGCGCCAAGCCTATTCGACGCAAGGCGTCATGCCGCTATCCACGACGCTGGACAGCGTCGGCACGCATACACGCACGGTTCAAGATGCCATTATGATTTATAAGGCCGTGACCGGATTTAAAAACGACATAGATCCGCGCGCGCCAAAAACTCTCTCGCCATTTGATATATCGAGCAGCGATGTTGAGCCGGATATCGCAAAGGCTTTTACTTCGACAATAGAGACGCTTGAAGTCAGCACAACAGCCCCTATTCTCAGCGATTATGATTTTTCAAAACAACGCCGCGCAGGTCTTATCGTGAGCGAATATGAAGGGGCGAAATTTCACGCCGGTAAAGATTTTGAAACGTCCGAGGGCTTTAGCGCCCACTTCAAATCTATGCTGTCATTCGGACAAAACTTACCTACCGATAAAGTGAATGACGCATATGCCCGCACAAGAAATTCCTCGAAATTGGCGGAGTCTTTTTTCCAAAACACTCAGGCTCTGATCGCGCCCGCAGCGCTGCAAACCGCGTTTAAATTCGGTGACGATGTACCGGCCAATCAGGCTGACTTCACAGCCTTTGCAAACTTTGCGGATCTCCCGGCAATAAGCCTTCCGATGGGCGCTGCCAAAAACGGGCTTCCTATGGGACTTCAGCTCATGACGAAATCAGGTCGCGATCGGGCCCTATTGGGAATGGCTCTGTGGTATGAAAATATGAGTAAGGCGGAAATTGGACACACAGCCTAAGTCCCGGTCCGAGTAATTTCGGAAAATTGGTTGAATGCCGGCCTGATTCTGCCTGATGCTGCCTAATACTGCGCGCTGTATTCCGATATATTTACCGGCTTGCAAAAGCGAAAGATCAGATAACTTCGAAACCCAAAAGCTCGATATGTTGTGACATGTAATCACGCTTTACGGGCTCTGTCTTGGCTAAATCTGTCGACAAATATTTCTTGGCGCAATCACAGAAAATGGTGGCGACAGCCGCATCGGCTTCAATTTCATCTTGGACTTTTAACGCGCCGAGCAGATTCGCGCCCGAACTAATCCCCACAGACAAGCCCAATTCGCTTGATAGCTTTTGCGCCATAATGATGGAGTCGCCATCGCTCACTTGGATCACATTGTCGAGCGAATTTAGGTCAACAATATCCGGAATAAATTCATCCGATACGCCTTGAATGCGGTGTTTGCCCACTTTGTGCCCCGTCGTTAGCGTCGGGGACTCAGAGGGCTCCAGCGGATGAATTTTAGTATTAGGCCCGGCGGCTCTGAGCGTGCGTCCCACGCCCATCACAGTTCCGCCGGTTCCCACGCCCGCCACAAAGCCGTCAGCTTTGCGGCCGCCCCGCGCGAGTTGTTTTATGATTTCTTGCCCTGTCCCTGTTTCGTGGGAGGTCGGATTATCCGTATTCGAAAATTGACGTGGTAGAAATACATCCTCGCGCGCCGCCAAGGCTTCGGCCATGGCGATCGCGCCTAAAAACCCGCCATCCTCTTTGCTGACCAATCGGATATCCGCGCCATAGCTTTTCATCAAAGCAATGCGCTCCACACTCATCCAATCGGGCATGTAAATGCGAACAGGATGGCCCAGCGCGCGGCCCAATGCGCAAAAGGCAATGCCCGCATTTCCGCTGGTCGCTTCGACAATCATATCGCCGGGTTTTATCGCGCCGCTAATGTAAGCGGCTTGTAAAATACCCAGCGCCATGCGGTCTTTGATAGATCCCGAAAGATTACCGCTCTCAAGCTTAGCAAATATATCGCGTTGCTCGCCGCGATAAAGCATCGAGACCTTGAGCATAGGCGTATTGCCGATCAGGCCAGAGAGGCAATTGAGCTTGCGAGTCGTGTCTTGCGGCGTGATTTGCGCGCATGGCGTTTGGATACGGTACATAATGTTTTCCTGCGTTGGCCATAATATGCGCCCCACACAATCAAAAAACATCGCAATATCACCATGCCATATGTTGAAATAGGGGAATTTTTTCTGTATAATATAATTATGACCGAAAATATTGACGATACAGACCGTAAGCTGCTTCAAAACTTACAAGTCGACGCGACTCTCTCCCTGGAGGCACTGTCCGAGATATGCGGAGTTTCGCTAAATACTTGCTGGCGGCGGGTTCAGCGATTGGAAAAAGACGGTATCATAGAGCGTCGCGTGGCGCTGATTGATAATGAAAAGATTGGCCTTCCCCTCACCGTTTTCGTCAGCGTGCGCACCGATGATCACAGCGCGGCCTGGGCAAAAAAATTCTCGAGCGCTGTGCAATCCATGCCCGAAATTGTTGAATTTTACCGACTCGCGGGTCAGGTCGATTACATCATGAAAATTATCGCCCGCAGCGTCGCCGATTATGACCGCATCTATCAACGCTTGATTTCCAAGGTAAAATTATCTGACGTCTCAGCCAGTTTTGCGATGGAGAAAATGAAATTTACAACGGAATTACCGCTCGAATAATTGCCTGACTATAAAATCGCAATCCGGGTTTCAGTTTTATCCTTAAATATTATCGCGGAGAATTGCCCGTGGGGCTTGTCTTAATAATTCCACATCGTGCCGTCTTCGAGACGGACAATGGGATGATAACGGCGATCAAAGCTATATTTCTTCGCCTCGCTCTCATCAAAATCCACACCCAGACCCGGCGCGTCGCTGACATAAAACATGCCATCTTTGAGATAATGATCGGACGGAAATAAAGCGTCACATTCGGGCGTCCCTAAAACCAGATATTCCTGAATCCCAAAATTCGGCGCCCAAGCATTCAAGTGCGCCTGCGCCGCCATAGACAGGGGGGAGTGACTTGGCGCGCCGTGAAACCCGGTTCGGATATTGTGCAACCCTGCAAGCTCTACGATGCGCCGGACATGGGTAATGCCGCCCGCATAAGTCACGGAGACGCGGATGAAGTCGAGCAGCTCTTCTTCGATCATGGTCTTACAATCCCATATGGAATTAAACACTTCGCCAATCGCAATCGGTGCCGTCGTATGATGACGGATCAGCCGCAGCGCCGCTTGGTCATCGGCGGGCGTCGGGTCTTCGACCCAAAACAGATTATATTTTTCTATCGATTTGCAGAACGCGGCGGCCTCGCGCGGGCGGAGGCGATGATGGACATCGTGCAGAAGTTTCAGGTCAGGCCCAAAACGCTCGCGAACGGACTCGAATACCTTTGGCATATATCTGAGATATTTTTCTGAGTCCCAAATCTCTTGATCGGGGAGCGTGCCATATTCAGTGATAAAATCTTTCCCGCTGGCGGTAGGATTGCTTTTGTCTTTACCCGTCGCATACCCCCCTTCCGGCATGCCGGGAATGCCGCATTGCAGGCGCACGGCCTTGTAGCCTTGGTCAACATATTTGGCGACGCTCTCCAGTAAGTCTTCCAAAGTCTCGCCCGTCGCGTGGGCATAGACCAGTGCTCCGTCACGGCTTTTCCCGCCGAGCAGTTGGTAGATGGGCAGCCCGGCAATTTTGCCTTTAATATCCCAAAGCGCCATATCGATTGCACCAATGGCCGCCATTGCGACAGGGCCGCGGCGAAAATAGGCGCCGCGATAAAAATACTGCCAGATATCTTCACTATTGCGCGGGTCCATACCGATCAGGCAAGGAATCATATAGGTTTTTAAAAATTCAGCTGGCAGAGTTTCTCGCGTATTCAGCGTACCATCCCCGAGCCCGTAAATCCCTTCATCCGTCATAATTTTCAAAGTGACGTAGTTCTTACCGGGTCCCCCGACAAAGACTTCTGCGCTGGTTATTTTCATTTTGCTCTTTCAATTTGAGCGATGAGCTATACCAATGAATGCCAAGAATAAAAAGCCTCCAAAGAGAGGCGCGCTTTAACTACGGGGAAACAATATGAGCCGCTCGCTCAAAGTGTTGGTGCATGGAACCGGATTTGCGGGGCAAGGTCATGCTGAGGCCTTTCGCTCAGTTGGCGCAGAAATTGTTGGCATTGTCGGACGAACGCCAAGCGTCATCGAAAAGGTCACGGCGGATATGGGCATCCCCTATGGCGGGACGGATTGGGCTAAAGCTTTGGCCGACTGCAAACCCGATATCGTCTCAATCGCTACGCCCGGCGGCGCGCATTTTGAGCCGATTAAGCAAGCCATCACTGCAGGTTGTCATGTCTTTTGCGATAAACCCCTAACGGCAGACGGCGATACGGCGGAGCAGCTCTATACCTTAGCTGAGACCAAAGGCATCAAAACCGCCTTTGCCGCCAGCTTTAGATATATGCCCGAAGTCCTGCATGCCAAACGGCTTGTCGCGGCGGGCGCGATTGGCGAGCCGCTGGAAGTTGAATGCGTCTCGCACTTTAATTTGGAACGCGACATTCCCCATGGATGGTCACATCAGCGCGCCGCAGGCGGAGGACGCCTGAATAATAATTTTACCCATAAGCTCTCTATTGTGACCTCAGTTATCGGCGACAAGATAGACGCGATAATGGGCGAAGTGCGCGATGATATGGGCAAAGCGCCCATTGTCAGAGGCGTGCATAATTTCAAAACGCGGCGCGAGCATATTCCGGACAATCTGGACGACCCGGATTTGGAATGGGGCAAGTCCGATGTGGAATGGTCCTATAATGTGACCGCGAAAATCGACAGTCCGCTGGCGAAAAACCCTGTAACAGCCCTGTTTAAACATGGCGGCCTTCAGCCGCGCTTTCATGAGGATTATATTGCCTTCTATGGCAGCGCGGGCGCCATCTATATTAAGGGCCATTACGGCAGCGGGCCACTCTATCTTTATGGCGCGGATAAAAAATGGGTCGAGACGCCTCTCCCCGCAGATATCAAAGCAAGCATTCCCAACGTTGACGGCGATACAGAGCGCAATTGGCGCTACCTCATCCGCGAATTTGTCAAAGACATTCAAGGCGAGTCCGTTGCGCCGTACCAGACCTTTAAAGAAGGCGCGCAATATCAGCACTTAATCGATATTATTCGCGAGAATGGAAGCTGGACTGATGTGCGTCATCTCTCCTAGGTCTGGCATATATCGCTCTCTGCGCTTGGGGCTTTAGCTCATGACGCAGCTCGACATTTCAAATATCGAATATGTGGTGATTATCGGATATCTGGTTTTAATTGCCTGCGTCGGTATTGTTTTTAAAAAGTTCTCCACCGACACGGATGATTATTTCAAAAGCGGCACTAAAGGGACGTGGTGGCTGGTCGGCAGCAGCGCCTTTATGAGCGCCTTTAGCGCGTGGACATTTACAGGCGCTGCGGGCGTAGCCTTTGAGTCCGGCTTTTCCGTCATGATTATCTTTTTAGGAAATGCCTTTGGATTCTTCTTAAATTTCCTCTTTCTGGGACCTTGGCTGCGCCAGATGCGCGTGACGACATTCCCCGAGGCGATATCAAAGCGCTTCGGAGAGCCAACTCGCATGTTCTACGCGCTATATGAAGTCCCTGTGCGGATTTTATATTCCGCCATGGCGTTATATGGCTTGGGAATTTTCTGCTCGGCTGTATTTGGGTTTAATATTTACCAAGTCGTTCTGGGGTGCGGCATTATTGTTCTCTTCTACTCCGCGACCGGCGGGCGCTGGGCCGTCATGGCGACTGATTTTCTGCAGGGCCTGATTTTAATACCGCTTACACTTCTCATTGCCTGGCTATGCCTGCATGAGCTTGGCGGTATCGGCAGCATGTTTGAGCAAATCGAAGCCAAAGGATTGTCGGAAGACTTCAGCCTCATAAATAACAGCGTGCTGTTTGGTGGCGCTTATACATGGGGCTGGGCCGGCGCGATGGTGACTAAGGGATTCCTCGTCTTTAATTCCATGTATGCAGGCCCGAGATATTTTTCCGTGAAAGACGGCAAAGAGGCGCGCAAAGCGGCTTTATTTGCCTCCTTTCTATTTCTGGTCGGCGGGCTGGTTTGGTTCCTGCCGCCAATTACAGCGAAGTTATTATTTGCCGAACAGGTCATGGCACTCGATATCCGCAAACCCGCAGAAGCCGCCTATGCCATCGTCAGTATCAATCTGTTACCTGTCGGATTAATCGGATTAATTGTTGTGGCCATCCTGACAGCTACGATGAGCACAATGGATACGGGGTTGAATACGAATGTAGCTATTCTCATCAAGGATATTTACCCAAAGCTTGCGAGTAAATTTAAGTGGAAACCCAAAAAAGAGTCCGAACTCTTGCGGTATGGACGGGCTTACACCTGGTTGATGGGAGTATTTATAATTCTTCTTGCCCTCTGGCTGGCTAAGCAAGAAGGCAAAGGTATTTTCGAGATCATGCTGGATGTCGGAGCGCTGTTGATGAGCCCTATTCAAATTCCATTGATGTGGGGACTGTTTATAAAGCGCACGCCGCCGTGGGCTGCGCTGCTCTCAATCGGCTGCGCCTTCACAGTTTCCGCAATGGCCTTCATCGTATCTTACATGGTCGCCCCTGAAGTTCCTTTGACATTTCTAGGCTTTGCCCCCAAGGCCGAATGGACGTTCCAAATGAAGTTTTTTGGCGTATTGGCCGCAGGGTCTTTCGGGTTTTTAATCTCAACGCTGTTCGCGCCCGCCAAAGACTCGCCGCACCGAACCATGGTCGACGCCTTTATAACAAATATGAAGACGCCTATCGATTTTGAGGAAGAAGTAGGCGAAGGAAATGACCTCGCGCAATTAAAAACGATCGGCTATTTTGGGGCCGTAGTCTCCGTGTTCATCGCCTTGCTTCTGATTATTCCCAACCCGCCGGACGGACGATTAGCCATACTGGCTTTGGCCCTAATCATTGGCAGCGTGAGCGCCCTAATGATAAGAGCAGGCTCAAAAGCCGTCCCCCCTAAGCCATAAAGAATATCCTAGTAGCGTTTCGCCGAGGCGCTAATGCCTTCCGGGGATAGAGACGGACGCAATTTGAATTTCATTATCGTTGAATATCCGCTGTCATCTTGGACGATTTTAACATCGCCGCCAAGTTGCCGCGCAAAACCTTTAATAAGCTTCGTGCCGGTTCCTTTTATCGCTTCACCGTCCTTTTGACCTTGGCCATTATCAGAGACTGTTGCCACAATTGTTTTTCCGTCCTGCACAATAGAAATTTTGACCTCACCGCCATTCATCACGCCATGTTTCGTCGAATTAGTCAGCGTTTCCACAACGTATAATGCGACAGGAATAGCTGTGTCAGCTTCCATCGGATCACAGTCGGCTTCCACGATGCTCGTTATCCCTTTTTTCTCGCAGCCCATCGCAATGCATAACTCGCCGACAAGGCGCCCAAGAAAGGTTTGCATGTCAATATATCGTAAGTCGGAGCCTTCATAGAGCCCCCGGTGAACTAGGGCGATCGCGTTTATTCTGTTTCGGGTTTCCTGAATGGCGGAAAGCCCTGCAGTGTCTTCAACTTTACGCTCTTGCATATTTAAAAGTGAAATAATGATCTGCAGATTATTTTTAACGCGATGATGAATTTCTCTCAGCAGCGTTTCTTTTTGATCCAGCGAGTCTTTAAGTTCGCTCTCTCTGACTGAAATTTGATCCGCCATATAATCAATGGTGCGGCCAAGTGTTCGTATGGAGGCCGGCGGGTTCTTCATCTTGCCAACACGCTGATCTTGGTCTCCCTCCGCAAATTTAAGCGTTGCGCGCTGTAATTTGCGAATATGAATTAAGATCAAACGATCCGCGGCCCACCATATGGCAACAAATCCGAATATCCACGCAAAGAGGGGAAGCATGATGGAGGATAAGGGATTTGAGAAACTCCAGGCAAAAATGCTTCGTGTTGGCGCGCTAACCGCGACAAAAATATCTTTCTCGCGACTGGGAATTAAAATGAGCGAGCGTTTATCGCCGCTCGCATCCAAGAAGTCTGTTTGGTATTCCCCGCTGTTTTCCGTTTCCAGAAGCCAAGCTTCGTTTATTTTTTGGGGAAACATTTCATCGCCGAAAAGAGTTTCACCTTTTCTATTCAGCATGCTTAATTTCGCATCACGCCCTAATTTCGATAAATCGGCGCGCCGCGCCAAGCGGGACAGACCAAATTCGACAATCAAAATGCGTTGAAGCTCCTGGCCGTCATATTGGCCATAAGCCAACAGAAGACGGGACCCTCTACCTTGCGCGTTGGCGGTCTGTATCTGAGTCTCGGTCGCATGAGGATTTTCCGGAGTGAGCTTTTTTGCCAGCTCAAAGCCCTGAATTTTAGACTCAACATTGTTGGCAGAGCAAATAAAGGCGCCGTCAGGCCTTGCAATGATAATATCATCGAAACGGGAAAACCGTTTTAGAACATCTTCGAGATCTGCGTCACACCCGCGCTGGCCAACTGTTTCTTCTATCGTCAGGAGTACAGATTTCGCGCTATCGACCGTATCAATGATTTCGAATACGGCCCGCTGCCCGGACAGAGTCAGCGCAGATTGCTGCGCCGCTTGATCTCGCCTGTAATCATATAAGGATTGCCATATAGCAAAAACCAGCAAGGGCAGCATTGCCATTGCCAGTATAAATCCAAACCTTACGCGAAGGTCGCTCATGGAAATGCTTTGAGACACTTATCCTCCGGCGAGGCTTTTCGCTTCTGCCAAAATCGTGTCCATCGCGTCCAATGCCGATACATTATCGGCTTCACCATCGAATTCGCCGGATTGCATAATGACTTCCAGACTTTTGCGGGCGCGGCTGACGCGGCTTTTAATCGTTCCGACTGCGCAATCACAAATCTCTGCGGCCTCGTCATATGACAGGCCGCTGGCGCCAACCAATATCAGCGCTTCACGTTGATCATCCGGAAGCATATCCAAGCCGCGGCGAAGTTCATTCACGCGTACGGATTGCTCAACATCGGAAGTGGCGACAATGGTCTGCTCCGCCACTTCAGGCTCAAGCGATGTCGCCCGCCAGGACCGGCGTTTGATAGAGTAAAATTGATTTCGTAAAATCGTGAATGTCCAGGCTTTGAGATTGGATCCCGGGCGGTAGCGCTCGCGCGCATTCCACGCTTTGAGCAGCGCATCTTGCGCGACATCATCAGCAAGCGCAGCATTTCCGCAAAGTGAGCGCGAAAACGCACGCAAATGCGGGATAAGCGCCGTCAACTCGGCTTTAAATTCGGCCTCGTTAAAGACCGGTACGTCTTCTGGCTTTGGGCTTTGGGCGTCAGGTGTAATCTCTGTCATGCGCGTCGTCTCCTGATACATTCCACCTTATCCCCTACCCTGTTTTGCATCAGCCTGAGCGAGGAGGCTGAGAAAGTCGTCCGGGACGGGCTCGTTGAGCACATCATCATATATTTTCTTCAAACTATTGCCGATTTTGTCAGGCAAAGCTTCTTTCTCAAAGTCGTCACTGACTTTGATGGTATCGCTGTTTTTACTGTCCGGATTTTTTGTCATGCCTAGGCCTTTTGCTTCCCTACAAAAAGTTTATTACGCAAAGAATTAAAATAGGTCTATATGCGTAAAAGTGTTACACACAATGCATAACTAGTCTAATACGCGTACCGATTAAAAGCGTTCCATAAAAAAGGATAAAATTTTGAGTTTTCTTGATAGCCTTGCTCCTCACCTCCCATATCTTCGTCGATTCTCGCGCGCCCTGACAGGCAGCCAGGCCGAAGGAGACCAATATGTCCGCCTTGCATTGGAAGCCTTAGTGGCCGGCGACACTCAAATTGATGATGACATTGATCCAAAAGTCGCGCTCTATCGCATGTTTTTGGGGATTTGGGGAACGTCAGGTGCTCAATTGGAAGATTCAAGCGATGAATCAGAGACGGCCGCGGCCCGCATTCGTCGCCTCACGCCGCGCTCCCGCCAAGCCTTTTTGCTCAGCGCGCTTGAAGGTATGAGCATTGAAAATATCGCAGTAATAATGAGTGTATCCAAAGACGACGCTGCGGCGCTCTTGGCGGATGCCGAAAAAGATATCGAGAAAGAACTGCGCACAAATGTTCTGATCATCGAAGACGAGCCGATTATCGCGGCCGATATCGAAGCTTTGGTCGAAGAATTAGGGCACACAGTAGACAGTATTTCAGCGACTCACAGCGAAGCCATGAAAAATGCGGCAGCGAAAAAACCCGGAATTGTCCTCGCGGATATTCAACTCGCCGATGGGAGTTCGGGTATTGATGCGGTCAAAGATATTCTGGAGAAATATGACGTGCCGGTGATCTTTATCACGGCTTTCCCGGAGCGTTTATTGACCGGGGACAAGCCGGAGCCCGCTTATTTAATCTCGAAACCGTTCAGACCTGAAAATGTCAAAGCGGCAATCAGCCAAGCGCTGTTTTTCCACGGGGCGTAGCTGGTAAAAATGTAGCCTGTTGCGGGTCGTTTTATGAGCGATCCGCAGGGGCGACGTTAAATCTGATTTGTGCCGTACGTCCATTATAAGTGAGATTGTTCAGGGCATTTTGGGCTGTTGGCTCGTCGATTTCGTACTTTACGCCCAAATCACCAAGCCAGGCCCCAAGCTCTTCAGCATTTTCTTCCACGTCGGAACGCTCTTCAGGCGTGAACCCTTTACCAATAATTGGCATAATTTTGACGCTGATAACGTTGCACTCACCAACAATTTGCGTTGCATCTGTTAAGTATTCTGCGGAATGTTGTGTCACAGCGCCGTATTGGAAATACACATCAAGTTTGGCCGTTTCGCATTTTTTCAACCGCTCTAATTGAGGGTTAACATATACATCTTCAAAATTTGGCCGATCCGAAGTCGCGAGCTGCGTTGAAGCACCAAGTTGTGGCAGCAACATTGCGGGGAAGGCGAGGGGCAGAAGGAATGCGAGTTTCATTATTTATCCTGTTAACTATACATTCATAATGCTTCAGCGCAGGATCAGTTCCTTAATGAAAGGTAATTATTGCTAAAATGCAGAGATTTTAGCTAAATCCGCACTATCTACGATAAATTCTGCTTACGGCTAAAACAATTAGGCAAACCGATCTGATATGTGATATTTAAGGCTTGGCTTGGGAAGGTCGCTTTGGGAGTATTAGGGATATGGACGAATGTGAGAGACTCGCTGCTCTCGAGAAGACCGAATTGTTAGATACCGCCTCAGAAGCGAGATTTGACCGTTTGACGCGACTTGCATCAAATGCACTGGGAACCGAAATCGCACTTGTTAGCCTGATTGATAAAAATCGTCAGTGGTTCAAGTCGAAACACGGTATCGAGCAAAGCGAAACACCCCGGGATATGGCGTTTTGCCACCACGCCATCAAGCAATCTGATGTAATGGTTGTAAAAGATGCCGCAGCTGACGACCGTTTTAAAAACAACCCGTTAGTCACAGGCGATCCGAATATCGCATTTTATGCCGGCGCTCCGCTGATTACGCGAGACGGCCATGCTCTGGGCACATTATGCGTGATTGACAGCAAGCCGCGCCCTGATTTCGATGAAGATGACAAGCAAATGCTCAAAGACATTGCGGCCAGTGTCATGTCTCAGATCGAAGTTGATGTTCAGGGCCAAAAAATCGACGATCTCAACGTCATTAATGAGGAATTACAGCACCGTATGGGCAATATGTACGCCCATGTCTCCAGCCTCGTCTCCTTGATGGACCGTAACACCGACGACAAAACCAATTTCGCTAAGAAATTAAGAGAACGGATCAACACGCTTGCCAAAACGCAGGCTTTGATCGACGTCGACAATCACGAAGGGGCTTCGATTTCTGAGATTATTGAAACAACCCTTTCACCCTTTCTTGCGGATTTAGGCTCGGAGCGGGTTATTATTCAAACCGCAGATGACTTTGTTCTCTCCCAGCGCGCAGCCTTTACCGTGACGCTTATGATAAATGAACTTGCGACCAATGCGATCAAACATGGCGCGCTCAGCACTCCGGACGGCGTGATAACTGTAAGCTGGAGCGACGCCGAAACATTTGATTTTAAGTGGAGTGAAAAAGTCTCTTACATTGAGATCAAGGAATCCGCTGATGAAGGATTTGGGTCGCAAATATTAAAACGTATCGTACCCATGGAGTTTAGAGGCAAAGTAAATTTCGATATTTCGGAAACAGGTCTGGTTTACCACCTCACGACCGATCGAGATAAAATCGTTCAACCAAGCCTGCCGAAAAGCGATTTTTCGTCTTAGTCGTTACGACTTAAAGATTTTGACAGAAAGTTGGGGCGGTCAAATAGCCTGATTTCATCACTGAAAGCTATTCTCGATCAATTTACCGATTTCTTTGATCAAGAGTTGAGGCGTAAATGGTTTTGCTATGATTTTTGGGCTTCCAAGGTCTTCACTGTCCACCACACGAGCGATTTGCCCTGTTAGGAAAACGAAAGGTACTGAATTTTTCTTCAAGCATCGCGCAATGTCTTCACTGGTTTCGCCGCCAAGGTTGTAATCCAGCATCGCGACATCCGGCATGTGATCCGCAATCAAAGACATCCCCTCCGCTTTTTCGGCGACGGGCCCCATAACCTCATAACCTTCGTCCTCAAAGGTATCTTGGAGGTCCATGGCGATGAATGGGTCATCTTCAACGATTAGAATTGTCGGTTTCATGGTGTAAAAACGCGCGACTCGTTAAAGTTGTTCCAATTTAAAACTGTGAATCGCACTGACTTTCAATATCGTTATATTACAGGGGTTTAGCGCCGTATTGAATCCGTCATCATGGTTTATTTTTAGTAAATTTGGCGAGCTGTGGAAGTTTTGTCTGCACACAAGGCCATTTGGCCCCTTCCCGGACTTTACATCCTGCGCGGTGCGCGCCATCCCGTCCTGATGACGACTCCCGCCTCCATTCTTAAATCGACTTTTGGATTTGACGCCTTTCGCCCGGGCCAAAGCGGCGTCATTGATCAGATTATGGCCGGGCAAAACGTTCTGGCCGTTATGCCGACCGGAGCCGGTAAATCTCTGTGCTATCAGGTCCCTGCCCTGCTGTTTGACCGCGTCACGGTCGTGATCTCGCCCCTCGTCGCGCTTATGGATAATCAGGTCGCGGGCCTGCGCGCCAATGGCGTGGACGTCGCCTGTATCCACTCAGGCCAGCCGCGCGAGACAAATGTCGCGCAGTGGCGCGATGTTGCGTCCGGCCGCTCCAAATTACTTTATCTCTCGCCCGAGCGGCTGATGACCCCGCGAATGATGTC
>ENA-ORXM01002362-ORXM01002362.1-marine-metagenome-genome-assembly--contig:-NODE-2362-length-22250-cov-4.872863_pt1 | contig 22250 bp, 21 predicted proteins | sample MGYA00237867_ERZ511480 | MGnify/ENA primary metagenome ERZ511480 (study PRJEB26309, sample SAMN06266103) | marine metagenome | isolation source: Algal blade | place: United Kingdom:Sidmouth, United...
TTCCACATGAACGACTTTCCAGGGGCGGAATTTGATGGTGTAGCCCTTAGTGGCAAGTTCGTTGTGTGACTTGAACCTCTCTATGAGCGAAGTGGTGTAGCCCTTGTAGAACCTGTTATGTTTTTCGGAATATAGAATATATACCACGAATTCGTTCATCCAGCCGAAATAAAAAACTCCCTGAAAGAAGGGAGCTTGTTGTAGCGAGAGGGAGACTTGAACTCCCGACCTCAGGGTTATGAATCCTGCGCTCTGACCACCTGAGCTACCTCGCCTTGTAATAACTTAAATTAAATCCCTTTTACACATAGCTTGAACCTCCATCCACTAACCTTGACGTATACGGATACTGTAGCGTCAAAAGGTGGACATCCCGCCATTTTGTTTTAAAAATGTCCTTCCCGACTTGATCCCCGGTCCGCCGCTGGCGGATATGAATCCGACGCTCTAACCAGCTGAGCTACCACGCCGACTCGTTTTTTGAAACGGCTGCAAATATAAAGTTAAATTTCCTGTCCATCAACAATCGGTGCTTAAAATTATTCCATCAGTTTTATTTTTTTATCATAAGGAAATCTATATATTGCCTGTAGGAAAAAAGCAGAGAATGAACGATAAAATAAAATTTGAACTTGAATTCGTAATACAGTCCTCTCCACAATTGCTGTATCAATATTTATCCACACCCTCCGGACTTTCGGAGTGGTTTGCCGATAACGTAAACTCAAGGGGGGAAATGTTCAGTTTTATATGGGACGGTTCTGAGGAAGATGCTAAATTGTTAAAGCGAAAAAGTGATGAATTCGTAAAATTTGCCTGGGAGGAAAACGATGATGGTTCTTTCTTTGAAATGAAAATTATTGTGGACGAAATAACTAAAGATGTTTCTCTTTTCATAACCGATTTCGCGGAAGATGATGAAGTCGAAGAGGCTAAAATGCTATGGTCGAACCAAGTAGCCGATCTCAAGCAAGTTTTAGGCTCTAAATAATATTCACTTTTTCTAATTTAAAGTAATCACTTCCTTAACCTCAAAGTAAAGACCCGGAGCATTTAGATTTCTTGTAGTTCTATTTTCCAATCTTGTTTTATTCTTCTCGATGCAGTACGCATATCTTATATTTATCCTCAAATTCTAAAGGATTTTTTATGGTCAATTATAACGGCGAACTTCTGCAACAGGAAGTTGGTTTTCTGAACCAGAATAATAGAGGCTTACGTTATGGCGACTCACTTTTCGAAACGCTTCGAGCGGTAAACGGAAAATTATTTTTTTGGGAAGACCACTACTTTCGTCTTATGGCGGCTATGCGTATGTTGCGTATGGAAATTCCGATGGACTTTACAATGGAATTTCTGGAAACCAAAATACAGGATACCCTTGCAGCGAGTAATTTGAACGAAGATTCGGCTCGGGTGCGCTTATCCATCATTCGTAAAGATGGGGGTCTGTATTTACCGAAAACCAATGAAATTGACTATCTCATTGAGGTGCTGCGATTGGAGAGCCCATTTTATATTTTGGAGGATGGGACTTATGAAATTGAGCTTTTCAAAGATTTTTTTGTGAATACCGATAGCTTATCAACCTTAAAGACAAACAATAAGATTCTAAATGTGGTCGGTAGTATTTTCGCGCAAGAAAACGGCTATCAAAACTGTCTGTTGTTGAACACCAAAAAACAGGTCGTCGAGGCATTGAACGGAAATGTTTTTTTGGTGAATGGAAATACCATCAAAACGCCCCCTTTAAACGATGGTTGCTTGAATGGAATAATTCGAAAGAAACTGATGGGTATACTGAATAAACTGGATGGGTACACTCTTGAAGAAGCTTCCATCTCACCTTTTGAGTTGCAAAAGGCAGACGAACTTTTTGTAACGAATAGTATAGTGGGAATTAGACCAGTAACTAAATATCGAAAAAAGGAATATGGAAGTAAAGTGGCAAAAGACCTGATCGGGAAACTAAACGCTGCGGCAAGACTGGGTTAGTGCGCCTGTTAACTAAATTCTAATTTAAACTCGGATTTTCGGGCGAATTCGACCAAAGTAGATAGTTACCGCCCAATTCGACCATTTTTTCCTTCCAAAAGGCATCTGAAGACTTTTGTATTATGGCACTTTCATAGTCGTTTTTTACGACAACCCATGATTTTGAAGAGAGCTCTTGATCCAACTGCAGCGACGACCAACCCGAATAGCCCAAGAAGAAACGAATATCCTCTTCGGAAATCTCTTCTTTATTGATGAGGTCTATCGTCTTTTCGAAGTCACCCCCCCAAAAGATACCGTCTGATATTTCTATACTTTTGGCAATGAGATGTGGCACCTTATGGATGAAGTAAAGATTATCTTGTTCCACGGGTCCTCCATTATAAACCTGAAAAGGAATTTTTATCTCGGTAATCAAATCGCTTATGGTGTACTCAAGCGGCTTGTTCAGAATAAAACCTACTGACCCTTCTTCGTTGTGTTCAGCTAGAAGCACTACAGAACGATTGAACGACACATCTCCGGTTAAAGTAGGCTCAGCTATCAAGAGTTTTCCCTTTTTAGGCTTAAGGTCGACCATAGGTAAATACTATCAATATTGTCTCTGTTTGTAAGACAATACAATCTAAAATAAGACAATTCTTATAAAAAGCAAATAGGTTCAATTAAAAAAAGCACTCCAATGAAATCGGAGCGCTTTTCAATATTTCTAAAAAGTCGACTAGTTTACCGATTTTGCCAAATCAGAACCTGCTTTGAACTTCACTACGTTCTTTGCTGCGATTTTGATGGTTTTTCCAGTTGAAGGGTTTCTGCCTTCTCTTGCATTTCTTCTAGATACTGACCAAGAACCGAAACCTACTAGAGATACACGATTTCCTTTTTTGAGTGACCCTTCGACGTTACCTAAGAAAGATTCCAATGCTTTTTTTGCCGCTGCTTTTGTGATGCCGGCGTCTGCTGCCATCGCATCGATTAATTCTGTTTTGTTCATAATGTAATTAAATTAATTGTTGTTATTATAATTTAAATCGTGTAGCAAATTTATACGGATTTGTTGTCAACGCAAGTAAAACGGGGGTAAATCGGGCTTTTTGTTGATAACTCGGGGTGTTTGTTAATAAAGTAGGGCTTTTTTTACGCTTCTCGCAGCCCAATGATAACGGGGCTTTACGACATATGTCCGTTTTTCGCTAGTGTCAGGCCATTCAAGAGGTCTTGTGTTTTCATTTTCCGTTTACCCTGTAATTGCATTTCCAAAAGCTTTATATAACCATTTTCGACTGCGACCTTGAATTCCTTTTTTGTGCTCGACACTTTTCCTTTTTCAAGATTGTGTTTAGCAATTTCGACCGAAGAATCATAAATCTTTACCAGAATTTTTTCATCTCCATTGATCAATGTTGACCACGCGGCAGGGTAGGGGCTTAGTCCTCTAATATGGTTTTGGATGGTTTCCATAGATTTGTTCCAATCAATTTCACAGGTCTCTTTTTGTATTTTAGGTGCCTCTTTTAATGCGGCTTTGTCCGTCTGTTTTGTGGGCGTAACCGAACCGGTTTCAATGGCAACTACCGTTTTTATCACTAGATTGGCACCTAAGTGCATTAACTTGTCGTGTAGTTTCCCGGCATTATCGCTTTTTTCGATAGCAATTTTTTCTTGAAGTATAATTTCCCCGGTGTCGATTTTATCATCGATAAAAAAGGTAGTAGCCCCGGTTTCGGTCTCCCCGTTCATAATGGCCCAATTAATAGGTGCAGCACCACGATAATCTGGAAGCAAGGATGCATGAAGGTTGAAAGTGCCATACTTAGGCATCGCCCAAACTACTTTAGGAAGCATTCGAAAGGCTACAACGATAAATAGATTGGCGTTAAGCGACTCCAACACTTTTAAAAACTTTTCATCTTTTAAATTGGTCGGCTGCAGCACATGTAGTCCGTTTGCAATAGCGAATTTTTTTACATCGGATTGTTGTAGTTTTCTACCTCTTCCCGCTTGTCGGTCAGGGGCCGTGATAACCCCTACTACGTTATATTTCTCTTGCACTAGGCGCGCCAGCGTAGCCGTAGCAAATTCTGGAGTTCCCATAAAGACAATTCGTAAATCTTTCACTTAGTTTTCGTTTATTGTTTGTTTTCAGTTGTTAATGATGCTATGGTTCGGTTCGCAATCCGATGGTCTTTACTTCAGGTTTTGTCTTCAGAACTGCTCTGTATTGAACGAAAGGTAACATTTTAATGGTTCTAAGCGCTCCGAGGCCATTGGTCAATATAGTTTCTTTTCCATCTCGCTGCAATCATATAGTGTAACTGTTCACGGGTCACTGAATCTCGTATTCGTTCTTGTCGTTGACCTTAATTATACCGTTTTCGAGCATTTTTCGTAATGCCCCCAATACAATTTTGTCGTCAATGTCGAGAATCTGTATCAACGCTCTTGAGGTTTTGGGTTTAACTTTCAAAATGCCCGATATCTTGCGACCAAGAATATTCGAATCTACCGTATTGAAACTTTTCCTTCGAAGGCACACATCGCAAATACCGCAATCTTGAAGCTTGTCTTCCCCGAAGTATTTCAGTATCTGTTTACTTCTACAGCTATTTTCCGAATGAATATACTTCAGCATTTGGCTTACTTTATCGACCTTGATTTTATTTAATGCCTCCACTTCTCTTGCGAATACATTTATGGTTCGATTATCTTCCCTGGGTACCAGAAACGTAAGGTCCATATCGCTATTTTGCGACTGGTAAGCTATGATTTCATCTTTTTGTAGCCGCTCTAGAAGGTCCAGTACCTTTGATTCGGTAACGTTTGCCTTTTTAGAAATCAGTAATGTATTTATTTTCGTTTCAAAATCGAAAATACCTCCATAAGTTCGAAGTATAGTTTGCACTGTAGGCGCAAAAGGCACATTGTTTTCTAGGTAACCGAATAACTGTTGTTTTGAGCAAACGAAATGCACGGTTGTCTTTTCGGAGAAAGACTCTGAAAGGGCAATGACCGAATGTTGGTCTAAAATGCGTAAGGCATTGTATGCCAGAAATGAATTAAGGCCATACACCGAAATAAAATTATTAAAGTTAAATTGGTAGTTTTCATCGGTGCCTTCGCCGTAGGCAATTTGAAAGTAATTATTGAGTTTATGATATATTTTCTTTAAAAATGCGGTATTGGGTAAGACCCCTAGAAATCTATTTTTCAGTTGACCCTCGTCCGATTTGTTTGTCAATAGCACGGCTTGCGCTGGTTCCCCATCTCTGCCGGCCCTACCGGCTTCCTGAAAATAGTTTTCCAGACAATCGGGTATTTGATAGTGTACGATCAATCGTACGTCAGGTTTGTCGACCCCCATACCGAAGGCATTGGTAGCAATCATAATTTTTACCTTATCACTAAGCCAACGATTTAACTTTTCCTGTTTTTCCTTTTTAGATATTCCTCCGTGAAAATAATCCGCGGTAAAGCTATTCGCATTTAGAAATTGAGCCAACTCTTGGGTCAATCTACGGGTGCGTACATATATAATAATACTTTTATCTGTTTTGGCGCAAAGTTGTTTCAATCGGTACCGCTTATCCTCCTCCCAAACTACTTTGAATGCGATGTTTGGTCTGGAAAAAGAGTCTTTGACGACCAACGCATTCGTGAAATGTAAATTAGTTACGATATCTTGGGCTACCCTTTTGGTTGCCGTGGCCGTGAGAGCGATTATCGGCGTATCCGGTAAAAGCGTTCGCAATCTTACGCATTCTAAATAGGCAGGCCTGAAATCATGGCCCCATTGTGAAATGCAGTGCGCCTCATCGATTGCGATAAGGTTTACGTTCATTTCTTGTATTTTTTGTTGTACCAGTTCTTGTTGTAGCCGTTCTGGGGATAGGTATAGGAACTTGTAATTACCGTAGCAGCAGTTATCGAGTAAATTAATTACTTCTCCAAAACGGATACCACCTGTGAGGGCGATAGCTTTAATTCCCTTTTCTTTCAAATTGTTTACCTGATCGTGTATTAGGGCAAGAAGAGGAGAAACCACAATGCAAATGCCTTCTTGGGCCAATGCAGGAATCTGAAAACATGCAGATTTTCCGCCACCTGTTGGCAGTAAAGCCAAAGTATCTCGTTGTTCTAAAACTGCATGAATGATTTTTTCTTGGGAGCCTCTGAAGTTCGAAAAGCCCCAATATTTTTTTAAGATGGATATTGGGTTTTTACACATCACTTCAGGTTCAGGAAATCTAAGATATATTGGGCTCGTTTCTCAATGCTTTCTTTCGGAACTAAGCAAACTTCATAACCAAAATTGGTATATGTTTCTTTCAGGTATTCATAGATTCGTACCGATTCTTCAAAAGTTTCAAAACGTTCATTGTCAGATGAGTAGATGTCTTTCCATGGTGGCATTAGAAAAATTTCATCATATCTGAAGGTGTAGCAGGGTTGTTCAAATTCTTCGTCATAGCCTTGCCCGAAACAATGCATGTAAGCGTGTACATCGGGTATCCCGCGATCAAAGAAGATTGATTGTTTCAAAGAGTCCTTTGCCTTTTTGTATTGATCAATTCGTCCATCGAGAAGTTGTTGGTTAAATTTTTCAGGGTTTCTTACAGATACAATTGGATTCGTAAACAGGTCTGAACTATTTTTCTCAGTAGCCGTCATGCTACGTATTAACTCTTGTACACAAGCGTAACCCTTTTCTTCGAGGTACTTTATGACAGCGGTTTTCCCGGTACTCGGACCGCCCGTTATGACTACTTTTTTGGAGCTCAATAAAGAATTATTAACACTACAAAAGTAATCATTCCCGAAGGATTTTAAAATATCCTACGAACCATTACCTTTGTACAAAAATGGGCTTATGGATAAAGAAAACTCCGAAGAATTTTACAGCCGTCTAAAGGAACAATTGAAAGATAGCACTTCTTGGCCTTCTGACTATCTGTATAAGTTTATCGTATTGAGCGATCCCTATAAAATTGACCAAATCCACAGGATTTTTGATAATACCGGAGCTGTAATCGAATCGAAACAGTCGAAAAAAGGGAAATATACCAGTGTTTTGGTCACGGTGAACCTAAAAAACCCTGAGGCCGTTATTTCAAAATATAAAGAAGTCGCGAGTGTAGATGGCGTTATTTCTCTATAGATTTCAAAGTAAAGGGTATATTTTTTATTGGGGTGTACTGAAAACGTAATTCACGTACCTCATCCATAGTAGAATATCAGCGCTATTCTTCAGCTCTGCTAAATTTCGTGGCTCTATGCCTTCCAGAAACGATAAAATAGTTTTTGAGTTATAATTTTCTTAATTTGCAGCCGGTATCTTGACACAGAGACACTTCCTTATATACTTTTAAACAAAACTTTTCGATTTGAATTTAGTAGAAAACCTAGAATATAATACCGAGCGATCAAAACTAATAATTCCGGAGTACGGTCGACATTTTCAAAAGATGGTAGACCATGCGATTACCATTGAAGACGATAAAGAGCGTAATCGCATAGCGCAAGCTATTATTAGCGTTATGGGCAATATTCAGCCTCATTTACGAGATGTGCCCGATTTTCAGCACAAGCTTTGGGATCAGTTGTTCATTATGTCTGATTTTAAATTGGATGTTGAATCCCCTTTTCCCATTACAAGTAAAGAAGTCTTGCAACAGCGACCGGAACCTCTAGAGTATCCACAGAACCACCCGAAATATAGGTTCTACGGCAATAATATTAAGCGTATGATCGATGTCGCCGTGAAATGGGAAAAAGGTGATATGCGTGATGGACTCGAATATGCGATTGCCAACCACATGAAAAAGTGTTATCTCAACTGGAACAAGGATACGGTCGACGACAAAATTATTTTCAAACATCTATACGAACTGAGCGATGGTCAAATCGATCTTAGCGGAGAGAACCTTACCGATAGCGGGCAATTTTTGAAAAACAGGGTAGCGAAATCGTCTCGAAACAACTCTGGCAAAAAAAATCAACGAAATAACAATCGCGGAAAAAAGCGATATTAATATTTTCCATCTTACATGGGTACCTTTAAAATTGAAGGCGGTCACCAACTTTCGGGTGAAATAACGCCGCAGGGCGCAAAAAATGAAGCCTTACAAATTCTTTGCGCAGTTCTTCTAACTGCCGAAAAAGTAACGATACATAACATTCCGGATATCGTAGACGTCAATAAGTTGATAAATCTTTTAGAGGATCTCGGTGTTAAAATTCAAAAGAAAAAAAAGGGGTCGTATACCTTCAAAGCTGACGACGTAAATTTAGATTATTTACAATCTGATCAATTTAAACAAGATGGCCGTGGGCTAAGAGGCTCCATTATGTTAGTTGGTCCTTTGTTGGCCCGTTTTGGTAAGGGCTATATTCCGAAGCCCGGCGGGGACAAAATTGGCCGTCGCAGATTGGACACACATTTTGAGGGATTCATTAAGCTTGGCGCCAAATTCAGATACAATAAAGAGGAATATTTTTACGGAGTGGAAGCCAAGAAACTCAAAGGCACTTATATGTTGCTTGATGAGGCCTCAGTGACCGGTACTGCAAACATTCTAATGGCCGCAGTGCTTGCGGAAGGAAAAACCACAATCTACAACGCTGCTTGCGAACCCTATTTACAGCAACTTTGTAAGATGCTTAACCGTATGGGCGCTAAAATTTCAGGGGTCGGTTCGAATCTTTTGGAAATTGAAGGTGTCGATGAACTTTCTGGAACTGAACATACCATGTTGCCCGATATGATTGAAATCGGTAGTTGGATCGGCTTGGCTGCGATGACAAGAAGCGAACTGACCATAAAGGATGTAAGCTGGGATGATTTAGGGCAGATTCCCGCGACTTTTCAAAAATTAGGGGTACAGTTAGAACGGCGGGGCGATGATATTTATATTCCTGAACACAAGAAAGGGTATGAAGTTCAAAACTATATCGACGGCTCTATATTGACTATTGCCGATGCGCCTTGGCCGGGCTTAACGCCCGACCTGCTTAGTATAATCCTAGTTATGGCCACTCAGGCGAAGGGCGAAGTGGTCATTCATCAGAAGATGTTCGAAAGCCGCTTGTTCTTTGTCGATAAATTGTTGGATATGGGTGCGAAAATCATATTATGCGATCCACATAGGGCTACCGTAATCGGACATGACTTTAAATCAACCCTCAAGGCGACTACAATGACCTCACCCGACATTCGGGCAGGTGTTTCCCTTTTGATAGCCGCGCTTTCGGCAAAAGGTACCTCTACGATCCATAATATCGAACAAATTGACCGCGGTTACGAGAATATCGATACGAGACTTCAGGCCATAGGAGCTAAAATTACTAGGGTCTAGTTCGGCAAATTGGGTTTATCAAAATATGGCAAAGAAAGATTTTGATGGAATTCCACTGATCAACAAAACGGTTGACAAGACGCGTTTTGAACTTGTCATTGAAAAGCATATCGCTTTTATGGATTATATCCTTTCCAAAAAAAATATTATTTACCTTACACATACCGAGGTGCCGGCACCTTTGGAGGGTCAGGGCGTAGGAAGCGCATTGGTAGCCAAGGTATTTGATTTTATTAGAAAGGAAGATTTAAAGGTCGCGCCACTATGTCCTTTTGTAGCGGCCTATTTAAAACGTCATCCCGAATTGGCTGATGGACTTTTGGCGCCGGGCTATAGCATTGGGTAACTCACGGCTTCAGCCAGTCCCCAAAGAAAAATCAGTGTCCATAAAACTGTACGCATCCAATTTCTTCTCTCTAGTTGAGCCAAATTAGCGAGCGTAAAAGAAGCGTTCGAAATACGCTGATGTAAGGGTGCGAAGTGCGTAAATGTAAATCCCCAAAGAAATAGTATGAAAATAAACACCAGTATGGTGTAAGGCGATTTCACCAAATACAATTGCCAGGTAGCTATCAGTAATTGACCGATCATTAACGGGCCAACGATTACAGCTATGCGCTTGACGTAGATTTTGTGCCAAACAATCAAATCTTTTTTGGAGTATTTTTTGAAACTCGGATAAACGATAAGCTGCACCATCCAAATTAAAACCACCAGACCGAAATCAAAAAGTAAGCGAAGTTGCTCCAGAACTATCATTTTTCAACAAGTTTGCCATCGGGGTATTTGGCAAAACGTCCTTTTTCCCTATCATGAACGTTGTCAGGGTAGGGCCATGGCCAACCCCCGAATTGAGTAATACGGTATTCTTGCATCGCTTTTTGAATCTCTTCATCGGTATTCATAACAAAGGGACCGTATTTGGCTACAGGTTCGTCAATAGGCTTTCCCTGAAGAAGTAAAAGGTGTGCGGTTTTTTTTCCAGCGGTCATCTTTACCTCTTGAGCCGCATTTAATTCAATACCCGTGTTCGGAACAATTTGCTGCCCATGAATGTCAACAAAATCCCCATCATAAAAGTAGAGCGTACGATGTATTCCCATGGTGCTTTTCGGGAGGCTAAAGGACGCTTTTGCCTCAAGGTGGATATTCAGTATAGCCACCTCGTTTTTATCGTCGGCCGCCCAAGAATCGGGTGCAGGTTCTGGAGCGTGATTATCATTATAGCTGCCCGCAATAATTTTGATTTGCGTTCCGTTTTCAGAAATAAGGGGAATATCCTCATACCACAACATTTTAAAGTGCGGATCTACAAACTTATTTTTTTTCGGTAAGTTCAACCAAATTTGGAAGAGTTCTAGGGTATTCTTCTTATCACTATGCAACAACGGGAACATTTCAGAATGTTGCACACCGCTACCTGCAGTCATCCATTGTACATCACCATCGCCAAATCTCCCAGCGGCTCCGAGCGAATCGGAGTGATCGCAAAAACCTTTGTTCACAATGGTAATGGTTTCGAAACCGCGATGCGGGTGCGAAGGAAAGCCGGGTATCGTCTGGCCGTGATACATACGCCATCCATCTTTTATGGTAAAGTCGTTTCCTAAATTGCGGCCCTCGAGGGAAGCCGCTGGCGACATGTCATCATTTCCTTCAGGATATTTATCCAAATGAAAGACACAGAACAAAAACGGGTCTTGGGTCTGCCACGGGAAACCAAGTTCGAATATTTTTTTAATGGGATTGCTCATCATGTAGGTTTATAGATGACAAAAATAATTTTTACACACTTGAAAACCCGAAAATGGATATTTTAAGTAATGTTTGGAATCTAGAACTTCAATATTGGAATTTTTCCTTTAATGTTTTGCCGTATTTATTTCTATCCAATACTCATCGGGATCCTGAATATAGATTTGTCGCACCCCATCTGAACGGTTCGTAACTGCATTTTTCTTTCCGGGCCAGTCCCAATACGTGATATCGTTTTCTTCCAAATGTGCTATCATTCCATCAAGATCTTGGGTGGAAAGACAGAGATGCATTGATTTGTTCTTCTCGAACGGGGCGAAATCTTTTTCTATCAAATGAATTTGAGAATTTCCGCTTACAATGAACCAACGAAAGCCAGGTTTTTTGTCGGGATGTGGAGTTTCTTCCAGTTTCAAGATATTTGCGTAAAAATTGGCACTAACGTCTGAATCCTCGACTACAAGCGCAAAATGGTCAATCTTAAAATCGAAGGATTGGGCCAAAACGGAAACACAACTAAAGGTTACTAGTGTAAGTACTAAAAGTAATTTTCTCATAAGGGTTTAAATATTTTTTCAATATACCGAAAACATTTGGATTGATTCTTTTTTAGTAGCGTTCGTTTTTAGCTTAATAGACTCTTCGCAACGGTTATGGCAATAATAATATGCGTGCGTACAATATTAAGTGCGCTTTATCAGTTTAATATCAACGGATTACACCTATTTGTGACCGAACAGACCAAACAAACCGTAGGAACCATGAAAAATTCAAATCGCATTATAGTGCCACTTTTTGTCCTTTTACTTTTTACAGCCTGTAGCTCTATAAGTTCATTGACCATGGGCGTTACTGAACCTGCCCGGGTACCTATTCCGCAAGATGTTCTTAGAGTAGGCATCATAAATAGGAGTATTCCTTCTGAGGGAAACAACGCACTAGATAAAATAGATAAAATCTTGACGTTGGAAGGACTAAATTTGGACAAAGAGGGGGCTGAAGCATCAGTGACCGGACTAAAAGATGAACTTTCACGAATCAAACGTTTTGATGCTATTACCATAATCGATAGTATTGATGTACAACGTAAAGGTTTAGGCGTGTTTCCTGCCGCGCTAAGTTGGGAGTCTATAGATGAGATTTGTAAGGCCCATAACGTCGATGTTATATTCTCATTGGAGCTTTACGATACCAATACCAATGTCAATTACGATGCCACTATCGTAAACATTCCTAACAGCTTCGGTATCAAGGCAAATATACCCGGGCACAGAGTCACTTTGCGAACCACTTTGAAAAATGGATGGCGTGTTTACGACCCCCGTTCGAAATTGGTTTTAGATGAATTTGTTTACAACGAAGCAGTGGTTTCTGTTGGTGAAGGTATCAATCCGATGAAAGCTATTGAGGCCGTAGTTGGAAGAAAAGAAGCGGTATTGGAATTGAGTACCGGTCTCGGTAATCTATATGCACTAAAAATAAGGCCACTTCGTACAAGGGTCAGAAGAAACTATTTTGTACGGGGAACCGATAATTTTGAAATCGGTCAACGTAGGGCGCAGGCCGGCGATTGGAACGGTGCGGCGGAACTGTGGGAAAAAGATTTGGATCACCCCGATGCAAAAATAGCCGGAAGGGCCCACTACAATATGGCGATTATTAATGAAATTAATGGTGATTTGAACCAAGCTATTGAATATGCCTCAAGGTCATATACCGATTACAACAATAGGGATGCGCTTCGTTATATCAATATCTTAAGGTATCGGCAAGCGGAACAAAGTGAGCTTGATAGGCAACTTTCGCGTTAGTACTAATTCCCTAGACCTATCAAAGAAATGGTGGTTTTGGCCTAACGTAAATGATTTAGCCGACTGCATCTTTATAACGTTTTAAACATCGTTCGCGTGCTTCTTTATGGTCGACCATTTTCGATGGGTACGTATCGGTATCGTGTTCTGGAACCCATTTGGAGATATATTTTTTCTCCTTGTCGAATTTATCGACTTGTGTCATCGGATTAAAAATACGAAAATAGGGTGCCGCATCTACTCCGCTGCCGGCTGCCCATTGCCAATTGCCAACGTTGCTGCTCATTTCGTAATCTAAAAGTTTTTCTGCAAAATAAGTCTCTCCCCAGCGCCAGTCGATAAGTAGGTGTTTGCATAGGAAACTGGCTACCAGCATGCGAACGCGATTATGCATATAGCCCGATTCGTTGAGCTCGCGCATTCCTGCATCAACGAGTTTAAAGCCGGTTTCTCCTTTTTTCCATTTTTCAAAATCCGATTCATCATTGCGCCATTCGATACGATCGTATTTTTTCCTGAAGGCCTCATCAACAGTATGGGGATAATGCCAAAGGATCTGCATAAAGAATTCACGCCAAATAAGTTCACTCCAAAAAACTTCGTTTTTTTCGGCAATGGCTTTTTTCATCATTTTACGCACTGACACTGTGCCAAACCGCAGATGGGGCCCAAGCTTTGATGTACCGTTTTCTTTTGCGGGAAAATTACGGGTATCCTCATAATTCTGGACCAGGGTAGGGGTTACGCAGTAATCGGGAACTTTTAGCGATGAGGTTTCAAAGCCCATATCTGAAAGAGTGAGGTTCGGTAAGCGGGAATGTTCGATAAGATTACTTAGATATTGACTGGTGTAATGAATATTTAAATGGTCGTCCGCATCAAAATGTTCTTTCCATTTGTTTTTGTAAGGAGTATACACTATATAGGGATCACCGTCGTTTTTGACCACCTCGCTTTTTTCAAAAATGACCTGATCTTTGAAAGTCTTGAACCCAATATTGTTTTTATCGAGTAGGTCTTTTATTTCTTCATCTCTTTCTTTGGCATAGGATTCGTAATCGTGATTTGTATAGACATTTTCTATATTATATTCTGCCATTAAACCCTCATAGACAGCCTTTGGTTTGCCGTGGTAAAATGCGATTGAGCTATTGTGCTTTTCCTGAAGTTCTTTGCGCATTTTCTGGAGTGTTTCGTAAATGAAGGTCACTCTCGCATCTTTTTTAGGAAGTTTATCCAGTATTTCGGAGTCAAAAATAAAGATCGGCATTACAGGATGTTGGGCTTTTAGTGCCTCTAAAAAACCAACATTGTCATCCAACCGTAAATCCCTTCGAAACCAAAAAACGGAAATTTTTTCACTCATTATTATGTGCAAGTATTAAGTGCCCGCAATTAGCAGAGAAGTCAAGGGCAAATTCAAAATCTTTTTTTTATTCAATTTTCTTTTCTCTTTTTCTTAACTGACATTCAAAGTAGACATTCCTCCGTCAACACCAACAATTTGACCTGTCATCCAAGTGCTGTTTTCACTTAAGAGAAAAGATGCAATTTGGGCAATATCTGCAGCTTCACCAACTCGCTTTAAGGGGTGTCTCTCCGCCATGTTTTCCCGCTTCTTATCGTTATTAAGGAGACGACCGGCCAAAGGCGTATCTACCAAAGAGGGCGCGATTACATTCACTCTTAATTTTGGCGCATATTCCGCGGCCAAAGACTTTGCAAACCCCTCAATGGCTCCTTTTGCTGCTGCTACACTCGTATGAAAGGGCATGCCCGTACCTACGGCGACCGTACTGAAGAAAACCATACTCGCACCATCGACCATTTTTGGCATGATTTCCTTAACGACTTTGACCAATCCGAAAAAATTCAGTTGCATATCTTCTTCAAAGGTTTCTAAAGACATCATTTTAAAAGGCTTCAGATTGATGCTACCCGGGCAATAAGCAAAGCCATGAAGTTCATTGGGTAGTTTAGAGCTATCCAAACTTTCAGAAGTCACATCAAAGGGAATATGTGTTATATCTTCTCCCAGTTCATCTTTGGTCCTTGACGCCACGTAAACCGAAAAGTGGTTTTGAAGTAAGTTGGCCAACGAAAGTCCGATTCCATGGGAACCTCCTATTAAGAGTATATTCTTTTTCATTAAAAATTTTATGTGTTTATAAATTTTAGATGTCTATGAAAGTAAATTATGACTACAGTTTTACTAAAAAGATCTGAAATTCAATTCCTTTCTACTATTCTCAATAGTACCGAAAAGTTCGATTAATTTTTGCTCCCGATACGAAAAAATTTGCTGCAATTGCTTCTTGACCAGTATTGGATGCGCAATTTGACCAAAAACTCCAAAGGGAATTTTGTAATCAATAATATCTTCCATTTCGACACCACCTTCAATTTCCTTAATAAAATGCTTGTGATGCCATAACGCATAGGGCCCGAACCGTTGCTCGTCGACAAAATATTCCCCTTTTTTGACATGGGTGATTTCAGTGACCCATTTTGTCGAATAGAACGGAAACGGAGAAACTTTGTACTGTATTATTTGTCCAGGAAACATGGGTCTCTCAACACCGGAAAGAATATTGAAACCCATATGGTCGGGTGTGATTACTTTTAGATTTTTTGGATCTGAGAGAAAATCCCAAGCTTCCTTTTTTGAAATTGGAAATGATTGTTTTGAATGTAATTGATAGAGTTTCATTTACAGGATTTCCGCAAATATAAGTGCAATTTTGTTTAACTAGAAATAATAATTATTAAACAATATATAAGATGGGCTAAATCGCCTATCTGGGATGACTGTTTCTTGTAAATACATCTTACGGGAGGCAGAGGTTTTATAAAATACACATGTTTAAGATTACTTGTCAAAAGTAATTGGTCAGTATTTTGTATTTTCCTTTCGGAATATCGTTATGAAAAAAGAGCTCTTATTTACCTTGTTTCTATTGATTTGCCGATTTACGCTAAGCCAAGGGCCGGTTCAAGAATTGGGCCCTATGCCCGACGCTGTTTCAGAAACATCCGGACTTATTTTTTACAATGGAAAATTGGTCACCCATAATGATTCGGGAAATACCCCGCAGTTGTTTGAAATCGATACCATATCGTTGGAAATTACACGTACGATTACGGTAGCCAATGTCGAGAATATAGACTGGGAAGATATTGCACAAGACGAGAAATACATCTATATAGGAGATGTTGGAAATAACAGGGGTATACGTCAAGATTTGGCCATTTATCGCATTGCTAAAACTGACTACGATAGCTCAGATGAAATAACTGCAGAAGCAATAGCATTCTCTTATAAAGACCAAATTGATTTCGAAGATAATGGTGCGACCGATTGGGACGCAGAGGCACTGTTTACAATTGATGAAAAACTAATAGTCCTGACAAAACAGTGGCAAAGCGGTGGCACTGTTGCATATTCCTTACCGAAAGAACCTGGCAGTTATAAGGCAGAACGTCTCGATTCATACAATACCGAGGGTCTAGTTACCGGTGCGACCTATAATCCACTGGATAAAAATCTAATTTTGATAGGATATGATACCACCCTTCAACCGTTTCTTTACCGCATCACAGGCGCAAACAACACTTCAATTTTCGGTGGTATTGTAGGTAGAAACAGTTTGGAGACCGGTCGCGCCCAAATTGAAAGTATTGCCTATATAAATTCAAATACCTATTACTTTTCTTCTGAAGCCTTTAGCGGTGGAAATCTTTCTTTCAATTTAGCCTCTTTACTGTTTTCGCTTCAAGTTGAAGATTTAATTATTAAAGAGCATGAAGAAGAACAAGTCGAACTCGAAGACGGTGGAATTATTGAAGAAGAAGAACAAGAAAATCCTGAAATTGAGGAGGCTGGGGAAGAAAATAGCAAAGAAACGTTACTGTTGTTCCGCTCCCGTAGCTCGAATAAGTTAAACTATCGCCTGAATTTAGAAGGCCAAATCTATGGTATGTCCATTTTTGATATTTCGGGCAGTCGTACTTTAATTCTTCGCAGAAATGAAATGCGAGACGGCCAAATCGACATTTCTACGTTTGCGAGGGGTATCTATTATTTTACAGTCGCCACCAAAGATGGACTTGTCTCAAAGGCATTTGCAATCGAATAGTGGTATTTATTTAGGACTTCATTAACAAATACAACTTAACATTATATTTAGATTTGCGAAAACTAATAAATCAATATCATGAAAAAATTACTCTTGACAGCTATGGCTGTCGTGTTTTCAATTGCTTTGGAAGCACAAATCGATACACCAGCACCTAGCCCTGCCCAAAAGTTGGAGCAGAAAGTAGGGTTGACCGATGTAACTGTAGAATATTCAAGACCTTCAATGCGTGGCCGCACTATATTCGGTGGTTTGGAAGCCTATGATGAATTATGGCGTACCGGTGCAAACGCCAGAACTAAAATTACCTTTAGCGATGATGTTACTATAGATGGTCAGGAACTAAAAGCTGGTTCCTATGCCATCTTTACAAAGCCCGGTATGCAAAAATGGGATGTTTTTTTCTACACAGAGGCCGATGGAGGTGGAAATCCTGATTGGGACGAAAGCAAGGTGGCCGCAAAAACAACCGTTGACGTATATCCTTTGCCTATGGATATCGAAACCTTTACCATATCTTTTGATGATATGACAACAAACTCCGCCAACTTAGGGATAATGTGGGAAAAGGCGTACATAGCTGTTCCAATTGAAGTCCCCACGGAGGCTAAAGTCGAGAAGAACATCGAAACGGCAATGTCGGGCAACCCCACTGGTAATGACTATTATGCAGCTGCAGCGTACTACTTTAGTGAGGGAAAAGATATTGCAAAAGCGGATGAATGGATGGAAAAGGCCATGTCAATGACCGATAAACCTGCTTTTTGGCAACTGCGTCAACAATCGTTGATCAAAGCCAAGGCCGGAGACAAAAAGGCTGCAATAGCCACGGCTAAGAAATCATTGGCGGCTGCAAAAGAGGCCGGTAATGACGATTATGTGAAAATGAACACCGAATCGTTAAAAGAGTGGGGAGCGATGTAAGCACCATATTTCAGAAAAAATGTGTTGACCCCGACCTTCAAAGTCGGGGTTTTCTTTTAATGTTATTTGTTTACGGCCCAAGAAGCCATTTCCCAAACATCTTCCGCGACCATGTTTTCCTTTTTTAGCTTTGCTAAGATCTCGGTATCGTTTTCATAGAAAATGAGTGCCAATTTGGTTTTTTTATTCTTTTTGGATAATGCGTTTAGTTGCTCTTTAATTGTCTCAAGTCTCGAATTTTCACCTTGCTTTTTTAATGCTAGTAGGCCGTATAAATGATTCAACGAATTATTCTTTAAACGACCCTCCGTATACACCGAAATTTGTTCCAATAACATGGAACTTTTTTCTATATCTCCAAGTTTTTCTAGGGCTAAGGCCAACAAATAGTCTTGCCCTCTCTCATCAGGATTATAAGGTTTGCCTACTCCAATATTTTCAGGCCATTTTTTCGATTTTTTCAAAATCTCAACTGTTTTTTGATAATCACCTTTTATATATTTCTCCATGCCTAAAGCCATATGGGCCCTTTCAAAGATTTCTCGACTTTCCCTAGCATGTTCAAAGGGAAGGATTTGAATTTCTTCGAGAACATCGAGTGCTTCCGAGAAACGCTCGGTATTAACAAGTGCCTTGGCATGTGATAATCCGATACTATAGTTACTACGAAATTTTTTATAGGCTTTTCTAGAGAGATTATAAGCTTCAGTATACTTTCCATGACCGAGGTAAAATTGAATTTGCTCTTCCCAGACCCTCCAATCTTTTGGGTTTAGTCTTAATGCTCTTTCGTAATCCGTTTGTCTTTCGGTATAGGGGTTCTCTTTCAAAACTTCGCTGCGAAACCTGTAGAAAATATCTGATTGGGGTACGTCGCCAATACCATTGAGCAGAGTCTTACCTTTGTCTTCCAACCCTACGGCCAAGAAGTTCTGTGCCAAATAATAATCAAGCTTCCAATGATTATGTCTTTGGTGGGCCCATTCGAGGAGTGCTAAGGTCTCCCTCCGATAAGGAAAAACGAAGTTTATCGGAGTGTCGATGACCTCCTTCAAGAGCATATCACTTTTGGAAGCGTTATCGTTTCGAAGCAGGTAGGCTAGCCAAAGCTTATTCTTTACGGTTTGCGAGCGATGGCTCAAAAGATCAATCGAAGTATCTAAAAAGCCTAAGTTGCGATATAGTAAAGCAAGTTCCAACACGGTCTCTTCAGGGAATTCGTTGTCAATTTCAGCAATAAGTTTATGAGCGGTATTAGAATCTTTATAATATGCTGTTTCCAGATGGGCAAAATGGTTGAGCGGGTCTATTTCCAGAATTTTGTTTACAGCGTCATGATAAGGTTCTAAATCGCCCATTTCTCGGGCAGATAGAGCGTTTGCGTATAAGGCATTCAAGTTATAGGCATTGAAGTCAATAGCTTTTTCTGCATACATCTTCGCCCTTTTGAAATTTTTCGAAGCCAAATAAATTTCTGCCATTTGGGCAAAGGCAACGGAGCGGTACTTGATATCGCGGGCGGCCCAGCCTAAGGATTCCAATGCATTGATTTCATCACCCAAGGTCCGATAGGCAATTCCTGCAAAATAATTGGCTCCTGAGTTGTACGTATCGATTTTTAACACGGTATTGGCATGTGCCAAAGCCTTTTTATACTGTGTTCTTCTGAATTCGAGCTCGGCCAATTTGACCAAGCCATCTTGGTGGTAAGGGTCAATTGCGAGTAATTCGGAGAGTTTTCCATGGGCTGTTCCGTACTCGCGATATTTCATGGCTTCCCATCCATCGGTATACAATTGTTCTACTTCGGAAAGCGCTATTGTTTTGTCATGTTCAAAAGGTCTTTTGAGACGATACGCTTCGTCATCTCCAGTAAACCGAAGCTCGGTTCCTTTAACTCTCACCAGAGTTTGGGAGATTTCCCCCGGGAAAGTTTCCGAAAAGTTTTCCATGGGATTTAGATTTAATCTTTTCGATAACACCTTTTTTCCATCTATGATAACCTCCAGTTCTTTGTCTAGCTTTTGAAGTGCATTGATGGCAACTTTAACAGCACCATTTTCCTCCGTTACATTGATTACGCCGTGTTCAGAGGCGTCGACCATGCCACCGATTTCCTTAAAGGGAAACCAAAGCTCTCGCCACCGGTCCATGACATAAGGGTCAAAATTGGCCTGACTGATTGGATTTTCTGCACTTGGGAAATACTGGTTGAAAAGTCGGCCAGCCTGATACTCCATATACTGACCGTCAGTATCGGTCAAGAGGTCTTCCCATATACCTCCGAAACGTGATAACGACCAAAGCCATAACTTTTGACCGGGCATTTCTTCGTAGGGAGCCCAGTGTCCGAATCCAAATTTTCGGTCATGATAATATCCTCCAAAAAAGTCCCTATACTCGCCGACCACGTGTTTCGACTTCGCCGGACCAAAATTATTGTTCTTGTAGAAAGCGGTGTTACGACCGAGACTATCGACCGGCCAGGGATATACTTCACCACCATGCTTGAGGTATTGGTTACCCGGATAAATGAACTCAAGGTCGTCGGCAGTAGCTGCTGCTGCGGTCATCCAATTATAATAGGATTGGTTCAGGGGCGTACCGTTGTACCAAAATGTTTTGGTCTCCACGTAGGCCTTATCGGGTTCCAAACGTATTTCTACGCTCCAGTTTGTTCGTGAATTCAAGTCCATTGACCCAACAATGCAACTAACACTACCGTCTTCGTTTTCGCGGGTTAGATAGTCAGTAGGTGATGCCGTGTCGGGGCTATGCCCAATAATGCCAAAGTTGAATTCGAGACCTCCCGATACCCAAGGGCCACGCATTGCGATATTTCGAAACTTGACTACTTCGTTTTTGTAAAGAAACTCCTCTCCGGTACTTTTCTCGATCGCACCCCAAATTTTTCCTCCGATTTCTGGGAGAACGAATACTTTGACATATTCGTTTTCAAGAGTAATCACCTTCCAAGGTTTTTGTTCTGAAACCTGTTCATAACCATAGAATTTGAAATAGGGAAATATCTTTGGATTATCGGCTAGAATGGGAACAGGATCAGGATCACTATATTCATACGTGTCTAGCATTTGAATTTCTTCCTTAATGCTTACGGATTGTGAGCTGACCTCAGTAAACCCAAAAAGTGAGCACAGCAGTATAGAAATTAGAAATCTGTTCATAGCTCGGATTTTTCAGAATTGATTTTATAGGTCAATATTCCATCGTCGTTTCTGGAAAATATGATGAGACCTTCATTACCTTCTCTTCGAATTGAGATAATATCTCGTATTTCCCCTATTAGGTTGAGCCCGCTTTTACTATTTTCAACCTCTTGGAAATTACCCTTCCCGTCTCCAAGTAGCAAAAGCCCTTTATTCGCATCATATCGACCATACTTTACACGGTTACCAAAAAAGTTACCGGCCATTACAATATCTAGGTTGCCATCTTTATTGAAATCTCGAACTAAAATGCCGTAAATAGGTGCAAATTGAGAGGAGTCAGGTAGGGGCATGGTTACAAATTTGCCGTCACCCAAGTTTTCAACATAGCTGGTTGCGAAGGTATTTGCCTTTAAAATGGTCGCACCGAAAAGTTCTTCAGTAGAAAAGATGTCGGTAATCTTTTCATTGGCATAGTCGGCATAGTTGACATATCTATTTTTTAGGCCGCTTAGCTGCCCCAAAAGATCATCCTTTGAGAAAACTGGATAGCTCTCACCCATAACGTAGGAAGTAAGAATTGGATCGAGAGAACCATTTTCATCAAAATCTTTGACGTACAATTGTACCGGTTCTTCTTTCGATGCCTTTAATTGAGAATTGAGCCCAAAATTGGCAATAATATAGTCAATATCCCCATCGTTATCGAAATCCCCCTGCTCAATACGGTTCCACCAACCCTGTGAGTCTTCTAGCCCCGCTTCATTTGTACGCTCGACCAATTTGTTTGCTACATTCTCGAAAATACGGACGGACATAAACTCTCCAACGATTATTAAGTCATCTTTTTCATCTCCGTTAAAATCTGTCCATATCGCATCGGTGACCATCCCCGGATGTTCCAAGGCTTGGTTTGTGGTAGAGGTAATATCGGTGAAATTACCTTTGCCGTCATTTTCAAGTACATAGCTTCTTGGGGCTAAAGGATACTTTCCGGGTACCGATCTACCTCCGATGAACAGATCTAAATCACCATCGCCATCAAAATCACTAGCGGTTACGCAAGAAGCATTGGTCAACATTTTTGGAAGGGAACCTGCAGATTTTTCA
>ENA-ORXM01002363-ORXM01002363.1-marine-metagenome-genome-assembly--contig:-NODE-2363-length-22248-cov-3.736638_pt1 | contig 22248 bp, 21 predicted proteins | sample MGYA00237867_ERZ511480 | MGnify/ENA primary metagenome ERZ511480 (study PRJEB26309, sample SAMN06266103) | marine metagenome | isolation source: Algal blade | place: United Kingdom:Sidmouth, United...
TTTTTTTTTTAATGATACGGCGACCACCGAGATCTACACTCTTTCCCTACACGACGCTCTTCCGATCTGTCTTGCGCAACTTCAAGCCCGCCTTCGGTTGTGCGCTCCTCGCGTCGTTCGGGCACAATACAGACGGCATGGGGCTTGTGACGCAGCGCAATGTCCAGCATTTCGGGTGTCGCTGCCATTTCCAGATTCAGCGGCAATTCGGTGGCGTCTTGAATCCGCGCCAAATCTTCATCACGGATATGGCGTCTGTCCTCACGCAGATGTGCAGTTATGCCATCGCCGCCAACGTCAGCGACAATTTGTGCAGCACGCACCGGATCGGGATGGTCGCCGCCGCGCGCATTGCGGATTGTGGCGACATGATCGATATTGACGCCCAGGCGCAGGTGATTGGTCATGGGTTGGCGCTTATTCTTTCCGGCTGCCCGGTTTGATAGCTTCGCTTTCCTGCAGCTCTGCTGGCAGGTCATCAGCCGCATAGGTAGGGAAATTCAGCGCGATTAACGGGTAGAACGGCACCGGCAATTGCGCTGCGCCGCCGGACCGGTCAACCACCGATGCTGCTGCGATCACCTCGCCGCCCTCTGCCGTGATGGCCTTTATCGCCTCGCGCGATGACAGCCCGGTAGTGACGACATCTTCAACCATCAACACCTTTTGCCCCTTTTCCAGCGCAAAGCCCCGGCGCAATTCAAACACACCTTCGGGCCGTTCGACGAACAGCGCATCTGTTTCCAGCGCCCGTGCGGCCTCATGCCCTATAATGACGCCGCCCATCGCAGGCGAAACGACGATATCGATGTCGCGCCGTAATTCGCGCGGGATATTCTGCACCATCGCCCATGCAATACGGCTGGCACGCTCCGGATTCATCAACAGCCGCGCGCATTGCAGATAATGCGCGCTGTGCCTTCCGGAAGACAGCAGAAAATGCCCCTCCAAAAGAGCGTCAGCCGCGCGGAATTCGCCGAGAATTTCATCCTCCGTCATCTATTGTCTTGTGTCCTTTTTGTATTTTGCAAGTCACTGATGCGACCTTGCAACGCAAATAGGTGGAAATGTCGAGCAAATAAATCCATAAAATAATGCGAACCGCTTGAGCCTTGGGATATCAGGGCCTATAGCCGCAGAGTTTACGGACGGCCGCGCAGGATTTGCGACCTCCGATTTGTATAAAGCCTATTCCTTTGTCGGGGCGAAGTTAATGAAGTTATTGAATAAATTTATTCTCGCATTCAGCATGGCGCTGATGCCGATTGCGGCGCAGGCGCAGGACGCGAATCCGGCCGAGGCTGCATCGGATGCCGTTGCGGCTGGTGTACCGGCGGCGGATACAGCGCCGGTAGTGGCCGATGCTGCTGCCGATGGCGAGGCAGAAGCTGCTCTTCCCGAATATACGCAAGTTGACGTAACGACGGCTGACGTCGTGGGACGGCCAGAGGCGGGCGGTATTGATTTTCAGGAACAGTATACTGACAATGGCATTTACGCGAAATGGATCAACAATGCGATTTTGCTGCCGATCATTATCGTCATCTCGCTGTTCGTTCTCGGGCTGATCGGCTGGGTGATTGTGCGTTACAATCGCAAGGCCAATCCGCAGGCTTCCAAAACGACACACAACACCACGATTGAAGTGATCTGGACGTTGGTTCCTGTGCTTATCTTGCTTGGGATTGCCTATCCTTCGCTCGATTTGCTGGCGCGGCAATTCAAGCCTGCACCTGAAGGCGCAGTAACAGTAAAGGCAACGGGTTATCAGTGGTATTGGACCTATACCTACCCCGATCATGGCGGGTTTGAGATTGTGTCGAACATGCTGAAAGAAGAAAAAGATGCGGGCGAAGGCGAGCGTTTTCGTACCGACGCTGATGGGCCGGATCTGATGGCTGTCGATAACCGGATGGTTGTGCCTGTCGGTGTTCCGATCCGGCTGCAAACAACGGCTGCTGATGTCATCCACAGCTTTGCTGTTCCATCGCTTTGGTACAAGCTTGATGCTGTGCCGGGACGCCTGAATGAAAAGGCGCTGACTATCAAAAAACCCGGCGTATATTTCGGGCAGTGTTCTGAATTATGCGGGGCGCGCCACGGCTATATGCCAATCGCGATCGAAGCATTGCCGCCGGCTCAATTCGCCAATTGGGTGAAGGCTAAGGGCGGGAAGATGCCAGCCGAGATTAAGGCTGAGCAGGCAGCTGCAGCTGCCAAAGCGAAGGCTGATGCTGCCAGTGCCGCTGCTGCTGCTGCAAGCGAAGGCGTTGATGCCGGTGCAGGTAATGACGCTGCGGCGGAGCCCGGCGAAGTAGATGCAAGCGACAAGGCAGGGGTGCAAGATGCACCTGCTGTTCAGTAAGAGGAACGTTAGATGAATACGATTGCTGCAAATCCTGGCGATTTTCACGATGATACCCATGATGCGGATCACAAGCCAGGCTTTTTTGCGCGCTGGTTCATGTCCACGAATCACAAAGATATCGGCACGCTGTATCTGATCTTTGCGATTTTCGCTGGCATCATCGGCGGGGGCATATCGGGCATGATGCGCGTCGAACTCGCGCAGCCGGGCGTTCAATATCTGGGCCAGTGGGCCACGTGGCTTTCGGGAACGGAGGCGACTTGGGATCAGGCGCTTCATATGTGGAACGTGCTGATCACCGCGCACGGCCTGATCATGGTGTTCTTCATGGTTATGCCCGCGATCATTGGCGGATTTGGTAACTGGTTTGTTCCGATTATGATCGGCGCGCCGGATATGGCGTTTCCGCGTATGAACAATGTCAGTTTCTGGCTGACATTTGTGGCCTTCATTATGCTGCTGGGTTCCACATTCGTGCCGGGCGGAACCGGGCTTGGTGCCGGTACTGGCTGGACGGTCTATGCGCCGCTTTCAACCAGCGGTTCGGTTGGCCCTGCGGTGGATATGGCAATTTTCTCCCTCCACCTGGCGGGCGCGGCATCCATTTTGGGTGCGGTAAATTTCATCACGACCATTCTTAACATGCGCGCGCCGGGGATGACCCTGCACAAAATGCCGCTGTTCGTCTGGTCTGTTCTGGTGACGGCGTTTCTGCTTCTTCTCGCTCTGCCTGTTTTGGCAGCGGCCATTACGATGCTGCTTGTCGATCGTAACTTCGGCGGTGCATTCTTTGATGCAGCGGCGGGCGGCGATCCGGTATTGTATCAGCATCTGTTCTGGTTCTTCGGCCATCCTGAAGTATATATTATGATCTTGCCGGCGTTCGGTATCGTAAGTCAGATTGTCGCTACATTCAGCCGCAAGCCTGTCTTCGGGTATCTCGGAATGGCATATGCCATGGTTGCAATCGGCGTCGTTGGCTTCGTCGTCTGGGCGCACCATATGTTCACTGTGGGCATGAGCGTTGAAATGAAGATGTATTTCACTGCTGCCACAATGGTCATCGCCGTGCCGACAGGGATCAAGATTTTCAGCTGGATCGCAACAATGTGGGGTGGTTCGGTCAGCTTCAAGGTGCCGATGGTATGGGCATTGGGCTTTATCTTCATGTTTACTGTGGGCGGCGTAACCGGTGTTGTGCTGGCCAATGGCGGTATCGATGATAATCTCCATGATACCTATTATGTCGTCGCGCATTTCCATTATGTGCTGTCCTTGGGCGCAGTATTCGGATTGTTTGCAGGCTTCTATTACTGGTTCCCGAAAATGAGCGGTCGCCATATGAGCGAGCTGCTTGGCCATCTGCATTTCTGGATATTCTTCATCGGCGTGAATGTGATGTTCTTCCCCATGCATTTCCTGGGGAATCAGGGCATGCCGCGCCGCTATCCGGATTATACGGCTGCATATGCGTACTGGAATGAAATCGCATCGATCGGCTATATGATCATGGCGGTCGGTGTGTTGATCTTCTTCATTAATCTTGCCTACGCATATCTTGCCGGTCGTAAGGCAGAAGGCAATTATTGGGGCGAAGGTGCGACTACGCTGGAATGGACGTTGACCAGCCCGCCGCCCTTCCACCAGTTCGAAGAACTGCCGGTTGTTAAGTAAAAGGCTGGCCGCTTTGCTATCGTAGCAGAGTGGCCAGATCCAAAATCATGACACAGCACACTGCCATCCCTGATATTGCACTCCCTGCCGAATGGCGGGATTTCTGGGCTTTGACAAAACCGGGTGTGATGAAGCTGGTTGTGTTCACTGGGTTATGCGGTTTGCTGGCGGCTCCGGGACATGTTAATCCGATCATCGGCTTTACCGCGATCATGTGTATCGCATTGGCTGCCGGCGGATGCGGGGCGTTAAATCAATGGTATGAAGTTGGCGTTGATTCCAAAATGGCACGTACGGCTAACCGTCCCTTGCCCGCAGGCCGGATGGACCGGGAAAGCGCGCTGCAGTTCGGCATCGGATTATGTGCTTTTGCCGTTGGGATAATGGGCGTCGCAGTGAATTGGCTTGCGGCTGGATTACTGGCGTTGTCGATTTTTTACTATGCCGTGATTTACACCATGTGGTTAAAGCCTAGCACGCCGCAAAATATCGTAATCGGTGGCGGTGCCGGGGCGTTTCCGCCGCTTATCGGCTGGGCTGCGGTAACGGGCGATGTAACATTGATGCCGATGTTGCTGTTTGCCATAATTTTTATGTGGACGCCGCCGCATTTTTGGGCGCTCGCTTTGTTTATGAAGGCTGATTATGGCGCTGCGGGTATTCCGATGCTGCCCAATGTCGCGGGACGTAAAGAAACGCGCAAGCAGATCTTGCTGTATAGCTTTGTCATGGCAGCGGCCACGATGGTGCCTTTCGCGATTGGCGAGGCAAGTTTGGTTTATGGGGTGGCGGCTACGCTGCTTAATATAGGGTTCATTGCGCTGGCGTTCGCAGTGTGGCGTAACACAGCTACCGAGGCGTCGGATATGCAACCCGAAAAGCGTTTGTTCGCATATTCAATCCTGTATCTTTTCGCGCTGTTCGCGATTTTCGCCGGGGATCGGATGCTGATAGGATGAGCGAGCGTAAACTCACCGATATTCAGCAGGATGCCCGTATCGTCGGCAATCTTGACGTCGAACAAAGCCGCGTCACCCGTGAACGTCAGGCCGGGCGGGCGCGCATGATGGGCGTCGTTTTAATCGCGCTGTGTGTTTTATTTTTCGCAATCACCGTTGCTAAAGTCGGGGTTTGGGGATGACCGTGCCTAAACCTCACTCTGCTGCAAATGGCGGCAATTTGAAAACCGGATTGTTGGCTGGCGCGCTGGCCATCGCGATGGTCGGAATGGGTTTCGCGGCGGTGCCATTGTATCGATTATTTTGTCAGGTGACGGGTTTCGATGGCACAACGATGCGGGTAACAGAAGCGCAAGCAGCAACAGTGCAAGTGTCGGATCGCCAAATAGTTGTGCGGTTTGATGCTAACCAGCGCGGGCTTCCATGGAATTTCGCTCCTGAACGTGCCACGGAAAAAGTGACAATCGGCGCCAAGGATATGGCAATCTACATCGCCGAAAACAAATCTGATCAACCGATCACAGGCACTGCGACATTCAACGTATCGCCTGTGCAGGCGGGGCAATATTTCACTAAAATACAATGCTTCTGCTTCACTGAACAAACATTGCAGCCCGGGCAGAAAATGCGAATGCCCGTGCTGTTTTATGTCGATCCACGGATCAAGGATGATCCCGATGCAAAAGACATTGAAGAAATCACCCTTAGCTACACTTTCTATCCTGTGGACCGGGATGACAAAGACAGTTAAGACCTATCACATAATACGCCTGTTCATTGGGGAATAAAAATGGCTGGAGCCAAAAATCACGATTACCATATTCTACCGCCCAGCATTACCCCGCTGATCGGATCATTCGCGGCATTCATCATGTTCTTCGGACTGGTGATGTGGATGCAGTCCGATTATTTCGGCGGCTATGGCAGCCTTGTATTCGGGCTTGGCCTGATCGGCGTATGCTATACCTTTTTGGCATGGTGGATTGACGTAGTGAATGAAGCGCATGCGGGCGATCACACTCCCGTGGTGCAGTTGCATATGCGTTACGGCATGATCCTGTTTATCGCTTCTGAAGTAATGTTTTTCGTCGGTTGGTTCTGGGCCTGGTTCGATTATTCGCTGTTCCCTGCGCCAATTCAATATGCTGAGGGTGTGACGGAAAGTCTGTTCGGCCAGGAGGGTGCCAACGCTTTGCTGCAATGGCCGCCAAAGGGTGTCGAAGTGTTGCCGGCAATGAAACTCCCGCTGCTGAATACGCTGATCCTTCTATGTTCCGGAACGACGGTCACCTGGGCGCATCACGCGTTGATCAATGGTGACCGCGATGGTTTGAAAAAAGGGCTGTGGCTCACCATCGCTCTTGGCGTCGTGTTCAGTTCGCTTCAGGCGGTTGAATATGCTGAGGCGACGTTCAGTTTTGCCAATCTGAATTATGGCACAACCTTTTATATGGCGACCGGCTTTCACGGCTTCCACGTTATCGTTGGCACCATCTTCCTCGCCGTCTGTTTGTTCCGCGTATACAAAGGCCACTTTACGCCGCGGCAACATTTCGGATTTGAAGCAGCCGCATGGTATTGGCATTTTGTTGATGTCGTATGGTTGTTCCTCTTCGTCGTCATTTATGTGTGGGGCGGTTGGGGTGCGGCGACGCATTAACTGCACGGGCATCGGGCTGCATCATGCCGGACATTGATTCGCGCGCACGTCCGCCCAAATTATTTCCGGCGGCCTTCTTCGGGCTTTGTCCGCGATGCGGGTCTAAAACACTGTTCGACGGTATAGCGCGGTTTTCAGATCGCTGCGGTAATTGTGGGCTGGACTACGGCAACTACAATGTCGGCGATGGTCCGGCGGCATTCCTGACGATGGGTGTTGGCGGGTTGATCATCGTGCTTGCTGTCCTGTTTGATATCGCAGCCCGTCCGCCATTTTGGGTTCACGCTGTAATATGGATTCCAGTGACAGTCGCGCTCACGGTATTTTGCTTGCGCGTGGCGAAGGGCATGTTGCTGATTATCGAACATCGCAGAGAAGCGCATGAAGCGCGCGGAGACGATTCTTTATGACACGCGCACGATCGAAACGGCAGCTGCCCATTATTCCCACCATCATCGTGGCGCTCGCGGTTGCGACGATGATCGGGCTGGGCATCTGGCAATTGCAGCGTAAGGGCGAGAAGGAAACCGCCATTGCAACTTACGAAGCGGCCCGCGGCATGGCGCCTGTATCGTGGCCGGCCGTGCCGATCAAAGGCGAGTTGCCACTGTTTCGCCGTTCATCGGTGAACTGTATTGAGGTAACAGGGTGGCAGAGCGTTTCGGGCACGAATATGCGCGGCGCAGCGGGCATCAAGCATATCGCGCAGTGCAAGACATCGGGTGGCGAAGGCCCGGGCGCGCAGGTGGCGATCGGGTGGAGCAACAGGCTGGACAATCCGGCATGGGACGGCGGCATAGTCGATGGCGTGATCGTGCCCGATAAAGATCATCTGATCCGGCTTATCGCGACCCAAGACGTCGCAGGGCTGGAGCTATTAAAACCGCCTACGCCCGAATCGATCCCGAACAATCATTTGATGTATGCGGTGCAATGGTTCTTCTTCGCGCTCACTGCGCTGATTATTTATATCGTTGCGCTTCGCCGCAGGCTGGATTCGGACGGGTAAATCTCCTGCCGGGCTTTGGTCCACAGCGATCCCAGCCAATCGTCAAGTTCCGGCGGATCGAACCGATCCAGGCCGCTACCGGGATAGAGTGTGATTTCACCAAAGCGCGGAGTGCCAGCAATATCGTAGAAATCGCACCGCAGAAAATCAAAGCCTTCGCTCAGCTGCTCAGCCGCCCGGATTATATGGTCCATTGATGCAGGCCGGACGGGGTCAGGATCTTGCGTCGGGCTGGAAGCTCGGTTCCAGTCGCGGTCAAACACCATCCAGCGATGCGCATGTTCGCGGTCCAGATGCACCTGAATAGCATGCACCCGGCCGCCGAATATATACAGCTTGTAATCAATCGGTGCCGCCTGCCCATCTGCAACAAAAGGCTCCACGATAATACCGCGATCAATGCCGCGATACGCCCATTCATCAAGCCAGATACCATATGGCCGCGTTAGCCATCCCTCGGCCCGGCGGCGGATTTTGGCCCAACCTCCTGCAGCAGCAATATCATCCTGACTGCGTATAAACATATACTGGTTGCAGCCATGGCGTGATTTAATGACAAAGGGAAATGGCCAGATGCAGTGGCCGGGAAGCGTTGTGCCATGCCACAAAGTTGGCGTCACGTAGCGCGCGCCGATCCGCTGCGTAACGAAGTCTTTCACCGCCACCTTGTCCCCCAGTGCACAATGCCGGGGATCATGATCAAAGCACTTACGCCATTGCACCCATTCCGTGAAACGCGCAGGCTGGCGCAAATTGAGCAGGCGGCGGTGGCGGACCATGTAGCTGATATGAATACGAAGCCGCCGCAATCTGGTTCTTAAACCGGCCTGCCGCGCAGACAGGCGATTTTGTGGTGGGCTTTCGTGATTGCACGCAGCGGTGCCGGTGCCGCGGTAAGCGTCGCCGGCGGTAAAACTCTGCCGCGCGTCAGCCACTTACTTTGGCGCGAGTACCATCAGCATCTGGCGACCTTCCAACCTCGGATGTGCTTCGACCCGGGTTGTTTCTTCCATGTCATCCCGCACGCGGTGCAGCAATTCCATGCCCAATTGTTGATGCGCCATTTCACGTCCGCGAAACCGCAACGTCACCTTCACCTTATCGCCCTTGTCGATGAACTGATTCACTTTTTTCATCTTCACGTCATAATCATGCGTGTCGATATTAGGACGCATTTTGATCTCTTTGATCTCTTGCGTTTTCTGGCTCTTGCGCTGCGCATTGGCTTTTTTCTGCGCTTCGAATTTATGTTTCCCGATGTCGAGAAACTTGCATACTGGTGGCTCTGCATTCGGGGAAACTTCAACCAGATCAAGCCCGACTTCCGCCGCTTTTTCTATCGCTTCGCTGGTATAGAGAACACCGAGATTCTCGCCCTCGTCATCAATTACGCGGACTTTGTCCGATTGAATGAAATTGTTAAAACGGGGGCCAGACTTTGATGGCGGCGTCGGCATTCGCCTATTGGGTGGGGGCGCGATAGTAATGGTCCTTATGATTGATCGAGAAAACATATCCTACAGCCAAATCGCGCTTAGATAAAGGGCTTTGCTCATTGTCGGGAAGGAACCGTGCAGTTTTTGCGCAACCGGTGAACTGTAGCTGCGACTTTAGCCGCCCGGGCAGCATGATACCGCAACCGTTATCCCAAGCTGTGATTGAGGGCGCTGTAGCTGCGCCGTCAGAAAACAATGCAGGAATACTGCTGTTGTTTCACGATTATACATAAATTTATACGATGTTACAACGTCATTCACTTTGGGTTATGTTGCTGGACCGTATATCTTTTCCTGCAAGCGGGGAGGGCAAGAAATTTCAGCCCCTTTGCTTGGTGGCGAGGGAAAGTTGGGTTGGTTTTTCCCAATTTCGACAGCCGCGCAAATGAGTTTACGAATTCCGCTATCGGGGGTGACAGGTGCCACGGGCTTTCTGTTACCGGGGCATCTCGACTGTAGCGGATAAGGGTTTCCGGCGAGCCCGTTATAGGGTCGCAGCTTGCCGGAACCGGGAGCGGGGACGGGCGTTCGCGTCTGTTCCCGCTTCAAACTTACCGTCGATTGCAAGTCTAATTGGCAGTCATATCGGCAAGGCGCAAATAGAGCGCGCTGCTATTCCAGTTCAGTCAACATCGCAGGGGTGAGTATCTGCGGCAGGATATCCGCCTTCTCGCCGGGCGCAAACCATAGATACAGCGGCACGCCCGCACTGCCATATTGCACCAGCATGCGTGCAATCTCGGGATCCTTCCGCGTAAAATCTCCGCGCAGAACAGCGATATTCTTCGCGCGGAATGCGTCCGCGGTTGCCTGCCGTTCGATCGCCACCTTCTCGTTTACTTTGCACGTTACGCACCAGTCAGCGGTAAAATACACAAAGACACCGCGTCCGTTTCTGCGATACTCGTCAAGCCGCGCTGCACTGAACGGTTCAGTTGGCAGAATGCTTTGCGCAGCATCTGGCGACCGCGAAGGTGGCGTCGCTTCAGATGGCAGGATGAACGCTGCCGCTGCCGCAATTCCCAAAGCCGCCAGCGCGGGGGCAATGGCGGTATCGCCGCTCCGCTGCCTGCGCCGGACATACAGCAGCGCCGCAATAATCAGGGCCAGCGCCGCGCCGCCGATTATCAATCCTTCTGCACTGGATAATCGCCATAGCAGCCAGCCCAGCGCCGCTGTAGTAATTACCATCGGCACCGCCATCACCTTACGAAATGTTGCCATCCATGCGCCGGGCTTCGGCAGCTTTTGCCGCAGCGCCGGGACAAATCCAATCAGCAGATATGGCAATGCCAGCCCAAGCCCCAGCGTGCTGAACAGCAGCAGTGCCTGCCATGTCGGCAGCAGCAGCGCCGCCCCTAGAGCAGCCGCCATGAAAGGGCCGGTGCACGGCGTTGCGACCACTGCGGCCAATATGCCGGTTGCGAATGAGCCTGCCGCGCCGTTGCTTGCGCCGCGTGCGGATACAGCGACGCCGATTTCAAACATTCCTGCAAGATTTGCGGTAATCGCGGCGAGCAACAAAAACAGCATCAGCACGATTGCGGGCTGTTGCAGCTGAAACGCCCAGCCTACCTGCTCGCCCGCTGCGCGCAACAGCAGCAGTATGAGCCCAAGTATCAGGCAGCTGAGAATCACTCCCGCGCTGTAGGCCATTGCATCACGCCGCGCCGCGCGCTCGTTGCCGCCCATTTTGGCGAGGCTGATCGCTTTGAGACCAAGGATCGGGAACACGCACGGCATCAGGTTGAGCAGCAACCCGCCGAGTAAAGCGCCGGCCAGCGTCATCCAAATTGACAGCGATTGGAGAGACTGCGGCACCGATCCCATGCCGGCTGACGGTATTAACGTGCCATCGGCAGGCACGCTGCCTTGCGCCAGATTGACCATCACGCCTTCGCCCGCCGCTGTGCGCAGCAGGCCGGTTATCCTGTCCGGCATCGCCTTCAAAGCGGCGTTTGCCGGCATGGTGATAATAATGGCCGCGTCGGTGCGCCGTATTTCCTGCGCGGCTGAATGATCGATCAGATCGACCGCGACTGGAAAGAAATAGGCATCGGAAATATCGCTCGATGCAGGATAGGGCACGGCAAGTCGCAGATTATCGCCGCGCCGTTCGAATGTGCCTACGCTGTCCATGATTGGCGGAATCGCCGCGCGGTACCGATCAAACCGCGCCCTGTCAGGCTCCGATATTTTTGCGTTTGACGTTGTGAGGTTCAGCGTGAAATCTTCGTCTTCGGGAACGCATACCCTGTCGGAACATGCGGACCAACGGGCTTCCAATTTGATTTCCAGCGGCGTGTTAACCGGCACGCTTTCGCCGATTTCCAAATCAATGAGAAAGGCATGCCTGCGTTCATAGACATAATTCATAAACCCGCTGACCATCAGCGTCTTTGGCACAGGCGCGCGGATCGGCCCCGCTGTCACGCCGCGCGGCAAATCCCAGATCAGCTCCAGCCGCGTTCCCGCATCGGCAGGGTTTAGCCAGTAATCATGCCATCCCGGCTTCGGTTCCATAACAATGGCAACAGTAACCGCGCGGCCCGGCGCCGGACGCTCTGTTTCAACGTCTATGCTGGCCGAGATATTTTGCGGACCGAACGCCAACTGCGCTGCCGCGATGGCGGGCGACCATGCAGCGCAAAATAGTATCAGGCCCGCGAATAGCCGCGTCAGCGTTGCCAGGATGGTGCCGGATGTCATAACGAAAATCGGATACCGCAAAACTCCCCGATAATCACGCGCCGAAATTCTCGAAGCGGCATCGTTTAGGAAAATGCGGCCATTTCCATCGGTTTCTTATCGCGCCAATTGCCATAAAGATAATAGCCGATCCCCATGATAAGCGATGCTATTGCGCTCATCCCGAAGGCAAACCATATCGCGTTGGCGCCGTAATCGGGATGTAGCCACAAACCGAAGCCTACGCGCACCAGTATCATCGAGATAAACAGCAGCAGCAACGGCGGATAAACCGCCCCATTAGCGCGCACAACCGAACTCGTAATCATCGAAATGCCCATTACGATATAGGTCCATCCGACAAGATGATTGATATGTATCGCGATTGGGATCGCCGCGCTTTCGGGATCAAGAAACAGCCAAAGCAGGGGCTTTGCAAAAATGATCGATATGGCGACCAACACAGCCGACATCGCGGTATTTATGCCCATTCCGCTCCACGCGATACTGCTGACCCTGTTCCATTTATTCGCGCCGATATTCTGTGCGGCCATCGCGCTGACGGCGCCGCTGACGGCAGCGGTTGGCATCATCACATATGACCATATCTGCATCAACACGCCATAGGCCGCTGCGGTATCAACGCCTTCGCGGTTGATCAGCCCGATCATTACCAGCCCCGACAATGACATCACGATAACCGATAGGCCAATCGGCAAACCCATGCCCAGCACGGGCGCAGCCACGCGCATTGTAGGCTTCATGAATGCCAGTTCCGAACCGCGCAAACGGATGCTGATATCCTGCGCGTAAATCTGCTGCATCAAATATATTGTGCTGATCAGGCCAGCTAGCAGCATCGCCAGTCCCGCGCCGGCAACACCCATTTCAGGGAACGGCCCCAGCCCCAATATCAACACCGGATTCAGCACCAATGCGAGCAGGACATTTGCTATCGAACTGCGCAGCGGCGTTACTGCATCACCCACGCCGCGCAGCGATGCCGACAGCAAAATCATGATGAAATATATCGGCATGCCCAAAAATACGAAGGGCAGATATGCGAGCGCCAGGCCATACGCCTCCGCCGGCATTGCAAGCATATTGAGCAATTGCGGTGTGAATATCCAACCCAATATGGCCGTCGCGATCCCAAACAACAGGAACATGCCAACCGCGCCGCCGAATATACGGCGCGCGCCGACCATATCGCCGCGCCCGGCGAACTGACCGATCAGGATGGTGGCCGCCATCGAAAATCCGATAACACCGGACAGCGCCAGAAACATGATCATGCCCGCATTCGCGGTGGCCGCCAGCGCCGCCTCGCCCAGCAGCTGGCCCACCCACGCTGCGCTGATCGAACCGTTCAGTGTCTGCAGGATATTCACGCCCAACGCCGGAAGAGCGAACAGGAATAGCGTCTTGCCAACCGGATCGTTCAGCAGATCGCGTTCATTGCCGGACCGCAGCGGAACTTCGGTTTGTGGATCGACTTCCACTATAGAATATCCGCCCGGCGCATTCAGGCGAGCCGGGTCAATGCAGCCTGAAGCCGATCGGCCTCGTTAGACTTTCCGGCCAGATCGGCGCGAGCTTTTTCCACGGCTTCCGGCTTTGCCTTCTCGACAAAATTCGCATTGCCAAGACGGCCTTCGAGCGATTTGATGTCTTTGGCAATGGCGTCATGCGCTTTGGCCAGCCGGGCCTTTTCGGCTGCAACGTCGATTACGCCTTCCAGCGGCAGAATAAACGTCGCATCCTCTACCACTATTTGCGCTGATGCACCCAGCGGCGCTGCATCATAAAGCACGCCATCCAGCCGGGCCACGCGTTGCAGGATCGCAGCGTTCGATGCAATGCGCGTTTTTAATGGCTCGCTGGCTTCCGGCACATGCGCTGTCATCTTGGCGCCCGGCGCAATTCCCAATTCCGATTTGGCACCGCGCAGCTCGCCCACCAGTTTGATTATCCAGTTCACTTCGGCGCGCGCTTGCGTGTCGATATCCGCGCGCGGGCGTGGCCATTTCGCGACGATCAGATCATATTCGCGCCCTCCCGTCTCAGCCGCCAGCGCGTGCCACAATTCCTCTGTAATAAATGGCATGAACGGGTGCAGCATCACGAGTATCTGGTCGAGCACCCACCCAGCTACGCGGCGCGTTTCTGCGGCACCGGCCTCGTCATCGCCTTGCAGAACAGGCTTGGTAAGTTCCAGATACCAATCGCAAAACTGATCCCACACAAAATGGTAGATCGTGTCCGCTGCGGCATCGAAGCGCAGATCGCCAAGTGCTTTGTCGAGCGCGGTCTGGCAGGCTGCCACCTCGCCGATAATCCAGCGGTTAATGCCAAGGCTGGCGTCTGGCGCGGCCAGCGTATCGCTCGCCCCGATACCGTTTGATTGCGCAAAACGCGCGGCATTCCACAATTTGGTTGCGAAGTTGCGATAGCCTTCAACGCGGCTATCATCCATTTTGATGTCGCGCCCCTGGCTTTCCATCGCCGCCATGAAGAAACGCAGCGCATCGGCGCCATATTGATCAATCAACCCCAGCGGATCGACAACATTGCCCTTTGATTTGGACATTTTCTGGCCATCTGCTGCGCGCACCAGCCCGTGCAGATACAGCCGCTTCCAAGGATTTTCGCCCGTCAGCTGCCGCCCCATCATCGCCATGCGCGCATCCCAGAAAAACAGGATGTCGAAACCGGAAATCAGAAGATCGTTCGGATAGTGTTTGTTGACCAGCGCCGCATTTTCATCGGGCCAGCCAAGCGTGGCGAACGGCCACAATGCAGAGGAGAACCATGTGTCGAGAACGTCGGAATCCTGCGACAGATCGGCGTCACTGCCGGCAATCGCGCGCGCTGCCGCTTCGTCTTCGGCAACATAATGATTGCCGTCGCTGTCATACCAAACCGGGATCCGGTGGCCCCACCATAGCTGGCGCGAGATGCACCATGGCTGGATATTCTCCATCCAGTTGAACCATGTTTTCTCCCATGTTTTGGGGATGATTTCGATGTCGCCATCGCGCACAGCCTTGATCGCGGGCTGTGCTAGCGTTTCGGCATCGACATACCATTGATCGGTGAGCCACGGTTCGATCACCACGCCGCCGCGGTCGCCATAGGGCGTTTGGATGACGCGCTCTTCGATGCGCTCCAGCATGCCCGCCTCATCCAGCATTTCAACCACGCGTTTGCGCGCGGCAAAACGCTCCATCCCGATCAGCTCTTGCGGGATCAAGCCATCGGCGGTTTGCACTATATTGGCTTCACTATCGAGCATGTTGAACATATCAGCCGGCGCAATGCCAGCGCGTTTGCCCACGTCGAAATCATTGAAATCATGCCCCGGTGTGATCTTTACAGCGCCGCTGCCCAATTCGGGATCGGCATGTTCATCGGCGACAATCGGTATCTCTCGCCCGGTGATCGGCAGCTTTATCTTCGCGGCGTTCGCGACATATTTGGTATAGCGTTCATCATCGGGATGCACCGCCACAGCCATATCGGCGAGCATCGTTTCGGGCCGCGTGGTGGCAACCGAGATATGCCCGCTGCCATCGGCCAGCGGATATTTGAAATGCCAGAAATGTCCGTTCACTTCGCGGGTTTCAACTTCAAGATCGCTGATCGCGGTCTTCAGCTTTGGGTCCCAATTGACCAGCCGTTTGTCGCGGTAGATCAGGCGTGATCCGTCAGGCTTTTCGGTATTATAAAGGTCGACAAAGGTCTTCGTCACCGCTTTGGAAAAATGCGGGTCCATCGTAAACTGCTCACGGCTCCAATCCATCGAACAGCCAAGTCGGCGCAGCTGGCGCGTAATCTCACCGCCGCTTTCTTCCTTCCATTCCCATACTTTTTCGATGAAGCCGTCGCGGTCATAATTGGAACGCTTGTCGCCCCCGGCCTCCATCTTGCGTTCAACCACCATCTGCGTGGCGATGCCTGCATGATCGGTGCCGACCACCCACAGCGCATCCTTACCGCGCAACCGTTCATACCGGATCATGATATCCTGCAGCGTATTATCCAGCGCATGGCCGATATGCAGGCTGCCGGTAACATTGGGCGGCGGATTGACGATCGTGTAGGGTTCAGCGTCGCTACGTTCGGGGCGGAACAGCCCGCCATTTTCCCAATGCGGATACCATTTGGCCTCAATCGCGGCGGGATCAAAATTCTTGTCGATGGTCATGGCAGTGCGCTTTGCCACCTTCGCTGTACCGCGACAAGGTGGCATTTACACCATCGCCAACAAGTGGCGGGTGGCGAAAGGCTTGCCGTTCGTGCTAACTGCGCTTATACGACGCGGCAACGCATTTGTAGCCGCTCCGTGATGGGGCGGCTCTTTATTTTTGGAGAGTTTGAAAATGGCGCAGCTTGAAACCCCGCTCATGCCCCATGCAACCGCCAGCTGGCTTGTCGATAACACCGGCCTCGGCTTTGAACAGATCGCGGAATTTTGCGGCATCCACATTCTGGAAGTGCAGGCAATGGCCGATGATCTGGCGAGTACGAAATATACCGGGCGCGATCCTGTGCAGGCGGGCGAGCTGACCATGGCCGAGATCGAAAAAGCGCAGGCCGACCCTGAATATCGCATGGCGATGAACCGCGGACCGGAACAGGTGCGGCGCAAGAAAGGCCCGCGTTATACTCCGGTATCAAAACGGCAGGACAAGCCGGACGGTATCGCGTGGCTGCTGCGCAATCATGAAGAAATCACCGATGGCGCGATTTGCAAACTGATCGGCACGACGCGCAATACGATTAACGCCATCCGGGATCGCACCCATTGGAATATCGCCGAGATCGAAGCTAAAGATCCGGTGACACTTGGCCTGTGTTCGCAGCGCGAGCTTGATGCGCTGGTCGCAAAGGCTGCCAAGAAAGCTGGCATTGAACCTGAGGAGCCGGAAGACAAGCGGCTGGGCAGTGACAAGGAAAAACTTATCGAGGAGCTGCGCGCCGAACGCGAAGAAGAAAAGCGCGCTGCCGAAGCGGCATTGAATGCACCAGAGGATGATGAAGAAGCGCCAAAAGAGCTGACTGCCGAGACGCTGTTCAAAAAAAGCGAGGATTGAACCTCGGCTGTCCCGCCTTGCAGTAATACAGCAGCGACATCGAAAAACAGTAACCGCGTCTGCGGAGCGGCTATCAATTGGCGGGATTGATTTAACTCTGCGGCTAAGGCAGGGCAAAGGCGATGTCCCAACGATTGCAATCCCCCGCGCGCAAGAAATACGATATGTCGCTGTCCGATCATGGCTTTGACGCGACCGAGATTAAGGGGCTGACCTATCCGCTGGGCGGGCATAAGCCGCAATATGGCGAGATATATCCGCTCGCCGATGATCTTGGCTGGACGCGGCTTCCGGTGCCGGGAAATTTGGATCATATCAATGTCTGGCTGCTCGGCGACGATGCCGAAATCGACGGCGGCTGCGCGATTGTAGACACCGGATTGTTCATCCCCGACGCGACCAAATATTGGAACCAGATATTTGACGGGGAGCGCGCAGGACGGCGTGTGACGCGGATTTTTGCCACGCATTTTCATCCCGATCACGTCGGCTGCGCAGGCTGGCTGGCGAACAAGCATAAAGCGCCGGTATGGATGAACCGCACCGAATGGCTGATCACCCGCATGCTGACAGCGGACAAGATGGATAGCCCGCCCGATGACGTGGTGGCACTTCGCAAATTGCAGGGATACAGCGCGGAACGGCTGGCGAAATTTGCCAAAACCGGCTGGGGGAATTTCAGCAAGGCCGTATCGCGCTTGCCGATTTCGCATCAGTCAATGGCGCAGGGCGATGTCATCCGCGTGGGCCACCGTGACTGGCATATCATAACGGGTTCCGGCCATACGCCGGAACATAGCTGCATGGTTGATTACGAAAACGGCGTCATCATCGCTGGCGATCAGATTTTGCCGCGGATCAGCAGCAATGTGTCGATCATGGATATGGAGCCCGGCGCAGATCCATTGGGCGATTGGCTGGCATCGATTGACAAGTTCAAAGCCGCATTGCCGCCCGATATGCTGGTGCTGCCTGCTCATGGCGAACCGTTTACTGGCCTGCACCGGCGGCTGGATGCGTTGGCGGATGAACATAATAAAGGGCTGGATCTGCTGGTACAGGAAATGCAGGCGAAGCAGGTGCGCGCGACGGACGTGTTCCATCTGCTGTTCGCGCGCGAGGTGAGCGATAATGTCTATGGTCTGGCATCCGGCGAGGCGATGGCACATCTGCGGCATCTGGAACGCATGGGCCGTGCGGTATGCGATGTTCGCGACGGCGTTGCGTGGTTCGGCAAACCGTAAATGCCGGAACCAATATTGCGCTGGATTTTGCTGACATAACTGTTAGTTATTGACGTTGAAGGAGCCGCTATGATGCAGACTGCCAAACATGATCCTGATCATTATCAGCATCCCGGTAACTGGGATCAGGATTTTGCGCCGCTTAGCCTGCATGATATGTTTTTGCGTAGCGCACGCGACATGGGCGATGCCCCCTGCCTTGATTTTATGGGCCGCAGTTTCAGCTATGCACAGGTAGCGGACGAAGCGCGGCGTATCGCCAGCGGCTTGCAGGCACGCGGGCTGGCGCGCGGCGACCGTATCGGGCTGTTCCTGCCCAATGTCCCGCATTATGTCGCAAGCTATTATGGCGCGCTGGCCGCCGGCTGCACCATCGTGAATTTTTCGCCGCTCTATACCGCTGAGGAACTTGCGCATCAGGTTGCCGACAGCGGGATCCGCACGTTGATTACATTATCAGCCAAGGCGCTGTTGCCAACGGCGATGGAGGTGCTTGACCGATCATCGCTTGAAAATCTGATCGTTGGAAATATTCCCGAAGTGCTGCCGGCGGTGAAAAGTATCGCATACCGCCTGTTCAAACGCAGCGAGATGGCAACGGTCCCCGATGATGCTCGTGTCACCAGCTATGCCGATCTGACGGATAATAATGGCAGCTACGAACATCATGAATGCGATCCGGTTCAGGAAATCGCCGTGCTGCAATATACCGGAGGCACAACCGGCCCGCCGAAGGGCGCGAAGCTGACGCATCAGAATATCACAGTAAACGCGCGGCAGATCAATTTGTTAGATCCGTTCAGCCGCGCCTGCCGCCCCGATGATCCGGGTGAAGACCGGATATTGGGCGTGCTGCCATTCTTCCATGTTTTTGCCAACGCCACTGTATTGAACCGGACGATCAACAATGGCGGGCAGATCGTGATGTTGCCGCGCTTCGATGCGAAAGACGCGCTCGCCGCGGTTAATCGGTGCCGGATAACATCCATGCCCGGCGTGCCGACAATGTATCAGGCGCTGCTCGATCATCCGGCGCTGGCCAAAACCGATTTTTCGCATATGCGCGCCTGTATCTCGGGCGGCGCGCCGCTGGCGGGCGAATTGAAAGCGCGGTTTGAAGAAGCGGCCGGTGCGCGCGTAATCGAAGGTTACGGGCTGACCGAAAGCAGCGGCGTCATCTGCTGTAACCCGTATGAGGGCGAAAACAAGTTGGGCAGTATCGGCCAGGTGATCGCGCAAACGCAGGTGAAGCTGTCGGACAAGGAAGAGCCTACGAAGCCGCCGCCCGATGGCGAACCGGGCGAGCTTTTGTGCAAGGGGCCGCAGATTATGGCGGGCTATCTGAACCGGCCCGATGCCGATGCGCAAGTGTTTGTCGATGGCTGGCTGCGCACGGGCGATGTAGCCGAAATTGATGCGGACGGGTTTATCTACATCGTTGACCGGCTGAAGGATATGATCGCGGTTGGCGGGTTTAAGGTGTTTCCCAGTCAGATAGAGGAAATCCTGTATAAAAATGACGCGGTTAAAGAGGCGCTGGTGATCGGTGTGCCCGACGATTACACCGGTGAAAAGCCGCGCGCTTTCGTAACGTTGAATGATGGCGCGAATGAGGATGGCGCAATTGAGGATAGCGGGGCGCTGGAGCAGTGGCTTAACCCGCAGCTTGGCAAGCATGAGCGGGTGGATAGCGTGGTGATACGCGGCGAATTGCCGAAAACGATGATCGGCAAACTCGACCGCAAGGCCCTGCGCGCCGAAGTGATGGACGAAGATGCGGTGGACAAAGAGGCGTAGTGTCCAACGCTCAATGATTTGTGCTAGGGTGAAATTATCCGATTAAAAATATGACAGGAGAAAAATCATGAGCGATAAGGTTTACAAGATAACCGAGGTTGTCGGCACATCATCCGACAGTATCGAAGCCGCCGTGCAGAACGCGATAACGCGCACAGCCAAAACGGTAAAAGATCTGGGCTGGTTTGAAATCACCGAAACCCGCGGTCATATCGAAGACGGCAAGGTCGCCCATTATCAAGTGACATTGCGGATCGGCTTTACCTTGCACGATAGCGGCAGTTAACGGCAATTCGCAAATGCAGCGCGAGGCAGCAGCCGCTATCATATATGCAAGTCGCTTTTGCCTTATCGCCGCGCCAGTATGCCGTCTGAAACCTAGAGGCAGCAACAGGCGGGCATATGGCGAATTATGAAATATCGATGGCGGCTGGCATTATGCCAGAGGCCACTCCCGAACAATTGATCGAAGCGGCGGCGAATGCTGAATTCGACTATGGCGGCATGTGGATCGAAAAAGATCTTTGGGACAGCGCCCAGCTGCCAAAGCTGCGCAAGAAGCTGTCTGATACCGGGCTGAAATTGCTCGATTGCGAAGTCGCCTGGTTGCAGGAAGGCGAGATCGACCCGTGGCTGCTTGAACTGGTAGATATCACAGCAGAGCTTGGCGCGCCCAACCTGCTATGTGTGTCGAGCGATCCGGAGGCCGACGGGACAGCGGAAAAATTACAGCAAATGGCTGACCGTGCCAAAGGAACCGGCGTGCGCATCAATCTGGAATATGCGTTGTTTACCGAAGTGAAATCGCTTGGCGCCGCGATGGATATTATGCGCGGGATAGACAGCGATAATAAAGGCATCTTGTGCGACACACTGCATTTTTATCGCACAGGAACACAGCCGTCCGATCTGTCCGATGTGCCGCGTGAATTGTTTGGCTATGCGCAGCTCTGCGATGCAGGCCCACAATTTTTCAAGGATGCCGACGATACCGACGGCGTGATCGAAGAGGCGGTCGATATGCGCAGGCCGATGGGTGAAGGGCAGCTCGATATTGCCGGAATGGTCGGCGCGCTGCCGGGCAACCTACCCTATTCGATAGAGGAACGGTCCAAGCCGTTGCGTGATGATTTTCCGGATTTGAACGCCCGCGCCCGCGAATGCGCGCGCACGACGCGCGCATGGTTTGCCAAACATCACGGATAGCTTTGGAAAAGCGGCGCACACTGGCTAACACCGCGTAGCAATGCGACGCGGCGCGGTTCAGAACAGTTTGGTGCAACCGATATCGCTTTTGCGCGTATGGGTTGCATGCTCCAAAACGCTTTTTTGAACGATCCTGAAAACGGGGCTCCGTGGAACGCCGTGTTGGGCGGCGGGCCGGTGTTGGCTACATCCATCCATGCCGGCCATAACATCCGCCTGGAATTGCAGCCTTGGCTGGAGATTGGCGAAACCGAAAGGTTGCGTGAAGAAGATCCGATGACGGATTATTTTTTGACGACCGCAAATAACAATATCCGCGCCAACCGATCCCGGTTTGAATGCGATTTGAACCGTCCGCGCGCGGGCTGCATCTCTGCAAATCCTGAAGACACATGGGGCCTGAAAATCTGGGCTGATGATCTGCCAGCCGAGCAAATGGATAATTCGCGGCAGCTGCATGATGCGTTCTACGAAATGGTGCGCTATCAGTGCGACGATCTGATCGCGCAACATGGCCGCATTCTGGTTATCGATCTGCACAGCTACAACCACCGGCGCAATGGGCCGCAGGGTGAAATAGAGCCGCGACCGGAAAATCCGGACATCGATATCGGGGCAACAACGCTTAACAAGGCGGTGTATGGCGATCTTCTTACCCGCATGACGAAGAAGCTTCGCAGCGTGCCACTGCTCGGCAACACGCCCGACGTGCGCGAGAATAAACGCTTTCCCGACGGCGGTAACTTTCCCGAATGGCTGGCAGAAATATACGGCGATCGGGCCTGTGTGATGACGCTGGAATATAAGAAAATATTTATGGATGAATGGGGCGATACCGCCAACATTCTGGCGTTGCAGCATCTGCGCAGCGGATTGCTTGCTGCGGTTGAAGATGCATATCGCTGGTTTGAAGAAACCGCGTGACAGCTTCGCCGGATAATCAGCCGTCCGAAAGCCACGCGCTTTCTCCGTCAGCCAAAATAGTGGACAAGGCGCTGGCCGATTTTGACGCAGAACTGGATTGGCTAACGCGGTTCACACCCAACAATAT
>ENA-ORXM01002367-ORXM01002367.1-marine-metagenome-genome-assembly--contig:-NODE-2367-length-22193-cov-4.335639_pt1 | contig 22193 bp, 17 predicted proteins | sample MGYA00237867_ERZ511480 | MGnify/ENA primary metagenome ERZ511480 (study PRJEB26309, sample SAMN06266103) | marine metagenome | isolation source: Algal blade | place: United Kingdom:Sidmouth, United...
GTAACGTATCGGAGTGGACGAACTCCAGCTACGACCCTGCATCCTATGATTTTGTATCGACGATGAACCCTAACGGAGGTGATGGATCTAATGAACGAAAAGTGATCCGTGGCGGTTCTTGGAAAGATGTTGCCTATTTCTTGCAGGTCAGTACCCGTGATTACGAGTACGCCGACTCCGCACGTAGCTACATCGGTTTCCGTACCGTTCAGGATTACATGGGCGAGGAAGATTCGACACAATAAAAAGTACCGGAATACCGGTAGCGGTAAAATACATCTTTACCGGTATTCCGTCAAAATAATGAAAGCCTTACTTTTAACCTATGATTCAAAAAGCAGGGTTTTCACCTTAAATTTTCAAATACACTAGTACCTTTTAAAATCATTTTTTAACCAAATCTTTTTTTAAACCTAAATTTCAAATTAAATCTAAAGTTATGGCACAGTCAAAATCAACAAAAAAGTTATTTAACATGGCCTATGGCCTTGGTGCATCGGTAGTAATCCTTGGTGCGTTGTTTAAGATCCTTCACTGGGAATTAGGACCGCTAAATGGTGGTATTCTTCTCGCAATAGGTCTTATTACAGAAGCACTTATTTTTGCAATTAGTGCATTCGAACCAGTAGACGACGAGTACGATTGGTCTTTGGTATATCCAGAATTAGCCGGTGGTGCTTCTTTGGGAGTTGCAAAAAGCAACGAAGCTCAAGAGATTAAAGAAGCAGAAGCTTCATTGTCTGGTAAATTAGACGATTTATTGAAAGAAGCCGGTGTTGACGCTAGCTTAATGGAAAGTCTTGGTTCTAGCATCCGTAATTTCGAAGGTGCTGCTAAGGGTATTGCCCCAACAGTTGACGCTATGGAGTCTACAAGAAAGTATTCTGACGAAATGGTTCAGGCTGCAGCTCAGATGGAGTCTTTGAACAGCTTGTATAAAGTACAGTTGGAAAGCGCTAGCAAACAAGCTTCTGTAAACGAAGAAGTTGTACAAAATGCATCTGCCCTTAAAGATCAAATGGCATCTTTATCTACTAACCTTTCTTCCTTGAACGGAGTTTACGGTGGTATGTTAACTGCAATGACAAGAAACTAATTAGAGATTAGTTAACCCCAAATCAAATAATTAATCAAATCTAATTAAAAAAACATGGCAGGAGGAAAAGCAACACCACGTCAGAAGATGGTCAATCTAATGTATTTGATCTTCATCGCTATGCTGGCGTTAAACATGAGCAAAGAAGTACTTGCAGCTTTCGGGATAATGAACGAAAAGATGGAGACTTCAAACGTATCGACTACAGAAAGTAACCTAGCTTTCTTGAGTGGTCTAGAAACTAAAGCTGGAGAAGATTCCGAGAAATACGGAAAGCTTTATAAAGATGCGCAGAAAATCAAGCAGATGTCACAAGAGTATTATGACTATCTAGAAGGCCTTAAAAAAGGCATGACAGAAGGTCTAGAAGATGCAAAGGACTATGCAAAAATGGATAATTCTGACTTCTTAGATCAACAATTCTTTCAAGGAGACAATCTATCGGAAGGTGGAAAGGAATTCATGAGCAGAATTAACGACTACCGCACACAAGTGTCGGCTATTGTACCAAAAGATTTGAAAGAATCTGTAAACTCTCGTTTCGCAACCGGTGATGAAAACGGTAAGGAAACAAAAAGAGATGGTAGCAAGCAAGATTGGATCAATTACCACTATGAAGGTTACCCTTTAATAGCTTCGTTAGCTAAACTTACGGCGCTTCAAGCAGACGTAAAGGCTACGGAAGAAGACGCTCTTAAAAGAATGTTGGAAGGTGAGTTAACGAGCCAAGTATCGCTTAAGAATTTTGCAACATCATTGCAGGCTAGTAAATCTGCTTTTTACTCTGGTGAGAAGTACGATGGTAAGATTATCATTAGTAAAACCGATAACTCTTCAACTCCTGTAAAAGCTGAATTAACGTTAGACGGAAGAAAACTTTCTGAAGGTTCTGACTATAAGTTAGAAGCTGGTGGTGTTAAAATGTTAATCGGAGCTGGTTCTGCCGGAGATCATACTGTAGAAGGTACATTGTACTTTAAGCAAGATGGTGAGGAGATTCCAGTACCTGTTAAAAATAGCTTTGCTACTATTAGCAAGCCTAACTCTGCCTTAATTGCTGCAGATAAGATGAACGTTGTTTATCGTGGTGTAGCTAACCCAATGTCTATATCTATACCAGGTATTCCGGACAACAAAGTTAGTGCATCTGCACCAGGACTTAAGAAAGTAAGTTCTAGCAAATACGTAATGAACCCAGGTAAGGGTAGAACGGTAAAAATAGTTGCCTCCGGTACTTTGCCTGACGGTCAGCGTATTTCTACTCCTGCTGAGTTTAGAATTAAGGATATTCCAAGACCAGCAGGTTCTGTAAGTAAGCAAACCGGTAATGCTAAAATGCCAAGGTCTAACATGGAAATTGCTACTATTGGCGCAATGTTAGAAGACTTTGATTTTGATTTGAACCTGAAAGTTAGTGGTTTCAAATTTAAAGTTCCTGGTCAGCCTACAGTAAGTGTTAACGGAAGTAGATTGAATGCTAACGCCAAATCTGCCCTTAAAAGAGCTAAAAGAGGTGATGCCGTTCAGATATTTGATATCCAAGCTTACATTACAAACAACAAGAGTTATAAATTGAAGAAAGTATCTCCGGTTGTAGTGGAGATTACAAACTAATAACAACTAGTAAAACCGGGCGGTCTTTTGATCGCTCGGTAATTTAAAATTTTACAAACATGAATTGGAAAAATGCTTTAGTAATTGGTGCAGTAACATTGTTGCCAGTTTCCATGATGGCCCAGGCGAACATATTGAACGCCAAAAAGCCAGAGGAAATAGGCATTAAGACAGAAGCTCAAAAAGCTTTGGACAATGATGCTCCCCTTGAGTATGGTTATGTAGATGATCGTGATATTCTTTGGTCTAAGACCGTTTGGGAAGTTATTGATCTTGATGAAAGGGTTAACTTTCCCTTGTACTATCCTACGGATACCATTGATATAGGTAACGACAGAAGATCATTATACGATGTTCTTATTAAGAACATTAAAAATGGTAAGCTAAAGGATGTTTACGCAGATTCTTATTTTACGGATAAGCGTAAGTTTAGCGACCTTCAAAGTACTTTGCAAAAAGTAGATACTACAGATTACGGTTACGAACAGATCAACGCAGGTGAAGCACTTTCTCCTGAGTATGTGATGAAAAGAAACCTAACTGCAGCGGATATTGAAGAGTATCGCATAAAAGGTATGTGGTATTTTGATAAACGCCAAGGTGAATTAAAGTATCGGTTGTTAGGTGTAGCACCTGTTGCTCCAGACGTTAACTTTATAGATGATGACTCTATGGATCCCGGTGATGCAAAAGTTGAGCTTTTCTGGGTATGGTATCCAGATGCAAGACAAATATTACATGAGGCCAAAGTCTTTAACCAGAGAAACTCTGCACAGCCTATCTCTTTTGATATGTTGTTGAATGCAAGAAGATTTAACGGTGTAATCTATAGAGAAGACAATGTTCATGGCGATCGTAAGGTAAATGATTATGTTACCGATAACGCTTTGTTCCAATTGTTGGAAGCCGGTAGAATTCAAGAGGTCATAAGAGACCGTGAACAAGATATGTGGGCTTACTAGTCCTAAGAATATTCCAATTCAAATAGTATTTGGCGCCCTGACAATTTTTGTCAGGGCGCTTTTTTGATTTCCAATTTTCTACCTTTGTAGTCATGGTAGATTATATAGTGGTAGGTCTTGGCCTTGCAGGTATTTCATTTTGTGAACAATTAGAAAAGAATGGAAAAACTTTTAGGGTTGTTACAGATGATTCTCAAACTTCTTCATTAGTAGCAGGTGGTTTGTACAATCCTGTTATTCTTAAACGCTTTACGTTAGCATGGCAGGCGGAAAAACAGCTAAAGATTGCCAAAACCTTCTATACGGATTTAGAGCAAAAGTTAGGTATAAAGTTAGATTACACGTTGCCTGTATATCGTCGCTTTCATTCTGTAGAAGAACAGAATCAATGGTTTGTTGCTTCTGATAAAAAAGGATTGGATGTCTTCTTGAATACTAAAATTCAGCCCAATACAAATGAGAGTATAGATGCTCCGTTCGGTTATGGGGAAGTTATGCATACGGGAAGGATTGACACGAAAAAATTAGTATCGTCTTATGAAAAACACCTTCAAGAAAGAGGTTTATTATTAAATGAAAGTTTTAAATTCAGTGATTTACAACTTGGGGACAATGGCGTTGATTATGGTTCTATTTTTGCCCAACAAATTATTTTTGCAGAAGGTTTCGGTCTAAAGAACAATCCATATTTTAATTATTTACCTCTACAAGGTTCAAAAGGAGAGTACATATTCATTAAGGCTCCGAAGTTAAAAGAAGAGAGAGCGATAAAATCCTCAGTGTTCATAATCCCTGAAGGTGATGATGTTTATCGGGTAGGTGCCAATTATGAACGGCATGACAAGTCTAATGAGCCTACGGAAAGTGCTAGAGAAGGTCTTTTGAACAAATTGAAAGCCGTGGTTAAGTGTGATTTTAAAGTTGTAGGACAAGTAGCGGGAGTAAGACCTACAGTGATTGATAGAAAGCCCATGGTAGGCAGACATCCTAAATACCAGCAGATGTATGTTCTTAATGGTTTCGGGTCTAGAGGTGTGCTTATAGGACCGTCTGTATCCTGGCAGCTATATACATATATAGAAAATGATGAACCACTGGATTCAGATATAGATTCAGCAAGGTTTACGCAGAAATTTTTTCGCTAAGTTTTTTCTTATACTTGTCTGTTGCTTTAGGGTCGTAATGAATAAAGAAATTAATCCAGATGTTTCTTGAAAGGCGAATGATCAAAGGCATAAAAACTATCATGGTTGCAACAATCGCAATAAATGAAGTAGTCAAAGTAGCTCCAATAAATAGAAAGCTAATAACAAAGGCTGCAACAGCAAAAGCAATTCCCACGCCATAACTAACATACATAGCGCCATAAAAAAACGAAGGTTCTATTTTATACTTGGTGCCACAAGAAGAGCAGCGCTCGTGCATATTAAATATTTTACCCAAATGATACGGGTTTTTATCCTCATACATGCTCTCTTCATGGCATTTGGGACAACTTCCTGTTAAAATGCTGTATAGTTTGTTTCCTTTTTTTAACATTTGCAAAACTTTAGACAAAAGTACGATTTTGACTTTTCTTTGAACGTAACGATCATTACAAAAAATCGTTATTTTTTAATAATAAGTAAACCACCTTTTAGGCCTAATGCCTATTTGAATCTAGAATTTTTTAAGCATGTTGAACATTCATAATCTTTCCGTTTCTTTTGGCGGAGAATATCTTTTTGAGGAAATTTCCTTTCGTTTGAATGGTGGTGATCGAGTAGGTCTAATTGGCAAAAATGGAGCTGGTAAATCAACACTTTTAAAAATGCTATCCAAAGATATGCCTATTGACTCAGGTACTATCGCAATGGAGAAGAATATTAGAATAGGTTTTCTTCGTCAAGATATAGATTTTGTTGTAGGACGCACCGTTTTAGAAGAGTCTTACCAAGCTTTTGAAGAGATAAAGGCATTAGAGCTTAAGTTAGATGAAATTAATCATCAATTGGCTGAGCGTACCGATTATGAAAGTGAAATCTATCATCAGCTTATGGTAGACTTAAGTGATATTACACATCGGTACGAAATACTTGGCGGATACAATTATCAAGGAGAGACAGAAAAAATATTATTAGGTCTTGGTTTCAAACGAGAAGATTTTGATAAGAAAACAGATACCTTCTCCGGCGGTTGGAGAATGAGAATAGAATTGGCTAAGCTTTTGCTACAGAGTAATGATGTGCTACTGTTAGATGAGCCTACCAACCACTTGGATATTGAATCTATTATTTGGTTGGAACAATTTTTAAGAGGATATGCAGGAGCGGTCGTAATTGTTTCTCACGACAAAATGTTCTTGGATAACGTTACAAACCGTACTATTGAGATTTCTTTGGGCCGTATTTATGACTATGGCAAACCCTATTCAGAATTTTTACTGCTAAGGGGAGAGATAAAGGAGCAACAAATGAATGCTCTTAAGAATCAGGAAAAAGAAATTCAGCAAGCAGAACGTTTAATTGAAAAGTTTAGAGCTAAGAGCTCAAAGGCTTCAATGGCTCAATCCCTTATCAAGAAATTGGATAAGATGGATCGTATTGAAGTTGATCAGGATGATAATGCTGTAATGAACTTGCGTTTTCCCGTTTCTATCACTCCTGGTAAGGTTGTAGCGGAAATAGATGAACTTTCTAAAAGTTATGGCGAAAAAGATGTTCTAAAAGGTATAAATCTTCTTTTGGAACGAGACAGTAAAACAGCTTTTGTAGGCCAGAACGGTCAAGGAAAATCTACATTGGCAAAAATCATGGTGGGCGATTTGGACTATGAGGGAAAATTAAAATTGGGCCATAATGTACAAATCGGGTATTTTGCTCAAAACCAGGCAGAGTATCTTGATGGTAGCAAAACAATCTTAGATACCATGATCGATGCTGCAAACGAGAAGAACCGTAGCAAGGTTAGGGATATTCTGGGTTCGTTTTTGTTTAAGGGAGACGAGGTGGAGAAATATGTTAAGGTTCTTTCCGGTGGCGAAAGGAACCGTTTGGCTTTGGCAAAAATGCTTTTACAGCCATTTAATGTTTTGGTAATGGATGAGCCTACCAACCACTTGGATATTCAATCTAAAAATGTGCTAAAGCAAGCATTACAGAATTTTGACGGTACGCTTGTTCTGGTGTCACACGATAGGGATTTTCTTCAAGGTTTGACCAATAAGGTGTATGAGTTTAAGGATAAGGTCATAAAGGAGTATTTGGGAGATATAGATTATTATTTGGATCAACGTAAGGTTGAAGACTTTAGGGCAATTGAAAAAAAACAGGGAGAGCAAAAGAAAAGTGCCGCTCCAAAAACCAAGGCAAACGATTTTAAAGACCAAAAGAAGCTAAAATCCCTTAAAAATCGACTTAGTTCTGTAGAAGCCGATATTGCTAAATTGGAAAAGGATATAGCGGATATAGACCATAAATTATTAATGGACTATGATAAAACTATAGCTGAGCCCAACTTCTTTGATGGATACGAAAAAAAGAAAAAACAGTTAGAAAAGATGATGACCAAGTGGGAGGATATTACGCTAGAGTTAGAAAATTACTAGAAGTATTCGGCAAACTGCAGCGCATTAATCAGGCTCACAACAGATTATTGGCTTTTCACAACATTATAGAACGGTTCGTCGATATTTTTTGTTTTTCATCCGGATTATGGTTTATTTTTGTAGGACAATTCCCAATGAATTGTACCAAATCCAACTTACAACCAAAAAAAACTATTGTATGAAAATTCTATTTAGCTATCTAGTGCTTTTGTGCATCACCGTTCATACGGTCTTGGCCGAAGTTCCGAACAAAGAGGTAGAGTCGCTTATAGCCCTTTACAATTCAACAAATGGAGATTCCTGGGAAAGACCATGGGATATATCTGCGGATATTAGTACTTGGAAAGGTGTTAAGATCAGAAATAATCGTGTTGTAGAAATTAATCTTTTCAACAACAACCTCCAAGGTGTTATTCCAAACAGTATAGGAGATCTAGAAAAATTAGAGACCTTGAATTTGGCTTTCAATGGTATAACAGGAGAGTTGCCAAAAGAAATAGCACAACTTTCTAAATTACGTGTTTTAAAAATTGAGATGAACCGTATTAAAGGAGAGCTTCCAGAAGAGTTGGGTAAAATGCGCAGCTTAATGGAACTTACCGCTTTTAACAATTTTATTACAGGAAGTATTCCTGAAAGTATAGGAGAAATCAAAAGTTTAAAAATTTTAAACCTATCCAGTAACAGTTTAAAAGGTAATATTCCAAAATCGGTTGGTGGTTTGGCACAATTGGAAAGTTTGGGTCTCTTTGAAAATACCTTGGAAGGTAGTATTCCGTCTGAAATAGGTGGGCTTACAAAACTAAAAGAACTCGTGCTCGCCAATAATCAATTGGGTGGCGCGGTTCCAGAAGAGTTTGGTCAGTTAGCTAGCTTAGAAGTTTTACAGATACAGAATAATAAATTTGATTCGTTTAAAAATCTTCAGACAATGGATGAAAAACAATTCCTTGTTTTTGATTATGATAAGGAAGAAGATAAAATAGATTTCAAAAATGTTGAATATGGCAGAACTAGAATGGCCGATACAAAGTTTGAGGACGAAGAATAAAGAAGAAGAGGAATAAAATAGATTTCCATAATTTATCAGTTAGTTTGGTTAAAGGGATGCAGTAATGCATCCCTTTTTTTATGAGAATTTCAAAAAAAGTAGTTTTAAGATACATTTAACTAAAGCAGCTTAAACTATTAAATAGATTTGCAATCCAACCAACTGGCCAAAACGCCCTTCTCGCTTATGAATACACGTAAGATCCTCCTATCCGTTCTTGGTATTTTGTTGATTATTGCCGCCGGGTTTGCCGCAATGTCAATTATAAACAGCAAGAAAACACCTCGACCAAAACCTGAAAAAGTTATTAAAACGGTTTTTGTAGATACCGTTAAAAATGGAAATGTTCCTATTGTTATACCGGCAAATGGTAATTTAAATGCAAAGCAAAGAGTAGAATTATACTCAGAAGTACAAGGTGTTTTTAAGAAAGGAAACAAACTTTTTAAAGCAGGACAGGCATATAGGGCGGGTGAAACCATTATCCGTATAGATGCTTCTGAATATGCAGCAAGTGTACAATCGGCAAAAAGTAATCTCTACAATTTAATTACCTCGATAATGCCGGATTTAAGGCTGGATTATCCTGAGATATTTCCAAAGTGGCAAAAGTATCTTAGTGAGTTTGATATTGAGGGAAGTACACCTGCATTGCCAAAGATGACCAATGAAAAAGAAAAGTACTTTATCTCCGGTCGCGGTATTTTAAGTAATTATTACGATGTAAAGAATTTAGAACAACGGTTATCTAAATATAGAATTTCAGCTCCTTTTAGCGGTATACTAACAGAGGCCCTTGTTACTGAGGGTACCTTAGTAAGGTCAGGTCAAAAATTGGGTGAATTTATCAATACGGATGTTTACGAAATGGAAGTTGCAATCGGTAAAGCTTACAGTGATCTTTTAAAAGTAGGAGAGAAAGTAGAATTGGTGAATCTAAACGGAACCAAAACATATACCGGAAAAGTAGCTCGTATTAATGGTAGTGTTGATTTGGCTACCCAGACCATTAGGGCGTACATAGATGTAACGGACGAGAACTTAAGGGAAGGAATGTATCTAGAGGCCAATCTAGACGCAAGACAAGAAGAAGACGCTATTGAGATAGATCGAGGTCTTTTATTGGAAGACAATAAAATCTTTGTGGTAAGAGATACCATTTTGGATATCATAGATGTAAAACCAGTGTATTTTTCTGATAGAACGGTGGTGCTAAAAGATGTACCCGACGGTCTAACCATTGTTTCAAAACCCGTAGTTGGCGCTTATGCCGGTATGTTGGTCAAGGTTTTTGATGAGAGCAATATAAAAACCAAGGAATAATGAGAAACGTAATCTCTTATTTTATAAAGTATCACGTAGCCGTAGATGTCTTTATTCTGGCCTTTATGGTCTTTGGTATATTTGGAGCTTTATCATTAAAGTCCAGCTATTTTCCACTTTCGGATTCTAAAAACATAACTATAAGTATAACCTATCCCGGAGCATCGCCACAAGAAGTGGAAGAAGGTATTGTGCTTAAGATTGAAGATAACTTAAAAGGTCTTGAAGGCGTAGACCGTGTGACATCAACAGCCCGCGAGAACAGTGGTGTTATCAATGTAGAAATTGAGAAAGGAAGGGATATTGATTTTATGCTCTTGGAGGTAAAGAACGCTGTAGATAGAGTGCCATCTTTCCCAACAGGTATGGAACCCTTGATTGTTTCTAAATTAGAAGCGGTTAGGGAAACCATAACATTTGCAATAAGTGGTGACCATATTCCATTAGCAACCTTAAAAGAAATAGGCAGGCAGGTAGAGAATGAGTTACGTACCATAGATGGTATTTCTCAGATAGACATGAGCGGTTATCCTCTAGAAGAAATAGAGATAGCAGTAAATGAAAATAGCTTATTGGCATATAATATATCGTTTGCGGAGGTCTCTCAGGCAGTGGCCAATGCCAATATATTGGTTACCGGGGGTAATATAAAGACAGATGCAGAAGAGTATTTGATACGGGCTAACAACAGGTCTTATTACGGCGATGAGCTCTCTAATATGATCATTCGTGCGGATGCATCGGGTAGTGCAATACGTTTAAAGGATGTAGCTATTATTCGTGATCGTTTTGAAGAATCACCAAACGCCTCTTATTTTGATGGTAACCTCTCCGTAAGTGCTTCTATCACTAGTACAAATACGGAAGATCTTTTGGGTTCCGCCGAAAAGGTGAAGGAATATATTGAGGACTTCAATCATAAGCACAATAACATAAAATTGAGTGTGGTAAGTGATCGTAGTATTACTTTAAACCAACGTACTCAGTTGCTTACTGAAAATGCCATTGTGGGTATGATCCTGGTACTCATATTTTTGTCATTGTTCTTAAATACACGTTTGGCATTTTGGGTGGCATTCGGTCTTCCAATTTCTTTTTTGGGCATGTTCGTTTTTGCGGGATATTTTGATGTAACTATAAATGTGCTATCACTTTTCGGTATGATTATCGTAATAGGTATTCTGGTGGATGATGGAATAGTTATTGCCGAAAATATTTATCAGCATTACGAAAAAGGGAAATCTCCCATACAGGCTGCTATAGATGGTACTATGGAAGTAATTCCGCCTATCGTTTCAGCAATAATAACCACTTTGCTGGCATTTTCTATATTTCTTTTCTTAGATGGTAGAATAGGTGAGTTCTTTAGCGAAGTATCGGTAATCGTAATCCTCACATTAGTAGTCTCGTTGGTTGAAGCGTTGATCATTTTACCTGCGCATTTGGCGCATTCAAAAGCGTTGAAAACCATAGACAAAGAACCTAAAACGGCTATTGGTAAAGCTTTTGCCAAATTAAGGGTCGTAAATGAAATGGGGGACCGTTTCATGGTCTGGATGCGAGATAAATTATATAGTCCTGTATTGCGTTTTGGACTCCGGTACAAAGTGCTCATGTTTGCGTTTTTTGTGGTTGCTTTAATGCTGACTCTTGGTTCTGTAGGTGGTGGTATAATTAGAACGGCGTTCTTTCCACGAGTAGCTAGTGATAAAGTTTCTGTAGAGCTGTTAATGCCTAATGGAACAAATGAAAAAGTAACCGATTCTATTATTTCCTTAATTGAAGAGAAATCCATAATCGTAAATCAAGAACTTACGGACAAGTACCTAAAGGGTACGGGAAAAGTACTTTTTGAAAATACAATCAAAAAAATTGGTCCAGGAACTTCCGCTGCATCATTGGATATTAATTTGTTGCCAGGCGAAGAAAGACCGGATGTTATTAGTTCGGATATGGTTACCAATAGACTTCAGGAGTTAATGGGCCCGGTCATTGGTGTAGAAAGTCTTATTTATGGTTCTGGTGGTAATTTTGGTGGTAGTCCGGTGTCTGTTTCTCTTTTAGGGAATAATATAACCGAATTAAAGGCGGCCAAAAAGGAGCTAAAAGCGGTTTTAGAAAATAATGCATTGTTGAAAGATGTAGCGGATAACGACCCTGCCGGTATCAAGGAAATTAGGCTAGAACTAAAAGAAAATGCCTATTTGCTGGGGTTAGACCTTCGTACGGTTATGAATCAGGTACGAGCAGGATTTTTTGGTACGCAGGCGCAGCGTTTTCAAAGAGGGCAAGATGAAATTAAGGTTTGGGTTAGGTACGATAGAGAAAACCGTTCTTCCATAACCGATTTGGATGAGATGCGTATTTCAACTCCAGACGGTAATAAAGTACCTTTTAAGGAAATCGCCACTTATATCATCGAAAGGGGAGATGTTGCCATAAACCACCTAGAGGGACAAAGAGAGATTCAGGTTTCTGCGGATATCAAGAATGAGAAAACTACGAGTGGTACGGATATCATGAATGAGATTCGCACCGTAGTAATGCCGGAAATTCAATCAAAATATCCAACGGTTTCAGCTTCTTATGAAGGTCAAAATAGGGAGGCCAATAAAATGACAAGTTCAATAAAAGTGGTTGGGTTATCCGTCTTATTATTGATTTATATTACAATTGCATTTACGTTCCGAAGCTTTAGTCAGCCATTACTGCTAATTTTATTGGTGCCCTTTAGTTTAACAGCAGTTGCATGGGGACACTGGATTCACGGTTTTCCGGTAAATATCCTATCCTTGTTAGGTATCATAGCGTTAATAGGTATTATGGTTAATGATGGCCTGGTCCTCATTAGTAAGTTTAATGGAAACCTACGTGACGGAATGAAATTTGACGATGCTATTTTTGAGGCAGGTCGTTCTCGTTTTAGAGCCATATTTCTAACATCCATAACTACAATAGCAGGTTTGGCTCCACTATTATTGGAAAGAAGTAGACAGGCACAGTTTCTGAAACCTATGGCCATATCTATTGCCTATGGTATTGCTTTTGCAACGGTTTTAACATTACTGCTACTTCCCTTGTTCCTGGCATTTAGCAATAGAATAAAAGTTACGACCAAATGGTTGAAGACCGGTGATGATATCACAAAGGAAGAAGTGGAGCGCGCCATTAAGGAGCAAAAGGAAGAGGCTCACAATTCTGAAAAGCCCGTACAGAGATTAAACGGCGTCACCAATGATGCAGTAAAGGGTTCAGAAATAGATGATAGTACATCCACCTCATCCAACATCAATCTTAAGAAACCAGAACAGGAATGATCAAACAATCTATAGCCGCTCTTATTTTTCTTTTTCTAGCCGCAGGTATAACGGCCCAAGAGAAACGTTTGTCAAAAGAAGAAGCGGTTCGCATGGCTTTGGAGAACAACTTTGGAATTAAGGTAGCCGGTAATCAAGTTAAAATAGCCGATAACAATCAGGGGTTGCTAAATTCAGGATATCTGCCAACTCTAACAGGTACTGCTGGTGCCAACTATAATGATTTGAATAGTACAACTGCATATCCTGATCAGTTCAATACAGATGGGTCTCCTAGGGCAGATTTGGAAATTGATCATGCAGAATCACAATCTTTCAATGGAGGCCTGAATCTTAACTATACTCTATTTGATGGTTTAGGTAGATTATATAATTACAAGAGGTTAAAAGAACAGTATCAACTTACCGAACTTCAAGCAAGGGAGACTATAGAAAATACGTTGTTGCAGCTATTTAGTATTTATTTTGAAGTAGCAAGGCTTACCGAAAATGAAAATGTCTTTAAACAAGCACTAGAAATTTCTATGGACAGAATTACTAGGGCTGAGTATGCTTTTGAATACGGTCAGAATACAAAATTGGATATTCTAAATGCCCAGGTAGACGTCACCAATGATAGCATTAACTTATTGAATACTAAACAAATGTTGTCCAATACCAAACGTGATTTGAACGTGGTGGTAAATCAAAACCTCGATGCAAATTTTCAGGTGGACACTATAGTTAGATTTGTTCCAAGATTACAGCTAGATGAACTTATAGGGCAGGCTAAAGAAAATAATGTTACCATACTTCAGACCGAAAGGAACTTGGCCATAAACGAGTATGACATAAAAGTGAACCGTTCTGGTTATCTACCAACAATTGGCCTTACAGGTTCTTATGGATGGAATTTAAACCAGAGTGCGCCTAATTCATTTTTGCCGGGACAGATTATTCCGGGCAGCAACAGAACTAGCCTAACCCTTGGTTTGGGGGCCAGTCTTACTTGGAACCTTTTTGACGGAGGAAGGACCACTACTTTAGTGAAGAATTCCAAAATTGCTTATGAAAATCAGGAACTACAGCAAGAACAGGTAGAAATTGAAGTAGACAGAGATATCCTAAATGCGCTAGCGAGTTATGAAAACCTCTTGACCATCTATCAGATTCAAGAACAAAATGTAATTACGAACGAGAATAATTTTGAAAGGTCCAAAGAACAGTTTCAACTGGGTAGAATAACATCAATTGAATTCCGTCAGGCACAAATAAACCTTTTGAATGCCCAAACCAATAAGAACCTGGCAAAGTATGATGCCAAACTTGCCGAACTTCAACTGTTGCAACTTACAGGGCAACTTCTTAATGTGGAGTTCTAAAGAACATTCTTCAATACTCTAATTAAAAAGGCCTTGCCTATCAAGAATTCTTTGCCATTGCTATAATTTCTTTGTAGTATAGTTTCTGAAAAATCGTACTCTATCATGGCTAAAATTGGAGTTGGAATTATAGGAACAGGTTCAATCGTCAATATCTATCTAAAATGTCTTTCTGAAATGGATGATGTAGAGGTTATTGGTCTTTGTACAAAATCTGCGGATAGGGTAGCAAAGGTTAAAAGCGAGTTTGGTTTGCCCGTGTTCAGTGACTATGGCTCTTTTTTAGCGCTACCTGAAATGGATTTGGTTTGTGTTTGTAATGAAAGCGGAATGCATAGTGAGGCAATACAAGCTGTAGCCAAGGAAGGCAAGCACATTCTTAGCGAAAAACCCCTAGAAGTTACCACAGAAAAAATTGATAACCTCATATCCTTCTGTGAGCAACAAAAGGTAATATTGGGCTGTGTACTTCAAAATAGATGTAGCTCAGATTATAAAAAGGTTGAGCAAGCGGTAAAATCGGGCGTACTTGGTAAGTTGTTAATGGGCAATGCAAGTATTAATTGGTATAGGTCAGAAGCGTATTATTCAAAAAGTGAATGGCGCGGAACTATAGAACTAGATGGGGGAGCAGCTTTCATCAATCAGGGTATTCATACCATTGATTTACTGATTAATCTTATGGGTTCTGTAGATTCGGTGTTTGCGAATGTACAAACCAGGGTTCATAAAATTGAAGGAGAGGATGTTGGGGTGGCGTTGGTTAATTATGCTAATGGCGCAATGGGTACGATTACAGCTGGCACGGCATTATTTCCCGGCTATCCGGAACGCATTGAAGTATATGGGGAGAAAGGAAGTGTTATCATGGAAGGCGGAAAGATAATCGACTGGAATATAAAAGGGGAAGAGCATGTGAAAATAGATATTGATAGAATGGAAAGTGGAGCCGCTGACCCCAAAGCTATTGGATATCAAAACCATAAAACAGTACTACAAGATATGATTGGAGCCATTAAGCGCAATAAAAAACCTATGGTAGATGGGGTAGAAGCAAGAAAGTCGGTTGCGCTAATAAACGCTATTTATAAATCCTCTAGAATTAAAAAACAAGTTCAGCTTTAAGATGTAACTATGTACGAACACTTTTTTCAATGTCCATATTGTTGGGAGGAGATATCCATGTTAATGGATCCTTCCATCTCAAGCCAAACCTATGTTGAAGATTGCGAGGTGTGTTGTAATCCTATTGAGGTAACCCCGCAATTTCAAAATAACGAACTAATTTCTTTTGAAGCTCGGGATATTGAGCAGTAGTTAGTCCATTTCTTTGATTTTTCCACCAAATACTTTGTCCTTTTCAACACTTCTTGGATTTCCGTAGATATAAATAGATCCACCAGCACGTACTTTGGCCGCTACCTTCTCCGAAGCGTTCACATCCGCTCGCCCTCCAGCATTGACCACTACCGTAGTTTCTTTCGTGTCCAATTGTTTGTTATACGTTTTTCCGCCTGTATTTACCATTACTTCCTGCTTTGCAGCAGCGCCGGTAAGGGTTACTTCTCCCCCGGAAATAGATTTTGTATAAAGATCATCGATATTGATTTTCAAGTCTATTTTTCCACCTTCTTGAGTTTTGATCTCCACACGCTTACCCTTAACGGTTTCATCGGATCTTATTTTCGCGTTTTCATTGGCATCAATAAGAGCAAGTTCTTCAGTATAGTACAAAGTGGCTTTGGCTTCATTTCCATCTAAAAAATTATCAAACTCCATTTTTATCTTTAGGAGACCATTTTTGTTGGATATATTAACTTCATCCTTATCATCGCCGGTAATAACAATTTTGTTCTCGTTGCTTTTTACAAGGCTAACAACAATACGATCATAAACTTTAAGCTCTGTAAATTTATCTAAATCCTTTGTGTTTTCCTTTTGTGCCAGAACTCCTGCCGAAATAAATAGGGCAAGGGCCAAAAATCCTAATTTTTTCATGTTTCAATATTTGTAGTGTCCAATCAAATATAGGCTATTTTGGATGATTTCCCTAGAGCACTCGTGGCTGTAACGCAATGCTGGTGTTACGTTTGTGGTCTTTTTAAACAAAAGATGTAAGGCTAATTGTGGGGCTTTAAATTTGTATTTTTAAAGTCTTGAGGTTTGCCCATTCTGGATAAAAAAAACTATTTTTAACAAAAGCATTCTGTAAATGAAAACCCAGTTAATCAAAGTTACCATATTTGCCTGTCTTACCGCAGTGGCATTCCAATCTTGTAAATCAACTAAAACGGTTTCGACCGTTCAAGAAACCGTTGTTAAAACTACGGAGGGCAAAGTAGTAGAGAATACACCGGCGGTGGCATCTACTGAAGTTTCTAACGGATATACGGAGACTGTTCCGGAAACCGATAAAAGTTTTGATATGATTTTAGTACCTGGAGGAACCTTTAAAATGGGGAGCCCTGAAACGGAAGCGAATAGAAAAGCTGATGAAGGTCCGCAGAAGGATGTAGAATTGGATGCTTTTTATATGGCGAAACATGAGTTGACGTGGGATTTGTTTGAGCTTTTCTTTAAACAGAACAAAGAGCTTTTTGTAAAATTGGATAATGACCGAGTAATAAAAATAGATGCCATTTCACGGCCAAGCCCACCATATGAAGACCCTTCTTACGGAATGGGTAAAGATGGTTATCCTGCGGTAAGTATGTCTGCATATTCCGCTTTGGTCTATTGTAAATGGTTAAGTACGGTAACCGGAAAATTTTATAGACTGCCAACGGAAGCGGAGTGGGAGTACGCGGCAAAGGCTGGTACGGATAGTGCTTATAGTTTTGGTGATGATTTGGCCAACATAGATGAGTATGCGGTGTATTATAAAAATTCAGAAAATAAATATGCTAAAGTGGGTTCTAAGAAACCAAATCCTTTAGGGTTGTATGATATGCATGGTAATGCCGCTGAGTGGACGTTGGATGAATACAAAGAGGATGCTTATGCAACTACGGAGAACAAAAACCCGTGGGTAACACCAGCTGTAATTCACCCTAGGTCCTACAGAGGTGGTTCATGGGATGATGATGCGGATAAATTACGTTCATCCGCTAGAAGTGGATCAAGTGTTAAGCAGCAGAAGCGGGATCCACAAATCCCTAAAAGTTTTTGGTGGTTTACAGATTCCAATTATGTTGGTTTTAGGTTGGTGAGCCCTAAAGTCCAACCCAGTGCAGAAGATCAGAAAAAGTTCTGGCAGACCGTTTTGGATGAATAGAGCACTGAAAATGAAAATTTTAGGTTAAATTAATAATACCAACGCTTAGGGTTGGTCAACTTAGATACAATGAAAAACATATTTCTATTACTATTTTTAGGAGCTTTTGCTTGTGTGGGGCAGGCGCAAGGAGAATACGCTCTTGCCGATGCTAGTAAAATGACTATAAGCGGTTCTTCTACCGTTCATGATTGGGTAGTGGCCGCCAACACTGTTTCTGCAACCCTTACATATGATGGAACAGCACCAAAACAAATAGATTTAGAGGTTGCTGTTGCTGATATTATTAGTGAGCGGGGTGCTACAATGGATAAGAAAATGCATGATGCTCTTAAGAAAGAGGAACATCCTAAGGTTACTTTTAAACTTACTGAAGTAAAGGATAAGTCTACCTTATTGGGTACGTTAAATATTGCGGGAGTGGAAAAAACGGTAGAAATTCCGGTATCTATGAATACCGTTTCCGAAGGTCTGAAAATTTCAGGTGAAAAAAAGTTGATATTACAGGACTATGGGATGGAGCCGCCTACTGCAATGTTCGGTCAGATTATAGTGGGAGATGAGGTTACCGTTATTTTCGATTTGATATTCTCAAAGCAATAGAATATCGGTTTTAAGATTTAGAACACTGGCAGGCAATTGACTTCAATACCTTTTTCAAATGGATACTACCCTAAAAATTAAAAGTCTTGCCACCAAGTATGCTCCAGATTTTGTAGCAGTACGTAGATATCTGCACCAAAATCCAGAATTATCTTTTCAAGAGTATAACACTTGCGCGTATCTAAAAAAACAGCTTTTAGAGCTGGGAGTGACGGATATAGAAGCAGTGGCAACTACAGGGCTTCTGGCTACTATTAAAGGCCATAAACCCGGCAAAACGGTATTGCTGCGTTCGGATATTGATGCGTTACCCATACAGGAAGAAAATAAGATTGACTATGCCTCTAAAAATATTGGAGTCATGCATGCTTGTGGTCATGATGCGCATAGTGCTTCCCTTTTGTTGTGCGCCAAGATTCTTTTGGAGTTAAAAGGTGATTTCTCGGGAACTGTAAAACTATTGTTTCAACCTGCGGAAGAATTGAGTCCGGGTGGGGCAATTAAAGTAATGGAGGAGAAAGCGTATACAGACTTGGGGCGCATTCCCCACATTGGGCAGCACGTACGGCCAGATATGCCAGTCGGAAAAGTAGGTTTTCGCTCTGGGAAATTTATGGCCAGTATGGACGAACTTTTTTTGACCGTTAAAGGAAAAGGCGGTCATGCGGCCATGCCCGAAAAATTGATTGACCCGGTGTTGATATCTTCACATATTATTGTTGCCGCACAACAACTCGTTAGCCGTATGGCCGATCCAAAGGTACCTTCCGTACTTTCTTTTGGTAAGGTGATTGCAAACGGAGCTATAAATGTAATTCCAGATGAGGTAAATATAGAAGGTACGTTCAGGACTTTTGATGAAACCTGGCGAAAATCGGCATTGGAAAAACTGACCAAATTGGTTGCCACTATGGCAGAGGCCATGGGTGGAAGCTGTGAGCTTAAAATCAACCATGGATATCCACATTTAAAAAATGAGGCGCTGTTAACGGAGGATTTACGTAGCCATGCACAAGCGTATTTAGGAGAAGAAAATGTAGAAGAACTAGACCAATGGATGGCAGCGGAAGATTTCGCGTACTATAGCCAGCAGCATCCGGCTTGTTTCTATATGTTGGGTGTGGGCAATGTTGAAAACAATATTCAATCGGGGCTACATACGCCAACTTTTAATATTGATGAATCTGCCTTGGAAATTGGCGGCGGACTCATGGCTTGGCTAGCCATCAAAACACTTTCCCTATAATTTATTTTTAGATTAATTTTTTCTACGGTATTACTGCAATTGGAAGCTGAAAAGTGTCGAACTCGCATAAAACAGGCGGTTGTATTCAAAAAATGATAAAGAATAACTAAAAAGTGCAACTCTTTCAGTTGTGCACACAACAGCAATCTACTACTTTTAAGGAATCACATGAAGTGTAAAATGTACGATTCTTAAAAATGAAATATAAGGTAGTTATTATAGCAGTTTTGGCAGGTCTTATCGGATTCTTTTTGATGTACAAGAAAGGAGTATTCCAAACGGAGACGAATGCGTATGCAGATATGAAACTTCCAGAGACGGTAGATTATAATTTTCATATCAAACCCATCCTTTCGGATAATTGCTATACTTGTCATGGTCCGGATGCCAACAAAAGAAAGGCCGGTTTACGTTTGGATATGGAGGAAGCCGCCTTTTCTGAACTGAAAGAAAACCCGGGGCACTTTCCCATTGTTTCCAAAAATGTAAAGAAGAGTGAGGTATATAAAGTTATCGTATCCGATGATGATGATATTGTCATGCCACCTGCGGATTCTCAACTGGCATTGAATTCCTATGAGAAGAAACTCATAAAAAAATGGATAGAACAGGGTGCTAAATTTGAAAAACACTGGGCGTATATTTCCCCGGAAAAAGATAAACTTCCAACAACCGAAAATACAGAATGGGCACAGAATGAAATTGATGGTTTTATTCTGAGTAAGTTAGAAGATAAAGGACTTGCGCCATCTGAGAAAGCCCCTATAGAAACGCTCATGCGCAGAATAAGTCTGGATTTAACAGGCTTGCCTCCGCTTCCCGAACAGATAGATAAGTTAATTGTCAAAGGCGATATAGATGAAATTATAGACACCTTTTTAGCGCTGCCCGCCTATGGTGAGCGGATGACGCAATCTTGGTTGGATGTAGCGCGTTATGCGGATTCCCACGGATATCAAGATGATAGTTACCGGACTATGTGGCCGTGGCGTGACTGGGTGATACATGCCTTCAACGAAAATTTACCTTATGATGAGTTTCTGACTTGGCAATTGGCGGGAGACCTTTTACCTAATGCTACCAAAGAACAGATTTTGGCTACAGGTTTCAATCGTAATCATCCTATAACTCAAGAAGGCGGTATAGTTCAGGAAGAATACCGGGTGAATTATGTTTTAGACCGTACCAATACGCTCGGGAAGGGAATTTTGGGTATTACTTTGGAATGTGCGCAGTGCCATGACCATAAATATGATGCCATTTCCCAGGCCAATTATTTTGAGATGTTCGCTTTTTTTAATCAAGTGGATGAAAAGGGACTGCAAATGACCGCTCCTCCTGCGGCAAAAAAAAGATATTTTGCGGATCCGCCTTATATCAAAATTTCGAAAGAGGAAACGGAAAATATGCTTTCGTTTATCAATATGGATAGTCTTCCTAAAATCAATGTGATGGTGATGAACGATTCGGCACCGAAGACGACTTATATCTTAAACCGTGGGCAGTATGATCAGCCAGCGGATTCTGTGAGTCCGAAAACACCGGAGGCTATTTTTGCTTTCTCCGATGACTTGCCAAAAAACCGATTAGGTTTGGCCCAGTGGCTTACGGATACTAAAAACCCGCTTACGGCACGTGTGTACGTCAACCGTATTTGGGCGATGATATTTGGTAAAGGTTTAGTGGAAACCGCTGGGGATTTCGGTGTTCAGGGAAGCCTCCCTACACATCCCGGGTTGTTAGATTGGTTGGCGGTAGATTTTATGGAGCACCAATGGGATACTAAGTACTTGCTGAAAAAAATCATGCAATCGGCTACCTACCAACAGAAATCGGAATTACGACCGGAAATCAAAAAAGCGGACCCTGAAAATAAATTGTTGGCACGTGCACCTCGTTTTAGAATGAGTGGCGAAATGATTAGAGATTATATTTTGACCACCAGCGGATTGCTTAACCCGGAGTTGGGTGGCCCCAGTGTAAAACCTTACCAACCTGCGGGTCTGTGGGAAGAAACGAATGCCGGTGGTAACCGGGGAATATTAACGAAATACATTCCCGATCAAGGCGAAGATTTATACCGTCGTTCTCTGTATACATTTTGGAAACGCACATTACCACCGCCCAATATGACCATTTTTGATGCGCCCACCCGCGACTTTTCGGAAGTGAAAAGGCAAAAAACCAATACGCCCTTACAGGCATTGGTACTGCAGAATGATGTACAGGTATTGGAAGCGGCAAGAGTTCTGGCGCAGCGAATTATAAAAGCACAACCGGATAATCCCAAGTTAGTCGAAGACCTATTTAAGCGCATTTTGGTCCGTAGTCCGCGTAAAGAAGAACTATTGACATTGAGCTTACCAATAGTAATCCTGAATTAATCTCAGCCGAATTGGATGGAAATACCTTGAAAATTTCGATTGTAGCTGCAGATACTGAGGGAAGTGCTGCTATCGGATTAATAGCAACATCTGGTATAGAGCAGGTATCTGAAGGGTTTACCGTAAATGTACTTGAACCTGCTATTTATCAGCAAGTTGATCCAGTTTCCAGTTCAAGTCCATCTCAATTCTTCACCGATTTTGGAGCGTTGGCACAATCTGCTGATGACTTTATTGTACCGGAAGGAAGCTCATGGAAAGTACGAGAAATCGTGGCTTATGGAGCTGCAAACAATGGTCCTGAATTGACTGATGCCACTGTGGTCATTTATGCTGATGACAATGGCGCTCCTGGACAAGAGATATACAATAGTGG
>ENA-ORXM01002368-ORXM01002368.1-marine-metagenome-genome-assembly--contig:-NODE-2368-length-22192-cov-4.581506_pt1 | contig 22192 bp, 17 predicted proteins | sample MGYA00237867_ERZ511480 | MGnify/ENA primary metagenome ERZ511480 (study PRJEB26309, sample SAMN06266103) | marine metagenome | isolation source: Algal blade | place: United Kingdom:Sidmouth, United...
ATACGGTTGCAATTTTTTAGTAAAAAATCCAAAGCCACTTAAAACGAAGGCCGAGTATTTAGCAACTAAAATTAATTTGAAAACATTAATGCACATGCTTCATCCATCATGATGACATATTCTATGAGTCCTCTAAATCCAACGTTTTCCGTTACCAAAAATCAAACCGCCCGCTGCACTACCTCAAAAATCTTATTGCCATCACATTTTAAGGTTTTCGAAGGGTATTTTAAGATAAGGGCATAATCGTGGGTGGCCATGAGTATAGACCGGCCCGATTTATGAATTTCCTGTAAGACCTTCATTACCTCTACACTAGTCTGTGGATCAAGATTTCCGGTGGGTTCGTCGGCCAGAATAAGTTCGGGGTCGTTCAAAAGGGCACGGGCAATGGCGACGCGCTGTTGCTCACCTCCAGAAAGCTCATGTGGGAATTTGAATCCCTTTGTCTTCATACCAACCTTGCTCAGAACCTCCTCGATTTTCAGGTTCATTTTATGGGTGTCTTTCCAGCCAGTGGCCTTTAGCACGAAATAGAGATTTTTGTTGATATTACGGTCGGGGAGCAGCTTAAAATCCTGAAAAACAATACCGATCTTTCGACGTAGAAAAGGAATTTCCCTTTCCCGAAGCTTGGCCAAATCGAAACCAACAATACTTCCCGTACCCTTCTGTAAGGGCAGGTCACCGTACAAGGTTTTCATAAAGCTACTTTTGCCACTTCCTGTTTTTCCGATTAAATACACGAATTCGCCTTTTTGTACATCAAGGTTGACCTCATTAAGTACTAAGCTTTCCTTTTGGAAAATAGACACATCCTTCAGCTCCAAAATTGTTTCGGCCGTATTGAGTTCAGACATTGGTGTATTGATATCGAATAAGTTGAAACTATTGAAAAAAAACCGGCGAATGACAGGTGTTCTCTCTTTTTGTTGATATAAAAGTAATAAGTTCCAAGGTAAGGTGGGGATGGCTATCGCAAAATCTTTTCTTTTGGCAAATATACTTTGGAACAATATTCGCCGTTATTAAAATTAATAATAAGGTTAGTAGAACACAATGCTAAAAAAAATCACCGTCTTTCTCCCCGTTATCTTGGGAAGAATCCAAATACATCGATTTATAACTGAATTGACCTTCCTAAATTCATATCAGCGAAGAGTTTTTAAAGTCCCATCCCCTTGGAGGAGGGGATTTAGGGTAGAGGCCTGTCTCTCACCAATGCACATGACTCTCTTCTCGCTATTTGTTTTTGTTGGCATCGGAACTGCACAAGAGACCAAAATCTATACCCACGAACAGAAAGAATACCAAGATGCGCTGGCGCTTTACAACAACGAGCAGTACCAGGCCGCCCAGACCATTTTTGCCAAGGTCAAGGAAAATACCGATAATCTGGAGACGCGTGCGAACAGTGCTTACTTTGAGGCCAATGCCGCCGTACGGTTGAACCAATTGGGTGCCGATCGACTGATGGAAGATTTCGTGGTCAATTATCCAACCTCTACCAAACGTAACTCGGCCTATGTGGATGTGGCGGAGTATTATTTCGATACCGGTAAATATCCCTATGCCCTAAAATGGTACAACAAGGCCGACCAAGGGGCTTTATCGCGAAAAGAGATGGACAAGTTCAACTTCAACTATGGCTATTCGCTCTTTTCTTCGGGAAAGCAAAAAGATGCCGAACGTTATCTCCAAAAAGTAGAGAATTCCCCGATTTATGGTTCGCAGGCCAAATATTATCAAGGCTATATCGCATACCAGCAAGATGATTATGATACCGCCAACCAGCGTTTTGACGAAATCAACGACCCAGAGATTCTTGAAGAAAAAATGGATTACTATCAGGCCGATATGAACTTTAAGCTCGGTAAGTTCGAAAAGGCGATAGCACTGGCCAAAAAGCAGATGGCGAAGGGCGACCGAAAAGAGAAGTCGGAGCTCAGTAAGATTATCGGCGAGAGCTATTTTAACTTGGAGCAGTATGCGAACGCAATTCCTTATCTGGAAGATTATCGGGGAAAGCGTGGCAAATGGAACAATACGGACTATTACCTACTGGGATATTCCTATTACAAGCAGGGCGATTTTGCCAACGCTATCCAGCAGTTCAACAAGATTATCGATGGCACGAACAGTGTCTCGCAGAATGCCTATTATCATTTGGCGGAATGCTATCTGAAGTTGGATAAAAAACAGGAAGCCCTGAACGCCTTTCGAAATGCTTCCCAAATGGAGTTTTCGCAAGACATACAGAAGGATGCCTTTCTCAATTACGCGCGCCTGAGCTATGAAATCGGGAATGCGTACGAGCCAGTTCCTCAGGTTATTTCCGATTATTTGGTAAAATATCCGAACAGTGTAAATACCCAAGAGATGCAAAACCTTTTGGTGGATTCCTATATTACGTCGAAGAATTTCAGGGGCGCTATGGAGCTGCTCGAGAAGAACCGTAACTATGCGAGTAAGTCTACCTATCAAAAGGTAGCTTATTACCTAGGCATCGAACATTTTATGAATGGTGAATATGGGGAAGCTTCCGAGAATTTCAAAAAATCTTTGGACAGTGCAGAAGATGCCCTGTTCAAGGCGCGCGCCAGTTACTGGAAAGCGGAATCGGAATATCTGTTGAATAATTTCGATGTGGCCTTGGTCGATTATATACAGTTTCAGCAGAATCCTATTGCCAAAAATACCGAAGAATATAAGGAACTGGACTACAATTTGGCCTATACATATTTCAAGTTGAAAGATTACAACACCGCTATTTCGTATTTCAACAATTTTACGGAGGCCGGTACGAGCGACACCCAAAAATTGTACGACGCTTACTTACGTGCAGGCGATAGTTATTTTGTGACAAGCAAATACTGGCCTGCAATTGAGACTTACAACAAAGCGTTGGCCCTGACAGGCCCGCAAAAAGACTATGCCGCTTTTCAAAAAGCGATCAGCTATGGTTTCGTAGATCGGCGCAATACCAAGATCGATGAACTACGCACTTTTGTATCGGCCTACCCAAAATCGAGCTTAAAAGACGATGCCCTATTCGAGCTGGCAAACACGTTAGTTTCCTCTGGACAAGAGCAGCAAGGCCTTCAAACCTATGATCGAATGATCAGTGAGTACCGAGGCAGTTCTTTAGTGCCGCAGGCCATGATGCGCCAAGGGCTGGTTCATTATAACGGTAATAGAAACGAACAGGCACTGTCAAAATTTAAGGCCGTGGTACGTGATTTTCCGAACACACAAGAAGCGATCCAGGCCGTAGCTACGGCAAAATTGATTTATGTCGATTTGGGGCGTGTCGACGAATATGCAGCCTGGGTGCAAGGTATTGATTTCGTTGAGGTAACCGATAGTGAATTGGACAATGCCACCTTTGAATCTGCCGACAAGCAAAATCTCGAGGGTAAGACAGATGCTGCTATTCGGGGGTATGAGAATTATGTAAAGCGATTCCCTAACGGATTGAATGCCGTAAAGGCCAATTTCAATTTAGCGCAGTTGTATTTTGCCAAGGGAGAAAAGGAGAAAGCCCTTCCCGGTTACAAGTATGTAGTCGACAAATCGGGTGGTGAGTACGCCGAGCAAGCACTGACCCGTGTTTGTGAAATCTACATCGCAAACCAAGATTACGCTGCTGCCTTACCGTATCTAGAACGACTTGAGGATCAGGCTGATATTCAGCAGAACCGGACTTTTGCGCAATCGAATTTGATGAAAGGGTATTACGAACAAAAGAACTACGACCAGACCCTGGCCTATGCCGAGAAAGTACTGGCTACGCCGACCATAGATAACCGTATAAAAAGCGATGCGCAGATTATGATCGCGCGTTCGGCCATTGCTACTGGCGATGAAGTGAAAGCGGAATCTGCGTATGCCGATGTACTTAAAATTGCTTCCGGCGGTACGGCAGCCGAGGCGCTATATTACGATGCTTATTTCAAGAGGAAGGCACAGGATTATGAAACCTCGAACGCTTTGGTACAGAAACTGGCCAAAGACTATTCTAGCTATAAGGAATGGGGCGGAAAAGGACTTATAATCATGGCAAAGAATTTTTATGCTTTAGATGATGCATATCAGGCGACCTATATTTTGAATAGTGTTATTTCGAATTTTAGCCAATTTCCTGAAATCGTAGCCGAGGCGAAAGGAGAGCTCGCCATTATAAAAGCAAAAGAGGCGCAAAGCAATTCGTCGGTACGGACCGATGGGAATTAAAAGTCGAAATAAGAAACCGGAATCAATATTGAAGAGCCAAGACGAAAGAAAATAGATGTAAGATTCGAATACTAAACTTACCTACCTGAAAAGTGGCTTTAGCACTTTAAATGAGTTCATCAAATCAAAATAAAAAGAAGAACATCTGAACATGCACAAACTCATAAAATTAATTCTAATCCTATTCTTCGGCTTTGCTCAATTTGCAATTGCCCAAGAAGATGAAGAAGAAACCGATGATATTGGTACGGAAACGGTAACGGTCACAAAGGCCTATACACCGACAATTTCCGATGCTTTCAAGATAAAATCGGTGCCGAACATGAACGATTCGATCGTATTGCAGAAAAAGAAAATCGAATACAGCATTTTTTCGGTTCCTGTAGCTTCGACATTTACACCGGCAAAGGGCAAGGCGTCGACGGTAAAGAAAACACCGCCGCCAGTTTTGTACAATTCGTATGCATCGGCAGGTGGTGGTAACCCGGCCAATGTGATGGCCAAGTTTTATACGAGTCGAACGATTGACCGCGAGTCTGGCTATACAGTGGGGTTGGACCATAACTCATCGCGTGGTGACATCGACGGTACGGCCTTGGATAATATCTATTCGAATACTTCTTTGGATGCCGCCTACAAAAAAAGGGATAGGGATTTTGACTGGGGCTTCGATATTGGTGCCCAACATCAGTTGTACAATTGGTATGGAATTCCCGATGGGGTATTTACCGAGGAGACGGTGAACGGTATCGAAGAACGGCAAAATTATTTTATGGCGGAGGTTTCCGGCCAAATCAATGTAGAAGATTCTTATTTCGAAAATGCTGAACTGGAATATCGACGTTTCTGGGATGCGGTAAAATCTGGGGAAAACCGCGCAATTTTCGATACACGATTCGCTTTTCCGGTTGCCGATGAATCTTTTAGTATTGGAGCCAATGTTGACTTTGTAAACGGCAGCTTTGAGAATTCTAGTTTGAACAACGAAACGAATATTCCCGGTATCAACTATAGCAATCTACAAGTAGGCCTTAATCCAAGTCTGGCCATGTCAAGAGATGAGTTTACCTTGAATTTGGGCGTAAAATTGGTCTATGGCTTGGATATGGAAAACAGTGACAGTAATTTTTATATTTATCCGGCCGTGACCGCTTCATATCGTTTGCTAGATGACACCGCCATTGTTTATGGTGGGGTAGAAGGCGATTTAAGGCAAAACTCATATTATGGTTTTGTAGAAGAGAATCCGTTTGTATCGCCGACCTTGACCATTCTTCCGACAGATAAGCAATATAATGGCTACGTTGGGCTGAAAGGACAGCTGCTGCCTAATTTGAGCTATAACCTAAAAGCCTCCTATACGGCAGAAAATCGAAGGCCGCTATTTAAACTGAATCCCCAGAATACCGCAAGAAACGATGAAAAGGGCTATTATTATGGAAATTCATTCGAGGTATTTTATGACGATTTAAAGACAATTGGCGTATTCGGGGAACTGAACGTTGATATCAACCGTAATTTTACTCTGGGAATCAACGCGGAATATTTTAATTACAATACCGAAACAGATAACCCCGCCTGGAACCTGCCGGAACTGACCGGATCTTTGTTTATGGACTACCAGATTGGCGAAAAATGGTATACCGGAGCAAATCTCTTCTATATCGGAAGTCGTGAAGATGTGGCTACAATCGCTGATGGTAGCGGAGTACCCTCTAATTTTAACGCTACAATACTTGAATTAGATTCGTACTTCGACGCCAATGCCCATATCGGTTATCGCTGGAACAAACAACTTTCCATTTTTCTGAAAGCGGCGAATATTGCCAACAACAACTACCAACGCTGGGCGAACTACCCTGTTCAAGGCCTTCAGATTTTAGGGGGATTGACCTATAAGTTTGATTTTTAGAATGGAAACCCTCAACAATATCATTTAACCGATTTTTGTTGTTAGTCATCTATACCAATAAGAAAAATGTAGGGTATTCGTTACTTTTGTTGTTATTGCTTAAAAGAAAATTGATTATGTTCCGATCTCCACGTTATGGTCTAAACCGTACCACTGCTCTTTTCAGTTTCTACAAGGGTATTTCTTTGAAAAATGGTATCGGTCTGCTACTATTGGCATTTCTGTTTGCTTTTGCTTCTTGTAAATCAGATAGTACAGACCCCGGGCCCATTGTCGATATCGATACCGATGGCGATGGTATTTTAGATGAGCAGGAAACCTTGAACGGTACGAACAAAAACAATCCTTGTGACCCGAAACAGAATTCCGGTTATACTGGTTTCGACGCCGATAATACAACTTGGTTGGCTGCCGATTGTGATACCGATGGCATTACGAACGCTCAGGAACTTACCGATAGTACCGATCCTTTCGTTGACGAGGCCAAAGATACCGATGGCGATGGGGTGCCCGATTTTCAAGAAGTTGCCGACGGAACGGATAAAGATAATCCTTGCGATCCGGCTCAAGATGAAAATTATGAAGGCTATAATGCATCGAGTACGATGTGGTCGAATTCAGACTGTGACTCCGACGGTGTGAACAATGGCGATGAGATCGCGAACAGCACCAATCCGTATGTTGACGATACAGTATATGCAGTTGCCGAATTTTTGCCAAAGCTCTCTGATCTCAATCTATTCAAGGGTGCCCCCTCTGATTTGGTTACCAATAGTACCACTCATGAATACAGTTTAAGCACGCCGTTATACTCTGATTACTCCTATAAATTCCGCACGATTTCCCTTCCGAAAGATGCCCAGATGACCTATAATGACGAGGGGCTTTTGCAGTTTCCCGACAGCACGGTAATCAGTAAAACGTTCTTCTATTTGAACGATGAACGAAATCCTTCCCTTGGAAAGAAACTGATAGAGACACGACTCCTTATAAAAACAAATGGGGTTTGGTCAATGGGGAATTACCTATGGAACGAGGAACAGACCGATGCACTTTTCAGCAATAACGCACCGACCTTAGATATTGATTGGATTGATATGAACGGCACAAACCGAACGGTAAACTATAAAGTTCCTTTTTCAATTAATTGCACACAATGCCATAATATAAATGATGTGACTTGGCCAATTGGTCCGAAGGCACGTAACTTGAATTTCGTATATAACGGAAAAAACCAGTTGCAGAATTTTATTGACAAAGGTTTGCTTTCCGGAGTGCCAAACCTTTCCCAAATAGAACGTTTGCCCGACTGGATAGATAGCTCCTTTACCTTAGAGGAACGCGCCCGCGCCTACATGGATGTGAATTGTGCGCATTGTCACCAACCAGGGGGGCTACATAATGCAAACGTTCCTGAAAGACCTGATTTTCGTTATGAAACGGCTTTTGAAGACAGTAATATATTCGAACTGCGAGTTGATATTCGAAATAGGGTGGAGACCTCTCCGGCCTTTGGGCCATCGATGCCCCTTATCGGAATCACACAATTACATACCGAGGGTGTTGATTTGATTCATGAATATATCGATTCATTGTAACAAATTAGTATCATTTTAAAACTGATTTAACTTGTCTTCCTGACAAAGGAAGGAACTTTCAGAAAGTTTTCTATCGGGCCTGAAAGACTAGATTTATTACTATTGTTTCCTATTTTTAGGATAGCTAAACGAATCAAAAAAAATGGTAGTTATGTCTAGATTGACATACTTTTATTCCGTATTAGCTCTACTCTATACCTTTACCGTATCTTCCCAAAACCTGATTAAAAATCCGAGTTTCGAACAATTCGGTAATTGCCCCGAACGTTTGGGTAATTTTGATACAGATGTTACTTTCTGGTCAACACCGACAGAGGGTTCAACCGATTATTTTAACGGTTGCAGTATGGCCATGGGCACACCGGATAATTTTAATGGCTCTCAACCTGCAGACTTTGGAACGGGCTATGCAGGGCTTTATCTTTATGCCCCTGATGATTATCGCGAATATCTTCAAGCGGAATTGGAACAGCCTTTGGAAAAAGGAAAAACGTATAGGGTCTCTTTTTTTGTAAGTCTTGCGGAACGGTCGGATTTTGCTATAAAGGAATTCGGAATTCTATTTGCAAAAGACAAGCTCGAACTTGCTACAAAGAAACCGCTTTCTAAAAAGCGCATATATCAACAGAAGGGCAACAGCTATAACTACATGGAAATCGGATATACCAATTTCTATTCCGATACCCAAGACTGGATTCTGGTGAACACCCAGTTTACCGCGAAAGGTTCGGAACAGTACATGATATTAGGTAATTTTAACAGTAATGCGCGTACTAGACTTTTTAAAACCAAACGAAACGCCAAACAAGGGGCATATTACTATATAGATATGATTTCGGTTCAGTCGGCCGAACCTAAGAATCTATCCACGGGCGACAAAGCCGAACCTATTGACATTAAAAAACCTGTTTTCGAACTTGGGAAGGCGCATGTGTTCGATGATGTTCTTTTCGAGTTTGACAAATTTCAATTGTTGGAAAACGCGAGGCCTGAATTAGAGCAAATTCACGCCTATCTTTCGGCCAATACGGATATGCATATCACCATAAACGGACATACCGATTCGGTCGGAACAGAAAATTACAATAGCGTACTTTCAATGAAAAGGGCAAAAGCGATTGCCAGTTATCTTCTGCAAAGTGGGTTGCAAGAAAATCGTGTCAGATGGTACGGCCATGGAGGACGAAAACCGATTGCAACGAATGAGACCGCAGCGGGCCGAAAACAAAATCGACGTGTTGAGTTTGTGATTACGCGAAAATCATCTGCGGAAAAATAGCTCGAAGTTTTTGAGCACCTAGCACCAAACTTAATAATCTGAATACTCGGTGGGGTAGAGAAACCATTTATCGAGTTTATTCATATTGTTCTGATACAGTGGGTCCGTTTTTATTTTGTTCCATACTGGCGAACTAGAAAAGGCTTCCCAAAGTTCGTCCCGTTTTTTCATATTTGGAAAAGTAGTCATATACATCAGATTGGGCATTCGGTCTCCCGAAAGCACTTCTGCATAAAAAACCGCGTTAAAGCCCAACGATTCAAAAAGTTCTACTTCGCCACCGGCATTGAACATATCCACTTTATTTTTATAGGTGGCCTCGGTTGGCGACTCATAACTGCGCAGTTCATACACCCGGTCTTTTTTAGGGCCTTCAACCTTCGAAGCCCTTATCATTGGCATTTCAGGAAAAGCTTTCATAAGTGTGGAGTTGATGCGTTCATACGGAGGTTCATCGTACTTCGCCTTGATATAAGGCATTCCAGCGCTAAGATAACTTTTGTCCTGCGCAAGCACATCTTCCAGAGTTGAGAACTGTTCTAGCGATTCAAAGGGGATAAGTATATAGATTTTGTTGGCCATCTGGTAGTTGCTCGGGCGTAACTTGAAAACGCCTACGTCATCAATATTCGCTCTTTTTAAGGCAGGTAAATAGGCATCTTTGAGGTAAGCATCCATAATACCTTCCTGTTTTTCGTCTTTTAGCGTATAGACCTTCAATTGGTAGAATTCTCGCTTTTCGTCTTGGGCCTCGGCCGAGAAGAATATTGCAAAAATCAGAAATAGAGAAATCGTCGGCTTGATTAAATTATTTTTCATATCGGTTCAATTGGTGAAATTCAAACATAGGGAAGTTGCCGTAAATAACCTAGCGGCTAATGGGAAAGTTAAATTTTACGCTTCCTGGCCACTTTTTACTGTCAATTCCTCTTAACTTACACTCCTTAATTCAAAATTATAGAACCCAATGGACTTAAATTTAGCCGTACTTATCGACGGCGACAACATTCCTTCCGCCTATGTAAAAGAAATGATGGAGGAAATCGCCAAATACGGCAACCCAACCATCAAACGGATTTACGGCGATTGGACCAACCCGCGCCTGGGCAAATGGAAAGGTATCCTTTTGGAAAACGCAATTACTCCTATTCAACAATACGGATACACCCAGGGCAAGAACGCGACTGATTCAGCCATGATTATCGATGCAATGGATATTCTCTATTCAGGAAAAGTCAATGGTTTTTGCATTGTTAGCAGTGACAGTGATTTCACACGTTTGGCTACTAGGCTTCGCGAAGCCGGTATGCAAGTATTTGGCATCGGTGAGAAGAAGACCCCAAATCCTTTCATTGTAGCTTGCGATAGGTTTATATACATTGAAATCTTAAAGGATGAGAACAACGATGATATCATAGAAAGTAATAGAAGTAAAACCGGTACAAAGAGTAATGTTGATAAAATTCTTGCCAAAGACCTTCGATTAATTTCTTCTACCATAGAAGACGTTGCCGACGATGATGGTTGGGCTTTTTTAGGTGATGTAGGCAGTCTTTTGCAGAAAAAACAACCTAATTTCGATTCCCGAAACTATGGTTTTCAAAAACTCACTCCTCTTTTTCAGTCTATCAAAAACATCGAAGTTGAACGGCGTGAAGATGCCAAGGGGCGAAAGAAATTGATTTATGTAAAAATGAAAGATAAACCGAGACCCAGATCAAGAAAATGAGCTCAAAACGTGTTCAATAACCCTCAGTTTCGAAAAAATTAAAATTTGTACATTTAGCATAATATAGTTCATTAGCCACTAAATAATATAGCGCGAATATGAAAACGAATAAAAAAACATACACTTTACTGCTAAGTTTGGTATTGTTCTTCAGTTTAACGACAATTGATCTGAATGCTTCAGAATGCTCTAGAATGCTTGATATCGAAACTATTGATGAAGTGGGCGACAGTCTTGAAGGTGGCTGGGCCTACACCGTCGAAGGCGCACCTGCAGGTTACGAAAAGGGCTTTCTGGTAATTGTTAAAGAGAACGATGCGTATAAGGTTCAGGTGCAGATCGGGCCTAGTACCCTATTGGGAAAGAACGTGGTTGTAAAAGGTAAGGAAATCAATTTCGATGTTATGGTCGAAGGGGATACGGTCTCCGTAAAATTGACGGCGAAAGGCAGCACGATTACGGGTAAAAGCACATCTTCAGAAGGTTCTTATACTATAAATGGTGTAAAAAGTATTTCCGCCGAATAAAGAGTAATTCTCAAATTGTAGCCCCTTTTTATTTACCTCTATAGCAACATGATTTTATTGTGGATACTCCGCAATAATATTATAACCTACATCACTATGAAAAAAATATTGCCATTACTGGCTTTACTTTTCGTTAGCTGCGAATATCTCAAGGAAAAGGTAGACTTGGTCATCGTAAACGCTAATATTTATACTGTAGACCAGGGTTTTTCGAAAGCGGAGGCTTTTGCCGTTCATAAAGGAAAATTCGTTGCCGTAGGCACTACCGAGGAAATTCGTGAAACCTATACTTCCGACCAATTAGTCGATGCCGATGGACGGACCATTACACCCGGCCTTATCGACGCGCACTGCCATTTTTACGGTCTAGGGCTCAACCAACAAGTGGTAGACCTAACCGGAACCAAAAGTTTCGAAGAAGTTTTGGAAAGGGTAAGGCAATTTCAAGAAGGAAATCCAAAAGACTTCATTCTCGGTAGGGGTTGGGATCAAAACGATTGGGAAGTAAAAGAGTTTCCGACCCGTAGGGAACTTGATAAACTATTCCCCGATATTCCGGTAGCCCTGCGCCGTATCGACGGCCATGCGCTATTGGTAAACAAAGTTGCTTTGGACATGGCCGGCATCAATTGGAGTACAAATGCCAAAGGGGGCGAAATCGTAAAGGGCGCGATGGGCATTACCGGCGTACTGGTCGACAGTCCTATGCGCTTGATCGACTCCATTACTCCAAAACCCGATTTAAATACGAAAGTAGAGGCTTTGAAAGACGCCCAGCGCATCTGTATGAACTATGGGCTGACGACCGTGAACGATGCAGGTATTGACCGGGCTACCATTGAACTTATTGACAGTTTGCAGCAAACCGGAGAATTATCGATACGGGTATATGCTATGGTCAGCAATACTCCAGAAAACCTAGATCATTTCATTTATTACGGGCCGATTAAAACAGAACGGTTGAACGTTCGTTCCGTTAAAGTATATGGTGATGGGGCTCTGGGTTCCCGGGGTGCGGTGCTCAAAGAACCCTATTCCGATAAGTGGGGCCATTATGGGGCTATGGTTACGCCCATCGAAGAGATTGAAGACCTTGCCCGAAGAATTGCAATTTCTGAATATCAGATGAACACCCACGCGATTGGGGATTCGGCCAATGCCGTGGTACTGCGTACCTATCAAAAAGTATTGAAAGATAAGCCAGATCGCCGATGGAAAGTGGAACATGCCCAAATCATTGATTCGACCGATTTTTCGTATTTCGAGAATGGCATCATTCCTTCCGTGCAGCCTACGCATGCAACAAGTGATATGTATTGGGCCGAAGAACGTTTGGGAGAGTCACGAATAAAAGGCGCCTATGCGTTCAAAACGCTTCTTGATAAGGCGGGAATGGTAGCCTTGGGAACCGATTTTCCGGTGGAAGAAGTAAGCCCATTTTTAACGTTTTATGCTGCGGTAACAAGGCAGGACCTCGAAAAATTTCCAGAAGGCGGATTTCAAATGAAAGATGCCCTTTCAAGGGAAGAAGCCCTAAAGGGGATGACCATTTGGGCGGCCTATTCCAATTTTGAGGAGAAGGAGAAGGGAAGTATCGAGGAAGGTAAATTTGCCGATTTCGTCATTTACGATAAAGATATCATGAAAGTGCCCGTTGATGAAATCCCGACCATCATGGCCGAGCAGACTTTTATTAATGGAGAGACGCGGTAGTTTCCAAATGTGCTCATCCTCTAAAATCCAATTTCTTTACTGTTTCGGTTTCATCTCGTATGGATAAGTGGTCGACTTCCTAATCTCTTTACTAGGATGGGCTGTGTTATTTACATCTCATTGGGAGAGGTCGAAACTGCTTTTGGCAGTTTCGGGCGAGGCCAATTAAAAAAACCGAAGCCACAGACTTCGGTTTTTCGACTATAGGTTTTCAGGAAATTTTACATTTCTGCCATTGTAATCGGTACAGCGACACGTGTTTTGTCCCATCCCATGACCATGTGCACACCTCCATCAACTTCCTTAAAGGCAATCGAAAATTCTTCAAGCGAAGCTCCGTCACTGCTACTGGGTACCGTTACCCTAGCGACATCTGCTCCTTCATCATACGAGTACGATCCCCATTGATTGAGATTTTTGTTCAATACAACGGTCCATTCATTTTCTCCCGGTATAGTGAACAAAGAGTAAGTTCCGGCTTGAATCGTTTTTCCACCAAAATCGACAGCATTGTAAAATTGAATTTCCGGAGCTTCGTTTGCACCGGTACGCCAGACTTTACCGGCTGGTGCAAGTTCAGAAAGCGATCGACCTTTTAATTGTGGCCGACTATAAATTACACGAACGGTTTTGTTCGCCTCTTTATAATCGTTGGGATAAGCAGCTATGTCCATAGGACTTTTATCGAGTCCACTGAATTTCTGTGCAAGGGCATCGTTTGAAAAAATCATGGCGCATACCATGAAGGCAATAAGAGATACTTTTTTCATGTGTTCATTTGTTTTTTAGCCTGTCTCGATGAGTATCGAAATCTCAGGACGTGTTTTGTTAAAACTAATTCGAATTCTGTATAAACTTTACTAAAAAGTCGTTAAAATTCATCGTACTTACAAAATGTACAGTTTTAAACCTGATTTGTATACGTAACATAATATATCTTATAAGAAATGTTATTTATAATAACAATTTGTAATTAAAAAATATAAATAGTTTTATAAATGAAATAATAAAATCATATTTGTGTTTTAAATTGATATAAAAATTTGAATATGTGTGGAATTGTATGTGCGTTTGATCTAAAGGAAAGTACCGATGCTTTAAGGCCGCAACTTTTAGAAATGTCGAAAAAGGTAAGGCACCGTGGCCCCGATTGGAGCGGTATTTATGCTGGGGATAAGGCTATATTGGCCCATGAACGTTTGGCGATTGTCGATCCGGCATCCGGTAAACAGCCATTGTATAGTGAGGATAAGAAATTGGTTTTGGCCGCCAATGGTGAAATCTATAACCATAGAGAGTTAAGAAAGCAATTCGATGGTAAATATAACTTTCAAACGGAATCCGACTGTGAAGTTATATTATCGCTCTACCAAGAAAAGGGTGTTGATTTTATTGACGAAATGAACGGAATTTTCGGTTTTGCCATCTACGATGCCGAGAACGATTCCTATTTTATCGCCCGTGACCATATGGGTATTATCCCCCTATATATCGGTTGGGACCAAAACGGTACGTTCTACGTCGCTTCAGAGTTGAAAGCCTTGGAGGGCACTTGTTCTAAAATCGAGCTTTTTCCTCCAGGTCATTACATGCATAGTGATGATGGGGAAATGAAAAAGTGGTATACCCGAGACTGGATGGAATATGACGCGGTAAAGGATAACGAAACGAGTATACAGGAGATTAAGGAAGCTTTAGAAGCTGCAGTGCGCCGCCAGTTAATGTCTGACGTACCTTACGGTGTTTTACTTTCTGGGGGGTTGGATTCTTCCGTAACTTCGGCAGTCGCTAAAAAATATGCGCAAAAGCGGATCGAGTCAGATGATACGACCGATGCTTGGTGGCCACAATTACATTCGTTTTCCGTGGGGCTTGAAGGTTCTCCAGATTTGGCCGCTGCGCAAAAAGTTGCCGATCATATCGGCACCGTGCACCATGAAATCAAATTCACGATACAGGAAGGTCTCGATGCCATTAAAGATGTTATATATAACCTCGAAACATACGACATAACTACGATTCGGGCTTCTACACCCATGTATCTGATGGCCCGTGTTATCAAGTCGATGGGTATCAAAATGGTGCTTTCCGGAGAAGGAGCCGATGAGTTGTTCGGGGGCTACCTATATTTTCATAAAGCCCCGAACGCCCAAGAATTTCACGAAGAGACCGTACGTAAACTTAGCAAACTGCATATGTACGATTGTTTACGGGCCAACAAGTCTTTGGCCGCATGGGGTATCGAAGGCCGTGTGCCGTTTTTAGATAAGGAGTTTATGGATGTTGCCATGCGCATCAACCCGCAGGACAAGATGATCAATGGCGAGCGTATGGAGAAGTGGGTAGTTCGAAAAGCATTTGAAGATATGCTTCCCGAAAGCGTGGCTTGGAGACAAAAGGAGCAATTTTCCGATGGCGTTGGTTATAGCTGGATTGATACCTTGAAAGAATTGGTCGACGTTGAGGTCTCCGATGAACAACTGGCAAACGCGAAATTCCGTTTTCCGCTTCAAACCCCAACTACCAAAGAAGAATTTTATTACCGTTCTATTTTTGAGACGCATTTCCCGAGCGATGCCGCGGCACTGTGCGTTCCCCAAGAGCCGTCGGTGGCATGCAGCACAAAAATTGCGTTGGAGTGGGACGAGGCGTTCAAGAATATGAACGACCCGTCGGGTAGGGCGGTTGCTTTTGTTCATGACGATGCATATGAGAAGTAGCTGACAATTACGCAGACGAGCGTAGGGTTTCTGAATGGCTTTAAGTATTATCAAGTATTCTATGCCAATTTGATTTTCTAAATAGTACTTACCTCCCTAAGTATGCTGAATAAAACTATTTTGAGAGGCAAAGCCCTCTCTGGATATAGTAGCGATTCGATTTTAGAAATGGGCTAAAGATGCGCAGTTGCTTTTTTCTTCTTTGAAGCCGTAAAATTCTTGCATAGACCTATGTGCGCCGCCGACGCTTTAAGGTAGGGGCTGGCTACGAAAGCTTTTACAATTAAGAAGAAGGAAAAATGAACAATTATATTGGCTCATTTTTAATGTTGACATGGTATAAAGTGTTTTCTGTCTAGATTTCATTAGAAAACAAACCTGCCCCCTTTGCTTTCGTATATACAGTTATGGGAATAAGGTTCGTAGCTGCACTTTTCACAATATTGGCATCAAATAGCTTGTGGTCACAGAAAATCGATAATTTGATATCGTTCCGCGATATAAAGGCCGACAATTACTTTAGAATAAATTACGAAAATGATTTTTTTGCTGCCAGCGATCATTATTATACGCAGGGTTACAATTTAGAGCTGGTTACGCCAGGAATGCGAAAAAATCCTATCAATCGCCTTTTTTTTAAACCCGAAGAGGCCATTTTTAAGTTTGGTCTTTCGGTCGAGCATATGGGCTTTACACCCAAGGACTATGAAAGCATTGATATTCAATTCGGTGACCGGCCCTTTGCAGCCGCAATTATGCTCAGAAGCTTTGCCATTGCCAATGATACCATCAGCAAACGAAGAATTGGCCAATCTTTAAGCTTGGGGTTGATCGGCCCCGGTGCTTTCGGTAAAGAAATGCAAGTGGGGATTCATAAAATTACCGGTAACAAAATTCCTAGAGGATGGATTCATCAGATAAAAAATGATTTGGTATTGAACTACCGAGTCGATTATGAAAAACAATTGTTTCGTTTCGCAGATTTCTTTACCCTAAACGCAACCACTACTTTTCAAATCGGTACGCTCTTTACGAATGCCTCCTTTGGAAGTGCCGCCACTCTGGGCGTGGTCGGCGGGCCTTTTTCTGGTAGCGGCACCAAGCGTGGATTCGAATTTTACCTATACTCGCAACCTGTTATTCGTATAATTGGTTACGATGCAACGCTACAAGGGGGATTGTTCAATAAAAAAAGCCCATATGCCCTTAGGGCAAGAGAAATTAGGCGGTCTACGGCCCAATTCGATTACGGCCTAGTCTTAAAGACCAAGACCCTTTATTTTGAATATGCCCGAACTGTACTAACCCGTGAGTTTGTGTCCGGAAATTCCTCGAAATGGGGCGGATTTAAAATCGGGTTCAATTTTTAGTTCCGCTCTAATCTTACATTTGCTTAAAAAGAGTTCAATCTTATCCAAATCTAGTGGCCAATGCGATAATGTTTGAAAACTCGTGGGAACAAAGGTTTTTTGTACACTATAAATGAGATTTGTACATGACGCCCAAGCATTTAAAGAGTGGGAAAATTAACGAATATTCCATAGTTGGTATATGGTATAATTTTCCACAAATTTTGTTGATAACTTAGAGGTTAATAAAACCCCAAACCCCTATATTTCATGGGGTATTCCGTATATTTGCCAGATTGCCAAAAATTAAGTTTAACAACCAGTTAATTTTATGAGCGAAGAAGCGAATAACAAAGACGAAAACAAGAAAAAATATTCGGCCGATAGTATACAGGCATTGGAGGGGATGGAACACGTTCGAATGCGTCCCTCGATGTATATCGGCGATGTCGGTGTGCGGGGCCTACATCACTTGGTCTATGAAGTAGTCGATAACTCTATCGATGAGGCCATGGGGGGTCATTGCGATACCATAAGTGTTGTTATTAATGAGGACAACTCCATTACCACTCGGGATAATGGTAGGGGTATACCGGTAGATTTGCATAAGAAAGAAGGTATTTCGGCCTTGGAGGTGGTCATGACCAAAATTGGTGCGGGAGGTAAATTCGACAAAGATTCATATAAGGTTTCCGGTGGCCTGCATGGTGTAGGTGTATCAGTTGTAAACGCACTGTCCGATAACCTGAAAGCAACCGTATATCGCGACGGGAAAATCTGGGAGCAGGAATATGAGCGCGGCAAGGCCCTGTATCCTGTAAAAAGTGTAGGCGAGACCGATGAGCGGGGCACCATGGTCACTTTTCATCCCGATGACCAAATTTTCACACAGACTATTGAATATAGTTATGAGACCTTGGCCAATCGAATGCGCGAACTTTCGTTTTTGAACAAGGGAGTTACTATATCCATTACCGATAAAAGGCAAAAAGACGATGAAGGTGAGTTTGTCTCCGAAACATTTTACTCCGATGAAGGGTTAAAGGAGTTTGTGAGGTTTTTGGACGGTAACCGCGATCCCTTAATTCAAGGGGTAATCGCCATGGAAGGAGAGAAGAATAGCATTCCAGTTGAGGTCGCTATGATCTACAACAGTAGTTATACAGAAAATCTACATTCCTACGTAAACAACATCAATACTCATGAAGGTGGAACACACCTGTCCGGATTTAGAAGGGGACTTACAACGACCCTGAAAAAGTATGCGGACACTTCTGGAATGTTGGATAAGTTGAAGTTCGAAGTGCAAGGTGATGACTTTAGGGAAGGTCTTACGGCTATCGTCTCGGTCAAAGTAGCGGAACCTCAGTTCGAGGGCCAAACGAAGACCAAATTGGGTAACCGCGAAGTTTCTTCCGCAGTGAGTCAGGCAGTTTCCGAAATGTTGACGAATTATCTAGAAGAACATCCAGACGATGCCAAGGTCATTGTGCAAAAAGTAATTCTAGCGGCTCAAGCGCGTCATGCGGCAACCAAGGCCCGTGAAATGGTACAGCGTAAGACCGTAATGAGTATCGGAGGCCTTCCTGGAAAACTATCGGACTGCTCCGAGCAAGATCCGGCACAGTGCGAGGTGTTTCTTGTCGAGGGTGATTCGGCCGGCGGAACCGCTAAAATGGGTCGAGATCGAAAATTTCAGGCGATTCTACCTTTAAGGGGAAAAATACTGAATGTAGAGAAGGCCATGCAACATAAGGTTTTTGAAAACGAGGAAATCAAGAACATTTATACCGCTCTCGGTGTAACTATAGGTACCGAAGAGGACAGCAAAGCCCTGAACCTCGAAAAACTTCGGTACCATAAAGTTGTTATTATGTGTGATGCCGATGTAGATGGTAGCCATATCGAAACCCTGATTTTGACCTTTTTCTTCCGCTATATGCGAGAACTTATAGAAAGTGGTCATGTCTATATTGCCACTCCGCCGCTTTATTTGGTCAAAAAAGGAAGCAAGAAACGCTACGCTTGGTCGGATCAAGAGCGTGATGAGATTGCAGATAGCTATAATGGCAGTGTAAGCATCCAACGTTATAAAGGTCTTGGTGAGATGAACGCAGAACAGTTATGGGATACTACAATGAATCCCGAGTTTCGAACCTTGCGCCAGATTACCATCGACAATGCTACCGAAACCGACCGAGTATTCTCTATGCTTATGGGCGATGAAGTTCCACCAAGGAGAGAGTTCATAGAGAAGAATGCCGTTTATGCGAACATTGATGCATAAGAACTAGTACTTTCACAACAAAAATTCGTCCGCCATTTGGCGGACGAACTATTTTTAGGGCTAATCTAAAATTTTAACCCTAAATCATTATCAATGAAAGTAAAAGTTATTTCCCTTATGTTCTTTATGTCCGGTGTGCTTTGTTTCGCCCAAGATGATTTGAAAGAACGTGAAAAACAAGCGGCCTTCGATCCAGCCTATAGTTCGTATTCCCGAAAAAAACCAGCTTATGTAACCTTGAAAGATGGAACGAAGTGGGAAGGTGAGATCAAAGACGTAGACCGCAGAAAAGGGCAGATCGATGAGTTAAAGCTGGTCGTTGACGGCAAAAAGAAAAAGTTTGCCGCATCCGAGATTGCCGATCTTTTTATGGCACCTTCCGGTTTTGATCAGTTTAACAAACAGGTCGGTTTTATCAGTGACGCCACAAAATGGGGCAGAACCGATGCTAGTGAACATTTGGCAAAGGGTTATACGATGTATACAAACGAAAAGGTATCCCTAAAGAATAAAAAGAAGCCAGAAGAATACTTGATGCAAACGGTAAATCCAAAGTTTAATCAGGTAATTCAAGTGTTTTCTGACCCTTGGGCAAAAGAGACCATGAGCATTGGGGTAGGAAGTTTGAAATTGGCAGGTGGTATCGCCAAATCTTACTATTTCAAAAAAGGCGAATCTATCGTTTGGTTGACCAAGAAGAATTTCGATAAGCATTTTGAAAGACTGTTTATGGATAACGAGCAGTTCAAAGCCAGATATGCCGATCAGAATATCAAGTGGAGTCTTTTAGGCGTATACGTTCTTGATTATACCGAGTTTGCTCTAGGTGTGAACAAAGAAGCGAAATGAGTAAACTTTCTATTAACAAATAGAAGGTTTCATTCCAATTTGTTTCTTAGGTATATTTGTGAAAGAAAAGCCGAGGTCATAGCGACTTCGGCTTTTTTTGGTTTCTTATTTCTACAGTAAGAATTAATGCTAACATGTTCTAGTTGAAGTAATGTTACTCGATAAAGTGAGTAGCACCTAATCTATTTAAGGTGAAATCTTTTGAATACGGTAAGCGCCCTTGGTTTACGTTTCATAAGAATAGAAAATAACGAAGATTAGAGGACTGAGTTAGTCGGAGCTAAGTAAATTAGGTGTCTTTCGGCCTTGCTTTTGAAGCGCAGGTGCTCGGTGAGATTTTCCATTTACAGTGCCAATTATCGATGAGTGCCCTAAATATGTAGGAATTAGCATTGTTTTTGTAGGAAAGCGTCGTTTATCGATATTTTGCTACACCTAGTGGATGGTGTTTGCTTTTAAACGATTAAAAATGCCGATAAACTAGTTTTTTTGGAGGCTAAAAGTGTTATTCACCCCCAAAACGTGTATTTAATCGAAAAAATCAAATAAAAATGAACTTTCCTCCTTTTAGTCTAAGAAACATCTTACAAATTAATTTTTAAATACAAAATCGATATTAACTCTAAATCTCAATATTATGAAAAACCTAGTATTATTCAGAGAAATTTACACAGAAGCTTTTAAAGGATTAGGATCTAAACTAACAGTTTCCTTTTTCAAAATATTTTCACTCTTCTTTGTAGCTAATTACGTTATAGCCATTTATGCAATCGTAAGCAAAGTTTCAGTAGGAGCACTTTAAAACAGTAAGGTGTCATGGGGCTATGACACCTTACTGATAACGGTCTCTTTTTTTCAAACAAACCTTATAAATATTATTCAATTATAAAAAGTAGTTATAAACTCTAAATCTTACAATTATGAAAAAGTGGTAAGAATTCAATATTTGTAAATGGACGTGATGTTAAAACAAATTTATTTTTCCCATACTTATTTATAAAGGTATTTAGTTCTTTGATTGTTTGTGATTTGATATTGCTTTCTATTTCATCAAATCCATCAAGAAAAAAAACAAATTTCCCCTTTTTTAAAAGTCTATTTAAAATACCATTGCTATGAGATAATTTATTTTCAAAAATATTTTCTTTGATGAAATCTTCAATACTGGTTAGAAAATCATTTAAATATCTCAACTCAATAAGGATGGGTATTGCAAATTTCTCAATTATTGATGAAAGGAATAAATGTTTTATCAATGTACTTTTTCCCATTCATTACTGCACTCAAAGCTTCAAGGGTCTCGTCTATTCCCAATTGCTTATGCAAGTAACCATCTACATGAATATCATTAAACAGCACCTCATAGTTGTCTATTTTTGCTTCTTGAGAAAGAATTATAATTTTAATGTCTGGATAAAAAGTCTTTACCTTTTTTGCAATCTCAAATCCGTTATAATCATCAGATTCAAAATTTAAATCTAATATCAGTGTCGTTATCTTTTCTAAAGATAACATAGTGAGTGCCTGTTGATAATTATAGGCTACTTTGATACTCTTAACATAATCAGGGTACTGCTCCAACAACGACATTAGTCCCTGCGAAAAAATCACAGAGTCATCAACAATTAAAATGTCAGACTTTATAACTCTCATAAATCTATTTGAATTGGAAAATTAATATGTACTTGAGTTCCAGACTCAGTTTTTTCTATTAGGCATGAACCCTCAATAATTTCAACACGTTGTTTGATATTTAATAAACCAATACCTTCTTTGTGGTTTTTCTCAATACCAATACCATTATCCTCAAACAAAACATGTAAATTATCCTGATCATCCATGTAATTGCTTATTGTAATCTTTGTAGCCAATGAATGCTTTTCTACATTATTTAATACTTCTAATAAAATACCATAAAAGTTATTTTGAACTACCAATGGTATGGCATTTAAAGTTTCTGGTAGCTGATTTTCTAATTCCACAAAAATTTTTCCAT
>ENA-ORXM01002370-ORXM01002370.1-marine-metagenome-genome-assembly--contig:-NODE-2370-length-22132-cov-4.212333_pt1 | contig 22132 bp, 16 predicted proteins | sample MGYA00237867_ERZ511480 | MGnify/ENA primary metagenome ERZ511480 (study PRJEB26309, sample SAMN06266103) | marine metagenome | isolation source: Algal blade | place: United Kingdom:Sidmouth, United...
GCTGCTGTCATCTGCTTGCCACCGCAACTGCACGCCCCAGCGGCTATCGCGGCGGTCGACAAGGGGCTGCACGTTTATGTGGAAAAGCCTTTGGCGTTGACGCTCAAGGACGCGGAAAAGGTCGCACAGGCTTGCCCCAAGGATCGGCTGGGAGCGACAGGTTTCAACTTTCGCATGAATGATCGCTTCAAAGACTTGCGCGCGGGGCTTAGGGAAGAACGCTTTGGCATGATCAGCACACTGCGATTCACCTTCGCCTCACCCCGCCGCACTTTGCCCTCTTGGAAGGCGCTGCGCGCGACAGGTGGCGGGGCGCTGCGTGATCTGGCCGTCCACCACCTTGATCTGGCCAAGCGCGTGCGCGACGGGATCACGGCGGCGGGTGGCGCGGGGCATTACCTCGCCCAGCTCATCACCGAGGGCGAGGCCGAGATCGACATGTGGTCGCTCGACCCGCGCCGCTTCGGGCGCTGGGTCAACCGCGCCTATGCCGTGAAGAAGAACGAGGAAGCCTACGAGCACGTCTACATCCTGCACCATCCCGACGAAGAACGCCCCGCCGCGCGCCCTCTGCGCACGGCTCCCTGCTATGACCGCATGAAGGCCGAAGGGGCGCAGTTCGGGTGCGTCAACGGATGGGAACGGCCCAATTACTTCGCCGAAACCGGCTTCAACGATCACGATTCGCGCAGCTTCCGGCGCGGGGGCTGGTGGGAATACGCCAAGCGCGAGGCCGAGGCCGTGCGCGAGGGGCTGGGCATGTTCGATGCCACCGCCTTTACCAAGCACGTCCTGAAAGGGCCGGGAGCGACTGCCTTTCTCGACTGGCTCACCTGCAACAAGCTTCCCAGGATCGGACGGATCAACCTCACCTATGCCCTGACCGTCGCCGGAACCGTCCGCACCGAGCTGACCATCGTGCGGCAGTCGGAGGACAGTTACTACCTCGTCACGGCGGGAGCCGCACAGGCCTATGACAGCGATTTCCTCGCGAAGATGGTCAAGGACAAGATCGCCGAATACGGGGCCATGGTGCTGATGGACGTCACCACGCAATACGGTGTCTTCGCCATCGCCGGGCCACGCTCGCGCGACCTGATGAAGAAGCTGGTCTTCGCCGAGAACCCCGAAGAAGCGTTCACGAACAAGAACTTCCCGTGGCTCTCGGCGAAACAGATCGATCTGGGCATGGTACCGACCATGGCGATCCGGGTGGCCTATACCGGCGAACTCGGCTGGGAACTGCATCACCCGATGGAGATGCAGAACCATCTGTTCGACAGGATCATGGCCGCCGGAGAGCCGCTGGGCCTCAAACTGTGCGGTGCGCGGGCGCAGAACTGGCTGCGGCAGGAAAAATCCTACCGCGCCTTCGGCACCGATCTGGGGCGGGACGCGACTCCGCTGGAGGCCGGTCTCGACCGCTTCGTCGATCTGTCGAAGGAGTTCCGGGGCAAGGACGCGATGGTCGAGACGGGCATCCGCTCGAAATGCGTCACGATCCTGATCGACGGCCCCGCCGATGCCGACCCGTGGGGCCGTGAGGCGCTGTACCTGCCGGATGGCACCACCCGTGTCGGACGCCTGACCTCGGGCGGCTATTCGGTACATTTCGACAAGCAGATCGGCCTCGGCTACGTCGATCCGGCCTGCGCCACGGTCGGCACGAAGCTGAAGGTCCGGATGCTCACGGAACTGTGGGACGCCGAAATCGTGGAAGACAGCCCCTACGACCCGAAGAACGAGACGATCCGGGTCAGCGGATAAGGTCCGGCAGGGCTTTTCGAAACCCTGCGCCCTACCCCGCCGTGGGTCTCGCGCGCGCGGGGTCGAAGGTGACGACGGCCTTCAGGCCCTGGTTGGGGGCGGTCTCGATCACGAGATCGCCCCCATGAAGGGCGACGAGACGGTGCACGATGGCAAGGCCGAGGCCTGCCCCCTTGGCGCGAACGGCGGCGCGGGGCTGGCCGAAGGGCTGGCGCGCGATGGTCAGTTCTTCCGCCGTCATGCCGGGGCCGTTATCCGCAACGATCAGGCGCGGGCCGTTCGGGTCCACGGTGATTACGATCCTGGCATCGGCAAGCCCGGCCACGGCCTTCAGGGCATTGGAGATCAGGTTGAGCAGCACCTGCTTGAGGCGACGCGCATCCCCCGTCAGGCCGACACGATCCGCCGGCACCGCACTGTCGATGCGCGTTCCCCGCGCCTCGGGCAGATCGCGGCAGAGAGAGACGATCCCGGTAGCGATGGCGCACAGATCGCACGGCTCCTCGTAGAGCGTGAGATCGCCGGTCTCGGACCGGGACAGATCGATCAGATCGTCGACGAGTTGCAGCAGCAGGATGCCGCTCTCGTGGATATCCGCCGCGTATTCCAACACCTCTTCCGCATCGGGCCGCCTGTCTCCCGTCTTCGACAGGATCGAGGCGCCACCGATGATGACATGCAGGGGTGTGCGCAGCTCGTGGCTGACATTGGCGAGGAAGGCCGTCTTGGTGCGATCCGCCTCCCGCGCCGCATCGCGCGCCTTGACCAGTTCGGCCTGCGCGAGCGAAAGGGAATTGTGGTTCTGCACGAGTTGCCGGTGGATCGTGCTTTCCTCCGACACGTCCCGGCGAAAGAGCCACAGCCGTTTCGTCACCGGATCACGCCGGATATGCAGCGAGACCGGCTCGTCGTTGTTGCGCCCGGTCTGGATCAGCGGCATGGCGATATCGACCTCCGCCCCGGCCAATGCCTCCTCCAGCCCGTAGAGTACGGGCATACTGTCCCGGATATCATCCCCCGGCGACAAGCCCTCGATCACCCCGTGGACTTCCGTCACAACGAGATCGTCATCGAGCTGCACGGCGACGATGCCGAGAGTCTCGGTCAGCAGATCGGGTTGGAGGCTCGTGCCCATGCCTAGAGACCGAGTGACAGGATGGACCGCGCGAGGGAGCGGAACATCGGGTTCACCGCATCGCCGGTCAGGGCGCTGGTCTCGAAGACGGGACAGTCATAGCGGCGCGTCATCCGTTTCACCGTCTCCGGGCTTTTGACCGTCGCGATGTCGGATTTGTTGAGCGCGAGGCAAAGGGGTCGGCCCGGCAGCACTTCTTCGAACATGTCGGCGGCCTGCCACATGGCCGGGAACGGATCCTTGCGGGTCATGTCGCCGACGACCACGGCTCCCGAAGCGCCGACGATATAGCGGCGGGTCTGATCCCCCGGCAGCGGTGCGCCTTCGATATCCCAGACGACGAGGCTGACTTCGAGGTCGTCGCCTTCCAGAGTGTCGTTGTGCTTGTAGATATGAACGCCGATGGTCGCACGATAGGCTTCGGAGAATTCGTCGAGCACATAGCGGCGGATCAGGGACGTCTTGCCGACACCGAAATCACCGAGAACCACGATCTTGTACGTCTTCATCGGTCGAGCCGCTTTCCGGCGACGGGCATCGCGAAGGCCGTCGCGGCCGGCAACGGATAACGGGCGATATCCGAGGCAATGGCCGTGCGGGTGGCCTCGTCAGGGACGAGACCGGTCAGGGTGACGGTACCATCCGCATGGGTCGCCTCGACCGGATAGCCGGTCATGTTCGGATGACCATGGGCGATATCGTAGGTTGCGTCCGTCCAGCGGGCGTCGTTCGCCCCCTCGAGAGCGAAATGGCCCCAGCCTGCCAACATGACCGCAAGAAACACCGCCGCGACCTTTCCGACGATCGCCGCGCCGCTCGCCCCTCCCTCTTCGGGACGCGGGTCCATATCGACGGCCAGCAGACGGTCGGGCAGCGCATCTTCGCCGCCCTCCTGCAAGCGGCGGATAACGTGGTCGAGCAGGTGGTCGATCTCGTCCTCGATCTTCGGAGGCGCGATCCCGGTACAGCGCAGGGCGAGGATCTTCGTGGGGCTGGCCCGCAGATAGATCGTACCGGCAGAGAGCGTGAGCTGGCGCAGCTCATCGATTCCCCCGCCTCCGAAGGCATCTCGGGCAAAGGCGTCGAGCGCCGCGATCATGCCGCCCAGAAGATCGTCGTCGAGCGCGGCGGGATCACCGATATCCGCACCGATGGGTCGATCCTGAGCGAGGATCAGGCCCGAGCCGCGCTCGATGAGGAAGGCTTCGATGACACGGAAGCCGTCCTCCTCGCGAATGACCCAGCTCGTGGTCGAGGTGCCCGTGAGGCGCGATTTGAGAGTCGCGATCCAGAGATCGACGGGAACGGCCTCGTCGATCTGACGCTGCAGATCCTCGGTGGCCCTGGCCACTGCCGCGCGGATCAATTCTCCCATCCGGGGCGACAGCGCCTCGATGATCTCGGGATGGGCGCTGGATATCTCGCCTCGCACCGTAGCGAGGATATTGGGGGCGATGGCACGGATGAGGGCTTCGCGATCCGTACGCCCCGCATCGCGCAGCGCGTCGGCAAGGATGTTCGCGATGGTCTCGCGCAACTCGTCCTGCGACCAGCGGTCTTCGGTGCGTACTACCTTTACGCCGATATCGGCGACGGCGGCACGGGCCTGCTTCGCATCGCCGAAGCGGGCTTCCATCAACAGGTCACGGAAAGTGTCGTTCGTCGGATCGCTCAAGAGCCTGCGCTCCCCCTTTGGCCAGCGTGACGACCATGGCCGGGGCAGGCGCGATTGGCAAGCAAAGGCTTGTCGGTACTCAACTCTGGAACTGCTCGCGCAGGATGCGTTCGTCCAGACTATGGCCGGGATCGAAGAGAAGGCGCAGGGAGATATCATGGGCCGCGCGCGCCTCGACCCAGTCGACATCGCGCACTTCGAAAGCATCGGCGACGGCGGATACCGGTCGCTTGACGGGTTCGAGCACCTCGAAGCGGATGACCGCGTGCATGGGCAGCAACGCGCCGCGCCAACGCCGGGGCCGAAAGGCGGAGATCGGGGTCACGGCCAGAAGTCCGGCGTCGATGGGCAGGATCGGGCCGTGCGCCGAGAGATTGTAGGCGGTGCTGCCCGCCGGGGTCGCGACGAGAACGCCGTCGCAGATGAGTTCGGGCATCCGGGTCGACCCGTCGATCAGGATCGCAATCTTCGCAGCCTGGCGCGTCTCGCGCAGGAGAGATACCTCGTTTATGGCCAATGCTTCGAATTGGGTGCCATTCGTATCGCTGGCGGTCATCCGCAGGGGATGGATGCGCGATTCGACACTCTGCGACAGGCGATCCTCGAGGGATTTCGCGCCGTATTCGTTCATCAGGAAGCCGACCGAACCGCGATTCATGCCGTAGACGGGGATATCCCTCTCCATGACGTCATGCAGGGTTTCGAGCATGAAGCCATCGCCGCCGAGGGCCACGATGACATCGGCATCGTCGGGCTCCACCACACCGTAGAGCGCCCGCAGGGTTCTGGCGGCACGATGGGCAACGTCGGTGTCGCTGGCGACGAAGGCAATTCGGCGAAAACGCATGGTGATCCGGGCGTACATGATTCTTCACGAAAAAGCCCCCCGCCATTTCTGGCGGGGGGCCGTGGTGTGCTCGATGAGCAGAGCAGACCTTAGCGGAAGTCGATCCCGAGGGAACGAAGCGTATTCATGGTCAGGCCGCCGGTACCTTCACCTTCCGAACGCTGGTAGCGGGTGACCGCTGCCGTCGTGGAAGCATTGTAGGAACCGTCGATCGAACCCTGGTAGTAGCCACGCTCACGCAGAGCCTGCTGAAGGCGACGGATAACCTCGGGAGACGCATTGGTCTCACAGAGGATTTCACGCCACTGCAGCTGCTCGTCGCTGACCTGTTCACGACGATTGATCGTCTTGTACGTGTCAGGCGTTGCAACGCGGCGAACCGAGGCCGGCGTCGCGACGACACGGCGGGTAATCGTTGCCGTCTTGCCGGGAACCGCCACACGACGGACCGTTGCGGGAGTTGCCACGACCCGACGGCTGACCGTCTGGGTCTTGCCGGGGATGACGATGCGGCGAACTTCCGGAGCGGCGTCGATGACCCGAGTGGTAATCGTCGCGGTCTTGCCGGGAACGGCAACGCGGCGAACCGAAGCGGGCGCGTCGATGACCTGCGTGCTGATCGTTGCAGTCTTGCCGGGAACGGCAACACGGCGGACCGAAGCAGGCGTGTCGACCACACGGGTGGTGATCGTCGCGGTCTTGCCGGGAACGGCGATCCGACGGACGGATGCCGGCTCGGCGACCACGCGGGTGCTGACCGTAGCGGTCTTGCCCGGAACGGCAACGCGGCGAACGGTAGCCGGGTTGTCGATCACACGAGTGCTGATCGTAGCGGTCTTGCCCGGAACGGCGACGGCCTGAGCCGCAGCAGGTGTTCCGACCCGACGAACCTGGATCGTTGCAGTCTTGCCGGGAACGGCAACACGGCGAACCGAAGCAGGCGCATCGACGACGCGGGTGCTGATCGTTGCAGTCTTGCCGGGAACGGCAACACGGCGAACCGAAGCAGGCGTCTCGAGGACACGCGACGTGATCGTTGCAGTCTTGCCGGGAACGGCAACGCGACGAACCGAAGCAGGCGCATCGATCACACGGGTGGTGATCGTCGCGGTCTTACCCGGAATAGCGACGGCGCGGGTCGTTGCCGGTGTTGCCACCACGCGACGCTGCACCTGCTGGGTCTGGGCCGGAACCGCAACCGCACGGGTCGCTGCAGGGCGATCGATCACCTGGATCGAGACCGTCTGCATCTTCGCCGGAACCGCAACGCGGCGGACCGAAGCAGGCGTGTTGATCACACGACGCTGGATCGTCCGGGTCTGGGCGGGAACCGCCACTGCACGGGTCGAGGCCGGGGTCGCGACGACACGACGCTGGATCGTCCGGGTCTTGCCGGGGACCGCCACTGCCCGCGTCGAAGCAGGCGTGTTGATCACACGACGCTGGATCGTCCGGGTCTGCGCAGGAACCGCCACTGCCTGCGTCGAAGCAGGCGTGTTGATCACACGGCGCTGGATCGTCCGGGTCTGACCGGGGACCGCAACGGCACGGGTGCTTGCGGGGGTTGCGACGACACGGCGCTCGATGGTCCGGGTCTGTGCAGGAACTGCAACGGCCTGGGTCGAGGCAGGACGGTCAACCACACGACGCTGGATCGTGCGCGTCTGTCCGGGGACAGCGACGCGGCGAACCGTTGCCGGCGTGTTGATCACACGGCGCTGGATCGTCCGGGTCTGACCGGGAACCGCCACTGCCTGCGTGGAAGCAGGTGTCGCGATGACACGGCGCTGGATCGTCCGGGTCTGTGCAGGAACTGCAACGGCACGGGTCGAAGCAGGCGTCGCGATCACACGGCGCTGGATCGTCCGGGTCTGCGCAGGAACCGCAATCCGACGAACCGAAGCAGGCGTGGCCACGACGCGCTTGGTGACGCTGCGGCTTGCCGTGGCACCACCACCGCTGCCGCCCGAGACCATGGCACGGATGCCACCGCCTGCACCGAGACCGCCTGCACCGACACCGCCGCCTGCGGCAGCGAGACGCTGACCGGCTGCGTTGACTGCGAAGCCACCGGCATCGATGCCAACTGCACCGGCAACGATGTTGCCTGCGCCATCGACGAAGGCACCGTCACCACGACGGGATGCGCGGATCGGGCCGCTTGCGAAGCCGCCTGCACCACCACCGACGCCTGCGCTACCGGTATAGCCGGCGACACTTGCGGGGATGACGTTGCCATTGGAATCGACTGCGTAACCGGCGGCGTTGACACCCACGGCACCGGGGATCGGCGCACCGTTGACGTCGACGACCGTACCGCCCGTGTAGCCACCGGAACCGGCGACGCGACGAACCGTTGCGGGCGTGTCGATGACACGGCGCGTGATCGAGCGGGTCTGCGCGGGGATAACCGTGCGACGAACTTCAGCCGGACCGGCGACGACCTGACGGGTCACCGTTTCGAACTGAGCTGGAACGGCGACCAGACACAGGATTTCACCCGTGTTCAACTGCTTGGTCTGCTTGATCGAGGCACCGCTGATCGCGCCACCGAGGCCACCGCCGCCACTGGCAACGATACGGGCACGGATCGGGCCGGAACCATAGGCACCGCCACCTGCGCCTGCACTGCCACCGAAGACGATGACGGCACCGGCCGTGTTGACTGCGAAGCCCTGGGCGTTGATGCCGACTGCGCCAGGAATGATGTTTCCTGCACCGTCGATGATCGCGCCACTGGCCGAACGGGATGCGCTGACTGCGCTACCGCCTGCCGAAGCACCGCCACCGAGGCTTTCGCCCGTGATGACCTGACCGGATGCATTGACTGCGAAGCCGTTGGCATCGACCGAAACCGCGCCGGGGATGACCTGACCGCTTTCGGAGACTACGGAGATGCCGCCACCGCCAACCATGCCGCCGGAGACGGAGTCGATGATTGCGATCGGGTTCTTGCCGCGCTTCCAGGTGGTGTAGGCGTCACGAACCTTCACGCGCTCGGTCACGGTGCGGTACTGGGTTTCCGAAGCGACGAGCTGCTCGGAAGCTTCCTGAACCACGATGGTCTCGGTCACGGTCTTGTACGTGGCAGGTACCACGACGAGACGCTCGGCGACATCGTCACCGGCGACGGAGATCTGAACGGTCCGGTACGTGGCCGGAATGACTTCCAGACGCTCGGAAGCAGGCTGGACGACGACCGTTTCGGAAACCGTGCGGTACGTGGCCGGAACGACTTCGAGGCGCTGCGAAGCAGGGCGAACGACGACCGTTTCCTGAACCGTACGGTACGTGGCCGGAACGACCTGCAGACGCTGCGAGGCGGGCTGCACGACGACCGTTTCGGAAACCGTCTTGTAGGTGGCCGGAACGACTTCGAGACGCTCGTCGGCTTCCTGCGAAACGATCGTTTCCTGAACCGTCTTGTAGGTGGCCGGGATCACGCGAAGCTGCTGGTAGGCAGGCTGCACGACGACCGTTTCGGAGACCGTGCGATACGTGGCCGGAACGACCTGAAGCTGCTCGGATGCTTCCTGCACGACGACCGTTTCCTGAACCGTCTTGTAGGTCGCGGGAACGACGCGAAGCTGCTGGTGGGCAGGCTGCACGACGACCGTTTCCTGAACCGTCTTGTAGGTGGCGGGAACGACCTGAAGCTGTTCGTAAGGTGCTTCGGCAACGACCGTTTCCTGAACCGTACGGTAGGTAGCGGGAACGACCTGAAGCTGCTCGTGAGCAGGCTGCACGACGACCGTTTCCTGAACCGTCTTGTAGGTGGCGGGAACGACCTGCAGGGATTCGTAGGCAGGCTCTGCCTCGATCGTCTGCGAGACGGTCTTGAAGGTTGCCGGAACGACCTGGATCTGCTCGTAGGCCGGACGGACCGTGATGGTCTCGGCTACGGTGCGGAAGGTGGCCGGAACGACCTGGAGCGACTGCGAAGGCTCTTCGACCACGACGGTCTGGGAGACCGAACGGAAGGTCGCAGGAACGACCTGCAGCGTCTCGGAAGGCTCTTCGACGACGACCTGCTGAGCGACCGACTTGAAGGTTGCCGGAACGACCTGAAGCGACTCGGAAGGCTCTTCGACCACGACGGTCTGAGAGACGGTCCGGAAGGTCGCAGGAACGACCTGAAGGGACTCGGAAGGCTCTTCGACGACCACGGTCTGCTGGGAGGTCGCGAACGTCGCGGGAACCACGCGCAGGGACTGCGAAGGCTCTTCGACGACGACCGTCTGAGAGACCGTCTTGAAGGTTGCCGGAACGACCTGAAGCGACTCGGAAGGCTCTTCGACCACGACCGTCTGAGAGACGGAGCGGAAGGACGGGCCACCGGAGTTGCCGGACGTACCACCCGTACCGCCGGTCGCGCGGGCCATGATGCCTGCACCATTGGCGCCACGGATCACGTTGCCGGAAGCGTCGACTGCGAAGCCCTGACCGTTGATGCCGGCTGCGCCCGAGATCACAGCACCGGATGCTGCGTCGACGATGGCACCACCACCGCCACCACCACCGGAAACGATGACGAGGCTCTCGGAAGGCTCTGCGGCCTCGACGGTCTCGGTAACGGTCCGGTAGGTTGCGGGAACGACTTCGAGACGCTCGGAAGGCTCCTCGACGACGACGGTTTCCGTGACATTCCGATACTGGGCCGGAATGACTTCGATTTTTTCACCGCCTGCGCGATCGACGATGCGCTGGGTTACGGTGCGATACTGTGCAGGAATTACCACACGTGCGTAGCACTTACCTGGCTCAGCATTCGGTGGCAGAACCTCTGTCTGGGCTCCTGCACTGTTCATGAAGGCCACAGCACCCAGCACGAGGCCGCTGCTCGCCAACAAGAAATTCTTACGCTTCATTGCTCATCTCCACTCCATTTTCGTCTCACGTCGCATGGCACAATTAGGGCGAAATGCAGCGCGAGCCACTTTCGACCAAATGCAATTCTCATTCCAGAGCCTTCGCTACACCCAGAAAAGGCATCGAACCATGTTGACGTACGACCGCCGCAACACGCCATATGCATGACGTATTACCGCTGGCTGCAGATGGGTACCATACGCTCCCTTCCAAATCATTCAAAAAAGGAACAACAAGGGTTAACCGTACGGAACTGTGTCATTAATCCAACGATAACCCTGCCCTGCAATCTCGTACGAAAGACGGCTCAGGATCGGAAACCCTTGCAAATGGGGCAGAAAATAGGCGGATCGATGTCACGTCGGAACGCGGCTCGTTAATCTGCACAACGTACATATGTGCCATCATGGGACAGTGATATCGGCGGATTTCGCCCATTGTTTCGTTAAGATTATACGCCGTAATCGACAATCGAACTCTCTGAATCACGAAAGTGATTCGCAAAATGCGTTTACTTTCGCATATCGGCCTCGGCGTCCCGTGTACGACGCTGACGGCTTCATCAGAACGCGCCCGCCGCAAAGACCGCCATGTTGACGATATCACCGACACCGGATCCCATGGGGCACAGCTGGACAGGGCTTTCCATTCCGACGAGGATCGGACCGATCAGGGTAGAGCCGCCCAGTTCTCGCAGCATCTTCGTCGATATCGATGCAGAATGACGGGCGGGCATGACAAGGACGTTGGCCGGGCCGGAGAGGCGGCAGAACGGATAGGTCTCCATCGCTGCGCGGTTCAGGGCGACATCCGCCGCCATCTCGCCGTCGAATTCGAAGTCCACGCCCCGGCTTTCGAGCAGACGGACAGCATCGCGCAGATTGTCGGACCGCTCGGATTCCGGATATCCGAAGGTCGAGTAGGACGTCAGCGCCACGCGCGGCTCCAGCCCCAGCTTGCGTGCGGCACCGGCGGCGGCTTCGGCGATATTGGCCAGTTCCTCCGCACCCGGCATTTCGTGAACCAGCGTATCGGCGACGAGAACCGTGCGCCCCCGCGCCAGCACCGCCGTCACGCCGATGACGTTCGGTTTGCGATCCGGGTCCAGCACCAGACGCACATCTTCGAGGATCATCGAGGATTTGCGGGTCACGCCCGAGATCATCGCATCCGCATCGCCGGTCTCGACCATCAGGGCGGCGAAGATATTGCGGTCCTGCTGCACCATGCGCTCGCAGTCGCGCAGGAGCCGCCCCCGACGCTGGAGCTTGGCGTATAGATGCGCGGTATAGGCAGGCACACGCTCGGAAAGGCGGGCGTTGTGGATCGTGACGTCTTCCACACCATCGAGACCGACCTTGCGCGCCGTCTCGGTGATCTCGTCCTCGCGCCCGATCAGGATGGCCTCGCCCAATCCCGCGCGCGTATAGGAGACGGCGGCCCGGATGACGCGCTCGTCCTCGCCCTCGGCAAAGACGATGCGCTTGGGCTGCATCCGTACCCGCTCATGCAAGCGTTGCAGCATCGTCACGGTGGGATCGAGGCGAGCCATGAGGCTCTGTTCGTACCCCGCCAGATCGATGATCGGCTTGCGCGCGACGCCGCTGTTCATCGCCGCCTGGGCCACGGCGACCGGCACCTGATGGATCAGGCGTGGATCGAAGGGAGCGGGGATGATGTAGTCGGGACCGTAGCGCAGCTTGCGCCCATAGGCGGCGGACACGTCGTCATGCACATCCTGCCGCGCCAACTGGGCGATGGCGCGGGCAGCGGCGATCTTCATCTCGTCGTTGATCGTGCGCGCCCGCACGTCGAGCGCGCCCCGGAAGATATAGGGAAAGCCGAGGACGTTGTTGACCTGATTGGGATAATCGCTGCGCCCGGTGGCGATGATCGCGTCGGGGCGGGCTTCGCGGGCGTCCTCGGGCGAGATTTCGGGGTCGGGATTCGCCATGGCGAAGATGATGGGACGCTCGGCCATCGTCATCAGCATCTCGGGCGTCAGGATGCCCGGAGCCGAGAGGCCGAGGAAGAGATCCGCGCCCTCCACCGCCTCGGCAAGCATCCGCTTGTCGGTACGGATCGCATGGGGCGCACGCCATTCGTCGATATCGCCCCGATCCGCGTGCAGCACCCCGTCGATATCCACGAGGATCGCGTTGGCATCCGGCAGGCCCATCTTCTTGAGCAGTTCGATGCAGGCGATCCCGGCGGCCCCTGCCCCGCTCATCACGAGACGGGTCTCCTCGATACGGCGTCCGGTCAGGTCGAGCGCATTGATGACCCCGGCGGCGACGATGATGGCCGTGCCGTGCTGGTCGTCGTGGAAGACGGGGATATCCATCATCTCGCGCAGGGTCCGCTCGATGATGAAGCATTCCGGGGACTTGATGTCCTCCAGATTGATGCCCGCGAAGCTCGGCCCCATGTAGCGGACGGCATTGACGATATCGTCGGCGCTCTGGGTGTCGAGTTCGATATCGATGCTGTCGATATCCGCGAACCGCTTGAAGAGCACCGCCTTGCCCTCCATCACCGGCTTGGAGGCCAATGCGCCGAGATTGCCGAGGCCGAGGATCGCGGAACCGTTGGTGATGACCGCGACCATGTTGCCCTTGGCCGTATATTCGTAGGCCAGATCGGGGTTCTCGGCGATGGCCCGCACGGGCACGGCGACGCCGGGGGAATAGGCGAGGCTCAGGTCGCGCTGGGTCGCCAGAGGCTTGGTCGCCGCGATCTCCAGCTTGCCGGGCTTGCCCATGGAATGGAAACGCAGGGCCTCGTCGTCGGTATGGCGGCGGGGAGTATCGGACATGGGAGCTGGCTCGGGCGCTGGGAAAGGAGCGCGACCCTATGCCGGGGATATGGCGACGATCAAGGGGAAGGCTTCGGAGATCATCACTCGGTCGCGCGGCATCAGGCATGGCCGGGAACGGGAACGGGAACGGGAACAAATCTCGTCCCACGCGCATTTCGACGGTGACGCAACACTGCTTTCATCCATATGGGACCAAGACGATGGACAACTTTCCCTATCTGATCGTGCTCTTCCTTTTCACCATGATCGCAATCATTCTCTATGCAGCAAAGACCTGGCGCAACGCCGAGAAGGCGTTCCAGGACGATGAACCCTCTTCCGTGCGCATGGCGGCCGAGCGCAGCCACGCGGGAAAAGTGATGGAAGCTGCGATCGACGAGCGCAGGGCTTCGATGACCGATGCGACAAAGGACTGACGCAAGCGCAATTCCGAAACCAGGGAAGGCTGCTCAGGTCTCCGGCTCGCCGTCCCAACGCTCTGCATTCTCCGGTATCACGACCCAGGGCAGCTTGCTCGCCGTCCAGATATGCGATCTCGGTTCCGGGGTTTCGTCGAGCGCGCCTCCTTTCACGGAGATGAAGCCGCCGGCCGCGTGCCAGAGGCGGGAGCCGCAATCGGGGCAGAAGTTGCAGGTCATGGCTCTACCGCTGGCCGTAGGGCGCGTCCATTCCTGCGGCGTACCGTTCAGCAGCTTCACTGCGTCGTCCGGAACGATGACGGAGAGTCCGAAGGCGCTCGCAGACTGGCGGCGACATTCCGTGCAATGGCAGCAATAGACGCGGTCGGGTGCAGCGGTCAGGCGAAACCGAATCCTGCCGCATTGGCACCCTCCTTCCCTCGCATCGTTTGACATCCGTTCCCTCCCCCGATCATATCGCGCGATAGTATCAGAGGGGGCGGGAGATGACACAGGGCAGACTGATCGGAAAACGGGCTTTCGTCACGGCGGCGGGACAGGGCATCGGCCGCGCGACGGCGCTGGCTTTCCTGCGGGAAGGGGCGGAAGTGATCGCCACCGACGTGAAGGGTGATCTGCTTGCCGAGCTGGCCAAGGATGGTCCCGGCATCATGACCCATACCCTCGACGTGCTGGATACCGGGGCCGTCCATGCCGCCGCGAAAGAGGCGGGGGCCGTCGATATCCTGTTCAATTGCGCCGGGTTCGTCCATAACGGCACGATCCTCGACGTGGACGAGGCGGCGTGGGATTTCAGCTACGATCTGAACGTGAAGTCGTTATGGCGGACCCTCACCGCCTTCCTGCCCGGAATGCTGGAGCGTGGTCGCGGGTCGATCGTCAACATGTCCTCGGCGGCCCAGACCATCAAGGCACCGCCCAATCGCGCGCTCTATGCCTCGACCAAGGCGGCGGTCGCGGGGCTGACCAAGACGGTTGCGGTGGATTACATAAGGCGGGGAATCCGCTGCAACTGTATCTGCCCCGGAACCGTGCAATCGCCCTCGTTGGAGGACCGGATGCACGCCATGCCCGGCACCTACGAAGAGAACCGCGCCAGCTTCGTGGCGCGTCAGCCGATGGGCCGGATCGCCGAACCCGAGGAAATCGCCATGCTGGCCGTCTATCTCGCCTCCGACGAGAGCGGCTTCGTGACGGGCGGCGAGCATGTGATCGACGGGGGCTGGTCTCTCTGATGACCAACGCGGAAATCGAAGAGAAACTCGCCAAGCTCGAAGCCCTGTTCCGGCGCGCGGGAACCGCCGGAGAAGCGAAAGCGGCGGGGGCCGCGCTCGACCGCCTCGCGAAACGCAAGCGCAAGGAACCGGCCGAGCGGGGCCTGACCTTCGATAATCCATGGTCCGTCCGGCTGTTCGTCGCGCTGTGCCGCAAGCACGGGATCGATCCGTATCGCTATCCCCGACAGAGGCGGACGACGGTGATGCTGCGCGCCGAAGAGGGCCTTCTCAACGATGTCATCCTGCCGCAGTTCAGCGAGTTGGAAAAGGAACTCTACACCTACGTGAACGACCTGACGGATCACCTGATCGCGAACGGCATGGGATCGGACGGGGATGACACGCGGATGGAGGCCCCCCTCGCCCTGACGGAAGGAAAGAAGCGATGAAGGCGGCATTCTACGAGCGCCCCGGCCCGGCGCGCGACGTTCTGACGATCGGCGACCTGCCCGACCCGGTCGCCGGACCGGGCGAGGTGCTGGTCCGGGTCGCGGTCTCCAGCGTTCATCCTTCGGATGTAAAGCTGCGCGCAGGGGGCAGGCCGGGGGTGGATGGCATCGGCTATCCCAGGATCGTACCCCACAGCGACGGTGCCGGAACCATCGAAGCGGTGGGAGACGGCGTCGATCCGGTCCGAGTGGGCCAGCGGGTCTGGCTTTGGAACGGACAATGGCAGCGCGCGCAGGGCACCTGTGCCGAACTGATCGCCCTGCCCGAAGCGCAGGCCGTTCCCCTGCCCGACGCAGCGAGCTTTGCGGAGGGAGCCTGCCTGGGCATTCCGGCGATGACTGCCCATGCCTGCCTGTTTCCCGAAGGATCGCCGAACGGCAAGACCGTGATGGTGACGGGCGGTGCCGGAGCCGTCTCGTTCTATGCGATCCAGATGGCCAAGGCCGCCGGAGCGCGGGTGCTGACCACGGTGAGCAATGCGGAAAAGGCGGATCATGCCCGCAGTGCCGGGGCCGATCACACTATCGACTACCGCCATGAAGACGTCGCCGAAGCGATCATGGCGGCGACGGACGGATATGGCATCGACCACGCCGTCGATCTGGAATTCGGCTCGAACATAGATGCGCTGGCGCAGGTGATCCGCCCGAACGGTGCCATCGTCGCCTATGGGTCGGCAGCGGTACGCGAGCCTGCGCTGCCCTTCTATACGCTGATGTTCAAGCGGGTGACGGTGCGCACCGAACTGGTCTATCTGCTGCCCGATGCTCCCCGCGCGCAGGGCATTGCCTATCTGACGGATGCACTGGCGCGAAAAACCCTCGATCATGCTGTTGCCGCCGAGTTTCCACTCGATGATGCTATCGCAGCGCATGAACTCGTCGAGACGGGCAACCGGCGCGGGTGCGTCCTTATCACGCTATAGTGAATCTTGTGGATGACCCTGGGGCAGTTAGTCTATCGGGATGAAGGATGGGTCCGTATCTCAACCGCGAAGTGGACAGGTGCAGTCGCTGACGCGCGCGATCAGTTTGTTGCGTATTCTCTCGGAATCCGCCACCGGCGCGACGCTCAAGCAGTTGTCCGCCGAAGCCGCCCTTGCCCCCTCCACGGCGCATCGGCTGTTGACCACATTGCAGAGCGAACGATTCGTGCGGTTCGAGCCGGTGACGAATATCTGGCAGATCGGTGTCGGGGCCTTCGGGGTCGGCAGTGCTTTCCTGCGCACCCGCGACGTGACCGTCACCGCGAGGCCGCATCTGCATCGCATCGCGGAAATGACCGGCGAGGCGGCCAGCCTCTACGTCGCTGCCGAGGACCACGCCGTCTGCATGGTCCAGATCGTCGGACAGGGATCGAGCGACGTGATCGCGCAGGTCGGAGACCGTCTGCCACTCCATGCGACCTCGGCAGGCAAGGCGATCCTGTCGCGATTGCCCCATGAGATCGTCGAACAGCTCATCCGTGATCGCGGGCTGGAGCGCCGCACCGCCAATACGCGCGACAGCCGCATGGCACTGATGCGAGAACTGAGCCGGGCGCGCGCGCTGGGCTATGCCCTTGATCTGGAAGAGAATACGAACGGCGTTACCTGCGTCGGGGCCGCGCTGCTGGACGAGACGGGCTATCCGACGGCGGCCCTGTCGATTTCCGGCGCGACCGCGCGGATCGGCCCGCAGCGGGCCACGGAACTCGGGGTCATCGTGCGGCAGACCTCCGAGCGGATCATGACCGAAATGGGCGGAGTCTTCGAAGCGGCACAATAGCCCCCCTCCCGCCGCGATCAGGCGAAATGCAGGCTTACCCGCCTGTTCCGCTTGCCTTTCTTCTCGATCTTGCCAAGCCGCACAGGCCCTATTTCCCCGGTTCTCGCGACATGGGTGCCCCCACACGGTTGCAGGTCGATATCCCCGATCCGGACCAGCCGCACCCGTCCCTGGCCCGTCGGCGGCGTCACCGACATGGTCTTGACCAGCGCCGGATTGGCCGCGAGTTCGTCATCCGTGATCCATTCTTCGGCGATCGGGTAATCCGCTTCGACCATCTCGTTCAGAGCGCGCTCGATGGCGTCGCGATCGTCCGGAGCCTCGGGCATATCGAAATCGAGACGGGACTTCTCGGCTCCGATCGATCCGCCGGAGACGGGAAACGGAATGGCGACCGACAGCAGGTGCAGCGCGGTATGCATCCGCATATGCGCATATCGACGCTCCCAGTCGAGCGTCGCCGTGACCGTCTCGCCCACCCCCGGCAACTCGCCCTCGCAGAGATGCAGGATCGTGCCGTCCTCGCCTTTCACCGTGTCGTGGACGCGGGCCAGATCGAGCGTACCCGTATCCCCCGGCTGCCCCCCGCCCGTTGGATAGAAGACGGTCCGGTCGAGAACGACCCCGGCGGAGGTGACTTCCACCACCGTCGCCTCGCACCAGTCCAGTTCGGCGTCGTCGCGAAACAGAAGCTCGGTCATGCGGTATCTCCATCAGAATCGGTTTCGACGGGTTCGGGATCGTTCTTGGGACGCTCTTCGCTGCGGTCGGGGCGCAGGGAGCGGGGCTGCGCATGGGCGGCGGATTTGGAGATCAGCTCGATCATCTCGGCGGCGTTCTTGACCGTCACGTCGGTCTGGCCGAACGGCACCTCGATGCCTTCCTCGGCGAACCGCCGTTCGATCTCGAAGTTCAGGTCCGAGCGCGTGATCGTCACCCACATCACGTCGCGCAGGAAGGCGCGCAGCTCGAAATCCAGCGAGCTGCCACCGAAGCCCTGGAAGATCACCTGCGGCGGAGGTCGGCGCACGGTCATGGGATGGGCGCGCGCGATCTCCAGCAGGATGCGCTCGGCCTGCCGCACATCGGTGCCATAGGCCACCCCGACCGGACAGATCACCCGGCCCATCACGTCGTCATGGGTGTAGTTCGTCACCGCGCCGGAGATCAGCTCCGAGTTCGGCACGATATAGCTGGCCCTGTCGAAGGTCTGGATCTCGGTCGAGCGGACGTTGACCTTGCGGACGATCCCGTGGATGCCCGACACCTCGATCCAGTCGTCCACCTTGATGGGCCGCTCGATCAGCAGGATGATCCCCGAGACGAAGTTGTTGACGATGTTCTGCAATCCGAAGCCGATGCCCACGCCCAGCGCCGCGCCGAGGAAGGCCAGATTCGTCAGGTCGATCCCGCCGATGGAGATCGCGGACAGCGCCGCGATGAAGAACCCCAGATACCCCAGCCCCGAGACGATGGAGGATCGCGCGCCGACATCCAGCTTGGTGCGTGGCATGATCGAGCGGCGCACGACGGCCTGGAACAGGCGGGTCAGGAACAGCCCGAAGGCGAAGACGAGCGCCGCGATCAGCAGATCGCCGGGCCTGAATCGCGTCTCGCCGATGATGAAACCCTCGGTCAGGCCGAACCATGCCTCGCGCAGGTCGCCCGTCGTCGCGCCCCAGACGAGGGCCAGCACCGGAATGGCCAGCAGCGACAGCACGAACCCGATGAGCACGGGAAACAAGCCGACGCCTTCGCGCCCGGATGCCGGGTCCTTCTCGCGGGGCTGCGTTTCCGTGGCCTCGTACATCGCCTGCATCGCTTCGCGGACCACGAGGAACAGCATGACCGCGATCCCGATGACCGCACCGCTGAGCAGGCCGCTGCGCAGGATATGGCGCGACAGGGCATAGTACCCGGCCACCGAGGCCAGTGGCATCGCGATCGCGAGGATGTAGGCGGCGCGGCGACAGGCGAGGATCAGATTGCCCGTCAGCCATTTCTCGTCATCCCCCGACGTGCCTTCGCCCTCCACGGGAGTATCGGTGCCCTGCGCGGGGTCGCGCCACACCTTGGCCATGCACCACAATCCCCAGGCGGCCAGCAGCACCGTGCAGAGATTGAAGACCGCCAGTGACTCGGGGGGCAGTTCGAGCCGCTCCCCCACGCCGACGACACCGATATTGAGCGCGAGCGCCACCGCGACCGTCATCGCATAGAAGGCCGCGCGGCGCGCGACGGCATCGGAAATGCCCGATATCCTCAGTTCCGGCATATCCGGGGCGAGATAGGCAAAACCGAGTGCATAGATCACCGCGACGATGATCGCCCCGACCATCAGGCCGTTCGCGAGCACCTTGCCGGTCGGCCCGAGCAGTTCGAGGACATCCAGCGCATAGCGCGCCGCGAGGATCGCGGCGACCGGCAGCAGAAGGCGCGTGAGCGTAACCCCGATCCCGACGAGCAGGCGACGCGCCCGGCTGGGTGGCGACCCGAGCGAGGGTCCGGTCAGTCGGTCGACAACGCCCTGCGCGTGGTCCAGAGGTTCATGGGCGTTCATCCCGCCGAAGGCCGACATCTCCGTTTCCGCGTCGATCTCGCCGGGGGGATGCGGCTGGATCATCCGCCGCAGCCGCCGCAGGGCATAGCGCCGGACGAAGACGAGCATCGCGAAGGCGAAGGCAAGGGCGGCCACGGCGGCCAGCCCCGCATCCCGCCAGATTTCGCGGCGACGCGACTGGGTCACTTCCGCCATGGATTCGGCGGCGACATCGCCCGCGACCTTCGCGACACTGCGTCCGGCGGTCAGCCAGTTTCGGGGATCGATCGGCGCGGGGCCGCGCTCCAGCAACTGGCGCGTGAAGCGCATCCGCTGCGCGCCGGTGGCGGAGGCGATCAGGCGATCCGCACGGGTAAAGGTGAGATCGGCCTTGCTGACCACGGCCCGCAGGCTCGCGATCCGCTTGTTGAGATCGCCGCGCTCCACGGCGATGGCGGCATCCTCGCTCGCCCCCTCCTCGGGTGGGGGGCCGAGGGATTCGAGTTGCGCGACGAGCGGCGCGAGCTGAGTTCTGGCCCGCTCGGCCAACACCCGCGCATTGATCCGCTGCGGGTCGAGTACGGTGCGGAATTCGCTCAGGTTTTCGGCAGTGATCGACTCCGATTGCAGCCGCTCCTCCAGGGCCTGCGCGTCCTTCTCCCATCGCGCGAACAGCGTCTCGGCATTGTCGAGGTTCACGGCGGTCGCCTGCGCGGCAGGTTCTGCCGTCGTCTGGGCGAACAGCGGCGCGGGAAGGACCGCGAGGGTCATCAGGACGAGCAGAAGACGCAGCATTCGCATATCAGGCAGCAACCGTATCGACGGCGGCACAGGTACCGAGGAAGGCATCCACGCTTTCCGGTGCCGTAGACGGCGAGCAGACGAGACGCGCCCGGACGCCGACCCCGTCGCCCTCCTCCGTCTGGGAGGCGGGTTCCAGATAATACTCCGCGCCCGCCGCACGCAGGCGGCGATGGATCGCGAGCGGCAGGCGCACGAACAGGATGTTGGCGGTCGCCTCGTTGGACTGCAGGTAGACTTTCGCCGCATAGAGCCGATCGAGGCGGTCCGTGATCTGCTCCTTCAACATGTCCACGTCGCCGTCCCGCAACCGGTCGATCTGGTCTGCGTCAAGGTCGCGCTCAACCGCCTCGCGATAGGCCAGCCGCTGGTCGGCATCCGTGAAGGGCGCGGACATCTCGCCCGTCCGTTCGTTCTCCAGCACCCGCCGAACCTCCGATTCCGGCCGAGACCGTCCCGGAGGAACTGATACCGACGATCGGTGATGCCCTCGGCGTTGTTCGGATTCCCAAAATTGGCGTGGACAAGGTGATCATCGCCGGCACCCGCCGCGATGATCTTCGCAAGGGACCCGGCCACTACATCAACACGCCCCTGCCCGGCCAGGCTGGCAACGCCGCCATCGCGGGGCACCGCACCACCTACGGCGCACCCTTTGGCGATCTCGACCTGCTCGAGCCTGGCGACCGAATCGTGGTGGAGACGTTCCAAGGTTTGTTCAACTACGAGGTGCTACCGGTGGAAACCACCGAGGGGACCAGCGGTCATTCGATCGTCACCCCATTCGACGTTCACGTCCTCGACGACTACGGCGACAATCGAATCACCCTCACCGCCTGCCATCCGAAGTACTCCGCCCGCCTGCGAATCGTCGTGCAGGCCAAGCTGGTCAACGCGCCGGCGGCCACGATCGAACTGGCCGGGTTGGACGACCTGATCGCAGCTCAGTTGCTGGAACAGCAGCTCAGCGATGAGGACCTTGCGTTCGAGGCCACCGGCATCGATCCAGAGACCGGCGAGATCCTGGATCCCACAATCACCGACGGCGATCCAGCGGAGGACCAGGACGAGGGCAACGCGATCGGAGCTTCGGTGGAGTCGCTCGATGAGTCGTTGGGTTGGCACATGGAGGAGCTCACGCCGTTCCTGTTGTGGTCACTGCTGTGCGCACTCGCCGCAGCGGCTGCGTATGTCATCTCACGCAAATGGAAGAAGTGGCCCTCGTACGCAATGGCGACGCCGGTGATCCTGGTACTGCTGTTCTTCAGCTTCACGCATCTCGACAGAATGCTGCCGGCGTTCTAGGCGAATCGCTTGGCCGAGCGAGCTCGGGCCCTTGCTGCCTCCACCTCGCGATTACGAGGCGCAGACTTGCTCACCAATGAGTCCACCAGTTGCCGCGTGGCGGTTGTCATCGCCGCCACCGCTTCGTCAAATGCGGCCTCATTCGCCTTTGAGGGTGAGCGAGACCCACTGATCTTGCGAACGTACTGCAGAGCAGCATCGGCGACTTCGAGGTCGGTCGCCGGAGGTTCGAAATTGTTGAGCGGCCTTATGTTGCGGCACATTGCTCTAACGTAGACCCGTGGATCGGCGATTTCGAGGCCTGTGGGCAGTGGTGATTGCCCCCACGCTGTTGATGGCGTGCACCGGTTCGTCCGATCCGTCCGACGGACTCGATGTCTCCACCACCGATCCGGCGCTCGTGGAAACCACCACAACAACCCCCGCAGCCACGGTGATTCTGGGACTTGTGCCCGAACTTGGGC